>ERZ837380.759-NODE-759-length-46682-cov-3.718511_pt1 | contig 46682 bp, 55 predicted proteins | sample MGYA00519685_ERZ837380 | MGnify/ENA primary metagenome ERZ837380 (study PRJEB31850, sample SAMEA3708817) | human gut metagenome | biome: human gut; feature: human-associated habitat; material: faeces | place: China | collected 2014 ...
CTGCCTCTTTATCTTCTACAATTTCAACAAGCCAAACCTGTGCTGGCTTTGCATCCTCCTCATGATACCAACCAAGACGCTTTATAAGTTTGAAGCCAGTTCCTATATTGAATAGAACCTCATACTCATTACCTCTATGCTCAGATATTAAATCAATGAAAGCACCATGCTTCTTTGTAGTATTTTTAAATAAGAAAAGGAATGACGTTTCATCTTTTCCGCCATCTGCTGCGAAATCAAAAGCTACTGGAGATGTTATTGTAGTTGAAACAAAGCTATCGCTTGGAATAACTACCCCTGATTTAAGCTCGCTTGGAAGAAGTTTATTAGAAATAGTCATACCTCTAAAATGCCACGAATTCTTCAATACTTGGCATCTATCTAAGTATTCTGAAATATGCATTGCATGTAAGTAACTACCAAATACATCAGTTGACATCTCTCCTCGAAGATACATATTTATATTCTGATATTCTATACCAGTGTACTCTCGTAAACTTTGCCTTTCTTCATTAGATAATAATGGCATTTTATAGTTCGCAATAGCAGATGAGTTGAATAAACTTAAGATTGCAATAAATAACTCTCTATAAACCTTGAAATCCTTGAGAGATAAAGTGACAAAATGGTTCTTTTCTAGGTAATCTATATACTGCTCTACATTCTGACTAAAACCATTGAAAACATCTTCATTTCCAAAAGCTAAATTATACTTACCTGTCTTCTTATATGCTAAAGCATATATTGTTCCACAAGTAATATTAAATGAAATAGCTATAACATTTTTAGACCAAGTTTCTGTGACAAAATCAGTAACTACCCCTGAGTTGATTGCTATAGAGCTTTTATACAACTCAGCAATCATATTTTCAATAATTACAGCAAAAGTCTTAACTCCATGAGTACTCTCAGTCAAAGTAAATAAGGGCTTCGGCTGCACCATTGCAACTCTATCACTACCTAAAATCTTAGACCAACCATGTAAATCATATTTATATTTGAATTCCTCAACTGATAAAAACTTTGCAGTTGAAATTTCTCCATTCTCGACAACTACAAGATAATCTTTGTTATCCAAAGGAAGATACATATTAAACTCAGGCATTTCTCCTCGTTTAATATACATAGCTTCTTGCTCAATAACAGAGTCCTTAGCTACGACTCTAAACCAATTCGCTACAATATTGCTTTCTGGATTAGAAATTTTAAGCTTATATGCTCTATTCAGTGTAATATTTACTGGTGTGTTAATACCTTGCTGATTTTCACAAATATATGCTTTAGTAAGTAATCTACTTTGAGTGATAGGTGTACCATTAGGAAATTCATATTTAGACATTAGCTCCTGAGCAGTAATAACTTCTATGTTCCCTGCAATATTGATAACAAACTGAGCGTTTGTAATAATACTACCCCTGATTAACTGAAAAAGATTAGCATTTTTCATGCTAATCTCTCTTACTTCTAAAGGTGTAAGTACCTGCTTCTGACCTACTAAATCAAAGACTTTACTATTTCTGATTTTATCAATCACAACACTACCTACTGGTATCTTACATACAAAAGCATAATAACTGATATTTCTTGCTGGTTTGAACTTGTCTATATAATCCTTAATATTAAGCATTTTTTCTTCTCCTTTTCAATTCCTCTGTGAAAGTTAGTAGATTGTTATGCACTACCTGAGCATCAGCTTTATTAGTTAATGCAACAAGTAACAGTATATTTTCCTGAAACAACTCCTCATTACTCATCTCGTAAATCTGACTTCTACAATCCTTACTGAAATCTAACATCTTTCTTTGCCTCCTGCTTATAATAAATTTTGAAATAAATCATGACTCATAAAATATCTCACCACTCAGTAGGGGTAAGACCTTGAACTACCCCTGATTGAAGAAAATTTATCAAATCTTCCCAAAACACCCATACATAACTCCATCATCAGTATCAAGGACTAAATACTTATTACCTTTCTTATCTACAAGTTTAAACATTAGACTCACTTCCTTTTCCTCGGAAGAAATCATCTAATTGCTCTTGAGAATAGAAACGTCTACCAGTTGGTGTTACATGATGAGGAATTAAAAGACCTTTTCTCTCCCAGTTCACTACAGTATTTTTGACAACACCTACTGCCTGAGCAAATTCAGTTGTTGTATAATATCTTTCCATAGCAAAACATCTCCCTTCAATTTTATAAGAGATATATTTTGAGATTGACTAATCTGGAGTTGTCTGACTTTTATGTTAAAAACTCAAATAAAAGAGGTAGCTCTAAGAGAACTACCCCTGACACTCTGCTAAAGTCTCAATACGTTTAACTTGTCAATTACTTGCTTTCTTATACTTTACTGCAATCCCTTTCCAAGCTTCTAATCAACTGACTCGCTGCGGTTTGACTTAATTTATTTATATTATCAATGCTCAACTGATTTTTCTCGGCTAAATCTTTGATTTTGTTTACCTGTTTCTTAGTAGCCTTCTTATACCTCACTAATATCACCTACTTCTGTTGTAAATACTGAATAATCTTCATCACCAAACTCTAATTCAACTTCATATAGTGTAGCTAAGTCCCAAGAACTGATAAAATGCTCATTACTATGAGCTAAACTGTAACTTATCCTATTAGATGCTTTAACCATTTCTCTACGCAAAATAAAATCAAAACTACCCCTTAAGCAATCCTCAATAGTAATATTCAAACCATCTTTTATAATATCTGCTATTGCCTGTACTACATCATAAGCATCTGCAGGATTATCACTTGTTTCTACATAACCTGCAACAGTATCTACAATATCTGTAACCATCTGCTTATAGGAATCAGCTTTAGGCTTTAAAGCCTCTAATTCACTTGTTAAATCATATATTCTCTGCTTATCTTCTAACTCTGACATATCAACACCTCCTCAAAAACCTTATAATTGTAACTTGGTTCAAACTTACTACATTTAAATGGAAAAATAACTGTATCGAATAACTTATATTCATCTAATACTTCTTTAAACGCAGTGGCTACTAGTCGTGGGTCATTATTGAAAGCCCCACAACCCCAACTCCCCAGTATAATGGTGTCTACCCCTTTTGAATGAGCGGAACCAATAATATTTTTTATTCTCTGTTTAAAAATATTAATATCATTACACTCTACAGGGGCTGGACAAGATATCACATCACACTTAATTGGTATTGATAAACACCAATAAGTCTCATCCTTGAAAAATAAAACATCTGAACTATAAATCAGCCTATCCGAATAGATGTCATTCTCCAGACTCCGATTATAACCATAGTAATCAGCAAAGACCTTATCCTGACTGATACAAGGATAGAGGTTACTACATCTGCATAAGTCCTCCTCTTGTGTTTCAACTCCCTCGAAAACAAGACCGCCTGGAGTAAGTGCATCAGCAAAATTCAAAACAGCAACTCGGCTAGGAGTTACTACCCCTTCAACAACTGAAACACTTCCTGCTGTCACAACTCTTATATTTTGCTCCTTATTTCCTTTTTCTTTAATAAGACTTGCACCATTAATAATTACCTCGGTATTTCTCATTGCTTCTGCTGTATCATTTTTGTAAGCTGTGTTACATAAACACAAAGTGTTTTCAAAAACCTTAATATTTTCTCTACATGAACTCATTATTTAATCGCCTTTCTTTTTATAAATTCTATCTGATGCTCTACTGGTAAATTAGCATTAACTATTATGTAATGAGGATTTTCTGTTGTTATATCCTGCGTAGTTAATATCACATAATAACTTTCAGAGATGCTACCCCTCAGTTCATCAGACATTGCTTTACACAAATCTATTAATTTATTTACATTTACTTCACTGGTTGCTAAGAAATCACTACTTTCATTTATACCTCTAAGATTTCCAGTTACCTCTTCTATGCTGAAAAAGTCGACAACTGCATTAAAGCTATCAACTGCCTCTTTAATTTCAGCGACTTCAGAACTACCCCTAGCAAAGGCTTCAGCCGTTGCTTCTTCATCTCCTACACCTGACCAATCCTGTATGTAGGTTTTATATATGTAGCTATAATAGTGACCTAATTCGTGCTTCAAAGATGACTCTAAATCCAGACTATAGACTGTGATGATTTTATTGTTGTAATCACATTTTCCTGACTGTATGTAACCTGCTCCAGAGCCTAAAGGCTCATCAACCACCTTGACCTGCCAGTTACTGCCTGTAAAATATGACTTACTTGTTTCTGAAAAAGTTTCATCTAAAATATCTACAACTCTCTGATAATATTCATCTTTACAAGCCTGTATGTTGTAATCTTGACCTGTCACTGTCTGTAAATCAAAAGCAACTGGAACTACCCCTGAAATACTCGAATTATCATAACTACATCCAGTTAACAACATCACCCCTAAAAGACCTATAATCACCTGTTTTTTCATAACCTACAACCTTTCTCTAAATGACTTGCTACATAAAACTTTGCATCTTCGCTACTTAAATATTGACTAATATCATTATCGAATTTGTTATTGCAATAATCACACAATATATTCGTTTCCAAATTATTAACTGGCTTCTTTAATTAATAACACCCTATCTTCGGGTTGTAAGCGTAGAAAGTATCGAGCAAGGACTGAACTACCCCTGTAGATGCACAATATGTAAGATTAGCTCTACAACCACCTCTCTTACCTCCTTTTGCAATCTATAAATACTTTCCTTAAATATTAAAAACTCTAGCTCTCCTTGAGTACTATCTAATAATATACGACTCATTTATTAACACCTTCTGATTTATATTACTTAAAAGGGCAAAGTAATTCATTTGTAACTGGATGCCTCATAAATCCTCCCTCATCTGTTCTAAAACTTGGAACAGGTATGTGATTATCCTTAAAATATTCAGCTAAATTGTAACGGTAATAATACCACGCATTATCCTTAGCGTATCTTATAACATGCTTATAGGTAGCCTCATCAGAGCTTACTACCCCTGTTCTTTCTAAGTCAAGAATATCTAAATCATCACGTCTATCTTTAAGGAAATCATACATATAATAATCATCTTGTAAGATACTTCTAAGATAATTTGTCTCAGCCTGACAAGCTAATTGACAAGCTTCTACCTCTGTATGTACACTGTTATAAGGGTATAATACCCTACAATCTACAGTAATACGTGCTCGAAAAGAGTTATATTCAAATGACTTATTATAATTTTTCGATGGTCTATTATATGTATTTTTACGTTGAGTTACTTCATTCAAATTGTTATTTGTATTATCAAAATCAACTCCATTTATGTGGTCAATACAATCTGGATAATAGCCTAAATACTTATATGCTAATTCTTGATGAAAAAGTAATCTCTGTATATTGTATATTGTACCTACAGAAGTTCTTACATCAATATTCATACTACGCTTATTTAATCTCCAAGTATAATTGTCAACAATATCTTCATCCTTAGCATCACAATAGAAATAATTATTACCTTCAGGGAAGTTCTTAGTTGTTTTACAGATAATCTTTAAAATATCAATTCCATTTTGTTGTTTAAATTGTTTAATTTCTTGTACTGCCATTAAATACACCTCCGAAAGATAGATGTTTTCTACCCCTGATAAAGATGATGCAATCCTCATCAACTAAAATTCTTTCACTTTCTCTTCTTTCAACTACCATTTCTATCACCTTCCTCCTTGATTTGATTGTGTGGTAGATACCTTTTCCTCTACAGAACTGTGCAAAACTCTGAATAAAATCAAAGGTCACTAGAAATACAAAAACATACTCCCTGCGTTTGAAGAACATATTTTGATATTTTAATATCGGGGTTTGTTATTGGGAAAAATACTGATATTTGCTTAATTTGAGAGATTGTAGTGCTGTTGCACAAAATCGTAGGGTGTATGCCGAAAGCCTTTATAACTACCCCTGAAAGACCTAGAATTTATATATCTACAAGAATTTACTTAATATTGCCCTTGACCTAGCTTCTAAAGTTCACTTATATAAACTATACTGTGGCTGATTTTTGGACTAAAGATGGGATTGAACTACAAAAAATAAGAGATATGCAAGAAAATTTATTAAGGTTGGCTATGGAATGGCTACTGATATATGTTCACAAAGAAACTAATGCTTTTGGGATTTTCAATAACAAAAAACTTTGGAAATACAACTCAATTTACGATTAAAATTAAAACAAATTTGGCTACTGGTATATGTTCATACTGTAGCTCCAGATTTGAGATAGCTCCTGAGAAATCTTGCTTATGGTTAGTTTCTAAAATGAATGATTTATAGTAGTCTTTTAAGCTTGAAAAAACAACTACCCCTGAATGGCTTGAAGATACCTAAAAATCTAAATCAATTTGACTACTGATATATGTTCACACTGTAGCTCCAGATTTGGGATAGCTCCTATGAATTCAACCTTATTACTGATTTTTGATATGCATATTCTATGTAAAGCTATAGGATTAGTAAAATAACTACCCCTGAAATAATTGAAAACCACTCATATTCTCCTGCTATTTCGACTACTATGCTATGTTCTCACTAAAAATTACGCTTTTGGGATTTACCTCTATACTTCCTGCTTACAGGTAAAATATAATGTTGCTAGTTGCTATAATCTTGAAAAATGTTCATATACAAACTCAGCTTTGCTTATGCACATTTCTTAAATAATCCAACTCAAAAAGTATCCCACATACAAACTTAGTTTTGGTTATGGGATTTCTTAGTTGCCTATTCTGACTTAGATTTGTCCCACATACAAACTGGACTTTGCTTGTGAACATTTCTTGATAACTATTATTTCTCAAAATATGTTCATATCCAAACTGGATTTTGGTTGTGGGATTTCTTAGGTGTTACAACTTAACGATACCTTTCAAATCAACTTAACTACCCCTGAAGAAGTCAAAAATATTTGATAAAACTTAACCTGTTTTACTCCAAAAAAATCTACATAAAATCATATATTATTTTTAATCTATGAAATCTTTGATATTAAGAAATATGGACTACCTTTTATAGATAGATGCTTACTTAATGGTTTCTTGTGATTTAAAATTACAGTTAGTAACCTATTTGCGTACAAGACTTGTTGTAAGGATTATTAACTGGAAGTTTTGAATTTTATATCACAGTTTCTCTACAGACTGGAGTTCTTTGTTGCGTGGATTTCGATTATTTTGTGAGAAAATGCTTCGGAAGAAAGCTTAAGACTACCCCTGAGATAACCTAAGATTGCAAACTTACTTTGAATTATCCTACTTGTATCTGTAAAGGTAAAATCTTCATAGTTTGTGGCTACCTGATTTACAAATCTTATGAGCCTTGCATTATACATATCCTGTGACATCTTATAACGACTAAGAGCATAACCTGACTTATGACTACCCCTGAGAAAAGCTTTTGCTTCTTCAAAAGCACATTTACTTAAAATATAAGTGTACTCAATATTATCCTTGATTTCAGTAACAATCACTTCTTTCTCGTTTATTTTGATACAAGAATCAAAGCCTTTATAATATCTACCTTTGCTAAGTTGTATATAACACATTTTTGCTCTCCTCCTTGTAGTTTGCTGTGTATGTTACCTCTAAATAAAAGAAAAAGCCAGCTATTAATGCTGACTTTTATTTCCAAATATATAATTTGCTATCGCTCTTCACTATATAGTTTGTTGAACAGGTCTGTAAAGTAGGCAAAAGACTTAGGAGCTACCCCTGAAGTGTCCTCTTTTATCCAGTAAACTACATTGGCTGCACTACAATAAAACTCTGTAATATCTGAATACTTATACTTTGAATCGTCACCGTAATAAGCTTTCATCATTTGTTCTGCTTCTTCTTCGTATATATTTTTAAAATCATCAGCAAAAGGATGCTCATAAAGATAAATGTGGAAGAACTCATGTAATAACTCCTGATTTACAAAACCTGTCTTAATATAGACAATTTTATCCTCTATCACAGTTCTACCGACTACTTTACTTTCAATATCATTTGTTATATAAACTTTCCAATCTTCATCTGTGAACTTATTTCTGATTACTGGTGGCATATAACTAATATATGTGGCTACCTGATTTATTTCGTTATCAGAAATATTATCCTGTGCATAAATATAATCACTTACTTTATTGTAAGATGTATCGGGGAGAAAGTGTTTAACTACCCCTATTAAAAGAAAAAAGAATGCAATCGCATAGGCTACTTTAAAAAATCTCATTTATTATCGACCTTCCCTTCTATAGAAAAGAGGTAGCTCAACAACTAGATGGCTACCCCTGATTATAACTAGAATATTCAGTTCTACTTCGTATCAATCTCAAAACCTTGTCCGTTTGTGTCTGCCTGCTGACCTGACTGCCAAACTGGAAGAATTTCCTGACCACTACCGGCTACCTTAGCCCACTGACCATTAATACCTGTAGCTAAGGCATTATAACCAGTACGTATGATACCGCCATCATTAAAGATTAGTTGCCAAGCGATGAAAATCAGCACTAATGTACCAATTAACATAAACACTTTTCTAACTGTTTTGTTCATATGAACACCTCCTATAAATATTAAATAATTTATTGCTAACTAGAAATGAAAACTAGAAAAAGTTCACTCCTTTCCTATGTTACTGCAAAGCAGATTTCCTGCCCTTTGCAAAGTATAGTTTGAGATTTGGGAAGCGAAGTAAAGACTTCAATAACTTGAAAAACTTAAATACAAATCTTTACTTATAGAAAGGACACAGCTTCTTTCCAGTAATCTTATCAACCATGTAACCTTCATCATCTAAAGAGTACTCTGGAACTGGAATATGATGCTCTTTGAAAAAGTCCTGCAAATCATATCTAAGATAATACCATGCATTATCTGCATATTTTAAAATATGTCTATAGTTTGCTTCTTCGTGAGAAATCTGACCTGTGCGTTCCAAATCAAGAATATCTAAACTACCCCTGCGATACTCAAATATATCAAAACAATATACATCAGAACCTAACTGTTCTTGTAACCACTCTGTCTCAAGCTTTCTCTGTAAGATGCAGGCTTCATCTTCTCTCGTATGTTTACAGCCAAAAGGTCTGTTATTTTTTGCCCTAATACCAATAGTAGGAATGAAATATAAATCTGCACCATATCTACGATTATCTGTTATTTGATACCCCTTTTGAAATCTGTTATACATATTTTGCTGATAATCTACTGGAGTAAGATTTTTATCGGTGTTATCAAACTCTACCATAGACATATGGTCTATAATTAAGTTCCCTGCATCTACCCCTGCATATAATTCATATAACTTTCTATGAAACTGAATTCTATTTGAATTCGCATCTCCAGTTCCGTGACTCATTACATATACTTTTGGGTTCTTAATACCTGAATTTTCAAGATACCAACAGTATTGGTTAACTAAGTCCTTAGCGTCAGCATCTACATAAAAATAATTACTACCTTCTGGGAAATTTTTAGTAGGCTTACAATAAACCTTTAATATATCTATACCATCTTTTTGTCTATATTCTTCTATACTCTGTACCAATAATCATCACTCCTTTACTCCTCAATCAAGCTTCAAAACTACCCCTGAAAGTAAGAGGTAATAGCCTCTTTAGGAATATTATGTTCTGCAATAGACCTTAATTTATTGACTACCCCTGCATCAGCACAATAGATAAGATTTCTCCTACAACAAGCTACCTCAACAGCATGAGCCGAATTAATCGGCACTACCATTAAATCTCCTGTTTCTATCGTGATAACTAAATTGTTATCATCGATACTAACATCTTTAATCATAGTTGTCTCCTTTAGCTCTAAAACCACTTTTATACAAAGACAAAATCTCTGTCTTGGAATATATTTCCCCTCGATTAGTAGGACAAGAATAAATTGGGTGAATAAGTTTCTTATCTCTCCAATTATAAATTGTGGTTATTGACTTTCCAAATAATGCTGCTACCTCCTTTGCAGTCATTGTTTCTTCATTTGCTGAACTTACATCTAACATATGAACACTTCCTTTCATAATTTATTTTTAAATATACTTCCTCCGAAGATACAAAAGTTATAATGAGATTGAGAAAATAGAGTGAGAACTTTAATAACTTTGAAAACTAAAGAGAGAGAACTTCTGCATGAGAAACTACCCCTGAAATAATATACACCACAAATAACACCTCAAATTTTCAGTGAAAAACTTAGGCTATTACACTTCACAAAACTACAGAGAAAATCATATAAAAATTTCAATCTGTACTACACTGGCAACTGCTCGTGGATGCAGTCCCTTTATAGTTTAGAAAAAGAATTAGACATACTTGCAGGTACAAACTTTCAAGAAACCTCTTACCCGTGATAAAGACTTTATAACAAGCTAGTTAACTTATACTTTTAGAAAAACATTTTATTTTGAATAAGACCTACATCCCAACAGATAATAAATTATAGGTTTTAGAGGTCGTAAAAAGATAGAAAATGGCGTAACTTCGCTAAAGCCGATTTGTGCCACTTTTTATAGCAAGTGGCACAGTTACAAGGCAACACAATTTAAAGAGCTGTATGGGGCGAAAATGCAAGCTAAAAACCAATAAAAAGTACCCCTGATACTGTCAGATATGCAGACATAAGAAAAGACCAGTAACTCCGAAGAATCACTGGTCTGACTATGCTCATAATATTCAATTAAGCTGTTTTGCGTCTCTTTACAAATACGATTACTCCCATAGCTGCAACTGCAATCACAACATAAATTGCGATTGGTGTCATATCGCCAGTCTTTGGTGATGTAGCTGTTGTATTTGCAGATGATGTGTTATTATCTGTTGATACAGTAGTATTTCCAGATGATGTATTGTTATCTGATGCAGAAGCATTTCCATTATTAGAAGTATTTCCATTATCAGATGAACCACCATTATTAGAGTTATTTCCATCATCAGTCTTTGTATCATCGTTGCTTGGTAACTTTGGCTCTGTCTTTGTTACAACATAGCTTGAACAATGGTCTTGCTTTACAGTCATATAACCATCAGCATCTACAACTACAGCCTGAACCTCTGCAAAAGTATTGTCAGCATTCATAAGTGAATAATAAAGTGTCTGACCTGCATACTCTGTTCCTGCATAAAAGCGGATGTTTGCTGTTGCTGGTAACTTGCCTGAGTAGTTGAAGTTAATCTGTGATACAAAGTTATCCTTTGTAATATATGATGGCATTGTATCTGCATAAGCACTGTTGATTGATGTAGAAAAATCATATTCTGTCTTTCCATCTACACTTGACATAGTTCCTTTTGCAAATGTGAATGTTACATTGTTATTTGACTTGATAATAACATCTTTAGTAGCATTCTCAGCCAAAATTGTAGCAAATGTATCAGCAGAAACTATCTGTGAATCACCTAAATCAACTGTGTAGTTATCCTCGCTTGGAGATGGAGCTGGAGTCTCATCTTCAAAGTTTAATACTGTTGATACACCTTCTGGGAGGAACCAATAATCTACATAAGAACTGACTCTGTTTTCCAACGTGTAATATTTATTCCAATCAGCATCTGATATATTTGCACCATATGTATCTGTATTGTCGTCTCCCCATGTTTCAAGTCCACTAGCCACTTGAAGATTTCCTAAATCATCTGTTGTATAATATACTCTAATGATATATGCATCGTCAGCCATAACACCATTATAACCAATTTCTCTAGAACCCATATTCTGGTTTATACAGCCTGAATTTGAATCTTCTGACCAATATTCCTTTGGAAGAATATTGAATCTTTTTCCAGTAACCTTTCCAAATTCTGAAGTGCCGTCATATATAATTGCAGGTCCACTTTTACTACCCTTCCAGCCTAATGCACCATTTATCTTTGTCTTTAATGAGCCATCTTCATTTTTCTCTATTACAAGATTGCCATTATCATCTCTTGATAAAACTGGAACTAATACAAATGAGTCATATGCCTTCCAATATGGGATACTGCTATTTTCCCAGTCAACATATGCTGTTGTATTACTACCGCATACGACAACATCTCCTCCAAAATATTCATATCCCAACTGATTAGCAATTGCTTCCCTATCAGCTTTTGAAAGCGACTTTTCTTCATAATCCCCATCAACATGAATACTTATAGCTGACTTGTCCGTTACATCAGCAGCCTTAACACTCGGTGTATTTCCAACTGAAAATACAGTTATAGCTGCCATAGCCAGAGCAACTGCTGTGGCTGTAAACTTTTTCTTTCTCATAAAACATATCTCTCCTTCTTTTGAATATTGTTGTAAAAGTATGTATTTTACATATTTTTGCTACGCACTCACTATATAGTGAGTATCTATATAGGGAGTTCTTGTATCAGCACTTATTATATACAATCTAGGGTAAAAAGTAAAGGAGAATTTTCATGTACAACTATGGTTCTTTACACTTACGCATAAATGAAATCCTTGCAGAAAAAGGTATCTCCAAAAACAAAATCTGTAAAGATTTGGACATTCCTCGCAGTAACTTCAACAGATACTGCCGAGATGAATTCCAGAGAATGGACACAAACCTAATCTGTAAGTTATGCGATTATCTTGATGTAGATATATCAGCTCTTATAGAATACAAAAAGCCTGATAGAACTACCCCTGAATAGATTGTATAAGTAAAGCGACTGAATCAACCAGTCGCTTATTTTGTGCTTTAGATTATTACTTTGAATTTATCCTGCTCTATAATAATAGCAATACTACCTGAAGCTGGTGGTAGCCATACCCCATGTAGTTGTAGAGCATCGTCTACATATTCCACTTTAAATTTGCTACCTGCAGGTTTTGGACTGTACTCGTCATCAATAGGCTCTGTAAGCTCTACGATAGTTCCTTTAGGATATCTTGCAGAGTAAACCCCTTTCTTATTAATTGGGTATGACATATTACTCTGCCTCCTCGTAGTCTATCATTTTATCTGGCATCAGCGGAATCAAATGACTTTCAATAACAGGAATATCTTCCTCTCTTATTGATGTGAATTCGCCAGCACTGTTATGTCTTACACACATAATGTTGCCAACCAACATATCAAGAACAATACCATCATCACTAACCAAGAATCTGCTGATTGGGAAATTTCTGATTTTACCCTCATCATTGCAGATTATATCAATGTCATTATTGATACTTACTACTGCAATAAGACCATTGGCTTCATTAAAATTGACATATCTCTGTTCAGCCTCTAAGGTGTTATCAACCTCGGCAAGATATCCTTTATAAACTACACCCGACAGCTTATTCACTCTCAGCAGATATGCCTGAATTTTCTCCTGCTTCATCTGCAACCTCCTCGGCATCATCGCCTTCTGTGTCCATATCTTCAGTATCCACAGCTTCTTCCGTAGGATCATTCATGAAACTACCCATAGCTGGCGTGTCCTCATCAGTACTTGCTGTAACATCATCAACCTCAGAGTTTTCATTTTCACTTGTCGGTACATCGTCAAAATCAGCATTTTTTTCAACACTTAAGATATTCGCATTCTCCAAGTCAAAATAATCTGCAAATGCTTTTGCGATTGCTGACAGTCTACCTTCCGTCTTGACACGCTTGACATTTCCTGATCCTGTGTTTTCCTCATAATCAACACATACAGAATTGCTGAAAGAATCAATGAATACTTTGAATTTTTCAGGTTTAATATCATTTTCCAAAGCCAGTTTACGTAATACAACAACCATGGGAATATTTGATTTCTTAAGGAACTTATGCTGCTCTCTGAATGCCTTTCCAAGATACTCAAAAAGCTCCATAATCATCAGCTTTTTATCATCGTTGTATTTGCCACGAATATGCTTACAATACTTCGTGACTTCTGCGGTCGAAATGCCTTTCCACTCATCGTACCCCTCATGCCTTGAATCGAGCAGGAGCATACTCTGTAACAACACTTCCAAATCTGCCTCTCTGCGAAGCTGGGCAACTGTTAACCCAATACTATGCTGGAAGAAGTCCATGCTACAAATTTCTTTCGTCCAACGAGCAAGTTCTGTAGACATAATGCTTCTGCATTTCTGTATTGGACTTAATGGTGTAGAATTGTTAAGTCTTGCAAAGATTTCTTCTACCTCCTCATCGGTGCAATCTTCCAAGCAAAAGATACTCATGCGACATCCTAAAATCTCATCTTTTAAATCATCCGCCAGTTCTTCAAATGAGAGGTTGGCAAGGTCAAACTCAAAACCATCAACAGTACATGGTGGAGTTGCTGAATGAAGTTCATATTCGCCCTCTACAAAGTCAAAAACACTTGTCAGCCTTTGTTTTGCATCTAAACAATCATATACAGTGTTTCCATTCTCATCTTTTGTTTTAAGAAAATAGCAGTTTGGAATGGGATACCCCATCAATATGGAGTGAATCAGCAGACTCTTCTGTAAAAGAGTCCACTGCGAACCACTACGCTGTATTGGATTATCAAAAGTTAATGTTCCCTTGTTTTTCCAGCCAATCATGGTCTTGATGCCAACTGGAAGCGTAGATTTATTCATCCATATCCACCTCAATTCCATCATATTCTTTTTCCAGCTCCTCTCGGCTCATCTGACCTAAGCGGAGCATAGTAGTATCCTCCAGTTCATAGATAGCCTGTCGAAGTTCTTCATCTGACATATCAGATAAATCATCTTTTTCATCTCCAAACTCCGCCTGAACTTCTGCTCTATTAATATTTAAAGGACAGTCGAAAACATCGTTTGGTGCATAAAACTGGATGAGTGAGCCTTGACAAAAATAAGGCTTGCTCTTACCTTCATCAAACTTATACTTTTCCACAAACATCATCGGCTGGAAATCACAATCAGAGAAATCATAATAACCATCAGATAATAACTGCTTCATGATTTCCTTGACCTTAGCTGTTGGCAGATTACCAATCGTGAACTCACCGATGGCAAAGACGTTGCACTCAGTATTCTTTACCTGAAAGTGTAATCCACTTACAGCTTGCTTACTGTCCTTGGCAATCTGCACCAATCTTATATTTGTTCCATTGAAAGGCACTCTCTTTTCAACAATCTCTTCAACCTTGCTTATTTCAAATAAGCCTCCATTAACTAAAACCTTAACCATAATAAATCCTCCATTTCGTGAGTTTAATTTTTTTCGTGTGTTATCTATCACTCTGTTTGAAGTGAATTGCAAGTTGTTTTTGAAATTTTTCCATAGAAAAATTTATGGGATACCCCAAGATTGGCTATTTTACAGGGAATTCCTCTGGATTTGCCCTCGCCCACTCCCCCAGTCGATTGACTTCATTCAATACTTCAGACCAATCATCCTCGTACAGCATTTGAATAGTAGACCAAAGAATTTGCAACAACTTTCTTTTATCCTTAGCAGGAAACTCTCTCTTGGGTTGAAGAACAATGAGTTTTGTAATATCTAACTGCAAAGCTTCGTGGTCATAATCATACAGACTAATTAAAAATGTTGTGAGAACATTCACTCTATCCCTAGTTATCTTTTTATTTGTTTCTTCTCGATAGTCATCAAGAATATCTGTTATATCAGCATCAAAACCCTCCTGTTTCCAACGCTCCCTTGCCCTATCAAAATAGATGTCTCTGGCTCTATCAATTAACCCCATTTTACTCAACTCCTTGTATAGGCAAATGAATAACTACCCCTGCAATAGTCAGCATTGAATAGTACACTCGAAAGAACTTTGCAGACTCATCTGGTGGAACGACCAAATCGTCACAAGTGCTGCATATGACTGCGTCATTCATACCCTCGGTACGATAATATTTTGCTACCTTTAGGATTTCATCGTAATGCCTTGAGGTATTCAATACTTTCCAGTCCCTCACGCACTGGTTTTTATCTCTTGTATTTGGGATAAGTAATACAAAAGAATTTGGGTGTTTTTCAGTTATAGTATTTAGTAACATAACAATTTTTCTCCTTTCCATAGGTTTATAGTGGCTGTTATGTTACCTCTAAAACTCAATTCTGCCAAGATTATCTAAATAATTTCTAAGAGTTTCTCACCTACCCCTGAAAGCATGAAAAAAGAGCCAACCGACTGGCTGACTCTTTCTATAAATCTTATGAACTACCCCTGATATGAGAAAAAGCCATGTAAACTACATGACTTTTCCCCTACAGTGGTAAAATATATTTTAAGAAAAGAGAACAATAGCAATACTACAGCTCTGTTTCCTACTTAAGATGACCTAGAACTTAGTTACAAATAATGTATGAACAACCATGAATCTTAAAAACATTACAAGTGTTATCACCAAACACACTAACTACCCCTGAATAAGATAATATTTTATTATCACTCCTTGTAATTTTAAGAGTTAACTTATTTTGCTCATCCACACTTAGCGAGTAATTTTTTATCTCACAGTCTTTGGACTCTACTCTGTTACCATTTTCATCAATTACAAGTAAACTACACACTCTTTGAATACTCTCCAATCTGCAATTATTTGAAACACTATGTTTCAACATATTTCAATAATTGTAGTGAAATGAGATAAAGTAACTGATGTCTGGATGCCATTTCTGTCTGAATTAGCTCTGGTTCATCTTTATATTTCTCTGCATCATAATCATTTACTTTATCGATTATGTCTGTAAGTATTTTTATATGCTCCTCATTCTTGAGGGAGAATCGTACTACCCCTGATTTACATAGCTCATAAAACCAAAGAACTTGACGAGTAGCTACATCTGTATTCTCAATTAACTCCTTAATATCTGCCATTTTCTCACGACCTTTCTTATTAACTACAATACTAAAATGGACATAACAACTGATTAGTTATAGGATGTCTCATAAAGCCTCGTTCATCTGTTGTAAAGTCTGGAACAGGTATATGATTATCCTTAAAATACTGCTTTAAGTTATATCTGTGATAATACCATGCGTTGTCTTTAGCGTATCTCAAAACATGTCTGTAGGTGGCTTCTTCCTCACTTATAACACCTGTTCTCTCTAAGTCGAGAATATCTAGGTCATTTCTTCTATCCTTAAGAAAATCATACATGTAATAATCGTCTTTAAGGATACCCCTAAGATATTCTGTTTCCAACTTATTTTGAAGTTGACAAGCCTCAAATTCAAACTTAAATGAACCATAGGGTCTAACGGAATCTCCATTTATAATCAAACATGGTATAAAATAATCAACTGTGATAAGTCTATAACCCCTAGTTGGTCTATTATAACTATTTTGCTGACGAGTAACTATATTTAAATTATTATCTACATTATCAATCTCTAATAGATTTATATGGTCTATGTAATCTGGGTAATAATTCAAATACTTACAAGCTAACTCTCTATGAAATAATAACAATCTTCTTGGGGAATCAGTAGTATGATAAGCTACACGAAAAAGTCTTCCATTGTATTCTACAGACCAATTATACTTTTCAACTAAGTCAATATCTTTAGCACCACAATAGAAATAATTCCAATCTGAGATAAATTGAGTAGGTTTCATAATGACTTTTAGTATATCTGTTCCATCTTTTTGTCTATATTCCTTAATCTCCTGTATTGCCAATAAAATACACCTCCTCACTACTACCCCTGCTGTAGGTAGAAATATCACAACTTACTACAGCAGGTTTTAATAATTACTATCCCTGATTACAGCATGTAATATTTAGCATCCTCAGGTCTACGTCTAATCCAGTAACTTCTGTTGTATTCCATAAGCTCAAAGTCTGACATGCAACCTAACATCTTCTGAAGAATCAAAGCATGCCATGTATACTCAAAATTGATAAGAGGATTAAAAGCAAACTCTCTGAAGTAGTGTCTTTCAAACTGGTTAATCATTGTGTAGCACTCTTCTAAAGTGCTATAACTTGGACTGTAGAGATAATCACCTTTAGATAAATGCTTGATTGTGAAACCCAACTGAGCCAAGCGAATTCTGTCTTCCGGTGTAGTGTTAGGGTCTTTCATATAAAATGATTTATTTTTCTTATCTACATTACAGTATCTCAACACGTTCTTCATATTCTCTTGCGGAGTACAAGGTCTTAATAACTCTCTAATATTAACTGATTTATTACTACAGATATGGTCAACAGCCTTTGCATAAGGTAATACAAAATCATGTACTCTCACATTGGCTGCACCATACTGAATAGACCATTTTCTGATATCATGACACTGCTCTGCTCTGAAAACACAATCCTTCTTAATAACAATTTCCTGATATGTAAAGTAGTCAATCAAAGTCCAAGTATGATAATTTTTATCTCGATTGATAATCACTACAAATACATAAGGAATACCCTCTCTAAGATAATAAATATTAATCAAATTTTTCTTCTTACGAGAAGTCTTCTCAATTCTTTTTGCTCCATTAGCCATTAAAATACTCTCGATTGCCTGGATACGCTGGATATCACTCATAACCTCAAACTGTAATAACTGATTTAATGCCATAATTAAATACCTACCTTTCTGAAATTTAATAACCTAATTACTCGGAGAGAAATGTAGATTTCCTCCCTGTTGAGAGAAATATTTTGAGATTGAGTATATGAAAAATAGACTAACGAAGATGCTATTTGAACTTTGAAATACTTATGACTAGAGATGTTCATTCCAAAGACTATCAGTCTGCACAAGTGCCTTTAAACTACCCCTGAAACACAAAAAAAATAAAGTCCTACACATCACTGCATAGGACTCGTAAATTAATTATTTATTATAGATTTTTCAAAGACTTCTACATCTTCCCTTGCATATAACCTTTTATGACTGGTTGGAAGAATTCTTCGGGGCTTTAATTTTCCATTCTTCTCAAGACCATTTAAAACACTCTGACTCACATGCAAATAATTTCTCACTTCTGAACTAGACATATACTCTGTATTAACTAGCATAATAAATACCTACCTTTCACAATTATTTTTCCAAAAATTCAAATTACATTTTCTTGCTCCATAAAGACTAGGTTAAGCAAATAACCTTGAAGTTTTTACACATTTCTTTTTTATTTATTGAAGCAAATAACATATTTAAAAACTTCTTATTTTTCAATCTAAAAATTTTTCCAAAAACTGTAGGACACCGAGCAACTGCCCGATGCCCTGTTATATCAATACCAATGATTTAATGCTGCCATTTGAATCATACTTTCCGCCAAATCATAGATTTTAACGGTGTAGGTTTTTGTAACCTTTGTATCAGCAGGAGCTTCATTATCGGTTGACTTCTTATCCTTTGAAATATAAGAAACCTTTACCTTGTCACCTAAATAACTGAATTGCTCAACTACCTTATCAAATACATCTGTATCACCAAGATAAAACATTTCTTTATTGCTATATGAGTCAAGAACTGCTTCTACCCCTGATTGGATTTCAGAATCACTTACATCATCATATACTGTGATAACTAAGCCTGACTCTCCATAAGCTTGCGTAGACTCTATACCCTGTAAAGAAGCTTCATTATAAAATTCAAACAAGATACTATCTGCTGCAACAAGAGTATCCTTATCATTTATAGCTAAAGCACAACAAAAATTGTAATCTTGTGCCTCAGTAACTGGTGTGTATGATATCTCCTCATCAAGTTTCTCATATGTTCTTTGAGTTGAATTATACTGTTCCGTCAAGCTATCCAATAAATAAACTTTACCATCTGGAACAGCATCTATATTTAAAGGAGATACAGAATCAGCATTTGGGTAAAGCATATCTCCCCAATATCTATCTGTCATATAGCCCAGATACTGAACATCATAGCCTTGATTATAGATACTATGTACTGTAGAAGTTTCTATTTTCGACACATCAATATCTGGAACTGCATTCTTGTAATACCAGTAGATTGTTTCATCCCTCGGCTCTTCTACTTTGGTAACTTCTGTAGAAATATTAGAGTCTGACTTCTTATAATCTGGAGCTACTGGAGTTGGCTCTTGATGAACTACCCCTGAAAATAGCATATACAGAAGAATTAAAATGAAAACTACAATACCTGTAATAAGAACTCCCTTCCAAACCTTGAGTTTCTTTGTAAGTTTGGTAATAAGTTCATTTGTATCTTCTGTTCTCTCATTGATTTCAATGATACCTGCGATATTATCCCCATGCATTTGTTCCTCTTCGATAAGCCTTGATGCCTGTCCAAGTCTTTCTACATCTTTTTTCATATCCTTATCCATAACTTATCACTCCCATCCATAATAATAAGCACATGCAAGTGTGTTATAAATAACTTCCGCATCAGTAACAGTGTAATTGTAAATGTACTCAGGAACTTCATCTACCCCTGATTTAATGAAAATTTTCACATCACCCTCTGTCTTTGCACTATCATAATAATCATAAGATAAATCACCATAATTGTAAGACATTTTCACATTTAGCTCTTTTAACTGGTTAAATACTTCGGCAAGGGCATCTTTAACTGTAGTTTCATCAGAAAAGTTAACATTGTAGCCACCCTCATTGAATACTTTTGAAATAACTTCTTTTATTTTATTTTCATCTATCTTTTCATAGAATGTAAAACTAAAATCAGTTGTATCAACTTTAGCTACTAAATCACTCTCCTGCACATTTGACTTTGAAGCTATGTCTTTATTATAAACTTTGATAGTTTCATCATCTCCTGTAATAGAACCAACAAGCATTTCTTTTGTACTGCCTGATGCTGTAGGTAAGCTATCTACAAAGCTGTAAACCTTTGGAGTTGAAGCAATTGCTTTCTCTAAGTCAGAAACCTTATAAACAACTACCCCTGTATCTAAATCATGTTGATGTGACTTACCTAAAACGCATTCCCAATCATCTGTACCATAATTTTCATATAAGCAACCATCAGATAAGTTAACTGACGTTTTATTGTCAAGTAAATCACCTATTTTGTAGCTGTTAATAGATACATTTGGAACATCTAATGCAAATACTAGATTTTTATTAACTATATGCTGAGTAATAATTTGTGGCTCAGGCTCTGCAACTGCTGGCTGAACTGGCACTGGCTTATTAAATGCTGTATAAATCATATATAAAAGTAAAATAAGAAAAACAATAATACCTGTTATAAGGATACCCCTGTTAGCTTTCAGTTTTTTCTTCAAACTACGGATACTTTCAAGGCTATCTTCGTAGTTTTCATTCATAATAACAGCTTTGGCTAAATCCTCACTCTTTCGCCAATCCTCTGAATCATAGGCTCTTTCAATAGCACCAAGCTCTCTGACCTTCTTTTCTAAATCTTTATCCATGCTATCACCACCTTTAGAGAATAAAACGACCAATGAATAATCCTGCACAAGCTAACCAAACAATAATACTCGCTATCTTAGTATGCTTGATTTTCTTATTTAGTTTATCAACTGTAGCATCCAAATCCTCAGCTTCTGCTGCTACACCAGCTACTTCTACAGTTGTGCCTACCTGCTCATCAATATGCTCTCCAGTGCCTACCCCTTTGAAAGCCTGTTCTACACCCTCATTGACTGCTTCTGTGCTAACAGCTTTGCTTGCCATTTCCTTTTCTGTCATAGTTACTACCTACCTTCCTGTTAAAATTGTGAATATTATTACTGCTATAACAACAAACACCATAAAATTTTCAAATATTGCTTGGAGAATCAATGTTCTCCAAGCCTTATATTCTTCATCAATACCTCTTTGACCTTTGAAGTGCAGATAATCATTCCTAAGCCTTTTCAATGCCTTTACCAAAATAAAATGAAACACTGCCGAAAGAAGAAGTATTATCCATAGGACTAACATTGACTACCCCTGAAGAATGAAATTTAAATCTTCATAGGCATCCTCTGCTTTTTTGACATTCTTAATATAAGCTACCAGTAAATCAAATAACCTAGCCTCTTTTGAGAAGTGTTTATCTCTTGCCATGCGATACAATTTACCAAGCTCCTCAATGTTCTGCATACAAGTTAATGCTAATTCATTTAACTGAACATTTTGCATCATATCTTCACAACCATTGAATGGTAACTCCCAAGCAGGCTCACCTTCCTCGTCAAGTAAATCATCAATTTTTCTATCCTCTGGTTCCTTGACTTCCTGTGAAATCCTATGTAGTGAAGCCTTAATAGGGTCTACCCCTGATTGACTGAATATATCATTTGTTTCAGTTTCAAAAACTGCTTCATTGGTTATACAAGTAAGAACATCACTAGGTGCTTGCATAAGAAAAGCTACAACACCATCTGTATCATCTTTTAACCAATACTCAAAATCATCATCAGAACCCAAAATATGACTTACTCTATATATAGCTTCTAACTTGTTTCTGTTTTCATTTACAAATAACTGCTTGTCTAAAGGCATATCATTAAAGATATTTACACCTAAACTGTTATCTGGATTAGGAAATTCGTCTGTTTTACTCATGCTCTCCTCCTTAATTTGTTTTAACTCTACCTGTGCATCTTCTGACTGTAACCATTTCTGATAATCTGCTTCGAACAAAAGACCTGAAAGACTGTAATAATCTTTATAAATGTCCCGAAGTTTCTTATCGACTTCAGAACTACCCCTGATAGCTTCTGAAATTTGAATTAAATTACTTATAATTTCATCAGCCTCTGGCGTTGTGAGCCACTGCTCAAAACCTTCTTCGCTACCTGATTTTTCTTTATAAATCTGTAGTAATTTTTCCTTGTGACTTTCAATAAAATCCTGTTTACTCATACAAATCACTCCTTCCATAATGGGCATAACTTCTTGCGTGTAATTTTATCAATCATAAAACCCTGCTCATCTTCATCAAAGTCTGGAACAGGTATATGATTGTCTTTGCAATATTGATGTAAATTAAATCTATAAACAAACCAAGGATTTTGACTGACATGTTTAAGAATATGTCTATATATAGCCTCATCGCTATCAATTTTTCCTGTACGCTCCAAATCTAAAATATCTAAACTATGTGACCTATCTAATAAAAAGTCATAAGAATAATCCTTAAAATAATTCTGCTCAAGAAAGTAACGATATTCTATAGCCTCTAATTCAGACTTAAAACATTTGCTAATATAATCTCTATTGGGTAAATGTATACCTGACTGAAAATAATCAACATTTTGACCTGATAGGCTATATCCAATTACAAATCTATTTCTTTGATTACTGACTACACTTACTACATTTAAATTAGCGTCTATATCATCAATCTCAACATGATTTATATGGTCTATGTAATCATAGTTACCTTTATCTCATTTGCTAAAATATTGTGAAAATTGCCTGAATCCCAAGCGTAAGGATAATAAATACCCCTTGAGTAATGTAAAGCCCAATTATGTTGCTTAACAAGATAAAGGAACTCTAAATCTGCATAAAAATGATTTATAGGCTTAGGAACTTTTGACTTAATAAAAACTTTGGCAACCCCAGTTTTTTCATACTCTTCAATGTAATCTGTCATTAATCATCACTCTCCTCACTGTTAATATCAAAACCTTTGTCTTTTGTTGTATCTATAGTGTTTACTTTATTAATATCACTACCCCAGTCTTTAAATAAATCCTCAACCAACTTATTACTGCTGGCTTCTTTACCTTGCAAGAGGTCAGATATTAATTCACCTGCATCCTTAGCTACAATAGAAATTCGCATTCTCATCTGTTTGTTGCCAAATACAATTAGTGTAACTAAAACAATTATTATTGCTTTTATTACCCAACTTATTTTTTCTTTCAAATCACGTCTTCGTCTACGTCTTTCGTATTTACTAAGTCGACTTGAAACTTCGTCTTGGAGTACCTCTGAAACTTCTAATTTCATTTTATCGTTTTGAGCTTTTACAGCTTCAGCTACAGCTTTCTTTGTAGTCTCGTGTAATATTGGATTTACTTTCTTTGAAAATTCTTCCTCACGATAGGCTTCTTCCTCATGTGCTGCACTCAAGTCCTCATATACTTCTGGGACAGATGAAAGCGGTCTCTTTACTGGCACAGGTAATTCATCTTCTGCAATAGAGTCAACTGACTCATCGATTTCTACCCCTGAACACTTCCACATGTCTTTCATATCCTCAGCGACATCTTCTTCAACAGCATCGAAACCCTCATCAATTTCCTCTACTACAGGCTTTGGTTTTAGCTCTTCGCCTTTTTCTGTTCGCATCTGCTCTACATATTCATGAAACGTGCCATCTTCAATGGCTTGCTTTACTGTATCTATTGTTACTTTAGCTCGTCTCATATCATATTCTGGGTGGCTTTCTTTGTAGGCTCGCTTATCCTCGTACATAACTTGGTCTGCCTCTTCTAAGAGAGCCTTTAAATCTACCCCTGAAGAAGTATAAGCAAACCCAACTGCTGCACTTACCGGCAACTCAGGCTTTTCTTTGTTTAACTCTACCAATTCATCTTTGAATGCTTTAATTTGAGCATCGCAATCATCATTCAACTGAGCTACATCTGGAATATATACCAAAAACTCATCACCGCCTGAGCGATAAAAATGATTACTCCAAATTTTCATACCTGCTTTTGCTACAACTGAGAGTAAGAAGTCACCAGCTTCATGGGAAAAAGTGTCATTGATATACTTCAAATTATTAGCATCCACACTAAACAAAGTAGCTACCCCTGAATAAGACTTTATATCTTCCTCATATTTAGCTCGATTATTACAACCTAAAACTGAATCTGTATATAGCTTCTTCTTCAATTCTTCTACTTCATCGACTACCCCTGAATCATTTATATTTGCCTCTACAGCTTTTGCTTTATTGCTAAGGTCTCTAACCTTTAATGCCATCTCTATCAAACCTCCTTTAAAATGACTACCAATCTATCATTTTTATGTTCATAACTACACGTACTAAGCTCTACTATCACATCATCTCTTGTAAGAGAATTAAGACTACCCCTCAAACACTTGCTTGACATATTTTGTTTCCAGACCTCGAAACTGTAACTTGACTGCTGCCCAACATAACTGTAATATTTAAAATCATCATCAAGATTACAGATACAAGAACCTACAACTTCATATTCACAGCTTTCAAAGATAGTATCTAATCGAAGTCTACTCTGAGGTTGTAATTCAGAAATATCTCCGAACATAGAACCATTTCTCATATGGTGTCCATAAACTAGGCTGATACCTTTATCTCCAAGATTACACTGGCTGTTTAAAAAGATGGTTCCTGACTTATCATCTTCTCCAAAGAAATTTTTATATAAATAATAATTCTGGTCATCTTTTCTTTGAACTATTGGGTATTCATGCTCATCATCGAGATATATGTAACCTACTAAATCGTTATTGACTTGATATAACTCTGAATACTTGGTTAATATCTGTGGTTGATTAGTGGTTTCCTGTGACTGAATAATTTCTTCAGAGGTTTCTTCAGCAATGTAAGATTTAACTCGTGTATCTACCCCTGACACATTTGAAAAATGTAAATAAATACCTGCACCTATAAGCGAAGCAACTACAATACTTCGCTTTGCTATGCTAGACATATCTGAAATCCTTTCTTTCTAAAATCAATTTTTTAAATAACTTTCTATAATATTTAGCAGACTTCTCTTTACTTCTCTGTATTCTTCTCTTCATTTTTTCATCACCACCCTTTAGTGTTTGCTAAGTATAATTAGATATTGAGAAAATCAAGTTTGATATTGGTTTTTATACTCAGATTGCTTTATTTATTTGCAAAATTGGGAATTTGTTAATTTTGATTATGAGGACTACACAGAAATGAAAATAACTGACAAAAATAAAAGAGCCTCACTCTTTTGAGTGAAGCCCTATTATTTGTAAGAGATTAGACTCTTTTTCTTTTCCTGTAGACTACAAAGATAATAGCTGTAAAGAAAATAATTGGAAGAACTGGTACTGAAGTATCACCTGTTTTAGGTTCGTCAAAAGGAACTACTGGAGTTGGGTCTGAATTGATGATTTCCTCTGGAATATCTTCTGGAGAATCAAAACCTTTCATATATACAAACTCTAAAGTAATATCCTTAGTAACTACCCCTGAGTATGCCTTATCACTTATAACAGTGAAACCAAGTGGAGCTTCTGCATTATAGCTATAAGTAGCTCCCTCTTTGTAGACATCCTTACATCTAACAACTCTTTCAACTGTTACAATGTAATCATCAGCACCTTCAATCTTCTGAATAGTAACATTACTACTATCAGTCAATCCACCAAAGACTGAATCGCTATATACATTCTTAATACCTACGATATACTTATCAATAACTGTAACTGTATATTCTATAGGGTCTGGCTTTGGCTCTTCTGGCTCTGGTGTAGGTGTCGGTTTCTCTGGCTCCTCTGGCTCTGGTGTTGGTGTCGGTGTAGGCTCTGGCTCATCTGGAACTTTTACAGCCTGATATTTGAACTCAAGAACTGTATCCGCTACAACCTGTCCATTATAAGATGTTGCTCCGATTACACTATACTTAGCTGGATTGTAAGCTTCGTATAAATAACTTGTACCCTCTGTAACAACTTTGCTCTCACGAACATCAGATTTCTCAAGGTTTCCATCTGCATCATAGTAGCTATCTATAACCTTAAGACTGTATTTGTTTGGCTCTACTTCTTTCTCGTTTTCCTTATAGGTAAAGATAAGAACTAAATCCTTCGTAACTACCCCTGAGTAAGACTTATCACTTGTGACTGTAAAACCTACTGGGTTTAAAGCATCGTACTTATACGGTGTATTTTCAACTACTGTATCACTTACCCTGACTTCTGACTTAATCAAAGCCATCGAAGCACTATAGTAGGTATCAATAACCTTTACATTGTATTTTACTGGGTCAGGCTCTGGAGCTGGTGGTGTAGGCGGTGCAACTTTCTTTGTGTACTTAAATACTAAAGTAAGATTACTAAGTGCTACCCCTTCATACTTCAAAGCAGATGTAACTGTGTAACCATCTGGATTTAAAACATCAAAGCTATAAGAGTCACCTGATTTAACAGTTTTTTCTACACGAATATCTGACTTTTCTAATGTAGTTCCGTCATAATACTCATCTTTTACAGTAATCTTGTAAAGTGGTAAGATTGCATCAATCTTTAATACGTCTGTTACAGAAGTATCGGTTTCAACCTCACAATCATCTGTTTTGAAAGTGACTTTGACTGTATCTTCATCAGGCTTTGTTACAGATAAATCACATGTAACTAAAGGTGTATCTGTATCATCAGCAAAAATCTTGAATTTATGGTCACCAACTGCAACATTCTTGATTTCATAATAACCATTCTCATCAGTAACTGCATATCTTGGTGTGGAATGAATTTCAATACGCTTATTTGCTATAGGTGTTCCATCTGTGTAAGTAATGTAACCCTTAACAGTGACAAAACGTGCTGCATCTTCCTGATATACAAACTTTACAGTTATATCTGAGTTAACTACCCCTGAATAAGAACTTTCACTAGTTACTACATAACCTTCTACAGTTAATGCATTATAGCTATATGTTTCGCCCATCTTCTTTGAAGTAGTAAATCGTGTATCAGTTTTCTGGATATCTCCATCGACAGATACATATTCATCTAATACTGTGACTGTGTAATATTTATCTTTCTGATAAATGAATGTAACCTCTGTATTCTTTGTAAGAGTACCTGAGTAAGTTGTCTGACTTAACAAAGTATAACCATCAGGATTTAAAGCATTATAACTATACCTGTAACCATAACCCTTTGTTTCTGTAAGTCTTGTATCAACTTTCTCCTCTTTTCCATCAGTATCAAGGTATTTATCTTTGACAGTAATCGTAAATGCTTTCTTCTGATATACAAACTCAATGGTAACATCTGAAGTAGCTACCCCTGTTTTGCTCTTATCACCGATTACATCATAACCCTCTGGATTTAAAGCATCTACATTGTAACTTTCATTTTCCTTGATAGTCTGTGTAGGTCTAACATCTGTTTTTTCCTCTGCACCATTCTCATCAAGGTACTTATCCTTTACAGTAAGTTTGAAGCTTTTGGCTTTCTTCTGATATACAAATGTAACAACTGTATCCTCAGTAAGAGTACCTTCATATTTTGTCTGTCCTACAACTTCATAATCATCAGGATTTAAAGCTGATACAGAATACTTAGAGTTTTTAGGGAAACTAGAAATCTGACGAGTGTCAGTTTTCTCTTCTACCCCTGAAGCATCGAGGTATTTGTCTTTTACCGTCAATGTGTACATTGTTGTCTTAGCCTTATAACAGAAATAAATATAACTATAAGACTTCTCTACAGTACCTGACCAATTTTCCTTCGGTGTGGCAACTACATAAATATCATCATTATCTATGCTGCAATCCTCCCAAAGGTCATAACCTGCTGTAACTTTTGGGGTATAGCTATAAGTATCTCCTATATCTACAGTAGCCTTAGTTCTCTGACCACTGATATCATTTACTAAATTACCATCTTCATCAAAGTAATAATCATACACATAGATATATGATGGGTAAGCCTTATATTTGAATGTGACTGTTGTATCGCTTGTAAGAACTCCATACTTATTAGATGGCTCATCAAATAAGTTCTTATAATTACCCCTGTTACTGTAAGATAAAGCAGAAACACTATATTCATAACCTGCGTCATAAGTATCTTCTGAGCGAACACTTGATGAAACTAATGTTACACCATCTGACTTGTAAAATTCATCTACAACTTTCAACTTAGCTGGAGTAACATAACAGATATAAACAACCATATCTTCAGTATCTGTAGAAATCATTGTATTTTTATTCAAACTATTTGGGTAAGTTTCCCCTTCATCAAGCGTATAACCTTTAAGCTTTAGACTGCTATCTGTAAGCTGTGGAACAACGATTGTGTCATTGCCTGTATTGACCTGAATATCTACTTTGTCGTAGTCACCGACTGAGAAGAAATAACTTGTATTTGGATTACAAGATGCTGTACCTACATAAGATGCATTATCGTAATCATAGTTAATTACATTGTAAATCCTTACATATGGGTCATACTCATAGTAAACTGTAAGCTCATAACTAGCTGTTTTAGTAACTGAATTATTTTCTAAGTAAGCTCCGTTTGTGCCTGTACCTTTTGAACTGCTATTGCTAAGAACTACCCCTGAATCATAAGGGATATAACCATCAACACTACCAAGTGGAACATACTCATCGATGGCTTCAACAATATACTCTTTCTTAGATACACCTTCTACAAACTGATACTCATTATCCGCATGTAATGTATTTCCCTGCAAATCTTTATAGTGTACAGTAACATTTACTTTGTTTGCTGATTTAAGAGTTATATTTACAATCCACTTATTGTTTTTGACATAATTTAAACCATCAATCTCACTATACATTGGTGGTGTAAATGTAGTTAACAATGTCTTAGCTGACATATCTACTTTCTGTGTCTGGTTATATGCTGCTGGATGACCTACACCTTCAAAACAACTGACAAGACTAAGAGCATCTATATCTACCCCTGCATTTGTTGCTACAGCCTGTAAACCTGAAGTAATATCATAATCACTCAATTCATAAGAACTTGGAGCTTCAATAACTGTATCATTAGCTGTTTTAACAGTTACACTTATCGAAGTATCCTCACTTGTAACTAATGTACTATTTCCATTTTCCTTATAATAGTAATTTACCTTGATAGGAATATTTTCTACCTTTGTATCCTTCTTAGCACCTACATTGAGAACAAAGACACTTGTGAAATCATCTTCTCTGTTGATTTCTGCATCGTTATATCTCTGTGCTGTTGTGAAAGAGTGTGAAGCATACTTAGGTTTGCCATCTGTATCAATAACTTGGTCACGATTTTGAATGCTCCACGAAGCCTTTACTGAATAACTGTTACCATTACCAGTAAAATCAATAACTGAATCTGTTTCGTTAGGATTTAACTCATAGTAGTCAGTTACTCCACTAGCTGTCTGCCAAGAACCATCAGCTTTCTCAAGCATATCTTTAAGAGTAATACTGTAGGTATCTACCCCTGAAATATAACCATCAGCACCTGTAATTTCTCCTTTCAAGTTAATTCCTTCGGCTGGAGTACCATCATCGTACACAGCTTTATATTTTAACTTATAACTGAATGTTTTGTCCTGTGACTGAATATAATATCTGTTTACTCTTGTATGATTTACTGTGTATGTGTTTTCTATAACTTCTGAATCATAACCATTATAAATCCAACCATCTTTATCAGTACTAGGAACTACCCCTGAATCATTTTTAATTGTAGTAATAAACTCTGCATTTTCCTTATCTCCATTGTACACATTGTAATAATCTACAATTTTTTCATAAGAAGAATTTTGTACACACATCATATAACTAGGTGTCATACCATAACCTTCTGACCAGAAAGCACCACCACTATTGAGGAAATCACTGTATGAACGATAAGCCTGCTGTGCTTGAGCTTTAATTTTAACATTGAACTTTGTATATAACACTTCTCCATCAATAGTTACTGGGTCAGAACCTGTAACTTTTAAGACTAAAGGATGACCAAAACTACCTGTAGCATTAGGATTTGAACAGCCATCAGTATCATATACACTTTCATTAAACTTTCTCAATACCTCTAAATCCATTGAATTACAAGTAAAGTCTCTTTCGATATATGGGTTTGGGTTGGTATCAAAATCATCTAAGAAAGAAGTATCACTCACAGCTACCCCTGTATCGATTGTTTGATAACCAAGATGACTAGTACCTATATAATTAGTCTCTAACCATATAAGTTCCTGCTTTGCTGAAGTCTCATCTGCTTCAATAAGTAAAAGTGGAATTTTTGTAGGATTATCTTTAGTGTTTACTGTAGGCATTGTAAATGTCTGTGAACGTTTATTGTAAACACCTAAATCGTATGAATGATGCACACTACCTATGTAACCATGATTATAAGTTCCTTTAAAATTAGGGTCTACTGAGCTATCAGTAAGACAATAAGGAATGGTAATAATTACCTGAAGATTTCCCTGATAATCTGTATAATTTTGTGAGTTAGTATTATAAGCATCATCGTAACCTGAAAGATTTGTAACACTTAAGCTTGAGCCATTGATAACTACCCCTGAACCGTCATAGTAATTAATACCATTGACATAAGTAGGCTCTACTCTTGCTGTACCAAGCTTATATGTACCATTTACTGTATAGCTTTCAAGCTGACTCATCAAATCTGAAATATCTACATCAAAATTAGCCTTTGCATCATCACCTGTATGACAGATATAAGTTTGCTCTGCTGTCTGAAGTAAGCCTGCTACATCATCTTTCTTTGTAGTAAATGAATCATCTTCATACTGCACTGCTTGAACTACAATATTGAAATTAGTGTTATAAGTTACTTGGTCTGCATTTAATGTAGTTGGAACACTAATATCTATTGCATCGACTGGAATACTTGTAAAGACTGTCATTGTAGCAAGAATACCTGCTAATAATCTTTTTCCATTTCTCATTCTTTAACACGCTCCTTCTTAATATAATCTGCAATAGTGGTTAATAAATATCGTCTATGACCACTAGCTAAAATCCTGTCTGGAACTAACTCCTTTCGCTCTCCCCAATCTCTTAATGTCTGTGGATTGATACACAATAACTGTGCTGCTACCCCTGTAGAAATGTAGCCACCTGTATCTTGTATCTGGGCTACGATATCCTCTGGAATATCAAGAACCTTTGATAGTTCCTTATTACTTGGTTTTTCTTTTGCCATCTCAAAACCTCCTCTCTGAGAACATACTCTTTGCATTCATACAAAGAATATTTTGAGATTTAGAATTTTGAGATGTTCCTTGAGAATAGTTTTAAACTTGCGTGTATTGTACAATTAAAATACAGAATTATTAGACTTGTTGATACAGACTTTATATAGAGAAAATAACCTAAAGAAAAAGAGGTAGACTTGCTACCCCTTAAGACTGTGATTTATTTGCATGATTATGCTCTGACAATAGGTTTTTGTAACCTACAAACTTTTGTAATACATTTAACTCCTTCTTATTTCTCTCTGGATGCTCCTTGCGTAACCTCGTATATATCTCCATCAAACAAGGATACAAAGTATTAAACTCACTTTCTGTGAGCTGAATATTTATCACTTGTTCAATTACTCTTCGTGGTAACTGACCTTGTAACTCTATCTGACCATTATTTAACCTTGCGTTGACTACTACCCCTGCATTGATAGCATTTACCAGTTGTTGTATAGTAACTGTACGCTTCTCGCCATGCTCTGATATAACATCATAGCCTATCGTATGTCCACTTTGACCTACAATACCTATTACCTTCCATCTTACCAAAATTATCACCTACCTATAAAAAATAAGAGTAGTTCCTTGAAGAACTACCCCTGAAACACTTACTTTGTAAGCTTACTATATCTTGCAACGGTTGCCATAAACTTCTTATAAATGCGTTCATCATAGAAAATCATTGTATCATCTATAATGTAATAAGGAGTCATATCTAAAGAAGTTACTTCTCCACCTGGAATTGAATATTTATATAATGGACAACCATCATCTAACCTTGATTGCATTGTATCTATAACATCATTAAACATAGACAAATATGCCATACTATCAGCTACCCCTAAATTAGGAATAATATTTACTACATATACCCAAACTGTGATTGTATCATAACCACAATACATATCTTCATCAAACCAAGTTGTATGCATACAATCTGTAGCCCAATAAGTAACTGTCTTATCAGTATCATGTTCATCTCTAAATTTCTCGATTTTAGGAACTCTAACTGGACTACCATATTTCTTAGCTTCAGCTACTGATACATGGAAAGTATATTTCTTGTAAGCTTTTGCTGGGTCTATGTATGTCCTATGTAAACTTCTATTTATAGACTTAACAACTACCCCTGATGGAATATACTTTGTCTGAATAACTGGATTACTCATCATCTGCTCCTGTAAATTAGGATACCATGTATCTAATACATTTATAGATTTACCATCTTTTAAGAAACCTGTGATATCACCTTTGTAGTCTAATACACCTGTAGGCTTCTTTGCTGTTGCTGAAATATCCTCTCTAGATATATCAGAAGAAACCTTACTACTATTTGCCTTTTTCTTACCTGTAATGTCAAAGCCTTCCCATCTGTTCTCTACCATAAAAAATCCTCCTAATTTGTGTTTAGTAAATTACACTTACTATACAAGACCTCTATCATCAACTCAATCTAAATAAGTTTTAACGATAGGATTGTAACCTGTGCAATTTATTAACTCCTATGTAAAGGCTTGGCTTTGAACAACTACCCCTGAAACACTTAGAACCCTCGATATCCTCGTAACTTCGATGGGTTACTACAATGTATATAAGGGTCAGCTACCATATTTTGTAGGAAACTTCTGATTTCACAATTTGTATAACACCCCTTAATATTGCTACAAATCTCCATCTGCCCATCTCCATTAGTAAAATTAGTCTTTTCAACCCTAAATGAAGTATAAGGATTGATAGCTCCAAGATTAATCAATCCCTTGTTTTTGGCTTCTGTAAATCTAGCCTTGTTTTCACTGTTTCTTTCTCTAAACTGTGCGTATGTCATAGTTTAAAATCCTCCTTTAAGGTAATGATAATATTTTTCTGCCCATCTTTTTAATCCGTAGGCAAAATCCAACTTATTTATTGCTGACTTGAAGCTGTCAGTTGATAAATCAGAGGAAAGTCTAACTACCCCTGAATTATTATCCTGTAGGACTACATCTTTTCCCTCTATACTAACCTGAATAATCATATACACTACCCCTGATACATCTGCTGACCATAAGCTCTAAGGTCTGCTGATTTCTTGACAAACTTCTTGTATTCTGCTTCGACTTCCTTTGAAACATTAACTGTAGAAATTTTACCCTTGCTATTCACACTATCAATCATCATTCGAGTACCATGATTAACTGTCTGTGCAAAAGCAGGATTTCTTCTACATATACTTGCTATCTGATGTACCATAATATCTCTTCTTGTTGTAATCCAATACTTACCATCATACTTTGTGAAGTAAAAAGCAAAGCTATCTATACCATTTGCCAGTTCGCTCAATGCTTGTCGTAACTGCTCAAAGGTTACAATATAAAAATTCCCACTACATTTTAATGCTCGCTTAAACTTAGCACACATAGAATCATAAGGAAACTTTGGAATGCTACCAACAAAAGATGCTCCATCCTTAGTCCAACGAGCATTATCAATCTGTCCAGAGCTTACTAAACTGGAAAAAGTACTTGTTGGTTGATTAAGCATTATCTGGCAAAAATTAGTTTCTTTGTCAAATACCTCAACTGCAATAACACGCTTACCATCTTTACTGATAAATAACTTACTAGCTATCATTTACACATACCTGCCTCTCTATAAAACATAATTTACTGCTTCATAAAGAGAATATTTTTATATGTATGGACTGAAAATAGAACTTGAAAAACTTCAATAACTTAAAAAGGGTAGATAACTTTAAAAGTATCTACCCCTGAATTGATTAGTTTTCTTCCTCGTTAGCGAGCTTATTATAATCGTCTAAAAGCTTATTGTACTTATCTGTAAGCTTATTAAAATCCTCCAATAACACATCGTACTCAACTTCGTAGTGTCTGTATTTATCAGCATACTCAAGCACAGTATCTATTGTAAGTTCCTCTCTAGGTACTTCTTTATCCACTACAATATGCTCTTCGGCATCAAGTTCACAGTTTTCTACATCATCAAAATCCAATTTTAGCTTTATATTTTCTTCGGTAGCTAAATAATCAAAACCTGTCACTTCATAATCTTGTCTTGTAACCTCACCATTTTCGTTTGCGTATTCACGAAGTTTCTTATACGCTATTAAATATCTTACCTCCTTGTTATCAACTGTCCACACCTTAGTTACTGCCTGTAAATATTTTTTCTTCATGAGAATCCTCCTATTCTAATAACAATGATAAATTACACTTATTATATAACATCTCAATTGTGGACTCAATCTTATCAGTAACTTAGGGTCTTGATGCTCCATAAGAACTACCCCTGAAAGAAGAAAAAGTTGAAAGAATTTATTCGAAAGAAAAGTACACTGACTTATATAGTTAAAACCACCTGAAAAGACCTGTATTTTGTAGACTCACTAAAAAGCTGATAGTAATCGTGCTTTCACGCTTCAGAATTCAAGATTACTTTTGAAACATCGAAAAAGACTTGTATATAGAAAAATTAACTGCAAGAAAAAAGACAGGTCTCATTGTAAGACCTGCCTCCTTGTTTCTATAAACGTATACGCTCACAAATTTTCCTGAAATCTTTCTCAAAAACCTGATTGTATGCTGCTAATCTTGCATCCTTTTCAGTCATATAGTTCCTGATAAGAGAAATACAGGCAAAACAATCTGGAATTCTTGTCACAGAAGTGATTGTATCCTGCACTTTCAAGCCAAAACGCTGAATATCTGAACGAGCACTCACAACATTTAATGTAGTACACCTACCTGTTACGATAGCCTCTTTTCCATAAAGCCTATCGACTACAATAACAACATCCTGTGGCTTTGAAAGTAACTCCTTCATTACCTCTTTCTTAGGACTATTTGTTACGATAATTTCATTATCATACAAGCTCATCATTGACTTTGTAGTTTCGTCAATGCTTGTGAACTCCTCATATCTCTTGCCTGTGCAGTACCCCTTTTGTATGCAGAAAATAACCTTTACTCGTTTATTTAATGCATAATGTAAGTAGTGAGCAAAACCTACTACAAAACTTGTAAGGTATCGTGTAGGTGAGTACTCCTTGAGAACTAATACCCTTGAGTTTCCTATGTATTTGTATGGAGAGAAAAACAAAACACTATTACCAAAAGCAGGTCTATTCGCAGTTGAGTTTGCTGTTACATGCTCAAGCTGTTCTAACTGCTTTTCAATAGCTTTCTTCTGCTCATTCATATTTCTGATAATAGCACTTGCCTTCTCAAAAACTTCAAGAGCAGAATTACCCATTGTTTGCAATTCTAACTCCTGCTGCCGAAATACATTCGTCAAATCTGCAATAGCAGAATTTGTTTGCTCCAGAAACATAGGTGTCTGGACAAGCTTATCTCCTGCAACATACCCCTTCATAAAAGTGGATATGATATTCAATGCTGGAGTTGCTACTGCTTCGAAAGCGGAAGTATTATTACTGGCTTCCTGTCTTTCTTCTTCAATATCGGAGATTAGAACCTGTAATTCCTCTTCGTCATCAAAATAAAACTCATCTTCGTAGTAGTAACCATCTACCCCTTTGATGACCATTTGTAATACAGCAGATGGGTTACTGCTGATATATAGAAAAAGGTCTACACCTTTTTTCTTTAAATCTCCAATAAAAACACCGGCATCAAAATCACTTTCGATACAACTCTGTATAATAAGAGTTGTAACTCCTGTGAAATCAATAACCTTTTTTAAAGAATCTGTTACTACAAACTCATTAAATCTATCCTCTAACGTCTTTGACACAATAACTTTCATTTATTATCACTCCTTCCAACATTAAGGGGAGAGCCTAGAACTCTCCCACAGCTTCTCCTTTCTATAATCAAGTAGGGTGCGACTACTTAATCATCGAATGCTTCTCTTAATGCTTTGAGAACCTGCTTGTCTAAATCCTCGAAAGAATCGACAAAATCTAATGCTTGTCGATATTCAAGTGCTGAGCGATAGGTTCTCTTCTCACTCAACGCACAGAAAATATCCGCTACTGTTATGATTTCTTCTGGTAAAGTTTTTGTAGGATACCCCTCTGGATATCCCTTACTGTTTTTCTTCACATGGTGCTTTAAAACCATGTTACAAACAGTATCATCTACCCCTGCTTGCTTACAAAAATTGTAACCATCTATAGGATGCTCCTTGATGATTTCAAACTCCTCTTCTGTAAGCTTACCTGGCTTATATAAGATTTCTTTTGGAGTATTTACCTTACCTAAGTCGTGTAGCAAGCCAGCTACACATATCTTATATACTAGCTCATCAGATAAATTCATTGTTATACCTAACTGAGTAGCTAACTTTGAAACTCTGATTGAGTGGGTGTAAAGCATATCATCCAAAAAGAGCTTATCAACTACCCCTGATAAAGAGCTTATAGACATAATCTCTCGGATTGCCTTAGCTGTCTTTTCATCTACATCCTTTTCATTTTTTAACTGCACTACAATCACCACCTTAATAAGGTAAAGGAATTGAATTCCCGATTACAGCAAAATCCACGAAATCAAACTTATCTGAAATTTTCTGATACTTATTAAATAATGCCTGTACATCAATAGGTAACTTATTGACTACCACAGGATTATTGTTGTACAAAATCAAAGAAAACAACTCATACAACATATTAAGTAAATTCATGGGCTGTTTCTGCAAGTACCCCTGAGCTACAAGAAAACCATAAGGTGTTGGTGTCTTAGGATACCAAACCTTATTAAAAGGCAGATATAACTTCTGACCTTTATAATCTACCTCCAGATAATTGTCTGTCAAAATCAAATCTTTATTGGCTGGTCTAATAATCTGTGTTGGTTTTACACCAAACTGCTCTGTTAGTGTAATAACTGCCTGTCCATCTTTTCTTACATGAATGTTCCAAAAACTCATATCTTCTTCAGCTCCTTCTTCTTCATTTCTAAAATTACTTCGCCTGTATCAATGATTATTGTTTTGCCTTTAACGGCTTTGACTACCCCTGTACACGTTTCTGTGCCAAAGTGCCACTTCACATCGTCTCCTACTTTCAACTTTCCAAATATCACAACTCCACCACTTCCTCTCGCTTTGCATAGCACCTATCAGCATTTAACTGGATAGTCAAATAATCTGTATCTGGTTCAAAGCTTTTATCATCTGGAAGATATGGTGCATCTTCATCAGCGATAATACTAAAGTCATTAATATCAATGACTACTCCAGTTTTATCCTTATAGCTAACTGTTTTTCCTACGATATCTGGGACTTCTTTCTCTGACTTAATGGTGATAAACACCATAACAGTCATAACCTCAGTAACTACCCCTGAGTAAAGTTTGTTATTTACAATAACCTTTACTTCCTCACCAATATCAAAAACATATTTGCTATCTTTGATATTGACTTGTAACTCTTTACTTGTCTGAGTTGCTACATCCACCTTCTCTGCTGTAAAATCTGTAACTAAAACTCCTAACATAACTCAGCTACCTCCTTCGGAATATATACAATTTCATCGTCTGTCTGATGGGTTACATATACTTCTCCAGCTACATCAAGCACTACCCCTTTACAAATGGCATCACCATTTTCGTATGAGATAACTCTTCCGATTATCTCATCAGCTTTCTTACTGCCTAAAACAGCAATAGCAATCTCATTACCTTTAGTGGTTACTACCCCTGAATAAGTTGTACCTCCTGTTGTTACCTCAACAAGGTCTTTTTCACCGAACAAGTAATCTATACCTTGTATAGGCTCGATTGTAAGCATTTCATCGACCTCACCTTTAAAGATAGCTACCTGTCCGTTTACTACACAATATTTACTCATTTCTGTACCTCCTTATAAATTGCTATAAAACTACATGACTTGGAAATAAGTTCATAGTTTTTATGGTTTCTAATACTTCTTAGATAAAAGAACATATTTTCTGCCATCGCAAAGAATATTTGTAGATGCTCATAATTTATAAAAACATTGGGAATTGTTTCAAAATTGGTTAAAATGAGAAAAGCCACTGCAAAATGCAATGGCTTTAGATTATGAATAAGACTTATATGTAGATGAACCGTTACTCATCAATACTATCAGATACTGTTTCTGCACTTTCAGTGTCTGCATCCATTGAGTCTGCACTCTCAATGATTTCAGAACTATCTTTGCTAAGATTATCTTCTACAGGCTCAACTTCTGTAGTTGACTGGTTGTCTTCGATAGCTAGGTCTTGACTAAGATTATCTTCATCAGACTGACTATCCTCGTCACCAGATAATGTTGACTCTGTAGGAATTTCCTGAAAATCGTTTGTTATTGATGAACTAAAGTTCAGAACTACCCCTGCATTAAGAGAACCAGTGAAGATTTTGCTCCACTCTTCTTCTGTTCCCTCAAAATTGATTACCTTTAAAAGGTCTAAATTGTCAAAAGCATCTGCATCGATGCTTGTAATATCTTTGCTGATAAAAAGTGTATCAGTATTTTCAAAAGCTACCCCTGCAATTGGTGGGTCATTAGTGACTACAATATTATCTTCACTTGTAGGTGGCTGAACTTCTGACTCATCAGATACCTGTGTATCTTCCTCGACCTCTACTTCTGCATTTTCCTTGATTTCGTCTACCTTTGTATCCTCTATTTTTTCAATATCTGAAGCATTTTCTTCAGTTTTAACTTCTATCTCCTGCATCTGATAAATATCAATACTAAAATTCAATGTTGTTGTGTAGCTACCTATATATTCTGGTTTATCAACTACAACAGATAAAGGAATTTCCATACCTGAAGTGACATCTTCATAACTCCAAGAATAACTGACTGAATCTCCGATAGTAGCTACCCCTGAAGCTGTGCTACCATCAGAACTGACATAAGTAATGTTTGTATCTTTAATAGATAACTCTACACGATACTCGTTATCACTATCACAGGAAATTTTAATCTTGTCGGTGTAGCCGTACTGATTATCGTTTAGGGCTTCTAGCGTTACTGCTGTAGGCAAATCCACATGCAAATCACTTGGAATTGTATCAAGCTGTACTTCCTGTTTTTCATATACAAGATTACTTGGTACAGATACTTCTATAGCTGAGTCAGTTACTACCCCTGCATTGATGATTTCAGATGGGCTTACCTCTGAACTGTTTTGATTTTCCTGTATGATTGCTACATCGGTATCATCTGCATACGCAATAGTAGGACTAAAACCCAAAAGACCAATACTTATTAAGAAAGCTACATATTTTAGATTTCTCATGCTTATCAATCTCCTCTCCATATAAAATTGTTAGTTTCTTAAATCCTCTTACGACCAATTAACATCACTCCTATCCTAAGTTTTACACGCACTTTTTCCGTGGATACAAGAAATATTTTGAGATTGAGAATTTTGGGTAATGACTGAAATAACTTTAGATACTAAAAAGAGGTAGATGACTACCCCTTTAAGAAATAATTTATAGATATTTACCTAACTTTTCAATGAAATCTTTGAATGTATATACCTCATATCCAGCATCTGGATATAAAGGACTTACTTCTATATTTTCTACTTTATAGTTTGTAATCATTATCTCTGCCTCTTTATGGTTGGCTACAGCATCTTCAAAGAAATCATATTTATTGTTTCTTGATATTGTAGTCACCCAAAGTGGCTTATTATTTGCTAAGAAAATATCATTGAAATAAGTGTAAACTGTTTCTACTATTGCCTTATCTATCGCTTTTAAATCTGTCTTTGATACATCTTTACCCCTTGTTGCACAAGCTCTACAACAAAATATAAACTTACAATTAGTATCTGAAGCTACCCCTAACAAGCTAATTAAATCGTGCATAGCTTCTCCATCAAAAGTTCCTCCTCTCTTATAACCTTTAGTTGCTATGTAAGGACTATCAACTACTAACAAGGCTCCTGAGTTTGCTTTACTGTAGTTCTTCTTTGCAAGCTCTGCTTCAGCTTTGACTTTTTCTATTACATCATTAATAACTTCTTTGAAATCCTTATTTACTATATCTACTCTCTGGAACTGCTCATGTAACTCCTCGATTATATCTACCTGCTCTGGAGATTTTGCTTGCTGTTTCTTTGTTGGTTCAAGGAAATGTCTCCATTTATAAACTATAGCCTTAATTTCAGAATTAGGAACTATACCTGTTATACCCTTTATATCTATACTACCACGTGTTGAAAAGAAATTTATAAATATGAAAGCTAAAGCCTGTCTAACTGGAGTATCTACCACTGAAGCTAATACGTTTGAAAAATAAGCATAATACTGATAAAATCTTGCCTGTAAGTCACGCATTCTACTACCTTGTGATGTATCTGCTAATTCGTCAATATTACCTTCACTTGTTTTTCTTTCAACTTTCAAGGTTGTCTCAGCAATCTTAAATCCAAGTTCATCAAAAAATGCTCTATTCCTAATATAAGCATAGAAATATTCTGAGTCAGAATTTAAACTTGCAAATTTTTCTTGAATATCGTCTTTAGAATAAACTACCCCTGAAATAGTTCTTTTATCTGACATGTTGGGTATACTTGACTCAATCATTCTCATATAATCTGCAACAGGTTTAATTTCGTATGTAGTTTCTGCATCGATTTTATCAAGGATATCTACTTCGCCTGAGTCCTTCTGTTGGTCAAGTCTGCTTTCTCTATTGATACCTGTATCTTTTGTAAAGAACTTATTCATTTCCTTATCAAAATCAATACTTTCATCAAAAGTGCTACCATATGACAAAGCTAACTTAAGCTGGTTCATTTCATCTACAAGGATTTTATAATCATCTGATTTGATTACATTATATAAATTAACAAGTCTTTCATCTAAATCATTATATATGTAGGAAACATAGCCTCTTTGATTGAAAGCATATCCTCTTTTGGGAACAGCTAATGTAGCTGAACCTGTTCCTCCAAATACGTCAACGAAATGCTTATATTTTCCTGCTTGATAAGCTAGATTTCTGATAACTGCACCTAATTCTTTATCTTTTTGACCGTTGTAGCTAAATAATATTGCTGGCTGAGAGTAAGCTACCCCTGACAAGGACTTGTATTCAAATTTATAATCCCTACAACTCCTGTAATACTTATAGTCGTATGGTAATTTACTAAATATCTTACCTATATTCAATGTAGTATTATTGTTGCAAACATATTTACCTTCTGGGTTATACTCTACTTTGCCTGTAAATTCATACATCAGCTCTGTTTGCTTATATAACTTATAATCTTCCCCTCTAACTGCCATAAAGAATATCATTTGTTGTATAAGTAAAGGCATAGCTATCTGATTATTTTTACTATTAGACTTGGCAACAAACCTAGATGCTACCCCTGAAATAGTTTGAACTGCTGACTTCCAATCATAGTTTTCTCTTTGATTGTCAAAGTCATCTACAACAGAATATAATATATTTACTTCCTGCTCTGTTAAATCCTTGTTTTTATTAATGTTCTGAACACCTGCACATGCAACTGGGAACATACTATCCAAAATATCTTGTGCTGCCACAATACATTACCTTCCTTTCGGAAGATATTATATCATAAGACCGGTCTTAGAACTACCCCTGAAATAAATGAAAGCCAACCTATCGACTAACTTCCACATCTCCTATACTATTTTTGCAAGCATACTTTCTATTTCATTACTTGTAAGACCTACAATAATAGGCTTAATATTTGATATTTTCGTTACTGGCTTCTCAAAACTTTCTACTTGCTCATGTATAAATGCATCCTCGTTGAAGATACCTGTTTGAGTTACCAAGTACCTACCTAAATTTATTATGTCTTTATCTGTGGCTGTATCTTCTAGTTCGTAAATATGTTCCTGCAAAGGACAGCCAAATATATACTTTATGAACATATTACTCACCCCAATCATCAGCTTCGCTATCACTTACATAAACTTCCTGTCTTGTAGGTAATATCTGCTCTCTTCTGTTAGCTTTCTTTTGTAACTCATTCATTTTATCAATGTAAGAGTTGACATCTGCTGATGTATCTGGTGTTTCTACAGGTGCTGGAGCTGATGTATCTACCCCTGAAACAAGACTTAATATTGAATCAATATCAGCTATTTCATCTCCATCTTTATCATATTTAGCTACAGGCTTTTCTGGTGTTCTTGTGATACCTAACTTTGCCAACTCTTCATCTACATGCTTCATATGTTCTTCTGCTGCTTGATTGGCTTCTGCCTGTACCTTGTTATGATATTCCTCATATCTACGCTGTTTAATTTCCTCATTCATTTTCTTCTCTAATACAGCATCTTGAACTTCTTTATATGAACAATGATACAAATCAACGAAATTAGTTACCTTTTTGTTATCTTCATAAGGGTTTACAATTACTACCCCTGAATTATTCTTTACTAAATTTAACACATATTCTTGTGCTTTCTCTAAACCATCTTTCTCTACTTTATCCTTTAAATCTTTAACAAATTTCTCTACCTTAGTGCGACTAAATCTCTGAGCCTCTATAATCTCTCTCTTAGTTTTTCCATAAGAAATTAGCTTTATCATTACAGTTTTATCTCTATTTGCTTGTGACTTCTTAGCAGTAATAGCTACATCAAGATTTAATTTTGCAACATCCTTACGACTCTGCTTAGGAACTACCCCTGATTTATTGAGTTCTTCCTGATATTCCTGACGAATTTTATCTCCATATAACTTATTAGCTTCTTCATAGGTTATCTGTGATACAACTGGTTCCTGTTCTACCTGTAATGCCTCCTGCTCCTCTTGCTGGGCTTTTAACTTGGCTTCTCTCTTGGCTTTTAATTCCTTTCTATAATTGGCACGAATCTCGTCACCATACATTGCATCTGCCTCATCAAAAGTCATAAATGTAAAACTTCTACCTACCCCTGAGTTAGCCTTTGCCAGCAAATTTTCCAAAGTACTAAGACCTATAACTAATGCTGCATCGTCTTTAGTTGTATATACATTCTTAATGATTTTTCCATTATCATCTCTATATTCTCCTACAATAACATTGTCAAAAATTTCATTATCTACAAAACTCATATTTGCTATCTCACTTTCATAATTCATAAATGACAATACCTCTGCCGTTTGAGAATATAATTTGATATTTAGTAAGTGGTAAATTAACTTAGTTTTGTCCCATATCCTAACTAGGTTTTGGTTGTGGGATTTCTTATTAAGGGTAGCTAACTTAGTTTTGTCCCATATCCTAACTAGGTTTTGGTTGTGGGATTTCTTACTAAGGATAGTTAACTTGGTTTTGTCCTATATACAAACTAGGTTTTGGTTATGGGATTTCTTGGTGTAGTCTTAAAAATAACTTGGAAATAAAACCTTTCTCATAACTACCCCTGAAACACTCAAAAATACCAGAAAAACACCATTGAACTTATTGCTCAAACAAGACTTTACTAAATCACTTTTACCTTGAAGTTTTTGGAAAATATGCTGCCTAAAATTGGTTCCTACATAAAAAATAAGAGAGAATACTATGTTTCCTAGTAATCTCTCTTATTATCTGACTGGTGTATTTTCTGTAGTGGCTGTTATAGTTGGTGTTGATTTTCATTGAATTTTTGCTATATCATAAAATCACAGTTTTAACTACCCCTGACATAGAAAGAACCAGCTCCTCATTGGAACTGGTTACTTTTACAGGCTATCTACAACTTTACATATTGTTTTTCAAGAGCGTCTATCTTCTCTTTAATACTGAATGGTGCAAACTTTATTCTTTCATGTAATGCCTTACAACCTAATGGAAGTTTTAGCTCTTTACCATTATCATATATAAGATAAACACTTGGCATCTCTGGCATTACCATGTAATCTCCTAAACTGCGTGGTTCTCTTACTTCTACTAACATATTGAAACTCCTTTCTCAGTGAACTACCACTGTTACTTACTCATCAAAAATAAAAAGATAAATGTTAAGATAAATGCTTTAGAGCAAATACCTACACCTATTTCTTTCATTTTCAAAGCTACATTTACAAGCTCCTTTCTATCCTTTTTTACACCAACTGCAAGTAAAATGTACCCAAATAAAATGCCTCCAAAACAAATTGCAACAGATACTCCTGCTAAAATAGCAAATATAATTGTTAATACTTTTGTTGTCATATCACTTGTCTCCTTTCAAAATATAATTTTCCTGCATTTTGAAAAGAATATTTTGAGATTTAGAAATTTGATATAAGACTTAAATAACTTTGATTACTTGAAATAAAAAAGACACTAAGCTATTACACTTAGTGCCTTGATAACTACCCCTTAGAAAAGACATAACTTTTTACCTGTCACTGGATGAATCATATAACCCTGTTCATCTAACTTGTAATCTGGAACTTTTAAGTGATTGTCTTTGAAGTATTGCTCAAGATTATATCTGTAGTAATACCAAGCATTATCACTTGCATACCTAACTACATGTTTATAGATTGCTTCATCGGAACTGATTTGACCTGTTCGCTCAAGGTCTAGTATATCTAAGTCGTTTCTCCTGTCTTTTAGAAAATCATACATATAGTAATCAGAATCTAACTTCAGTTTTAGATACTCTGTCTCAACTAAATGTGCTAATTGACAAGCCTCAATCTCTGAATGGACTAGACCATAAGGATAATGATGAATGCAACATATCCTTATCTGAGCTATAAAACCTATTTTACTCGCACTATAGAAATAACCTTTACTACAAGAGTTATATTGATTTTGCGCATTTGTTACTATGTTTAAATTTGCATCTAAATTATCTAAAGCACAACCATCTATATGGTCTATGTAATTTGGCTTATAGTGTAAATATTTAATACATAAAACGTCATGAAGTCTATGCTGTTTATCTAATCTAGTAGCTAAAACATAAATATTTTTAGCATTTTTCCATAAACCCCAAGTATAACTATCTACAATATCTTCATCCTCTGCATCTACATAAAAATATCCTCCGTTGGGAAACTTACTCGTAGGTTTCGTATAAACTTTCAAGATGTCTGTACCATCTTTTTGCCTATATTGCTCTTTCTTTATTACTGCCATTAAATCACCTCCACTGATTTATAGGATAGATAATTTAATATTTGAATACTTGGCATATGACTTAAATAACTTTTATTACTTGAATTAAAAAAGACACTAGTTGTAAAACACCAGTGTCTTTATAGATAATTTCATATTTGTGTAGGCTTAAAATGCTAAAAAAGGTTAGGCAATCAGTGCATATTTCATATAAAACTGACGCAATCAGTGCATCCAAATTTTGTAAAAAAAATAAGTGGTTCGATAATTTTTCAAAAATCGAACCACTTTTTAGGTATTCATATAAATTTTTAAAATGCTAGAAAGCCCGAAAAATCAACGTTTTTAGACATCTTCTTCAAGTCTGCTTAAGCGTTTCGCCTGGTCAGCTGCTATGCAGGCATCAATGATTTCCTGAATATCACCATTCATAATCTTATCAAGCTTATAAAGTGTAAGACCAATTCTGTGGTCTGTAACTCGTCCCTGTGGGAAGTTGTAAGTTCTTATCTTCTCAGCTCTGTCACCAGTACCTATCTGGCTTCTTCTTGCATCAGCTTCTGCATCGTGTGCTTTCTGAGTTTCAAGGTCATATAACTTTGCTCTTAAAAGCGCAAAAGCCTTTTCCTTATTCTGTATCTGTGACTTTTCTGTCTGTGAGTAAATAACTATACCTGTAGGATAGTGAGTAAGACGAACTGCTGAGTCAGTTGTGTTGACACACTGTCCACCGTTACCTGAGGCACGCATAACGTCAATACGGATATCCTTGTCATCTATCTGTATATCAACTTCCTCTGCCTCTGGCATAACTGCTACAGAAGCTGTTGAAGTCTGAATTCTTCCGTTAGATTCTGTTACAGGAACTCTCTGTACTCTGTGTA
>ERZ837380.764-NODE-764-length-46561-cov-4.317421_pt1 | contig 46561 bp, 38 predicted proteins | sample MGYA00519685_ERZ837380 | MGnify/ENA primary metagenome ERZ837380 (study PRJEB31850, sample SAMEA3708817) | human gut metagenome | biome: human gut; feature: human-associated habitat; material: faeces | place: China | collected 2014 ...
AATGTATCTACAGAGATATGTATCTACTACATATCTCTGTAGATACATTGTCTAATATCACTAATACAATGTTTGGGTTTTTAACGCTCAACCTTACCCTAGATTTTAGGTTATCTTTACCTAACTCTTCAATAGCAACGATACCCTCTCCATAAGCCATATTTAAAGCTTCGTTAAGAGTGTTTTTTGCATTTATAGGCAAACCAGATATATAAACTGTAAACACCTTATCACTCCTCTCTTATATACTATAATAGATTAAATAATTCTAAATAATAAATACAACAATTCCGTATTTTAAATACAATTAAAAAGGGTAGGTTATTACCTACCCCTTCTTTAACTTTCTTACAAAGAATTATTACTCTCTGTATGATGCAATACCAGCTCCAAGTACATTAAGAATTCTCGGAGATACAACATCTTCTACCCCTTCATTGTCTACAATTTTCGGAAGCTCTACAAGAGTGATATTCTTAGTAAGCTTCTTCATATACTCTACAAGATAAAGGCTCAGAGGATGCACACCGTCAATATTTGCATCAATAGCACCACCGCCACATACAATAAGGTTCTCGATCTTCTCGATCGGGTACTGGCTGCTCTCGAAGAAGTCTCTTACGCTGTTTACAATACCTCTTGCTGTCTCATTCTTTGCTTTTGCAATCTCTTTAACCAGAGGGTATTTCATATTACCACTCTTAATGAAGCCTTTCTCAACACCTTCCTGTACCATGCTCTCTGGGAAAGTCTTTCCACTTGCATTCAGCATACTTTTTACTTTCTGGTGAACATTGTTTCCACCAAGAGTTACAGTATACTTCGTAGCAGAAATAATCTTACCATCCTCGATTACAGAAATATCTGTAGTACCTGCACCGATATCAAAGATAAGTGTTGTCTCTTTCTTGAGGTGAGCATATTCCGGTCTTACTTTTCTACGCATATCAAACAGTACCCCAAGATATGCACAGAAGCCCTCAGGCATTACTCTTACATCTTTTACAAGAATATCCTTCTGAACCTTAGGCATGATGAAATCAATCTTTTCAATACTTCTTACCATCTTACCAATGAATTCAGAACCTACACTGATATCTGCCGGTGGCAACAGTACAACCACATCCCACTCTACATCAATATCCTCAACAGAAGACTGCATCATATTTGCAACATCGATATACCCCTGCAGAAACGCCTGGATCATAGACAGTTTAGATACATCACTCCTGTATTTCTTCTCAATAGCAGATGGTCTGAGATCTGCTGGAATCTCCCTTCGGCAGAGGTCACCAACACAGTATTTTCCGAAACCATCAACGAAAATACGAGAGTTTTCTGCGGTATAATCGTCCGGTACTTCATAATCATCCTCAAGTGGTCCAAATCTATTATCAAGACTTGATAAACGATATCTTAGCTCTCCTGTAGTTGTCTTCCCAAAAATTGTGAGAACCCTTGTCTCACTGTTACCTAAATCCACTACTAAAGTAGCTTTACCTTTAATCATTTCATTTACCTCCATTTAATAAATAATTTGATATTATCCTACTATTATATAAATTAACACATAAATGTGATAATTTCAAAACTAAATCTACTTACATAGAGTACTTATCAAAAGAGCTTAACACCCTATGATGAGATACATATAAACCCTCAGACATTCTACTGTAAGAATATCCTTCAGTTCTAGTACCTTTACTCATCTTCTTATTTAACCCCTCTAAAGGAATTACCCTAGCTAAGTCATAACTATCCAAGGAAGCTTTAACAGCATTAGGATTTACGTCATACATAACATTCATAGAACTAGATACCTCCTTCATACTTCTAACTGATATATACCTATTATACCATATATTAGAAACAGGTTAAATACAATCTATACTGAAATATTAGTCATCAAACGTAAAATCTATAAAATCTGAATCATATTTCTTCTGTAAGTATAGATTTAATACCCCTCTTTCAAGAATCGGAAGAATCAAATCCTCTTTAGGATTCAAAGTGTTATCAAAGCACATAACTGAAATACCATCTATAGCATAATCAGTATAATTAGCACCAGATCTCCTCTTTACAATATTGTTACCAGTATATTTAATATATCTTCTATGCTGAGCCAAACAGAATATATTCTCAACACCCATATTGTACCCTTTAGCTCCTGTAAAGAATGATAAATTACTTACATATTCAATATAATCCGTTTCAGACCTATAACTTTTCCATTCTTTATCAACCTCTAAACTTTTTCTGGCAATTTTCCACAATGTTAAATCATCAGTCCTTAAAGACTTAATACCAAAAGCTGGCTCATGACCTACACCTTCAATCAACCCTGTAGAATTAAGACTCTTTAAGTAATCACCACCGTTAATATGACCACGAAAAGAAGCTCTCTTTAAACTTCCATCCAAATCAGTCATATAACAAATAGAAGAATGAGTATTGTCTAACAATCTCGAAGCTACCAAACCTATGAAGTTCGAAGCCACTTCATAATCCTCATCACTTAAGTCATGACTATCTATCTCAGCTACATATAAGCCTTCATAATCTCTTTTATGTATCAACCCTAATAATCTAGGAACTAACTCCCTCTGTTTTAATAAGTACACACCAGATAGTTTACCACTACCCAATATAAACTCTACTACTTCATCTTCTTTATTAAATCTAAGACAAGCATTTATCATAGGAGATAGTTTATAATCTACATAATTTCTATCAATCCTTGGAACTCCAAAACCATAGTCTTTCTCACCTATGGTATGGTCTATTAAATACCCTATATAACCTTTATATTTATGCGTATATAAATCTGTTAGATACCCTCTTGCATTCCTGTTCTCTATATCTCTTACATCAGATAACAGTGTTATTCCTACCAGAGCTCTATTTTCCTGAGTATCAAAGTTAGGATCAAACAACCTCAAACACTCAAATACCACACCTGCACCACTTAAGTACTTACCAGATTTTTCTTCTAACGAATACTGATTATTGATGATAATACCACTCTTACCGTTGCTTCCCTCATAATAAGCATAATCATCTTCATTCACATGGTGATCCATACTTACTATGCGATTTCCATTATTTACCAAAGCTTTTATTTCTTCCAAACTCATCTGAAAATCTACAGCAATGATATTTATATTATGAATCTCTTCTATAGGCAATTTAAATCCATGTTCCCTATTCTTATTAATATACCAAGTAAACTTTAACCCTAATCTTATTAAAAAGTTACACGCAAAATACCCTGATATTAAACCATCAATATCAGGGTCAAAATAAACCAGTACTGCTTTATCCTTTTCAAATGACTGTATAATTTTTGCTGCTTTCTTTACACCCTTGAACCTATGATAATGTATTTCTATAGGTTCAAGAGCGTTCTTTTTAGTACCAGTTAACATTCCACTACCACATCGTACTCAGTGATATATGCATCATCCTTTGTAGCCATTTGCTCTCAGAATATCCATAAAAGCATTTGCTGCATCATCACTACTTACAATATCTCCTTCTTTAACAGACTTTCTAGTTCCACTTGAAGCTTTACCTGAAGAAGCCTTTCTTGATGCTTTCTTTGCTTCCTTCTCTGCCTTTTCCTGTTCAGCCTTCTGAGCTTCCTCCTCAGCTTTCTTTACCTGGTATTTCTTAAACGCTTCAAGTTTCTGACGTTTTTCTTCTTTTTCCTTTTCCTGGCGTTCCCTTACTGCCTGAACACGTTTTCTTTCCTTCTTAACCTTATCTTCCCTAAAGAGAATAAATTCATCAGAGAATACTTTACACTTTGTTGTTGTCTCTTTTGTTTTACTTGTAGCAATAAGGAACTCACATGTAAAACTTCCATCTTTAACCATATTATAACCAGATTCAGGATCCGTAATTCTAGCAAAATCAAGTACTCTACTAACTGACATCTCATATCTTTTAGCATCCTGATTGATTGCCTTTCCAGATCTATTCATAGGAATCCAACCACCATATACAAAGAACTCAGCTGCTCCTCCGTATAAGCTCATAAGCATTGCATCACCAACTGGAACAACTCTCATATAAGCCTTAACACCATCAATAAGACGGATTTTGTCAACAAGAAGTACCATATCTTCTAGTTTATTACGCTGGAAATTGTCATTCTCTTTTAATGCTCTTTCTTCATTACATCCAAATGCCTTAGTATTAAACTCAAAACCTTCTCCATTACCCTCAGACAGTTTTATGTAGTTACCCTGTTCTACATACTCTCCTACTACTTCTACAAAATCCTGTTCACCATCTGCCTGTTTTGTCATAAAAGGTTTAATGTCGGAAACAAAGCCCATAAAACCATCATTACCACCACAAGTAGTTTTATCTAAAAAGTTTGCATATAACATAGAACTGTACCTCCATACGATTTATTTTATAAACATATTTTAGCACACTTCAACAACACATAAAACTGATTCCCTTTACTAAAATGATTCTTTTTAATTTCAAAACTTAGTCTTTCAAAATTCTAAATTATATCTTTCACAATACTATAAATAACTTTCCCTTGACTATATCTTTCTTTCCTAAATCTAATTATAATCTATCACAATTCTAATATACTACTTTTTAATAACCCTGTCTTTCGTTCTTAAACTACCAGAAAGTACCCTTCCCTTTTCCAGTTTCTTTTTGGTTATATACCCCTTTATTTCCTCATCTGACCTACCATCTCGTAGCATCCCTATTACAGATATACCATTTTTATAACCATCTGCTAATAATTTATACTCCTCTATTGAGTATTTAGACACACCTTCTCTACTATTTGCTATCTCATTGAATACCTTTGTATCCATACTAGAAATAAGCTCTAATACCTCAAGTAACTCCTCATTTATATCCCCACTTAAAACTTTATACATGGACATATACCTTGACTTACTCTGTAACTTTGAAAGGTTTAACATAATATCCAATACCCCATTAGACCATTCCCCTTTGGAGAATTTATCTATAGGACAACCATTCTCAACTATCCTTATTAAGTAGTCTACCAAATTGATTGAATACTGATACCCATTGTTGAAAGGCTTCATATCAATATCATGCCTTACACCAAAATCAAAGAACTCTAACAGGTAATCTGGTATAATCGACAGGTTTAAATTTGAAACATTAAACCCATCCTTACACCAGTAAATGAGATATAGAAAACATTTGTCACTCAGTGTCCCACTTCTGTATTTCTTAAGAGGACTTAAATTTACATCTTTCTTTAAAAGCCCTCTAATACCTCTTATTACCTCTCCTGAAGAGTACTGAAAGTACCCTTCATCTATTCCTTCTTTCATACCCAATCTTATTTGATCTAACCGATATGGATTATTTCTACAAGAATCTAAGTACTTCTCAATAGATACATTATCCAACAAAGCACTTCTTACCACATCCTGAACATCTACTGAAAAGTCTTTAAGAACTGTGCGGAAATTATCCAATACTAATGTTGTACCCTTATACTTCATGTATTCTCACCTCTTATTTTCTATGGTAACGCTCATAAGTATTTATTACATCTTCAATAGTTCCAAGGCTATACATATCATAACCACTTTCTTCAAACTCAGCCATAATTTGATATGCATCCAAACCTTCTTTATACTTAGAAATGATATATTCTTTATCATCTCTATCAACCTCTTCATCTTCTGGAGAGAACTGAAGTTCTTTTTCCTTCTTATCTTCTTTCTTCTTACTAAGTTTACCAAAGTCTAAAAACCCTTTATCCTCAGGAAGAATCTCGAACATATCTTTGTCAGACTTCTTTTCCACTCTTAAAGCACCTTTAAGTGAAGTTTTTTCCTCTGGCTTTTTTACAGATATCTTACTTAATAAATCTAAATTTCTGTCTATATCAGATTTAGCAGATACAAGGCTACCAGTTATACTCTCAGCACCACTTACATCCTTTGCACCAGTAAGATCCATCTCAAGTACAAAATCACCTGGCTTACCAGTTAAATACATAATTGTACTACGTTTCCTAGCTCTAGTACAAGCTATATAATGTACCCTTCTTTCTTCTTCATACTCTTCATCGGAAGCACTTTTAGCATGAGGATATACGTCTTTACTATCATTCCATACATAAATACTATCAGCTTCTTTACCCTTGAATTCATGCACTGTAGCTATTCTGACCTTATTACCATAATAAGCCTTTTTACGAGCCTTTAACCTTTCATTTATAGATTCTACATCCTCAAGAAAACTTTCTACATTCTCATAATTATTATAACTCAGTAAAGCATCCATACTGATAATAACAGATTTACATACCCTATTGAACTGAGTATCCTTCTTGAATACTTCTGTCCTATAATAATCAAGAACAAGCTTTAAAGCTGCAATATCCCCACTATTCTTTCTAGCCTTTCTCCAAACACTCAAAATACTATAAATATCTGGGCAAGAATAAGCTAAATCCGTATCAGATATATCCCAAAAACTAATCTTATTGTTTTTACACACCTTCATCAGCTTAGATACACTGAATTTATCCCAAGTAAGCATATTTAATGCCTGTTCTACTTTTTGGGAATACACATCTGTAAACAATCTGATGATACCTAATACCATTCTACCAATATAAGAATCCAGAGTCATACCATCTCCAGAGATAGTGAACGTAAATCTATTCATACTATCCAGAATCAATGCTGGCATAAGACCATCACTATTTACCCTGCAAAGTATTGCTACTGACATTCCTTCCTCAATATCCTTTGCAATAAGGTCTCCTAAAGTTTCAACCATAATCTTATAGTTGCTAAAACTGCCTACTCTCATATCTCCACCCTTACGTGAAGATTTTAAACTTTTCTTATACCTATCTTCATTCTTTTCAATACTTGGAATTACAGCATTAAGAATATTTTCTGGACATCTATAATTCAAAGACAGCTCACTTATTGTTGGATTAAAATCCTCTGAAAACTGCTTTGTAATAATTCCATTATAACTACCCCTCCATGAGTAAATGGTCTGGTCATCATCTCCGATAGCTACTACCTTTTTAGCACCAGAAATATACAGTTTAAGAATCTCATACTGTATCTGAGAAGTATCCTGAAACTCATCAATGTAAAGGTAGTTATACCTACCTCTCAAGAAATTAATAACCTTCTCATCTTTATTAACGACTGATTGAATAAACAGCATTTCCTGTAAATCCTCGAAGTCTACAAAACCATTCTCTTTTCTTAGAGTCTTCCAATCTCTTAATATAGATTCAATAATTACCCTACCTATACCTAACTCTTCATAAATATCTCTATCATACCGCTTTCCATCTAACCTATTTCTAGTATAGGTTAAAGCACTTTCTAAATCCTTTATATTTTCACTGTTTAACGGTCTCCCATCACCATTTTTAAGTGAATAAGGTTCAAGTACCTTCTTAAGATACTTTGAGTTTTCAGAACCATCTATAATATTGGTCTCTACACCCATATCATTTAAAGCCCTTTTAAACTCTGCATGAAGAGTACTAAAATTAATAGCCTTTGAAGAACCTCCTACTTTCAGTCTAAGCATCCATGTAGAAAGTTTATTTTCAAGCTCATCAGCACCAGACTTCAAGAAAGTACTTACCCATATTTTGTCTGGTACTCTCAAAGCGTTACCATTAATCTGAACTACCCTTGTAGCCTCTCCTGTAACAATGTTATAGATAATCTTAAACACCAAAGCAGTGGTCTTACCACTTCCGGCACAAGATATAATAAGCTGATTACCCTTCGTTACCAATACACTTTTAAGCTGGTCCATATTGAAACCTTGCTTCTCAATGTTTAATAATAACCTCTCTGAGGGTTTAAGCTTCTTCTCCTCTTCAAGTCTTTTCTTCTCTTTAGAATCCTTATATGAGAAAGACATAAGATTGTCAAAAACTTTATTAGTATCCATAGATATACCAATCCTCTCCAAATTCTAACCTATAACCTTCAAAAATCTAAATATAACCTAACACAGAACTAAATCTTTCTTTCATAGATTAGATTACATTCTTTCATAATTCTATTATAGCATAGTCCCAGTTCTATTTATATACCTTCCTGAAACTACACTATAACAATCATCCAATACCCTAATTCTTTTCTGGGTGATACATATCCCATAAAAATGGTTTATCACCCATATACATCTCCCTGTACATATCCTTATCAAACTCTACGTTATATTGGCATAATAACCAATAAACAGCGTCTACACCTTTCATTTCAACAGTCTTTTCTTCCATACCTACTGATATAAGCTTTACTACCTTTTCACGTGTATCCAGCTTAGTAAGAAAATATTCTTCATCAAGGAAATTATTGTCAATACTAATATTCATCAAATCCTTTACAAGAATGCTAACTGTTGCACCCTTTTCTAGTACATCCGAAAACAGATATCTCTTATCCTCTGGAATATCAAAGTACTCCTTACGAACTTCTTCTTTTGTCTTATTTATAGATATTTTCGCAAATCCTAAGAAATTGTCACCAATCTCATCTAACCTGACTATACAAGCAGATACTATCTTACCGTATTCACTATTCTTGCACATACCCTTTCTAGTCCACAATACCAGAATACTTCCAACGTCCATACCTAATTCTTTCAGTTGCTCTCTCTTCTCTTCACAAGAGTAGTGTTTTATCTTTTTAGCATGAAAAGCCGAAGTACAGAATATAGTGTAGTCCATATCAATAGTTGTATCTTCAATACCCTCTAATATAAGATCTACTTTTTCATCAAACCAAGGCATAGAACACTTACAAGCATAAATATTCGTGTAAAGATAGTCATTTTTTATCTGATTGTGAGATATCTTAACACATATACTCTGAGCTGAAATAAGATTCAAATAAGACATTACTATAAAGTTCGCAACCACATTATTTACAGCCAAAGTAAGGTTAGCTCTATTCTTATATATGTTAACGAATAAACCATCGTAATGAGTACTAACCCACTCAAAACTCCAGTCTACTTTAGTAGGACTTGCACTCCACAGGTCAATATTCAAAAAGTCAGCTACCTCAACATGTGGTTCTACTACCTCATCGTCGCCTACAACTCTTCCGTCAACAATAATATACCCTGTTGAGGACAGTTCTTTAAAAGAGTCAAGATAGCTTTTCGGTAAGATACTACTGTCTATATACATAGCAGACATATCTAATACCCTACCATAAAGAGAACAGCACTTCGCAATCGCAAGAGCCATAGCAAATTCTGAATAAGTAGAAATCTCATCCTTACAAAAAATGTCAACAGCATTTAAGTTTCTCATAACTAATCCTCCAATTCGTCAAGACTCCTCATAAAGCTATAAGTATCTTCTGGACTACCAGATTCACGGTTAAGTACCCTAATAAGAAAGGCTACCTTATTCGGGTTTAAGGTAGAAAATTCCTTTCTGAAAGAGGATAAACTAAACTTCTTCAGAAATAAAAACTCGTCCTTACAAGTACTGATATCAAAGTCCTCTACAGAAGAATTGGACTCAATATAGTCCAAAATATCCTGAGAGAAATAATCCTCCGAACCCTTATTCATAGAAATAACACTAAGCCTCATTCTACAAAACCTAAGTGATTCATCAGTACCAAACTCAAGATTGTCCAAAAACTCCCTGCCAAACAATCTGTAAAGCTCTTCAGACATAGTTCCTCGTATAGAACGAATATTCGTCTCAGATAAACCAGTCTTCTGAGATACTACCCTATCGGGCTTCCCCCAGTAATATAAAACCCTATCAGCGTGTTTTCTAGCAGTAAATGTACCAGACTTAATATAGCTCTTGGTGTCCATTACTACCTTCAACTGCTTTGCATTTCCTTCCTCCCTAGCAACTCTTTCTACAGAATCCAATCGGGTGAAGAACCACTTATCATTCGGCATCCTAATAAACCTCCTCTTCCAACATAAAATACCCTAAACAATAAGAATAAATCTAAAAGCTCCATAAAATAATAACTTAAAAGAAAACTCTAAAACCCCTACCCCATTTCCTATTTTCAAAAATCCCTAGAAAATACAAGGCATAACCACCAAACTAAACTACCATACTAAATAATTCCACTAAAAAATAACTTAGGTTCATAACTCAGCAGACAAAGAAAAATAACTCTTATCAATTTCTTACATATTCTTAATAATTGAAATATAAAATACAAAGTCTACTAAATATCTCATTATTTACATAGTTATATTATAACATATTTCCTAGAAACAATAAATACTATCACAGCTCTAAATAACACGCATCCTAATACAAAATAATGACTGTATCTTTCCTAATACTACACTTAAAACTTCAAGGAAGTAATACTAACATACATCTAGTATACAATATAAAAGTCATATAAAATTAAAACTATTCCTAACATTATTAAATAAATAAAAACAATCATATAACTATTCACTTCTTAGTCACATCAAAATCTTACAGTTCCATTCTATATACCATAATATACCATATACCATAACACTATAATACCTCAAGTAACACAAACTAGCTACCATCAACAATAATATAAATAAACCAGAAATACAAAGCATACAGAATTCTAAAAACTAAATATATAGTATCATAAATCTACTATATAATACTCCCAAAACTAAATACTATACTTCAGGATTCTAACTAATGAAAAAGTACAACAAACATATAATACATCCAACAAAAAGAAATACAATCCTTATATTATCCTTACAATAAGCAATAAATAATTTAAACTACTACTCACATTTCTAAAATAGTACCTTCAAAAAACTAATATAATACTATAGAAAGTCTAAAATATATCTTTCCAACAACTGAAATATAATAGATCTAGAATACCATACTAGCATCTCTACCCTACCCTCTACAACTAGATTCCTTTACATACCACACCTAAGAACATTCTAAAACATACCTATCTACCATTACCCCCTCTAATACAAAAACGATGAAATTCTACTAAGAAACACAACTACATCCATATAAACTAAGAAAATTTCGTAACTTTAAAAAACCATACCTAAGAGTAACCAGACAACCAAACAACAGCCAAAAATAACACTATTTAAGACAAGTCTCACACTATTCTAATACTATAAAAATCACTAATTCAATCCTATTTTTACGTAATGACCAAAACTAATAAAAATTCCATAATTCGTGAAACACACCTCAACAAACCATCATTTTAAGCATAAAAATAAGAGGGTTATAAAAGCTATAACCCTCTTAAATAGTAAATTCAGTATACCCTATTCAATTTCTTCCCACAGAAGCCTTACAAGCAGTTCCAAGCAGTCCTCTACGCAGTCGCCTGACCATGAGTTATCTTTAGGTTTAGAACCTACAAGTATCTTTCTATTAGCATTGCTGCTATTTAATAGCTTTATACTGTCATCAACAAAGATACCATCAGACATATCAATATTAGATTTACCAATATTCTTGTCATATTTTACAAGTATGCTTTCTACCCCTAATTTCTTTGCAAGCTTCTCTTTAGCTTCTCTTTCACAGTCAAATACATACATAGAACAAAGAACTACGTCATACTTACCACTGAGTAATCGAATAAAATCCTTTACATAAGCCTTAGTAGGTATCTTACTATAATCAGACAGAACACTCATGCAGAGTTTTTTGACTTCCTCGTCTTCTGCCATCATCTCATAGATGTTTTTGTCCTTTATGTAATCAGTACCAAAAGACATTACTACAAGACTTCGTAAATAATTATAGGTATCATATAGCGTATCATCTATGTCAAGATATACCTTCTTCATAAGTAAACCCCTTCCAAGCTAATACCCTGCATAGGAATTACATATCTACAATTACCTCTTTATAATATGGAGCAAGGTCCTCAATTCTTTCAAGGATATCCTTGATATCTGCATCTGTCAGACCTGCTAACTTGCAGTTATCCTCGAGAGGTTCTCCTTCATCAACAAGGATAGTGTACTCTTCATACTCATCCATATCATAATCCTTTGTTACTGTAGGAGAAGCACCTTTCTTAATCTTATAAGCCTTCTTGATAAGATTGACTACATCCTTCAGTGACAAGGAACCCTGATCGTCAATCATAGCATAGGCAACATTTTCATCAAAAGCTACTGCAACACCATGATAATCGTGTACAGCACCAATGAACCCACAGTAAGCATTTTCAATCCAACCATCAATATCCCATGCTTTCTTTACTACCCCATTATCAACACATTTCATTTCTTATTACCTCCGTGTTTGTTTTATTTTAAATAGAGATGAGTGGGTAAATACCAACCCATCAATGCTATTAAAGCCGTACTCCTGCAACTCTTTCCAAGCTTTATCTACTTCCATGAACTTCTCAGCATCCCCAGTAGTAGGATTATCTGGGTGGTATAGTTTTGACAATTCTCTATACCTCTTTTTCGCTTCGTCCTCTGAAGTAAATGTTGTTATGCCCAAAACTTTATAAGGATTATTCGTCTTCATTTCTTATATCGTCATACTCCTTAAATACATCTTTAAAGCTGTTAGCAATTCTATGTATTGACTGAAAACCTTTTCTAACCACTTTAACACCTGCTGAAGTTACCCCTGTTGTAGCTGTCAGAGTACTTCCTACTACTACCCCTCCAACTCTTCTAAGAGCTCCATACTTTCTATTTCTAGCACTATCTACAGTTAAAGCCCAACTGTCTCTAAATCTGTTTTCAATAAAGCTATCAGTGAAATCAGCAGTACGTTTAAGTAATCTAGGCTGGTAGAACATATCTCTATCTTCACCTTTTAGTCTTTGTTTATAATTATCTCTTGTAAATACCTTCTTGCCAATACGGAGTTCTCTAAGGCTTGGTATATCATTAAAGAACAAATCAACGCTTACCCTACTTCCGTATCCCATAGTTGTACTTACATAATCATATACAAAGTTAATATCGTCAAAGCTCAGTTTAGATAATCCCTTCATACCAATAAGAGATTTATAATCATACAAACTAGCTACGCAACTAGCACCAAGTCTAGCTCTAATATCATAGGGTAAACTCCTAGCCATTTCAGAGCCTACATGACACTTATATACATAACCATTGATTATAATGCTACCACCTTTACATTTAAAGGATTTTACCCTGTCTCTACCACCAAAGGTTGCTAACACATCTTTCGTAATATATCTTACCAAATTCTCAAAAGACTCGATACTCTCTCCGTCTGAAAAGTTAAACCTATCATCTAGTTTTCTACCAGCTCTACTTTCAACACGGTTATTAGAGAAGAACTTGTTATGAGTTCTACGTTTCCTAAACTTAATATCATCCTCGTCATCATCCTTATACACAACAGGTTCTGAATACCTTGGATTTCTTTCTGGTGCCGTGAAAACAGGTTGTTCAGTAGTAGGATTACCATTATACTGGATAGTAAACCCTAAACTCTGTAACCTACTAATAATCTCAGAAAGTTCATCTTGAGAACAGATACCCTCTGCAATCTTCTCAGCTGCTGACATACTATCTCTAGATACTTTAGGTTTCTCATTTGGTACTCCCCTGTGTTGTCTACCCTCTACTATGTCATCCTTTATCTCTTTTTTAGCACGTTCTCTTTCCCATTCTGTTTTATATGGGTCTACCTCTGGGTCATCTTCAAGATCATCCTCATCCTCTTCATCATCCTCGTCATAATCATCTTCATCTAAATCAATCGGGGCATCTGGGAGGTCATCTGGAAAATCATCGGGATCATCTTCTGGATAGTAATCTGGGTCATCCTCTGGTTCTACCTTTGGCATTGAAGATGCAAATAACTGTCTTAAAGCCCTCTCACTTTCAGACTTAGCACCATCACCCTCTACATAAGCACCAGTGAGAAGCTTAGCTGACATCTCTCCAGAACCTTCTTCCTGAGATGCTTGACCAGACAACTTCTTAAATTTCAAATATTCAGAAAATGTACTATCCACAGACCTGTTAAAAAAGCCAATATTCTCATGTGGAGTATTATTAGCTAATGCATTTACAAGGTCTCTCATATTAAACATCCACTCTAACCTATGATCTAAACAAAAATCAAACCAATCACCATCAGTATACCCCATTACATTATGCACTACATAATTAGCAATGTCACCAGATTTCTTAAGTATCGAATACACAGAAGAATCATCAGGAAGAATCATTTTCAAATATCCTGGTAGACCTACCCCTTGGTTCACCTCATTTGTATTAAAATCCAGTATTTCACCTTTAATAACATCCTTTGGTATACCATTTCTATCACAAGCATCATATAACTCACTTAAATAAGGATCACAGCTATCATTAAGAATTAAGAATGGTTTAAAATAGACAGTAGAATTTGCATTAGCTATATCTAAACCACCCTTTTCACTTGTAACTTTATCCCTATCCTTTACAGTAAACTTAGGAACATATGCAAAATTTCTAGCCTCCGGATCAATTCTACCTTTAGCTTTTGATCTTTCATTATTATCTGCCATATAGTCATGCTTATCTTGATTGTTTCCAAAAAAAGCATCTACAAAATTTCCTTGCAATGTTACATAATTATAACATAAACTTGAAAAAGATAATTCATTCTTTACTGCTACATGACAACCATTCTTCTCAGGATACCTACCAGATCCAGCATTTGCCAAATTCACTAATACCTCTGAATCTACTGGCGGTTTATCTATATTCTGACCTATAACAAAGATGTCTAATTTTCTCCTTATTTCAGGATCAGCACCTGCATTTACACTCTCAGACATAACACCAAGGTCTTTAGCAATATTACTTAAATATATTAAGGCATAATAAGAAGCATCATTATAAGACTTATCAAGTGTATCTTTCTTTAACTGCCTAGCTTCCTCTGTCTTAAAATTACCAGAATTATATTTTATATAATTCTCTTCCATACCCAAACTTGGCATTGATGTCCCTAACAAACTAAATAACTGGGATATACCTTGGTCTACAAAGTTGGTTGCCTCATCAACTACAAGCATAATACCATCAGTACCACCAATACTATTGCCCCCTCTACAGCTACTACTTGTATACAAAGCTAAAATAATAGAAAGTACCAACTTCAAAGCCCTAAAATATACTAAATCACCAATCTTATCCATAGTAAGTGAATCCATCTTAAATGCATCTCTTACATATTGTGGAAAGAATTTTTGAAGCTTTTCACTACTCTCTAGACTTGCTTTCTGCTTTCTGAAATGCCCATGTACATCATATATATCACTGTATGCCGAACCATTTACAACAAACATTTCTGGGCAGATATGCTGAAATAAAGAAGCCATGTCAGGTTTCCTATCAAGATAAAATATATTTCTATTTGAAGCAATTCCAGCTGCAAGAATATTCAATGTCATAACACCTTTACCAGCTCTGGAACCTGCTGTAATAAGATGAGTAAGATTATTCATCATATCAACCTTACCATTTTTTTCATTCTTAAGTATCCTATCATCTATACCTCTACCGAGTATCATATTCTCCATGTTTACCTGCACACCCTGCTCCTTCAATATCTCTGCAGCTTTATAAGCAAACAAAGGCATTGCCTGAGCCTTTTTATGATTAAACTCATGAGCATACTCCTTAACATGAGTTTTTCCCTCAGAAGCATATATAGGTTTAAATGAGTAAGCATCTATACCTGTACTATTTGAAAATACCCTTGATAATATTTCTGGCATAATATCACTCTTAATATTTTCATAAGGATCACATACCCTAATTTTTAAAGAGTCAACACTAGACATACCTAAATCAGTATTCGTCTCTTTCCAATCTACAACTAAAATACAAATAGACAAGCATTTTTCTAAGTATTCCAAATACTCAATTACCTGATTACCAAGACTAGGTGTTGTCCATTCTTCTTTGTCTTTACTTAGATTAGTTACAAGCTTCCTTACACAACTTCTAAGAAGTTTACTAAGGCTCTGACGTACCTCTGAACTACAATAAGACTTCCAATTATTAGCATTTGCATGCTTCGGATAATCAGTTAAACCATTCTGATCATCCCCAGTAGGAGCCATTCTACCATAAGCAAATTCAAGCATTTTATAAGGAAAATATAAAGGTCTAAAAGAACCACCACTATTCTTAGCAGTTATATAACTATCAAATACCCTATTTGCTATAGCAGTATTAGATCTCTCCATACAAACGCTACCACTACCAGTTAGCCCCATTTTCTCTTTTAATAGTATAGATAGAGTATCCATCTGCATGGTATGCAATGGTTTCACAGACTGCCCACTAAGCTTCGTAATACCCTTCTCTGTTACTACTCCTGCAAAAGATGTAAGCTCATAACCAGACTGAAACATATCAGTATAAGCACTACTAAGGTTATTAATAGTACTCATAATGAAACTATTATAATAACTATCTATACTATCCAAATCCTCTTGGGAATACTCTTTATCCTCTTTTTTAGGCTCCTCTGGTTCCTTTGCAGTAGGTTCTTCAGTAGTTTTAGCAACTGGTTCACTTACCTTTGGTTCCTCAGCCTTTGGTTCCTCAACATTCGGTTCCTCAGCAACCTTCACTACTGGTTCCTCTACCTTCACTACAGGTTCCTGGACAGGAACAGGTTCAGGTTCTAACTCTCCAGTAGGTATATCATCTTCATCATTCTCACCCCTATCTGGGAAGTCTTCCTCATCGTCATCATCCTTTTCCTCAGCACTCCCAGTACCACCTACTACACTCTCCAACAGACCAAGACTCTCTTCAAGACTACCTTTTGTACCCTTAAAACCTTTCTTCTTTGCTAAATCTAAGCCACCATCTGTAGTATATATTAGAGAGTAATCTTTATCTATCTCAGCCAGTAACAGACAGATGCAGTCCATTAATGTATCCATAGTTACGCTAGAATCTGTACCACTGAGAGTAATTCCATACTCTTTCAAAAACCCAGAACACTCGCACTCACCACATACATTAAGATTACCCTTTGTAAGCATTCTAAAATATACTGATATTGTTCCTTTTTGATCTTCATCACATTCTTTTATAAGCGATTTTAAGTCTAACATAAGTCTTCACCCCTCTCACTCTTATTTGACTGGTATATTATGTAAATCAATACCTAACACATTAGATAAATACGTTACATACCCTTCCATTCCACCATTACTAGGTTTACCTTTACCCTGGAAATACTTATTCCTAAAAGGTCCCATAGGAATCGTATCTACAACATCCATACAGTTGTACTGAACAAGCTGTACCATCTTCTTATTTTTACATATAGCATCTGATAATGTCAGACAAAGCATATCAAAAACACTTCTAATATTCAACAACCCTAACATCCTACGTTTCTCAAGCTTCTCTAAATCCAATGTGCCTTTCTTCTTATCATATATCTGATACAAATCATACATAGAATCTAATGATTTTACCATATAGTCTGGAAATCTACCATCAATACTCATAACATCTACTACTCTGTCCCTAGTTATTCCTGGAATCTCTTTATTTATCCTTACTATGGTTAAAAGGCACTTATTGCATAAATCAAGGAACTCATCACCTTTTCTGAAGTTTACGGTGTAGTTGTATAACTTATTTATCATAAGAATATAATCTTTATCTCTTAAGTCTGATAAACAAGCTGTAAGGATTACCTCATTCTCCTTAGTGTTTTTCTCTTTATCTACCATATCCTTTAGATATTTATCAATTACTTTTTCATTCTTTCTAAAATAAATAGCAAGGTCCCCATCATCAGCATCAGCTTTATAAAAGTTTGGTCTAAGGTTATAATTTCTATACCACTCCTTAGTACCAGTACTTTTATAATTTATCATAAATGGTTTAGTTTTATCCTCGGTAATACTGTACAACACATTAGCATTTTTGTATGTAGAATCCAACCAAGAACATACAGTCATGTACTGCCCATTAGGTATCACACAATACCCATAATAACGCAATCTAGATACAGAGCTTTTAACCTTATTGATATAATACTCAATATCATATAAATTCTGATAAGGTTCAAATATAGCATCGAAATATATCTCCTCAAGACAGGATAACTGTCTCTCAGCAAGAAGATTATGCAATGCACCCTTACCTTTACCCATTTTATAGTCTGCTAGGTCTGCCCTCACTTTATCTGAATCTAACCTTACTACCCTTGGATTTCCTATAAATCTGGCAGTAAAAATAAATTCAGGCGTAACTACTATACTTCTAAACATATTAGGACTACCTGCCCAGTCAGAAGCATCTCCTTTTCTATTTCCACTTAAAACATTTTTAAGCATTTCATAAATATATCCCATACTATACCTCCCTGTACTAACTAAATCACAACCTAAAATATTAACAATATTAAATATAAAATATCCTACATTCCAATCTAACTAAAAAAGGTGCTATACCATCAGATATAGCACCTTAAAACTTCATTACTTATGAAATTGATTTAACACCTATCAGACCTTCCTCTGGCTCCTCCTCATAGCCATCTTCAAGTATGCTTAAATCAGCCTTATCAGAAAAGATAAACACATCTGAATCGTTATAATTCTGACCATCCATAGAATAGGCTTTAGCCTCATCCCCTGGTTTCTCAATGTTATATATCTTACCAATATTGTTCAGAGCATACTCAACAAAAATGAACTGAAAACCACCTTCGGCAAATATCTTAATAATCTCCGATAACACTTTTTTAGCTTCTTTATGCAGACCGGAAAATCTCTCATCAAAAATTACAAGACGTCTACCCTTCCGTATCTCCACCAAACATATCAAGAACAAACCTGAGACTACCTGCTTCAAACCAGTACCACTCTGTAAGTTCATATCTAAGGTCTCGCCTAAACCATTTGTAAGTTCTACCACGATATGAGGTTTAGCCCCTGCAAATAATTTCTTTTTAAGAGTAATCTTACGAGTATCACTACGAAAGATTTCAGACAATGTCTTATTTACTACACCTGTTATAAAGTTCAAAGTAGCTTCTGTATTGTCATCTGATACAGTGCTAAGAAGCATCTGAGCATTACACATATCAATGTAATCCTGTCTATAGGTATCTAAATCTGCACCAAGCTTCTTAACCTTCTCTTCTAACTCCTTTTTTAAAACCAAGTCCCTTCGTAACCCACCAAGAGCTCCTGCATACATACCCATTAATCATCCCTCCTGAACAAGGTGTTATTCAGATATTTTCTCCATTTCCATATATAGTATTCTACTGAATTCTTGTAGCAACCATTCGTAGCACCATTATTAGCCACTTCTGTAGTTGGATTAAATACATCTCTAAGATTTCCAGTTCTATACCCTACTGAAAAATGTCCATTTCCATCTTTTGAGAACCTAATCTCTACATCTCTCTCAATAGTTACTACAATCTCCATACCTGGTTTTACTATATCATTTACAAAGGTCTTAACATCAGCACTGTTGCGAATCTTAAATTCTACTCGATACAGTAAAATTCCACCGAATACATTATATCTAGGTTGAAATACATGCCCTGCCATAACTACCTCCTGTACTTAACAGGTAGTAAAGTTAAGTTTAACACTCAACCTTACTACCACTCTATATATTATCTTACCTGTGTCTGGGCAAACCAAGAACCAGTCTTATCAGAGAAGAATAATGAGTAACTAGAAGCTACCTTTAAGAAGTAAATAAACATATGCTCAGGGAATACCCCATCCTGTCCAATAATCAATTTTTCAATTACAGGTACGGAGATCTTAAATGAAATACCAGTAACAGAACCTTTAATAGTATCCACTGGTATTACCTGGGAGAACTGTTCATTTTCTACAGACAAATCACCATTTTCCAATACAGTACATTTGCCTTCTGTTGACACAGAACCCATACGTCTAAGTACATCCTTCAGATACAATCTGTTAAGAACCATACCATTCTCTTTTGAAAATCTGTTTACAAACTGCTGGTACTTAATCTTTACCGGCTGGTGTCTCATAAAAGCTTCTACCATCTCAACTGACACGCAAAGGTACTTGTCAAGCTTCTTTACAGACAAATCACCCTTAGAACTTAACTTCTTCAGGAAACTTACACTAGAATACCCTAATGTAGTGCTCTTAAATGCTTCTGGTAACTTGTTCTTAAAGAACGCTGACATAGATGAAGTAAGAACGAAAACATAATCCTCAGCAAAGTTTAACTTGCTTCCAGTACTTGTAGCAGAATCATTTGTCATAATAGGAAGTAATGAATCCACATACAATAAGATATCTCCACTCGGTACAACATCTGCATCCTCAGGGAATTCCATCTTAATATCCTTTGCAACACTATCAAGAACAGGTACGTTATCCAGATAGAACACACTTACCTGGTTCATACGAGAATCTTCATCTTTAATAGCCTTCTCAGATACAGATACCTTAATTTTGCTCTTACTGTCCTCAAATTCAAAGCTCTCAACCTTTGTCTTATAAAGTGTAGAAAAACCTCCAAGCACTTTCATAAGGTCTGCTGCTTTAACCTGGAATAACCACTCAGAACCTTCCTCTACCCCTTCTACTTCAACCTGCTCAAGCTCTGTTCTACAGAAAGTCAATGCAGTATAGAAACAAACCTTTACACTACCATCTTTGACGAGAAAGATTACATTTTTCAATCTATCCTCTACAGATTTATCAGATAATACCCCTGAGGAAAAGTTTATTACATTTCCTAACTCCTGATATGATACCGAAATCTTCAACCTCTTACCCTCCTGTTATACCTCAAACTTAGAGCCACTAAGAATCTTACCAAAGCCCATGAAGTCTCCATTGTCATCGTCATCATCGTCAAATGAGAAAGCATTATCCAGTGATACTACATCATCTTTCTTCTCTTTTACAGGCTCAGATACCTTCTGTTCCTTTTTCTTTACTGGCTCCTCTTTCTTCTCTTTTACAGGTTTATCGTCCTCATCACCGAAGTTGAAGCCAAAATCCATATCATCATCGTCATCTTCTTCTGGAACTTTAGCAGATTCTTTCATGACTGGTTCTTCAAAATCCAAACCGTCTTCGCTTTCATCTTCTGAATCTTCTGCATCATCAAGACCTTCATCTTCTTCTGCAAAGTCATCCTCTTCAGCATCTTCAGCAACCTGCTCCTCTTTTTCTTCTACTTTCTCTTCCACTTCAACTGGCTTCTCAGCAACCTGTTTATTTTTCTCAGCTTCCTCAGCAACCTTTTCGGATTCACCATCATCTTCCCAGTTCTCAGCTCTAGCCTTTTCCAGTAATGCTTTTGCTTCCTTTACATTACCTTTCTCGATAAGGTCTACTACCTTACTAGACAGAGCGTATTCTTCCTCAACAGCCTGTTTTACCGTATTGTATTCTTCCATGACAAGCTTGGCAATCTCATCAAAGTTCTTACCTTTTAAGGATACCCCATACTTCTTTTCATACTCCTCAATACCCTGCTTAAGATTTCTGAGAAGCATTTTAGACTCAGCCTCTGCTTCTACTCTCTTGTTGGAAATCTGAGTAATCTTTTTATTTAACTGCTCAACCTGTTCAATGATTTTACTGCTCATATTACTACCCTCCATATTTTACTTTCCTACTTCATCTATAGCTCTTTGCAAATATTCACAAGCAATATCCTTTACCCTGTCTGAAGCACTTGGTATAATTCTAATCTGGTTAAATAAATCACCAGAAGTCATTCTACCATCCATTACTTCTTTTACAATCTCTGTAAGGGACTGATTACGAATTTCTTCCTCTGAAACATCATCCTCAATAAAATTATCCTTCGGATAAAATACTTCCGATGCTGGTTTCATGCCAAACAAATCCAAAGAGTAATCAGTTGTCTGAACTTCTTTATTGTACTCAAACTTCAGATACCAACAGTTATCAATTCTTTCAGCTACCCTTGATGGACTTCCTAAATAAATCAATCCGGTTGAAGCCCCTTCAATTGTTGTAAAACTAACCTCTTTACTAGGAGTATGAATATGCCCTGCGACTACCAAGTCAACTCCCTGCCAGTTCTTTAAAGAACTCAGCTGGTAACCATCCTTAGTAGTATACCATGTTGTTACACCTGGTATCTGAATATCATTATGACATAGAACAACATTAGAACACTCAGTATCCTTAGAGAACTCTAAGGCTTTTCTCTCATACCCATAGTTTACAAAATGAAATCTTACCTCCAAACCGTTATCACTTACATAATCCACATAAGTAGGATTTATAAGATACCCTAATCCTATCAGTAAGTCAAAGTCTGAATAATCACCAAAATCATGATTACCCTTTACAGAGAATACATTCCCATTGGTTACTTCCATAAGTGTCTTAAAGAACAACAATACCTCTCGAAAGAATCTTCTGTCCTTAATATTCCTCTCCCTTACACCAATCAAATCACCAAGGAATATGACAGCAGATGGCTTATCTTTCAAAACCATATCACGAATCTTCCACATATTGTTAAGGCACTCTTCAAGGTAATTAATATGCTGACCTTCATACGAACTACTGAGATGTAAATCACCGAAAATAAGTATTTTTCCTCCGTGTACTACATAGTTCTTTGCAAGGTCATCTGATTTTTTCTCTTCCTGCAAAATAAGTACCCCTTTCTAAGCGTTTTAATAATCTTACCACAAATCAAAGATAATTCCTACATATTCTACCTCGATTATGTAGGAATTACCATATAAATCTTTTTATCTCATTACCATAATTTATGGCTATGAGGTACTTCAGAGTAAGCTCCACAATGAGAACACTGATACAACTCAATTCCCTGATTTCTAGCATTCTCAATAATAGAATCTAAATTCTTCTGTACTTCTGCCTTTTCCTGTGTGATTTTTCCTAAGGTTAGCATACCCTGTTCCAAGGTTTGCATCTCTTTAATAAGTTTCACCAAATCTGTGTACTTCTCAGCATTTACCTTATTTACCTGTTCAACAACTGGTAACTTTTCTGGTAACTCTGAGCAACGTTTTAAGGTACTTATAATACCCATTATGTCCTTTGCTTTACTAATATCTACCTTCTCAATCTTAGGTATTCTTTCTACCTTTGAAAGTTCTGATAATGTTTCTGCTAATCCTCTAACAGAGCTTAACCTTTCTACGTCAATTTTCTCAACATTCGGAAGTACCTGTACCTTTGCAAGTTTACCAAGTAAACCTACTAATCTTTCCACATCAGATAATCTTCCTGTTTCTATTTCTGATACTTCAGGAATCTGTTTTACATCTTTCAGTGAAGTGATTGTACCCTTGATTGCTTCTAAATCAGTTTTCATCCCTACAATAAGATCAGAAAACTCCTCACGTTCCTGCACCAAACCAATGATATATTCATCTACATCACTACGACTCTGGAGTACTGCTTTATTTGAATTGAACTCATTTTCCATCTCAATCATTTTTGAGTTCATTTCATTTCTATCAGAGTTTATAAGTGCTGTAGCACGACTTATTTCATTCGATTTTAATACTGAGTTTAACTCTTGATAGTTCTCACTACCCGTTGTTTCTACAAGAAGTAACCTATCAGAACAGCTCTGATAGTTTAGACAACCATTCTCAGTAACACAAAGACCAAGATAATCAGAAATAGTCTTCGGAACACCTTCAATTCTTGTAAGTCTATTACCCTGCTTTGTTGTGTAGATACATTCTCCATTTTTATACATCTCGTACAAGCTCTGACCATTCATATACTTGTCACGCATAATGGAGATACCATCATCAAAAGTCACAACTACCCTAAAGTAATCAGCTCCATAACGGATATACTTGTTCTGAGCTCTTTTATACATATCCGTAAGGCAAACCACCACTGCTCTTAATATGGCAGATTTACCACTATCATTGTACCCCTTTAAGTTTAAGATATTAGTTTCATCAAATACCAAACGAGCGTGTTTAAAACTCATGAAATTAAACACCTCTACCTCTTTAATCTTGCTATAACCCATATCTAATACCTCTACTATTATATTAATAAAGGGGCATGACCTAAGTCATACCCCTACCGTCAACCTTTATCAGTCAAGATCAGTCTCAACAGGTACTCCAAAGGTTTCGTCACCTACACCTGAATCATCTGCTGCTTTTGTCTCGGACATCTGGAACCCTTCACCACCTGGAAGAGCTGCTGCACCATCTACGCCAAGGCTTCTGTATAATGCAAGTTTATCTCTTGTAGGAATCATAATCTTATCAGCTTCCTCCTGGAGATCTGCCTCCTCTGCAAATACGTTGTCTGCAACTGTCTCCCTTGCCTTCTCCGGTGTCCAGTCCTCTGTAATCTTATCAAAGTAAGCTGCATAGTCATCGTTTTTCATCTTCTTAGGGATAACAACCAGCTCTCTTGCTGAATCACGTTTGTTCGGCTCACCACTCTTCGGCTCATAGGTATAATCAAGTACAAAGTAATGTCCACCTGGATTTTCCGGTTCATCTTCCATATTCTCAAGAGCCTTTACCCATTTCGTTTGATATGCTGCCATAGTGATGGAGTACCACATAGCTTTGAACTTAATCTTACCCTCATCATCTCTTACAATTTCCTTAAAGTTGTTAGGATTTGTCTCAATAACAACAATCGGGAATGTGTAATACTGGTCTGGAGCAGCTATCGCTCTTGAGTTGTAAGCTGCTGAACGAATACTCTTAACTGCATCGTTTGATTTATCATCAGGATCAAGTCCCTGGGTTGCACATTTCTCTTTAATAATCTCATTCGCAAGTGACCAACAATCATCAGTGGCATCACAGAAAGGACAATTACCTGAATAACCTGTGGCTTCTGGAAGATTTTTGATACATCTTATCTTAGAGAATCTGTTAGTACCCTCTTTTACGCTGTGGATGAATGGTTTATCCATTCTCAGCTCTTCATTTCCGTTCTCATCAGTAACTACATGATTCGGAACATAAATGAGTACTTTCTGGTTAACAGGAACCTCAAAAACTGGAAAATGTACTGGGTCAAGAGATTTCTCTACTACTGTGGAAACTGACTGCACACTTACTGCTTTCTGAAGAGAGTTTAACTGCTCTTCTGTGAACTTCTTAGGCTGTAATCTTCTCATAGCTTGTTCTCCTTTTCGTTTTTACTTTTTGATCTACATGTTCTTACTATCGGCTTATCTACATATCTACATATTCTACAAGCCATTTATATTTAACAGATACCCTACCTCAGCCATTGGGTAGAATACCCACTAAATAACAACAACTATAATTCTATTTCGTCGTCATCATTTAAAACATTTCGCTCCATTCTACGAATGTGAGCCACTTTAAAACATTTTATTACCCAAAGTATTATATTTAACCCTGGTATAAAAGCACTGGCATACAAATTCATATTTGCATCCCTAGATGTAAAAAGTAACCTTATAGAAAATATAAGGTATATTAAAATAATTACACAACTAATTACAGCTATACCTTCAATATAATTATCTGCAAGATACTTCATCATCTCAGTTACTTGTTTACTTACCATAATACCCTTCTTTCATTACCTCAACAGGGGCGTTCCCCATGGCTAAAAGCCTCATGGGGAACTAAGTATAGATTCAAGTAAGATAACTTAGAAGAGGTGCTACCAAATCATCTTACTTAACTATTTTACTATAAATCCTAAATACCTGCTACTTATTCCCTCTAGTATTTTGAAAAAGTTATACTTAGTTATATAATATTCTAGGAGGGCTTCCCTGTATGGAGTAAACCAAAGATTACAAATATCATACAGGAGAAAAAACAAAGCTCCATACAGGGATACCAGTATAAGTATAATGAATACCACCATAGTAATTAGTATCTACACATATAACAATACTATTACTATTAGCAATAACACTACCAATTTGATTTTACTCTATAATTATACCACATCTCAAACAGAAAGAATATACAATCACTTAAACTATTTTATATTTCTCTATTTCTTACCCTTTCTCAATTTATAAATATTTCTTTCTTCTTCTTTACAAGATATAGAATCTTCAGTTGTTACCCATAACCTATTGGTTACACCCCTAAAGTCTACAACCATCTCAGCTTTCCCATCGGTAAATATTATTACCATATTGTGAATATCCAGTTTGTTATTATCATGAATTTCATCAAAGATAGGCTGAAATGACGTTCCACCTGAATGCCTAGAATTAAACATACTTTTACCACTATTTAATAGATCTTTTACCTCCCTTTTATCATACATTGCTATATGCTCTACTGCTGAGGTGAATTCAATCGTAGTAAGAGTACAATTGAACTCCCTTACTACACTTAACAGTTCTGATAAAAAGTAAGTATAATCTTTATTAGAGATAGAGCCAGATTCATCTATAGCTACATATAGATTAACAAGCTTATTGGACTTTACACCACTCAGCTCAAGTCTTGTAGGTTGACGTCTATTTACCCTCTTCTTTGTTGAGGTCTTTTCAGACATTATATAAGTTAGTCTATTCCGTAGTACACTCTTCCAATTTATGAAAGTCTTTTCCTTTTTAAAATCTAATGCAAGTACTCCATATCTACCAAACCCTCTCGAATACCCTGAGATCTCGTTGGAGTTCTCTAATAAGGTATTAATAAAATCATCAATATCCTCATTAACATCTTTATCAGTAATACTATATGTTCCTTTACCATTTCCACGAAGTATTTCAGATATTCCGTCTTTACCATTTCCAGAGATATCACTTACTAAATAACAGGTTACAGTATTCTGTACATACCTCGTAATCCAAATACAAAAATCTTGGGCATCATTCTTATACTTTGTAGGTATATTAAAAATAGTAGATGAACCACCATTAGCTACTTTATAGACCTCGTTAATAAATCTAACTCCAACAAGATGAAAAAACCTTTCTACCATTTCAGAAGAATTGTACCCTAAGCATACCTTCATTTTTGTATCTAATAACTTAAATACATAATCAGCTATAAGATAACCATTATCTTTTGAACTTTTTATATCCACCTCAACCTTATACCTATTCTCCCATACATTTCCAGTATCACTAACCTTAATAGGCTTATCAAGATCCTCTAAACTGTTTACTACATCAATATACCTACCGTTATACAGTAAGACATTAGAGATACTTGCAGGAGTAACAGGATTACACATATCTACACCACTAAGCCTACCATTAGTAGAATGTAATTCTTTTTCAACAATGTAATTTACTTCAACATCAGTAGCAATATTCAACAAAAACGTAACTACTTCATCATTCATAAGATGAGCATATCTATGAAAGTGTTTATTTAACAAATGAGTGATTTCATGGGCAACAATAAAGTATACTCCACTATTTTGTTTTATAACATTAATACAAACCAAAGGATTTATATGAAAGGAGTACGAATTTTTAACAGTATCGAAAGCTACATGCATTGCTGCAGAACAATCAGTATCATAATTAATACCCATTACTATAGCTTCCGCACAATATTCTTTTACAACAACATTAGTTGAAGATAATCCATTCATAATTACAGAGTTAATATAATTTTTACACTTCTCAAAGAGCTGGGAAGAATTCCCAGACTCTTTTTTAAAATAATCTTTAACCTCTTTTTTCAAACCATCAAGATAACCTGTTGACATTCTGATACCACCTTTCAGTTTCTAATTAGTTCTTTGTCATAATTCCAGTATTACCATTTCCTGCGGAATACTCATTCTTTTCTATTATAGACATAATGAAGCCAGCAAAGTCATCCATCTCAGATAAGACATCATATAGATTAGGGTACTTAGAACTTATAGTTAAATACCAAGAATAAGCAAGTTCATACCCTACTGCTTTAAAGTAATCTTTGAACCTCTTAACCATATCCTTATTAGTTACATCAACACTATCACATAGAATACTAAATACCTTAGTAAGACCTAAATCATTCATATCAAATAACTTATCATCCCAACCGTCAGTATCATTCTCCAATACGCTTTTTGCTAATGCTACATAGTCAATACCCTTCGTTATATCCTTGATGTATTTTATAAATAACAAAACTGACGACTTCTCCAATGTACCTGTAAGTATTTCCTGTAACAAATTTAAGGAAATACCTTCAGAATCCTCAAATTTATAATAAATATCCGAAGCCCTCTTCCAACCTCTAGGAGTATTATTAATTCTACCATATTCCTCTACCGTAGAAAATAATTTCGGATTACTACGGAGAAAACCAATAACATTCGGGTGAACTACCTGAATACTATCTACTTTCCTTTCAGCATATTCAAGCCAATCACTTAAGTTTGCTTCCATCGTAATAGATACTACCCTACCCATCATTGCAGAATCTGAGAAATTGACACTATATGAAGTACCATCAAACCCTTCCATATCAGAAGATGGGTTCATAGCAAGTACCAGTCTTACGTTTTCTGGTAATCTTACCCCTACTACTTCCCTCTGGAGTACTAGATTCATAAGCTCTGACTGTACTTGAGCTGAAGCCCTGTTAAATTCGTCTAAGAAGAGGATTACCATTTCATGAGTTTTTGAACTTTCAATAACGTTCAAAATAATATTATTGATGGCATACGATACCTCCTGAGAACCGTCAGCCTTCTTCGAGATATAAGGCATAGCCAAATCACCTTCCTGCATCAGAGAACAAGTCACCTCGAAGAAACCGTAACCCTTCTCTCTTGCAAACTCTCTTACCAAATCAGATTTTCCAATACCCTGTAACCCTATAATATTTGGCACATTACCAGAAGATACAATCAATTCAACTGCTTTTTTAACACCTTTAAAATATAAAGACATAACAAATACCACCTTCCCTAAGTATACCTATATTATACCACATATCCTAAAAACCGAATATATAATTACACCTAAATTGTATATAAATTAAAGGTGCAGACAACTATGTCTGCACCTTATAATATAGGTCGTATTTATTGTTTAAGTGTTAGACCTTTATTTCCAATCAATTTTGCAATTACTTTATACATAGAGATGTTTGGATTATTACCATGCATATCATACAATTCAAGAAACTTACAATATAAATCTACACCTTGTTTCAGAGTAAACCCTTCAGGACAAACAGAAAATACCATTAATACTTCTATCATATATTTATCAATATCTTCTGGAATACTGATATTTTTCATCCTGCTCAAAGACTTTTGGAGTTTACTAAATAAAAAAGTTTCTACTGTATCACCCTTATAATTACAGTGTTTCATTCGTAAATTATATATGAAGTCATACATATTAAAACCTTCATACACTACCCCGTCATTGGCTAGTTTAAATAACACTGACATTAACCTAATCATCCCATTAGCATATAACTGTACCCCTGTTACTACTGAACCATCTGTTACAAAGTAATAATTATCGCTTAGTTCTGAAGAATAAGCTCCTGACATATCTAATAATGAAAATACCCTCGTGAGGTCCCTTACATTCCTAAAGTAATCCTCCATACTAACTATACCCAAACACATACAGTAGAAAGCTAAATCAAAGTACCTTTTATCAACTTTAGCCCTTTCATAAAGAGCTTTAACCTTAGGGTTCTTCTTACTACTTAGAGATTTAGTAGTGCCTATCAAAGAATAATCTTTAGGGTTATTAAGAGTAAAAGGAAGTACATATACTACCTTATTCCTATCTTTACTACACGATGAGAAAATCTCAGACAAAAGAACTGAGTACCTCTTATGTAACCCATTAATAGTACCGCCAGATAATTCCTTATACAAGCTAATTACAGCATCCTCAGATACATACAAATAATTATGCATACGCAGATTATAAAATTCCAATAATACTTTATTGGGTACAGAAAATTCACACATATTATATCCTCCATTAGTCATTAACTAATTCCAAGTTTAACAAACATTATTATCGTCAATATAACCTAGATTCCTAAGTCTCATTTCAATTCCTAATTTCATAGGAAGTTCCCAACACCTCGAGTACCCTGCATAATCTTTTTCGATATCTTTTCCTTTAAGACTACAATCATGTAAAGCAGATACAAAGATATCATGAAGAAAAGTATTATGAAGATTTACAACTATTCTGTTGCAGTCATTCTGAGAAGGACTTTTACCCTTCGACTTAGCATATACACTTAACTTGACTACAAGTACCAATTCTTTCACTGAAAAAAGATTCGTCGTATCATAATTTACTAATATAGTACTAACATCTATATATTTACTTGTACATATATCTTCTTTCCAGTATTTAAAGACATCACAAATCATAGCACGTTCTATTTCACGAATTCCACACAATTCATTATAAGATAAGTCTACTACCCCAACGTCATTAAATCTGTATATACCATTCGGTGATTCTTCAAGTTCCTCCCATTGCAAATCACTTAAATTTACTATCATTTCTAGCCTCCTCACATAATAAAAAAGACACCCTAACTACTTAGGATGCCTTTATTTTAGCATATTTCAGATACAAATCATACTATATCCTATATTTAATTAATCCGTTTACAGCTGCTACCAACTTCAAAACAATCCCGTTTACCCACCATATCTGCTTTTAAATAATTTAACAATTTACCTGCATTTTTACCAATATAAGCATAAACAGGAGTCGAAGTACCTTTAAACTGGCTTACCCACTTAAAGTACAATGAATGACTAATACTTCCAATAATAAGTACAACACCATCACAAGCAGTTTGGTTACCTTTAAATGTAAAAGAATTAGCAAACTTACTATTCGGTAATAACCTCTTAATAGCATCATTTATAGCATTATTCCTAGATACAAAGATAAATGACTTTGATTGAAGCATACTTAAATCCTCTTTATCATCTATCTCAGTATTTACTTCTTTGTTTTCAGTTTTCTCAGACTCAATCAAATCTAAAAATTCCTTCTGAGAATCTACTAAACCCTGTAACCTCTTTATTTCTTCATCTTTAGTACTTAACTCTCTTTTGTACTCATTAATAACTTGAGCTCCATCTCTGTTACTCTTCTTATTTCTTACATCAGTGAGTAACTTAGTATACTTATCGTTACTACCCTCCAATTCCTTTCTCGCTTTTGATAATTCTTCTCTTAAATGTTTAACCTCTTCCCAAGCTTTTACTTCATCTGAATATGTTAACATACCAACACTTTTAAATATTTCAGAACTCTTTACTATAACTTCATACATCTCTTTTACCCAGCTTGTTACGTTCACCACTGAATAACTAGACAAAATACTGTAAAAATCAACCTCCAAATTTCGTTCTGGCATATATTTATTTAAATCAAGCTTTGATATTGAATCTCTATTTCCTACCTCACTAGCCCAATACCTGTAATACTCTTTTACATAAAAGTTATATACAAAATCTCTTGATATTGAAACCTCAGCATAATTTATAGGTAGATTAATACCACTTATCCCTGTTATAAAGGCATTATTACATGCTACAGTAAATTCTAATACATAATCTGCATCAGGTATTGTTTCAATATATCCCATCATATCATTTGTCCATCTATCTATACACCTAGATATATAAATACTGTCAAAAATGTCTTCATCACACCAAGATATTTTCTTATCAAGTTTATAAGAGATACTCTCAAATAACCCATTTTCTTTTAACCTCTTTAATATGGAAAGTGTACCAAGTATATAACTCATTAAAAGATTCTGACTACACCCATTAGAAACATCAATATTAGATACAAGTAATAAAAACAAATAACTTACTTTTTCTAAACTATCATCTATTTGATCTCTATGTAAAAAATTCTCTATATAACCTTCCGAAAATAATCTAATATCCGTCAAAATACTGAAAAACTCTTCAGATTTAGATTCGTCACTGTCATCCATATCGTCATCATCACAAAATACATCATAAGTCCTCTGTATAAAATCTCTATTTAAATTGTAAAAATTTATATACTTCTCTCCTATTCTTATTGCTTCCTTATTATCACCTACCCCAGTATCTAATATAGATTTTACAATATACTTATTATCTTTTACCAACTCCGACACAGACAATGCCACATCTTCGTAAAACATATCTTCAACATGATTATAAAAACTATTGAAATAAACACATTTTTCTCTGTAGTCTATACTTAATACTTTTTGTTTCAAGTCGACTAAATCAACACCACTCTTACATAATAAATCCCTGACATAATCTACTCTCCCCCTTCCAGCTAGTACACCAAATAAGTAAATGAATACACAATCCTTAGTAATAGCATCAATATCAAAAGAAACCCTGTTATATAAATCATCAACTCTTGAATCTATCTTTTTAAATGATTTTGTTTTTTTAATATAAGGTTTATCATCCGTAGTCTCAAAGAAATCATTGATATCTATATGACTTAATTTAGTCACAGTTTTTTCCTTTTTCATAATTTTTCTCCTTTAATGTAAAATAAGTACCCTTAAATATATCTTTAAGGATACTTATACTCTACCACATATCATTTAATTAGTCTACAATATCAATTTTTAAATCTGTGTATTTTTGAAACAATTCCTGTACTTTATTCATACTATAATTGTGAATTTCCAAATAACAGTCGTCAATTTCACCTAAATCTTCATAACTATCAGATGTAGTGTAGGTAACATAAGCATTGCATAAAATTTCAGCGAAATTACCTACCGAATCTATAGTAACTGACTGAATATCACTTATATTTATATTATATTCTACATGTACTTTTCCTTTTCTTCCTGGTATCACCATATCAAAATATTTCCAAGTAATATCTGTATATCTGAAAGTAATATCACACTTGACTAAAGTGTATTCTTGCTTTTTACCTGTTATTATGATACCAACTAAAAATCCTATTAAAGTAAGCCATGCTTTTGGGTTTACCCTCATTAAAATAAATATTAATAGAGTACAAAAGAAAGCTGACCAACAGATAATATTCATTATCTTCATTAAGTCATCCTTCTTCTCACACTTTACCCTATTCATAAAGCTAATTGTTTCCAAACAGACTTCACTCCTCAGATGTTACAATTTCTTCAACGATACAACACTACACTAAACTTAACTCTACCGCAACATTACCTTACGTTACCTTTACCTCACTGGACATTACCTCACCGTACAATTCATTGCTCAGCTATTACATAGATTATCTATACCTTTACAGGTATAACATAATAATTCTATACCACCCAACTGTACCATACCATACCTAACTGTGCAATTACTTTACAATACTCTAGTCCATCATATCATTACTTCACAGTACATTCCTACACTCTACCATAACGTCAACATACCTACAACACTTGTATTCTCCTTTACTACGCATAACTGGACTTTATGATACCTATACTTACAATACGTGACCTTACTTTACCTATACAATTCTCTACTTTACAATACCTGTACTTTACGATACCTGACCTTACTTTACCAAGACTACACAGTACGGAACTATACCCCACTTTACCTTAACTGAACGATACCCTACGTTACTTTACCAAGACTATAAAATACTCTATCATACTATGCCATCACTATACTTCACCACGCCTTGCGATACCATAGCTATACTTAACCACACAATACCATTACTATACTCAACCACACTACGCCTTCACTCTACACTGACCAACATTACCATGCAGTCCCTGACTATACCATTACTGCATATTTCATACCTTTACACCACTTAACGCTACTACACTTTGCCAATGCTTTACTAATACTGTACAAAGCATTATAGCACAACTCCGTAGCTTGACAACACTGCACTCTACGTTGCCACTACTATGCAACAGTTTACTATACCATTACTTCACAGTGCATTCCTACACTCTACCTTCACATTACTTTACTAGACTAGACTGTACTTTTCGAGACGTAACCTTACTTGACCTGACTTTACCATAACACGACATAACTCAACTTGACTTTACCTATACCATATCAAACCATACCATTACAATACAATGACATACCCTACCAAACCCTACAATTACGATACTGTGTATTATACTACAACACACTACTTTACCTAACAACACACTACCTTTACATCTACATACTTACAACACTCATAATTTTTCTTTACTACACCTAACTATACTTTACGATACTTATACTTTACTTCACCTAACTAGACTTTACAATACCCCTACTTTACAGAACTGTACTTTACGATACCTATACTTTACTACACATATCTGTGTACTTTACAACTCATGACTTTACTTTACCCTTCATACCAACACACTACACTACCAACACACTACACTACTCTACCAAAACAGCACGTTACTCCACACAGCTTTACCAGTACAACACTTATAATTTTCTTTACTTCACCTAACTGTACTTTACGATACCATTACATAACTGGACTTTACGATACCCTTACCTAACTATACTTTACAATACCTGTACTTTACTTCACCTTACTATACTATACCTTTACCCTTCATTACCAGACCATACTCGACCTGACTTTACCATCACTTTACAAAACGTTACCTAACTCTACCATTACTTGACATAACCTAAACCATACTTTACCCAACCTACCATTACTTAACGTAACGTGACTAGACAAGACCTGTCTTTACCCTGACTTTGCAACACTTGACCTGACTTTACCGATACTTTACAACACTCAACTCATACTAGGTCATGACGAGGAAACACCAAAATTTATCACTACATTACTACATATTACTTCCGTCTTCTAAATATCAAATATAATAAGGAACAACCATTGATACCGTACAACTTCCATCAGAGTTTCTTGCAACATAAGCTCTAGGTTTATCATGTATTCCACATGGAAATACAAACACTGCCTGCACATCCAACTTAGAATTTTTCTCTACTATATTATTTACCAAATTGGCAAATTCATAGATAGAATCTACACAATCACCATAATTCCATTTCTCAACGTTGCATCCATTTATTCTACGTATTAACGAATCAACAGGAAATACCCTGTTATCTTCATATTTCTTATCTGTAGTAGATACAGTAGCAATCCACAATTTTCTGTTTATTCCATTAAATAAACAAAAACTACCTTCTCTTACCTCTGTACCATCTGCTGCACCACTTGAAACCCTTGTATCTGTTAACAGTTTCACAGAGCTTATAGCATTTCTTATAATATTAAGTCTTGCATCTGTAAATACACCAGAGATATCCTTTCGTCTACCCTCTTCTCCTAAGAATCTACTATCCAGTACTGATTCAACCTGTAGGCAAGGCAAACTCTCATAGTAATCACTTTCAACATCAGAACTTAATACATCGAATATTGAATTACAACATCCAATAGGTAAATTATCAATTTCACCAAACTTACTTAGTTCATCTTCATCAATACCTTTTACCACATCCCAGTCCTTCAGAAGAACACTCTTATCAAGTACAATAAGATTCTCAATACCTGCTATATTCTTTACAAAGTAAGCAAAAGTACCTTCCCTGTCCTGACCAAGAACGTAGTCTTTAACAAAATCCGACTGATTGCCTATAACACTGAACTCACATTTACCCTCATACTCTGCAATCAGTGGTACGATATCCTCAGACATTTCAAGACTACTCTCATACTGGTCAAGTAAACCATCATCTACAAGGTAGAAGTCACTTGCACTGAATAAATCCTCTACAAATCCTGCTTCTGGGTCTACTACACCTACTAATCTGTTACCATACCAAACAGCGTTTCCTGCTACAATACAGTACTTCTTACCATTCAGAATACCTGTTCTTACTCCGAATACATCCTGATTCACTATATTGTCTACAAACTCTTTAAGTAACCCACTATATGCATTACTCATAAAATATCCTCCCTAATCCTCAATATAAAATACTTCAATACAGAACCCTTACGAAACATGACCTAACCATACAATTCCTTTACTATCGTATTACATAACTTAACTACACCATACCAATACAAAGCCTAAACTTGACCTGACACTACAGTTACTAAACAATACCAAACCATGCATCACCACTACAAAACATTACAACACTCTTTGTATAACATTATACTTCCTTTTCCCTAAAATAAGGTACAACCAGAGATAATGTATAGCTGTCATCACAGTTCTTAGCAAGATAAACCCTGTACCTATAGTGATTTTTACACGGAAATACAAACACTGCTTTAATATCAATCTCAGGTTTCTCCTTAAATAAACCCTTCGTCCAATCATAGAACTTATAGATACAATCAAGACAATCATCAAAATCCCATGTATCATAAGAATCTGCAACTACCCTCAGAGGTAAAGAGTTTACAGGAACTACCATATCATCTAATAAATTTTTAGAATTCCCAGATACAGAAGCAATATAGAGTTCCATACCCATCTTTAATAAACAGAAACTACCCTCAAATACATCATATCTGTCAACTTTATTCATTGTCAACAAAGGATTACAAAAGATTCCAACGCTATAAATAGCCTGTCTTATCATATCATCAATCTGATAAACTTGTTTTATACCATTTGTAAAAGCTTTGCTAGATATATCTCTACAAGATTTTGGCTTTCTTAAGTAATTACTTCTACCAAGAACTGCCTCTTCCTGAAGATAAGGTAAATTCGCATAATAATCTGCATCTCTATCATTTCTAAAAGAGTCAAATAATGTTTTACAGCACTCTGCTGGAACATCCTTATCTTCCACAATCTTAGCAAATTTTTCCTCATCATAACCTTTTACTATAGCCCAGTTATTTATAAGTACGCTCTTATCAAGTATAAGTAGGTTCTTTAATCCTATGAAGTGTTTCACAGCATAAGCAAAAGTACCCTTCTTTTCCTGTCCGAGAACATAATTCTTAGAAAAATTCAACTGGTCAGCAATTATATCAAAATCACCATTAATAAAACCACACTCATCTTCACTACGATATTCAGCTACAAGAGGTATAATATCATCAGATGCAATTAGACTATTTTCAAAATCATCTACTTCATAGAAAAATTTTTCATCATAGTCATAACAGTCCCTTTCTGATAAATAATCAATGCTATTTACTTCAGGATCTGCTACACCGACTAATTTTTCATCATCCCATATTGCGTTGCCTGCTTTGATACAGTATTTCTTACCTTCTAAAATACCAGTTCTTACACCATAAATATCATTGGCAATAATATCATTTATAAACCGTACTAATACCCCTCTATAATTATTTTCATGTGAACCTACCATAATATTTTCTACCTTCCTTTTTAATATTAATGACTTAACATAACTCTACACCAATAACACTACCCTAACTTCACACAACGATACTTTACCTTGCCAGTACATTATTCTACATCACTTTACTTTACCAGTACTCTATTCTACTACACCCTCACTTTACCCTACCCTACCATACTTAACATCACCTATACATCACTTACCGTTACTGCACAACTCGCTACAACACTCTACCACTCATTAATATGATACCACAAATCTAAAAAGTATGCTATGATATCATAGCATACTTTCATATTATTTTTAACCATTTACTTATATAGATCCAAGTAATCTTGAACCAATTAAATACAACAGGTATAATATTTCTACAAACCCTAAAAACGTCATCAACAACATTATCATCTGAGGTATATACTTCTTCATTTGTAAACCCCCCAATTACATTTTAGCTACTCCTCGTTATAAAAGAAGTAATCAATTCAAGTATACCTTACCGATACTTTACGACACCTCACAAAACCCGAACTTAACCATGCAATACCCTACTTGTTCCTCACTTTACTGTACATTCACAATACACAAATAAAAACATCATGCACAACTTTAAACCAGCTCAAATACACCTTACCGACACTTTACGATACATAACAGAACCTTCACTCCACTTTACCGCACTATACCTTAGCTTTACAATACATTTTCATACTAGACTTCATTAAACATTTACTATACCTTCACAGCACATAACTCAAAAACACCACCCATAGCATTACCCCTACCATACAACCTTACCTCTACATCACAAAACCATGCCCTCACTATAAGTCACATTACCATCACACTACAAGTCGTTACATCACCTTACGTTACCTTCACTGCACTATACCACACTTTACCCCACCCTACCTAGACTACACTCAGCTAAACAACACTCTGCCCAAACATAACCCCACTCGGCATCACGCCACTTTACCTACACAAGACTTCACCACACCTCACTTTGCAATACTCTTACGATACAATCACAATACCAAAACATAACACAGCATTACAGCACCATTACAATATAACAGTACATCTACAAATCCTATTAGTTATTTAATAACAGATGCCTAGTCATCAAATTACAAACCATAACTAGGCATCTAATATCATCTTTATGATTCCATACTACAAGTAAAGAACTTTGGATATTTCTCAGCAATCATCGACATACAGCCATAATCACCTTTAAATATCTCAATAAATTCCCTCACAGCAATATTTCGACTGTCATAATGAACAGGAAACGTATTTTCATCTACAGCTTTTAATAACTTATCAATAAAGCTAAAAGCTAATTCATAAGAGCAACTGTAGTAATTACAGAATTTATTAACAGAAGTTCCAACTGCACTAGACAAATTTCTCTCAGAGAGTAACTTAGTAAGTTTAGATCCAGATTCATTATATTCAACAGGTATTCCTGTAATATCAACTTTCTTCTTTACATCATACCTTTTAAGAATATGTTTATAAGTATTCTCATGTACCCCGTTCTTATATAACACCTTGTAGCACTTATATAATGTATCAGAATCTATAATAGGTGTTGTAACGATCTTACACAGATCATATACATCTGAGAAATTAACTTTACCAGTATTCTTATACAATGCATCTGTTAAATTCCTGTACTGATAATCCAGTACCTTCTTACCTGTTCTGTTTAAGGCAATTATCTTATCAATCCAGTGTTTCTGATACAATTTATAACACTTGTTATAGAAAGGACTTACACTTTCCATACTCTTAGAAAACGTTCCAGTTGCCCTTACTACCTCTACTATATTGATGATACTTGTATTAATAGAAGAACCTAAGAAACTCTTCAGTGACATAAATACCTTCTTATTTTCTTCATCATCATTATAGGATAAGTAATCAACATACAACCCTATAATAGAGTCTACAGTGCAATAAGCCCTATCTTCACTACAATGCTGCCTTATGTACATCAAAAAATCTTCCGGTAATTTGGCATCTTCACTCATTCTACTGTCAGCCTTCGGCAGACTTACAGTAACAGTGGAAGTACCTTTATCAAGTTCTATATCTGAGTCTGACTCTAACTCAGTATCAGTAGAATCTACCAAACACAATCCTACAGAAGCAAGTTTATCATCAATATCCCTCAAAGCTACGTCACCAATCTTACTAAACTGCTTAACCTCAGATCTTGAATAAGCAGTAATCTCTTCAAGAGTGGTAATATCATGATGTAATAATGATGCCAAAACAGACTGTTTGAAGCCACAATCCTGTATAGGTGTAGTCCTTTCTAAAAAGGATTTACATACTTCTATAGGTAAGTAAGACTGACCATCTGAATCCTCGCTGTAAACCACATCTTCCTTTTTATTAGTATCAGTACCCTCTTCTTGCGTAATAATTGGTTTATCATTCTCGATAATTGGAATACTGTTAGGAACTTTTGTATTACCTTTTACAGATTTTCTTACTTCCTCACGCTCCTCAACATATTTCTTTATTCCATTATCATTTACTACTACTTTACGTTTTGGTACTCTTACTATAGAATTTCCAACTTCAACACCGGATTTACTTATTTCCTTCTTTACTGAAGTAACCTCTTTAGAATCATCTAAACCTGTCTCTTCTAACTTTGGTTGTGTTCTACCCTTCTGAGACCATGATTTATTTTCAGAAGATTTTACCTTCTCACACACCATGATTTCAGATGCAATATCTTTTACGAATCCAATAGAGCCTGTGTACAGTTCCAGAGGCTTACCTTCCTTCACAAAGACACCTTCTACAACATCTCCATCATTTCTAATGATTACAAAAGTAACATTACCCTTTGGTACTTTCTGGATAATACCCTTCAGCAATTCTACTTCAGTATCCGTTAGTATGTTGTAAATATCACTTTTCTTTATACAATCCCTTATAGCACCAAGTTCATTAAATCCTAACCCTTTAAGCTTTGTCTGAGATACTTTACTAAGACCACTGATATCCTCAATGCTAGTACTTCTATTATACACTGTCCAGTAATCAGTAGATTTTGCACTAAGATACATCTTAGACAAATAAATCAGACCATCTGATAAACTCTGTTCTATCTCGGAAAATGGTATATCAGTCTTAATACAAATACCCTCTACTGAAATATAATCTTTATATCTCATTGTGAGTACATCATATGTACCTTTACTCATTTTCTTAGAATCATAGAATTTTTGGATTACATCCTCATCTTCCATACCTTCTACTGAACCATATTTTTCAAGTATTCCTGGATTATGCTTTACAATATCTCTTAGCAGATTATAAGGGTATTTAAAAATCTGCATCTTCATAGTCCCCCTTTTCATCTAAAGGCAAACTAAGAATTATATGAGTATTATTCATTCTCTTTATCCTTTAATCTTATTTTATCCATCTTCACTACTGGTATCACAACTCTCATTGTGCACTCAGAGTACCCTGCTTTCGATAAAGCACCAAATCCACCCTGGATAAGATCTTTAGAAGATGTATCACGAACCAAAAGTTTAACCTCACACAAATCCCTAGTTTCTGACCTCTTAAGTATACCTATATTATACCACGTGCAAGAGGAAACCACAAGCATATCGCTCTCAAAAACTTTCAGAATCGTCTTCATTTCTTTCTCTTTTAAAACAGGATTCTTAATATCATAGTTGAAAAAGCCATACTTCGTGTATACCCTCCATATATTCTTCAATTCGTCAAATGGAAGTTCCTCAACCATAATATCTCCTGATCCTGGGTTTTTTCCTACCAAATATCTCTCCTGGTAAGCTACAAGATATCTTCCTTCCTCGGTAATACCCAGTATTGACAACTCATTAGGATTTTTATCTATAGCCCTGATATCCTCAGACAGCTTTCTATCCAGCTCCCAGACTTCCTGATTACTAAGATCCCCATCCCAAACCTTATCATTATACTCAGATTCAAGGTAATCTCTAAGATCTTCTCTAAGTTCATTAATCCTTGCATTCTTAGAACCATAGTATTCTTCTAGGTCTTCATTCATATCTCTTACTTTCTTTTCTTTGGCTTCACCATCACTGATATCTGTGTACACCATATTAGGTTCCCAGTCATCTGTTACCTGATCACTTACTTCTATACCCTTATCTTCCATTTCTACTTCACCTATACAGTCGTCAAATTTTTCAATTTTAGCATTCTTATTTGCTACTCCAACATCTTCCTTTAAAGGTTTCTTCATAGTTCTTAAACCCTCCATATCTTAATAATTAATAAATATATGTTAACATATAGTCATTTTCTATATTATCAACATCTAAATCACCCATTTGATCCAGCGTCGGTATATTCACACTATATCTTCTACTAAGACCTACAAACTCAGGTTCATAGCACCTTTTAGTAGTTCCATAACCACCTGTTATCATAATATCAATACAGTTAATACCATTCTTACCCTATACTGATGGCAAGTCTTTTTCAATATCACTAAACAATGTGCATAAATCTGGAAGCAACAAAGCAGATTTCCAAATTACCTCTTTAAACTTCTCTACATTCTCCTCTATTGCCTTATCTCCTAACCAATCTACAATATCATCATATAATTTTCTAAACCCTCTTATTAAGAAATGCCTACCTGAACTTGTAAACATCTCGAAATCATAAGTACTACAACTTACAAAATTACGATACCCCATAGGTGTCGAGATTGACAATGAAGTAATCTCATACTCCCTATCTACCTTAAACTCACTGAACCCTGGATTGTAATTACACTCTCCACCGCTTATCCCATAGATTGTCTTATTCAATGACACCATGAATTTCACAATCCTACCAATTATTGAGTAGTCTGGTACTACATTCCTTACATCTAAGTAATGGAGACTACCTAATCTGTCTATATCTCTTCTTGAGTCTCCATATACATCAACACTGATAGCCCTATTAGAATTATAAAAACTCTTTATGCAATCCAACAAATCCTTACCATCTTCCTTAACCTTAGGTAAACATAATAAGAACTCATCATAACCTACATCTTTTATTTTCTTTCTCAAGTAAGAGCTTCCACCACATCTAATTGAAGCAATCTCATAATTACACAGGGCTACTCTTCATTTCCATCACTACACCTGCAAAGCTTTCTTATATCAGAATCAATACCGAACCAGACAGCAGAATTAACACCTTCCATTGCTACTGGTAACATTCTACTTTCCAATTCTTTCTTATTACCCCAACACTCTCCAAGTTCTCCTATATCATACAACTGCCCTAAGTCTACCCCATATACTTTCTTTATAGGCTCCCATAACATCTTTAAATAGACATAAGCACTTGTTTCTATACCTGCTATACCATTTTCAACTTTCTTCTGTCTTAATCTTTTTACTACATTTTCATTCTTAAGTACAATATTCAGATTTCTTAGAATCTGATACATAGGAAACATATCCACACCCTTACGAGTATAATTAAATATGTACAATTTACTTATAGCATTAAGTATCTTAACAGTATAGAGTATATCCCATACTTTTCCAGACTCAGGAAGTAAAAACAGAAAAGAACTTACCCTTACTAACGTACTATAGAGCATATCGAAATCACATATTACCCAGTTTGTCTCTTCGTCTTCAAGATAAGCTTCCTTTACATCTTTTACATTACCTGACTCAACAACGCAAAGATCATCACTTATCTGAATCATATAGTTTAAGGAACTAGCTAAGGCAATATACCAATCGAACCCTTCAATTACAGGACATTTATCACTTTCAACATACTTACAAAATCCTTTAATAAGAACCTCTATAGGATTGCCATTGTTCCACTTGCTTCTGTTAACATGTTCTATATCATACAATAAGGAATCAATGTAACTAATAATGCACACTTCCTTGTTGAAGAAAGTCTGAACCGTTAAGCAATCCATATCTTTATCATCTACCTCGTGTATGTTATTAAAAGCATCAAATATCTCACCGTTTCTAAGTTTACCAACGGTAAAATTTTCATCTATATAGTACCTCATACAATTATTCTCCTTTCCATCATTCAGCAGTACAATTCTCTATATTTACCCATATTGCCTGTTTAAATTTCGTTGGTTTATAATTATCAAACCTTCCTGCACCTTTACACATCAGCAGACACTTATTACCGTCCTGTATAATACTATCTTTAGTAGCTAACAAAGCATCTCCTACATCTTCCGTATGAACACACTCATTCTCTGTTTCCTCTCTCAAAATACATTTAATAGGATTTATTACACATCCAACAGGAAGCCCAGTATATCTGCGGATAGTACCCCAACAATAATTAACAAAGTTTACAAATAAATCCCTTTCTCCACACCATGTAATCTTCTGCTTCTTTACCTCTTTAAATCTACACTGAAACATTGCACAGAAGTTATTGGCAATCTGAAGTAATGGTAACTGCTGAATACCACTGTACTTACCATCCTTTACAATAGCCAGAGAACATAATGTAGATAACAGCTTCTCAAAGTACATTACCTCTTCATAGTCAACAACCCTATCCTGTTCAAAAGGAATCTTAAATAAAGGATAACAAATCTTATAAACTTCATCCTCAAGAACAAGGTCATCGCCTTCTACAGCTCTTTTGATTCTTGAATCTAATGCAAGACCTACTACCCTAAACCATGGGACTTCATTAGTAAGTTTACCAGAACTCATTCTATGGAATAACTCTCTTAAAAGCAAATAAAAAGCATTTTTGCCTTTTACACTTACTTCTAAAGATGTATTAATACATTCTTTAAAATATTCACAAATAGCATCTGCTTCCGTTTCATAACCTTTTCGCATTTCATCATCTTTTAACTCTGAAACCTCTGTAACACTCTTTAATACAGTCCCTTTCTCAAAATCAGACTCCTTAATTTTTCTCATAACCAAATACATTCTAATATACCCCTTTCTTTTGTTCTACTTCTTTTATTACAAAAGCAACATAACAATTCTCAGTAATCAATTCATTATATTTCTTAGTACTATCCTATATACTCTTTCACTTCCGAGATTTTCATAGAACCTTCCCTCTCGGTATATTTAAGACTGGTCTTACATATGTCTAATATAGTGACACTTAACACATCAAGACCAGTCTTATATATGTCTAGTTTACTTAACCTGACGAAAACACGTTTTAATAGCTTAGTACCATCACTACATAAGCCATAAAAATACCAACACAAAAATACAAATTTCTAAATAGATTTGTACTCATTTCTCTTATCACTCCACCAACTATCAACAGCAGAACCTTTCACAAATGCATCCACTCCTATAACAAGTTTTACCCCTGTATAACGTTCTACATCACACCACCTGATGTCTCTTACAGACATATCAAACTCTTCTCTACCGAACATAACCTTCTCATCTACACAATCAATATTTACCTTATATTTTAAAGTATCAATGTTTGTCTCAATGCTACTCTTTAGAATCTCAGCAATGTCATTAAGAGGTAACTTAGAACATTTATAATATTTTAATGAAGTATCAGAAGCATGTACACAAAGTACTCTAAGTACATCAAATGCACATAACAGAGTATCGTCATCAGAACTATTAGCTAAATGACTTAAACTCTCTCCAATTATAGCAATACTCATATCAGAGATGTACTCACTTACAGCATCAGCATTTACATTGCATACACATCCTGTAAACATCTTACCTATTTTTACCCCACTGTATATATTTCCAATGGAAGCAAGGATAAGATTCTTAGTAGCACCAACTTTATTCTTAAACTCAAGGTCTGAACAGAGGATACCCATGAATTTCTCTAAGAGATAATTCTGAATAGCGTTATTAAACTCTTCCTGGGATTTCCCTACATTATCTTCAACAATTCTACCTATAGTAAGACCAGTTTTCCAGCTCTCAAAACCTCTCTTCATAGAATCTCTGACTTCACTTTTTACAGTATCTTTTGTAAGATAATTCACCTTAGTACACATTATTTTCCCTCCAATTTCATATCTGTCAACTCTTCTACAGGAATCCAAAAGCATTTAATAAATTCATACCCTGAAATTTCAGAGCCATGATACCATACATTCATCTCCTTTAAATCATCATTAAGTAATTTGATGTTTCTCTTAAGTACTCTACCCATATACTCTAAATTATATGGCAAGAGGTATTCCCCACTTATAGTATTCGCAAACACACTACACATAGTAGAGTATATACACACCCAAGGCATTAAATCCTCTACTTTACCATTCTGAGACATAGAAAGAAATGCCTGCACAAAGCACCTAACCCCATACCATAAATAAAAACCATCAAAACCCACATGTTTATTTGGTATCTCATCTAATACCCCTACTAATATTCCATATGTACTCTCTCCACCAAATGTCTTATCATTCAGCATTTCCTGGTCTACTTTATACAGATCTCTTGAAAGATCCTCGAAGCCATTAATGGTATCTTCCTCAGAATTCTTGCAAAGACACCTAAATACCATCCATTCTATATATCTTGATGCAGTCATGAACAAATCATCTTTTTCCATAGTATCAATACAATCACCTGCACTCCTAGCAGATGCGAGAAAATCTTCTCTACTGATATTGAAAAACCTGTTTGAATACTCTACCATCACATTCTTTATTTCCTTGTAATAATCCTTTAACTTCATTCCCGTTCTCCTTTAACAACTTCAATCAATCCCAATACCTGTAAACTCTTCAATATATCCCCACTGCCGTTTTACATACTCATAAGCATTTACAGTCACAACCTTATACCCCTCTTTGTTACCAACAAGAACATAATCTACAAATGTGATTTCACTATTATTAAGATTACTAATATTCTCCTTTACCGTAACAGCAAGTGTACTTACAATACCATCATAATCTAACAGGAAATACCCTAATCCTTCGTTGTCCTCTTCCATATCATAAGACAAACAAGCATCAGAGAATCTATTAAGTAATTCTACCAGAGATATAATATTCTCAAGGCTATACACATAAGCAATCTCTTTAAGAGCCTTATCCATACATAATTTTACTTCTGGCAGTACCGCTACTCCTAAATCATACGACAAATCTTCTAAAAGATTAGAAATACAATCACAAAGTATATCAGCAAACTCATATAACCCTACACTAATTCTTTTAGATGCTTCGGATGTACCAAACTTGTATATACTTTTTATTA
>ERZ837380.770-NODE-770-length-46319-cov-15.821611_pt1 | contig 46319 bp, 67 predicted proteins | sample MGYA00519685_ERZ837380 | MGnify/ENA primary metagenome ERZ837380 (study PRJEB31850, sample SAMEA3708817) | human gut metagenome | biome: human gut; feature: human-associated habitat; material: faeces | place: China | collected 2014 ...
GGGCGAACCCTCAGAACTTTCATACTGTCAACCTCCCAAATTGCACATCAAAAAAAAATATATAAATCGAGCTGTTTCCTTAGAGCCGCCATTTGCGACGTGGGCACTCACCGGCTGGAGCATTGGACCAAGGACCGACCCTGGCACTCGAAAATATCAATGCTTAGTAGATTTCAAGGGTATCTACTCTTTTATCAATTTTTCTGCGCTCAATGACATCCGGCGCAGCGTTGCCGAGATTAACCAGATAAAACGGGATTCCGTAGTTCTTAGCTGCGATGTTCTCGATGATGCAGCCGCGGAACTCACGAGCCTCGTCAAAGATACCGATGAAATAGTCTGCCTCGGAAAGCTTCTTGATGGACTCACCGAGATACCACAGAGCCTCATTCACGTTCGCCGGAGGGTTTCCCTCAAAATAGGTCGGGATGACCTCGAGTTCTTTATCGAAAACGGCTTCGGCGATCCGGTGGAGCTTATCGAAGGTCTTGCGGATGTCTTCCTCGCTCCGCTTGCGCATAGGGCAGCTGATAAATAACTTCTTCATGATTTCCTCCTTAGAACGGCAGGTCGTTTCCAGTCGCGGGCTCTGCCATGTTCACCTCAGGTGCAGCGTAGCGGGCAGCATACGGGTCAGAATCCACATCCTGCTCCACGTACATGACATCAGCATACAGGCTGAACTCACCCGGGTTGTTGCGCTTCTCCACGAGATTGCACAGGCAGTTGACGTTCTTGACACGGATGTAATCCAGCTGACCGACCATGTCGATGTCACAGAGCAGCTTCTTGCCGGTAGTAGTCACCCAGTAGACGTGCGGAGGCCACTTGGACTCCATGTTAACATTGACCGGAACGAAATAGGTCGGCAGAAACGGCTCATCATAGGTCTTTTCCGGATTCGGACGGGTCTGCTTGACCGTTACGCCCATGTCCATCAGATGATGCGCCATGTCTTCGGTCAGAACCAGATTGACCCGGCGCTTGTTGGAGCCGAAGCGGTCGCGGCTGGGGTCGCCGCTGAAGTTGGTAGTAAAGATGAAGCGAGTATTCTCGATAGATACCTTCTGGCGTTTGTTAATCATAAATATCAGTCTCCTTTTTATCGTACATCAAAATTCTGCGCAGCTTCGTCCTGCACATCGTCCCACGGAATATCAGGCTTCTGCCAAGGCGGCAGCCCGGTATCATCGGAGGCAAAGCTATCAAAGTCTCCATACTCGGAGATAGCCTCAACGGCTTTCGTCGCCATTTTATCAAAATAAGACCGGTCGATAGTCTCTTCCAGATGCAGGTTATAGACCATCTCACTTTCCAACCAGCGATAATCTTTCGCACCTGTCACAGAGTCATACTTGGTCTCACCGTTGTCTTTGGCACCGGCTTCTCTCACAAGCAGTGCGCCGCCGCATCCGGATTTGATAGGGCAGAACTGGCCAACGCGCCCGACAAAAATATAATTGTGCTCTCCTTCGGCCAAGTCCTCGTTTTTGTCGAGGTAGATAGCGCCCTTCGACACCGATTTGGTCTCGCAGAGATCATTGAACACAATATCTTCATGAGAGAAGAGCGTCTTAAACACATACGGGACCTGAAACTGAGTGCCGGTGGCCGTCCACTCTCCGCCTTCCTTCTCGTTATCGCCCGGCACGTATCCATACCGAGCCTTGCAGTCCGTCGCATTCATGTACTTTGCGATATAAACCGCATTGTTCACGAGGCACATCTTCTCGTAGGTAGCCTCATGCTCAAACTGGTAGCCGTACTTCTCTGCAAACTTCATGCAGAAGTCGATGATCTCCGGCGTAGCACCGGGGATCTTGATGGAGTCGGTCTTGATATGGGCAACCGTGAAGCCACGCTGCTGCACCTCATCCTGTAGAGTACGCATAAACAAAGCGCCGCGCAGGGCGACAATGTTGTTCGCGTTCTTCGGATTACGGAACGGGTTATCGAAAGTCGCACTGGTCAGACCGTACACCGAGTTGATGGCGATCTTCAGCGCCTGCGCCAATGCTTTCGCCTGCGCAGGGTCGTCCAGATACTTGGCCAGCTTCCCGCCAAAGAGCTTCTTGGCCTTGTCGTACTCCTTGTGTTTGACATAGATACGTACATCCATAAGGTCATTGAAGTTTTTGGTGTACTCACCAAAGTAGTTCATGGCGACCGCCGAGTGCGGGTGCAGCGATGCCACATCCAGCAGCGCGACATTCCAGTACATGCCAGGTTCGGCATAGACATATCCGCCCAAACCAAGGTCTGTTCCACGGAACATGTTGTGCATCCGGCCATCGTCGCCTTTGGTCCACTCGTAACCCGGGAAGGCATTGATGATGTTTTTGGACACCAAAATATCAGGCTCGACCTCGGTCAAAGCGTCCTGTTCTCCGGTCGCAAGATCGGTGTAAACCAGCTTCGGGTGCCTTTCCTTGCCAAAGATGATGCGCGTTGTCAATGTGTTGGTCGTGTCGTTGACCGTCAGTCCGGCAATATCTGCCAGGATCTCCCGGGCTACAAAGTCTGCATGACGTGCGTTGAACACGGCTTCTGTTGCCAGAACGTCATTGTCGCAGTATTCCGCCACCTTGTCCCAAAGGCTTTTCGGCACAGGCTGGTCCCACGGTAAGCCGAGCTCTTGGTGATGGATGCCCAGTTCGATCTCGAACTTCTTCAGACTCTGCTTTTTGGCAGAGAAGTCGTAAATATCCGTGTAGGACAGATTATACGCCTCACCGAAGAAACCGGTATGCTCGTTGATGATGCGGTTCGACAGTGCATAGAGCTGTTCCGTCGTCCACCCCAGCATACAAGCCCAAAGCATATGATTGTCGTACTTGCGGTTATTGAAGCCGACGAGCCGGTAGTTTGTCAGTGCTTCGACCTCGCTGGCGGTAGGATTCACCATGCGATGAACCGGCTTATCCTCGCCTGCCAGTTTCCAGTTGATGAGGAAAAGGTTCGGAAAAACCTCACAGTCAAAGAACGCGATAGGGGCCTCCAAAATATCAGTCTCGCTCTTTGCTTCCTCTTTGGACTTGAAATGCATCTTTGCCACCGTCTTGACGCAAATATCAGCCTGATTCGTGCTGCTTGCGGCAAAGAGCAGGATAGCATTGCGCATATCGTCCACGTCATAGACCACATTGCCCTCGTATGCCTCCTCCATAACGTGGGCAATAAAATCCACATTCGGCTTCGTGTAGGGGCTGATTTCCTTGGCAAGTGCCTTTTTGATCAGTATCCTCAGATGCCTTTCGTTCTGGACCTGCTTTGCATCGACCATTTTTTCTCCCTTCAACGGCAGACCACTGCTGATGGAAGCCACCGAAATATCATTGCATTTCGACAGCTTTCTCCGCAGTGAAGATTTCCCGGTAAATATTTTGACTTCGATGTTTTCGTCGTAAATGCGGCTGAGCGTTGTAACATCGCCCGTGTAAATATAATGCAGATGGATTCCCGCACCGGATTTACTCAGCTCCGCATAAGTCCGGGGCCATTTGGATGCAGCTTTAAGATTTTTCTCAAAGCATTTCTTTCCATCCGGTCCCGGAATATCAAAGTCGATGACGATATGCTCCTGCGGAATCCGCACGTAATGAAGCCTCGACGTATCAAGGTCGGACAGCGTCGTGCGGACATCTTCCCATTTATCGGTCGGGGTTCCTCCATCATTGGCATACTGCGCAGGACATCCCGCGCAAATATCATCCAGAAGCGAGTGCTGCTCTTTGAACTCGACCCATGATGAAGCAGGCGGCTCAGATATTCCCTTTTCCGCAGGTTTTGGGTCTGCAAACTCAGGGAACTTGTCCACCTTGAAACCACTGTAGTAGCTCCGAACGCGCTCCCCTTTCACATCGGCTTCCCTTTCCTTGTAATCGGAGAAGTAATTCATCAGCTCCTCACGGAATGCTCTGCGTGAATACGGATATTGGACATTCGTTTCGGCATTGTAGTCCTTGTACATGGCCCACGCACGCTTCAGCGATACGCCGTCTTCCTTCTTAAAAATATAAAAGGAGTCCACCATAAAGTTGTAGAAGTCGTTGGACGCTCCCAGCATCCGGGTCGGGATGTAATCGTCGTACTGGCGCGGGTTTGCCTCATAGACCTCCTTGCAGTGCCATGCGATGCCGCCAAGTTCAAAGTTCACCTTGTCCACAAGGTCAAGATACTTCTTAGCAGGCAGCTTGTTACCGGTTGGCGTCACGTCGATGAGTCTTCGGATAAGGCCCGATTTTGCATCGGTTATCTTGACTGCCTTGTTGGTACCAAGGAAAAGGAAACAGTTGAACCTCGTGGGATATTGACTTTTGAACTTCTCATTGACCAGCATCGTCTCGTGGGAGACCAGCGAGTTCAGCCGGGTGTTGTCCTCGATGCGGGAAAGGTCACCGTCGTGCTGGATAGAAACAAGTGGATTCGACTTAAACGCCTCCAGCGCGAATGCATTGGAGGATGAACCCAGCGCCCTCGAGTCGAACACGCCGCAGTAGCCCTCGAAAAGCTTCTGGACGATGTTCAACACCGTAGATTTACCGCTTCCCGGGTCACCATACAGCACAATGAACTTTTGGACTTCCTTCGAGGCACCATTCACAACTGCACCGATAGCCCATTCCAGCTTTTCGCGTTCCTCCGGAGAATATAAAACGCCCATGAGCTCGTCATAGGCGTTTATACTTCCGGGTTCCAGCGGATACGGCAGACGCTTCGAGGCGTAACTTTCCTTTTTGACCGGAGTGTTGGAAAATATCAATACCTCATCCAGTGGGTGAAAGTTATCCCGCATCTGCCTCTGACAGTATTTGTGCCAGTTGTCGATCATGCCGGACTCCGCATCCCACATATACAACACGTGAAAGCCGTTGTCGTGGGTCTTCTGGTACTCATCTGCATAGGTACGAAGTTCCCGGTCGATGGTTCGGATGACGTCCTGCTCGTCCGTACTCCAAAGCCCCCGCTCTTCCATCCAAATGGCGTAGAAGTCAGAGCCACGTATCATCAAATCGTTCGGCTTACCGACGATGAACTTCGGATAAATCTCCGTTACGCCCCGCTTTCCCGGGCGGGTGTCGATTTTGAAGAAATCGCTCATGATGAATCGATTTCCTCCTTTCTGTGAGATTTATTCCGGCTTCTTCGTAATGCTGGCCCTGCCGTCGCAGCAAATAACTTTTTCGGACACAGTTGGAGAGTCATTCTCTTCTTCGCCGTGCTGGTCATAGTTGTGGTGCATCATAGCAAGCTCTGCTTCCGTGTCGCGTGCTTTTGCCTCCACTTTCTTAAGCTTCTCGTCGCTCTCGCCCAGCATCCTGCAGGCAGTAAAGCCCAGCCATGCAAGGCCCGCGATGAGAATGTTCCTTCTCAAGAGTTTGCACTTCTGCTTCCGGATGGTCTTTTCGGCCAGCTCAAGGGCAGTCTTGGTGGTCGCCAGTTCGTACATGACATTCATCATTTCCATTGTTCATTTTCCTCCAGTAATTCAGGTCAGCAAATACCAGCCGACCAAAGTTTTTCGTATCTCGGCATGACGTTATCCTCAGAAGTACCCTTCCATCGTCGAAGTTCTCTTCGATAACGCCTTCCATCGGGATGCAGATTTTCGACACATAAACGTCAGGTTTCATTTTCTGCCAACCAGCCCATCAGCTGATACCAAATATCAATCCGGCGCATATCCTCTTTCGGATGCATCAGCGTGAAAAGTCCACCGGCACCGTTGGGCTGATATTCCCGAGCATTGAATCGGTCCAGCACACTCTGCGCCCGCTCCTCGTTGAAGCGGGTGTCGTCCATTGCCACAAGCCCGAGGCTCACGACCATGTTCCAGAACCACTGCCCCACCCGGTTTCCGGATGCAGCATCTTCCAGAATGTGCTCCTCGATGCGGATGGACAGTGCCACCATCATCTCAAGCATGCTGCACGGAATACCGGCGAAAGCGTCCTGAACGTCCTGATACACGACATTTTGCGTCTGCGCAAACCGGTATCGCAGGTCGAGGCCGTCCTCTGCGCGAGCCCCATCCAGCTCACAAGACGGGGTAAAGTTCTGGTTGTATAAGAAAGTGAGCAGTCTGTGGAACGAAAGCCCCCTCGGCTCCCAGTCTCCACAGACCCGCTCATAAAGCCAGTCAAAATATTGACCGGCAAGGTCTGTGTATATCATTCGTCCTCCTCATCCGGGTGCAGGTCACAGAAGCTCTGATTCACCTGCAGGATCTCGTAATCCTTGTGATAGTTGTGGTTTCGGACATGGATGGTGTTCGGCATGAACTCGCCGAAGTGCTTCAAGGCCTCATCGCCGATGGCTCTGGAAATATCATCCTTATCCATCGGCTCGTCTTCGCCGTCGAATACCAGCTTGCCATCCGCGTAGAAGCTCAGAAAGCTGGTCTCATAATTCTCATCTGCACCAAACTCATCCGGCTCGATGATCTCGATGGCCTGCTCCGGCTTCCGAATATCTTCCGGGTCGCTCTCGGTGCGGTAAGGCCCCATCGCCAGCTCAAAGCCCTTCTGGTTTGCCTTTTTCTCGACCTCTTCGTCGAGATTGGCTTCCCGCTTTTCCCAGTGTGCCTTCAAGTCCTGCACCTCCTTCCTGTATTTTTCGTCATAAGCACGCCGCATCACAGTGTGCATAAAGTAAGCTCCGGTTGCAAAGCCAGCGCCAAAGAGCAAAATATCATGCATTGCGTTCTTCATCGGGTTCTCCTTTTACGGTCATCAGGGTGAATGCCAGCCCGCCAAAGAAAAGGGAGACGCTCATCAGAACGCCTCCCACAACATGGCGCTTGCGCTGGGTGTCAGTCAGATAGTCCAGAAACAGGAACACGTTTTCCAAACTGTCCATAGCAAAATATCCTTTCACTCAGCAAGAACAGCCAGACCGGAAGCAAAGCACACCCCGGCCATGACTGCGAATACATAAGAGAGTCTCTTTGCGATCCTTGTCATAGCTATCCCTCCAAAATATCAGTCTCAGATCTTGTCGATGATAGGTCCGTCGCAGTTGAAGTGGAGCATCACAGAACGCTCGTCGCCGTTGATAAAGTCGTTCAGAGCTTCATTGCCCGGGACATAACAGTCCGTACCAAGGCTGACGCAGTTCTGCTTCGTCTCGTCCTTCGGGTCATAGATCCAGCCCGCGACCTGACCGACTGCCGTCCGGTGGCAGCCCTTGCCGTAGGGGTCCAGCATATCGATGACTTCGTTCAGGAACAGATGGCCGTTTGTTCTGAGTTTGCGGTTCGCCGCGCTCTCTACATTCCGGATGGTCATGGCGTTCATCATGGAGTCCTTCTCCCAGAGGCTGCAGCTCTCGTCAAATATCATGGAATACGGGTCATTCACATCCCGTGCTACATCCGCATACTCCCTGATGGCCTCCTCGGTGCCATCGTCCTTCTTTTCCTTGGACTCCACTTCCACAGCCTTGATGTTGTGCTCCAGCTCGTGCTGTACACGGTCGCCGAAGCGCTCCGTAACACGGCCTTTGTACTCGTTGAACGCCTTGTCGATGGCGATGTAGGCCGCAGTCAGACTTGCATTCCGCTTGCTCATAATGCAATGAGAGCCGAACATGCAAGCCAGTGAGATACCGCCCAGCGTCACCGCAGGGGCATAGACCTTTGCCAGCCATACGACTGTGTGGACATAAGTGGCAGTAATATCTTTTTTCATATCATCTGCTGTGTAGGTCTCACCATCTTTCAGCTGCATTTCGCCGCTGTCCACCTGTGCTTTGGTAGTGTGGATAGTCTCGACCTGAGCGTTGTGCTCTGCGATGATCTCTTCCGCCTTGAGCGTTGCCTTACAGGCCAGAACAGCCGCCGTGACGCCGCCGATGGCCGCACCAACGATCATGATGGTAGGGCTGGCCTTCTTGAGCTTGAACTTGCCCTTTGCCAGCATCTGGGTCGCCTTGAGCATCATTTCTTCTTTTTTCATAAAATATCAGTCCTTTCTGTTAAGTCAGAGGCACCGGCTTCGGGAACACGATGCTGTACCCGCCGGGGACGTTCTTGATGTATGCGCCGGTCAAGTCCTTCCAGCCATACTTGTTGTCGGTAAAGTTGCAGGTCATACCCGCAAGGTCGTAGAGGTCGCCGATGGATACCTGCCCATATTCCCGGATGGCCTCCCACATCTGGTCGAGGATTTCTTCCATGTCTGCCCGGGAGTCCGAGGTCAGGTTCTGCCAGTTCGGGATGACCCGCTGGTTCGCCGGCTGACTCCGGTTGGGGTTGGCGTAATAGCGGTCGTAGCTGTTGCTGGAGCCGCGTACATAGTTTGAGCTCTGCGAGCGGGATTTGTCTTCGCCAAATATCATGAGGCTCAGCGCCGAGCTGAAAATGCTCCAGATGCCGTTTTTCAGCATCGGGATGGCATAGTCGTTGATGATGCGCTCCTTCACGGTGGCAAGGTCTTCTGCGAGAAACGCGCTTGCCACCTTCTGAATATCAGTCTGCTGGCGTACCGTGACTTTGCCGGTCGTCACCTTCTCCAGCTTTTTCTTCGGCTGCTGACCGAGGGTCTGGTTCAGGCTGCTCGTGGGCATATCGATTTTTGCCATGTTGTCGTCCTTTCAAAATAAAAAAGTAAGAGCTGCAGATTTCTCTACAGCTCTCGCTTTATCTGACATTAGTTCTCCTCTTCACAAGTTTCCTCGTCAGAAGTCACATCCTTCGACTCCACGTCGATGACCTCGTTCTTGTTCGCCTTCTTGCTGGCCATCTTCTCCTTGATGTGCTTGAAACCCTTCTTTGCAGCAGGAATACCATACTTCACACCAGCGCCGATGAGCAGCGCAGCACCAACACCGATCTTGACGATCTTGCCAAGATCGAGGTTTGCATTGCTCTCACAGCCGCAGCCCGAAGTATAGCCCTCCGCCTCAGCAGGGACCAAGTTCTCAACGGGAGCGTTCTCCATCATAGAAGTCTCGTTCTCCATAGTCACATTGTTCATTTCGTCCATTTTTGTTACCTCTTTCTTAAATATAAGTTTATAATGTCGGAGTATTACCTCCATAAGACAAGCTGAATTTTTCGCGCCGGGGTCTGAAAATATCAATACCCCAGCCATTTCGGAGGCGTGTTGTAGTCCAGTACCAGACAAGGCATTCCCTCTTCGTCCACACGAGAACCGTAGAACGTATCCACCATCATGCAACTCTGGGTGTCCCAGCCCAGCAGGTCACCGTTCTTGCAGTGTTCCATGCCGAGGTAGTCGTACAGGTCGTTCTCCGTAACGCTCAAATCGCTGAGAAGCTGCTTGTTCAGGCCGTTCAGCGCCTTCTCAATGGCGTTCCGCGTCGTCCAGAAGTATTTCCCGGACAGGCTCTCCCAACATTTCACCTTCTTGTCATAGGACACATCATCCGGTGCGAGGTTCTTTGCAGTCGGGATCTCATCCGGTTCCGGACACTTTGCCATCTTTTCCAGCGTGACCGCCTCTTTGATCTCCTGTGCTTTGTCCTCGCCGATGGTTGCAGCCACCTTGTCCTGATAGCTCCGCAGAGCCGTCTCCGACATGGTGTAAGCCGCTGCCAGCGCAGCATTTCTCCGGTCATTGACGCTGCTTGCTCCGATGATGCACCCAGTCGAGACTGCCATGGAGATAGCGGTAGGAATGTACACCGGTGCCGCCGTCTTCACGATGGTTTTGGCATCCAGTTTCTCGACGCCCAGCTCCTGCTTTTTCTCCTCCAGCAGGATCATGGCCTTGGGCGTAGCGGAAATGGCAAAGCCCACTGCGGTGAATGCGCCTGTAATGCCGAAGCCCAGCAGGATCTTCGAGCCGTTCCGGCTGAGCGTCCTCTTCGCCGTTTTGGTCAGTGTTTTCCAGTTCATGTTCATGCCTCCAAAATATCAATGAATTTATAAAAAGAAAGAGCCGTAGATTTTTCTACAGCTCCCGCCTTTTCAGATGTGTCCATTCTGTTTCAAGTTCTGAAACCGAATCCTGCTTCCACGCTGACTTGTCAGCTCTCCGGAGATGGTGTCATAGATGTATTCGTATGTCCGGATCGGCAGGGTCAGCACATACCGCATCGTGCCATCCAGCACGTGCAGCAGTCTCCTGCCGAAGTCCTTCCATAACTTCATCATAGCATCATCCACCTGAGCGTAATAGTTGCGATCATACATAATTCAAATCTCCTTTATCTGTTCAGTTTGGATTTTCTTCCATAAAGCAGACTGAATTTTTCGCGTCAGTTCGCGTTGTTTTTCTCGGCCAGCTGCTTGCGCACCTCTTCCTGCACCATGTCATGTAGTTCGTCCTCGCTCTTCTGGTCCTCGATCAGGTCATGTCCGAAGCCCAGCAGTGCGCTTCCTGCCAGCAGTGCGATGCTTGCCACTCTCCACCAGTTAATCTTAGCCATTGTTAGCCTCCTTCAGCTCTTTTGCAGTCTCCACGTAGTCCGGCGACTCATAGTTCAGATAGTTGTTCACAGGGTCGAGCATGGGTGCCAGATAGTAGACTTCCAGCCCGTCGTCGGTCGTCTGCTTGTCATACTCAAAGTCCATCCAGTAAGAATCCCAGTCATAGATAAGCTGGTCGATGCACCAGCCGCGCTCGTCACCGTCCGGCAAAAACGGCAGCTCGTCCGAGCACAGGTAGTCACACCACGCATTCACGGAGACATAGCCTTCCGTCATCAGTTCCCGGTTGAACCAGTACGATGCCTGCGTCACATCCGCCATAGTGGCATGGAAATATCTTTTTGTCGCAGGCTCGTAGAACAGCCGGATAACGTCCCCGTCCTTGTCACGCTTGACCTCCTCCGCGACGCTTGCGTGAAGCTGCTGCTCTTCTTCCCTGCCGATGCGCTCAGCCACCTGCCTGCGGTACTCCTGATAGGTCTTGCCCAACGCCATGTAAGCGGCGCTCAGGCGTGCGATCTCCTTCCGGCTCAGCATGTTTGCGCCCACGATGCAGCCGATGGTGCCAGCGCCCACCACAGCCGCCGGAATATAAAAGTGCCAGCAGTCCAGCACTTTCTGCCTGGTGTCGTACTCCGGGATGTCCTTGTTCAGCTCCATCAGCTTTTCCGCCTTGATGGTCGCCTTGCCGGTTTCGATCGCCGTGGCTACTACACCTACGGATGCCGCCACCGCCAGCAGTGTCCCGGCGTTCTTGCGCAGGAACCTTGTCAGTGTTTTCGTCAGTTTCATCGTTTAACCTCCAAAATATCAATAAAAATAAAAGAGCCTACGATTTCTCGTAAGCTCTCATGGTCAGTTCTTCCGTTTGGTATAACTTTCCATGAAAAAGTCCATGTACGTAACAAATACGGGTTTGAAAGTATGCCTTGCAATACAAGAAAGTCCGTCTGCACCAATGTAGTTTCCTCTATCATAGAGTCTACGCCATGCTAGGCAGTATCCGTTCAGTCCTCCATATACAAACAGCATAAATCCAATCATTCCCATAATACCAATTTTCAATGCTTTCTTCATAATTGTTCAACCTCCAAAATATAATTCTGAGACTAACCATCTCATAAAGCACACTGAAAATTTCGCGTCACAGCACCCCGGCCTGCTTCAGAATCGCCATCAAGTCTGCCTTGCTCATCTTGGCATCAATGTCAAGATGCAGGTGAACTCTCTTCTCATCCTCGCTGTACCCGGCAAAAATATCATTGAGCTTCACTTCCGTGCTCTTGTAGCCCTGCTTCTGTACGGCCTTGTTGATGGTCCGTGCAGCGACGCCGCGCAGAAAGCTCGACTGGATGTGCATAATATCCTCCATCACAAATCCTCCACTGTATCGTAAAATAGCCGTGTCTCTTCGTTCATCTTCAGGTACTTGATATAAATACGTTCATCGGAACCGTCTCGCTCAAGTGCCTCTTCAAGTTTGTTCTTCTTTTCTTCGGCGACAACTCGATTATCGAAAACGCCATAGATATAAGTGTGGCCTTCGTCAGAGCCATCTTCGGATATAAAACCAAACACCAAGTAAATGTCCATATTGTTCGACCTCCAAAAATAAAATGAAAAAAAGATAAGAGGGCGTGTATCTATCAGATATTATCCTCCAGATTGCTCTCTTGCATCTTCTTCAACATTTCCTTTTCAGCCTTGTAGTCCGTCCACTTCTCGTAAGCCACACATGCTCCGATGACTGCTGCATACAGTCCCAGAACAATGCCGCTCCACTTAAAGCTGTCGCCCCAAGTAACAGGTTTGTTCATAAAGTTCTTAATAGCTTTCATCATAGTAATTTCTCCTTTCAATGTAAGCCCTCTTACCTCCATAAAGCAAGCTGAATTTTTCGCGCCGGACAAAAAGAAAGAGCCTATGTTTCCATAAGCTCTTCCCGAGATAAAGCCGATGCTACGTCGTTTGCCGGTCTATCGTAAAATATCAGTCTTTCGACGGCCGGAAAATCTGTACAAACAGCCACATCACGAGTGCAACAGCGCACCCGATCAGGAATGTCGTAATGATCTGCCCGACCGAAATCGTATAGTTCCAAATTTTATTAAAAATAGATTCGTTCATAATACGTTCTCCTTTATTTCGGGCTTTATCCCATAATACAAGGAGATTTTTTCGCGTCTTGAGCAAAAGAAAAAGAGCCTGCGATCTCTCGTAAGCTCTCCTCGAAAATATCAATGACTTATGCAGTTTTCTTTACTATGACACTATTTTCGTATAGCTCATGAGGGGCTATATCCTGGCCTGAAGGCCATTCGATGCCTATACCTCCTGGCAGCATCTGAACTGTTCTGAAATAGTCTTCATCCTTTAGCTGCCCATACCATGAGCCGGTTGCGTACGGTGCCACATCGAACAGCTTCACTTCTCCAGTCTCATAATAGAGGCGAAGCTTCAGTGAATCAATGGGCTCAACTTTAATAAGCTTCGGCTGCAACATAACAGTCACTCCTTACTTCAGAGGATCAATGCGGAAGAACTGTTCGCCGTTGGACAAGAGCTTCCAGTTTGCCGCCAAATCATCCTTGTGAATCTCCATCCATGCATCCAGAAGCTTCATCTGGCTCTTAGGAAATTTTCCTTCCAGAATCGTTCCGTCCAGAGCAACTACGATTTCCTGTCCGGAATATTCTGCGTGAATGTGAGGCGTATTATGCTTCCCGCCTATTTCGCGGTACATCCGAACAATAATGCCGTAAAACATACATAATACAGGCATTTTTAAGCACCTCCAGTCAATTCTTCTATTTATATTATATCAAAGTCCAGTGAAAAAATAAAGGCCCTCAAATCGGTACATGGTCAAAGCTGGTCTCCCAGCGTTCTTTCTTGAGCGGTTTCATCCGCAGCGCCCACATGAGCTGTCGGACAGTGACCGTCGGAAAGTACCCGTGCGAGTCCTTCTTCCTTGCGTGAGCATCAAAATACTCCTTGAATCCGATGTGCAGATAAATTTTGTCGGTCAGCCACGGGTCGATAGGTCCCCAGTAGGTCGCTTTGGTTTCCTCGTTGTAGCGCTGTTGGATGACGCATAATCCCTTGTCCCGTTCCATGTAAAGGGTCGAAACACGGTATACCGGATGGTCACAGCGGTATACCTTGCCGTAGTAGTTCGTCCAGATGTCGGGCGGTTCTTCATGGTATCTCATAAAAATAAAAGAGAGCCCGAAGCTTTCGCTCAGACTCTCCAGTCCTCCTTACTTTCTAAAGATGTTCTGCATCAAAGTTCTGGAACCATCCTTGAATGTCGGCGACAGCGGAATGTGTCCTTCTTCCTCGTTGAACCATCCGTTCACCTGGTTCCATACGAATAAGCCGCCCATGATGAGCGTTCCGGCAATGCCGCCCACGGTCTTCAGAATTTCGACCCTGCGGTCAGAGTCAGCCTTCTGCACGTCGGCTTTCACCTGCTGCCACTTCAGCTGCAGTTCGTCTTCCTTCGCAGTTTTGCTGTTCTCTTCCGCAGTCTCGTTCATCTGCATCTCGTGGAGCTTTGCCAGGCTGTTCACCGCAGCGGCATACTCCTCAGAACCGGGCTTCATCGTTTTCAGCGATTCCATCCCGCTTTCCAAAGTCTCGTTCAATAATGTTTTGTTTTCCATTTTGATCTTCTCCTTTATCAGTAAATTCGGAGTTTCCTCCGTTAAACGGACTGTTTTTCTCGCGTCTCCAGCGGTTTCACTTTCAGCACCACATATTCAGAGCTTTCCAGATATTCCACGGATGTCGTCAAGTCGAGAAAAATATAAGACTGTTCGTTCTCGTCTCCGGGGGCGATCATCAAGTTCCCGACCGCGTTCCTGCCGTGTACGCACTTCCACCCGACCGAAACACCGAACAGAAAGCCCAGCACGATAAATATCAATGCAAGCAGGTAAACCAGATAAACCATTTCGATTTTCTCCTTTGTAATATTCTGCACCGCCTTTTGGGCGAATGCGTGATGAAAAAAAAAATAAAGGGCTGCAGATTTCTCCACAGCCCTTGTCGGCTCAGATGTCGTTGCGAATCAGAAACAATTCTCCTCTGTTGCAAGCAGCTCGTACCAGACCACTGGCCCGGATCAGGTTTATCGCGTTCGTGTAAGATGCCTGCGCTGTCGAGGCATTCGCATACTCGCCTGTACCAATGTACATAACTTTCTGGTTGCTCTCGATAAACACACGGATCTTGTCCATCGCGTTCACATAACCGCGGTCGTAAGTAGCCTTTACTCTCTTGTAATGTTTCATCGTAAAAATCTCCTTTCGTTCTTCGGAAGACATCTTCTTCCATAAAAGAAGCAGAGTTTTTCGCGTCTAACTTAGAATAGAAAAAAGAAAGAGTCCGAGTTTCCCCAGACTCCGTCTTCGGTCGAATGTTTTATCGTACGCCCATGTAGTATTCGGTAATAAGCTCAAGTTCGTTGCGTTCCACCTCCGGGTAAGAGACGTTCATCGTCTCGTTAAATCCCTTCTCGATAGAATCCATCATTTCCTCGAAACCCTTAACAATATACTTAAACATAGTAGTTACCTCCTATTATTAACATTTCTTTCCATAATAGGAGCTGAAAATTTCGCGCCCGTATGCAAAAAGAAAGAGCCGCAGATCTCTCCGCAGCTCTCGCCTTTCAGTGTTACTTTTTCATCCTCTGTCTCACCTCTTCCGTCTTTGCTCCGACATAGCCGATCAGCTTTGCCAGCAGCACAATAATCAGAATTGCAATGATCAAAGTAAACATAATAAATACCACCTTTCTCATAAAGGCAGCTGATTTTTTCGCGTCACTGGCGTTCGATGCTCAAAAGCCAGAAGAACTTGCGGTAGAAGTCGTAGTACATCTGGGAGCCGCACGGACATCCCCTTGCACGAAGACTCCTGTAGGACAGTCCTTCAGTTACACCTTTCCGGATGTACGTTTGGAGCGCCGGTTCCAGCTTGGCAATGCAGCGGTCAATGAGTTCAATGTGTTGCGAATAATACGCCCTCAGCATTCCCTCTCGTGCAGTCGGATCCGATGGTATGTTGCTCTTTACGATGCCACCCATATCTCCCTCCTGCGCTCGCCAGCCATCCAGCCTTGCCAGTGCCCGTTTCCAGTCGTTGTATTGGAAGCAGAAGTTCTTGAGTTCCAGGTATCGATACTTCGGCAGACAGTAGGGATTCTTTCTGGAGAGTTCCGGTTTCTCGTGTTTCATTTTTCCTTGACCCCATTTTTGATAAATTTCAAGTATGCTCTCGCGACATCTTGATTTATCAAATGGTAACAATGGAAATGGACTCCTGCGTCATGAACTTGCTTGTGCCGAGGCAAAAGAAAAGAGGCACAAGATTTCTCCTGTGTCTCTCGTCTTGTAATTGTCACATCCGAGCTTTAGGTGTCTATTTGTGTCTTTGGTGTCATCTTGGTGTAAAACAACGAATTTCTCTCAAATAATTGTCGCTGTTACGATTCTTTCCATTCAGTGATAACTTGTTTCCATAGTAATTCCTTATATCAAATCGATTTCAAATGGTTATGGCAGGACGGATCTCAAAAAGTCGTAGCTTTTCAACGGCTTGTCCAGATGGGTCAGCGCATATTGCTCTGCTGCTGTAGAGAGTTTCGCCAGACTGCCGACGGAAATACGGAAGCCGAATATCTTTTTATCTTCTACCAGACAGATATGCCGCAGCGCAAACAGCGCCCCGGCGTCCAGATTGCACTTTTTCCCCGCCTTTTGGGCGCATGATTCGCAGAGCAGACAGCCCTCCGCCGGGTCGAGATAAAAGGCCGGGCCGTCGTAGGTGCCGCAGTCGCGGCAGTAGACCAGCTGCGGCAGAAATCCGCACTCGCTCATGGTACGCAGCTCAAATACGGCCTTGATGACCCGGAGGTCGGCCTTTTTCTCGCTTATCATGTAAAAACAATTAAGGAGAAGCCTCAATTCTTTTGCGGCTTCGTCTCCTGTGGGCGAAAGCGCCGAGGCCATTTCCGCCATATACATGGCAAGGCTCATCCCTTCGATGGAGGACGAGATGCCATGGAAGACGTTTTTGACGTCCGCCTCTCGCACTGTATACATATTCCGTCCAGGGACAAGCACGAACTCCGAGTAACAAAAAAGCCCGCAGGCGCTGAACAGTTTGCTTTTCAGCCGCAGGCTGCTCTGCGCAGAGGCCGAGATGACTCCCAGCCCCGGCGTCAGAAGCGTGATAATCCGGTCGGATTCTTTATACCGGGTCTCTTTCAGGACAAGGCCCGGGGTCACAATGGTATCCATCTGTTTTTTCTCCTGCCGGGGCGGTGAGCCGCTGCTGAGCAAGCTGCCGCCTGTAGTCCAGATAACACAGAATATCACCGGTGCAGGCAAACGTCTGCCAGCTGAGTTCCACATCCATCGGACAACGCTCCCTTCTTTAAGGTATAGTATCACCTCTAGGGTACTGCGCTATCCCCGGGAAATCTGTCCTGTTATGATGCTCAGCGGTTGGGCTGCTGCTTAAAACCGAAATTGTTGAGCATGAACTCGTTATCGCGCCAGTCGGCTTTGACCTTCACCCAGCACTGTAAGTTGACGCGGCAGCCGAGGAATTCCTCGCAGTCGGTGCGGGCTGCACTGGCGATCTTCTTCAGCATTGCGCCGCCCTTGCCGATGACCATGCCCTTGTGGCTCTCCCGCTCACAGTAGATGTTCACGTCGATGTCCACGAGGTCCGTGCCGGGGCGCTCCTTGAAGCGCTCGACCACGACCGCAATGCCGTGCGGGATCTCGTCCCGCATATAGAGCAGAGCCTTTTCACGGATAACTTCCGCAACGAGCTCCTTCTCAGGCATATCGGTGTAAGCGTCATCGTCAAAATAATGCGGGCCTTCCACGGCATAGCGGCTCAGTGCATCGAACAGTTCCTCGCAGTGGTCATTATCGCGGACACTGACGGTATAGACATCATCAAAGACGCCCAAGGCCTTCAGCTCCGCCTTGCGGGCCTCGAGGTCCGCCGGGTCTTTGACGAGGTCGGTCTTATTGATGACCGCGATGGCCGGGCCGCCCTTTTTCAGAGCCTCGACCAGAACCATCTCCGATTCATTCAGCGCGCCGTAGGGCTCGAACAGCATCATAGACACATCGACGTCAGCAATGGAGTCGCTGGCCGTCTTGTCCATCCGCTTGCCCAGCTTATTGTGGGGCTTATGCACGCCGGGGGTATCCAGCAGAACGTACTGCAAAGGCCCCCGGGTGATGACGCCAGTAATACGGGTACGGGTGGTCTGGGGCTTGGAAGTGACGATAGCCACCTTCTCCCCAACCAGCAGATTCGTCAGGCTGGACTTGCCCACGTTCGGGCGGCCAATGACCGCCACGAACACAGAGGATGTATCATAATGGCCCTGGATCGGTGTTTCGTTTTTCAAAATAGAACTCCTGTCTTTTTATTCCGTGTAGCTCACCGTACGGGGCAGACCCAGCTGGGTGAGGACAGCTTCTTCCTTCTCACGCATCCGCATGGCTTCCAGACCGCCGTTCTCGTGGTCATAGCCCAGCAGATGGAGCATGGAGTGGACCGTCAGGAAAGCGACCTCTCTCTGCAGCGGATGGCCGTAGAGAGTCGCCTGCTCCTGTGCGCGCTCCATGCTGATGACGATGTCGCCCAGCATCTTGCAGCCGTTGTTCTCGTCCACGTCATAGACGCCGTTCTCCCCCAGAGGGAAGCTCAGAACATCCGTGGGCATCGGCTTATTGCGGTACTGGTTATTCAGCTCAGCGATGGCTGCGTTGTCCACGAAGGTCACGCTGATCTCCGCCGGGTCGTCAAAATGCTCATATTCCAGCACAGCGTTGCAGGCGCGGCGGATGAGGATGCGAAGGCCCGAGGGGACCTTGATCGCTTTCTGCGAGTTGGTGATCAAAACTTTATTGGACATAAATCGTCCGCTCCTTTCGTTTCTACATTCTATCGAGCGAATGCCCCGATTTCTGTGGTATGCCGCCGGGGTTGTTTTTTTCAGTGTTTAGCCGGGTGGGCAGCGGCCTCGTAGGCTTTGATGATCTCCTGCACCAGACGGTGGCGCACCACGTCTTTTTCAGTGAAGTAGCACTGCGCGATGCCGTTCACGCCCTTGAGGACCTGAAGTGCATCCACAAGGCCGCTGCGGGTGCGGTCGGGCAGGTCGATCTGAGTGACGTCGCCGGTAACGACCACTTTAGAGCCGACGCCCATGCGGGTGAGGAACATCTTCATCTGCTCCGGGGTGGTGTTCTGCGCTTCGTCGAGGATGATGAAGGAATCGTCCAGCGTCCGGCCGCGCATATAGGCCAGCGGTGCAACCTCGATGATCTGCTTTTCCACGAGACGCTCATATGTCTCTGCACCCAGCATATCGAACAGGCCATCGTACAGAGGCCGCAGATAGGGGTCTACCTTCTGCTGCAGGTCACCCGGCAAAAAGCCCAGCTTCTCGCCTGCCTCCACCGCCGGGCGGGTCAGCACGATGCGGGAGACATCTTTGGCTTTGAACGCCTTGACAGCCATTGCCACAGCAAGGTAGGTCTTGCCGGTACCCGCCGGGCCGACGCCAAAGGTGATGGCGTTGTTCCGGATGGAGTTGAGGTACTCTTTCTGGCCCAGGGTCTTGGGACGGATAGGCCGACCTTTGACTGTCACCGTCACGAAATCTTCGGTCAGCTCCCGGACACGCTTTTCCTCACCGTCATGCGCAAGGCTCAGGCAGTAGCGCACCGTCTGGTCTTCCAGCGGTGTATGGTTCTCGATAAGGAGAAGCATCCCCTCCACAGCGCGGGCCGCAGCTGCAACATTGGCCGGTTCGCCCGAAATGCGCAGCATCGTACCGCGGCACACCGCCGTCACCGAAAATTCTTTCTCCAGCATACGGATGTTCCGGTCACAGTTCCCGAATACGGCGGCTGCGATCTCTACGCTGTCTAATTCAATGCTCTTTTCTGCCATGCGGCTCCTCCTGAATGTCACTAAATTCTGCCTCTATTGTACCACCAAAACAGCGCGAAGAAAACTATGAAAATTGCACAAAATTTTTCAACCGCATATGGCGGTTTGGCAGAACACTCAAAACCTGCTCTATCAGTCTTTTCAAAGCTGTCTCTGGGACAGCTGCTTCGATTGAATTTTGATATTTTTGTGGCCCGCGCAACACATATTGAGAGGATTCTTGTCATTTCACTATAAAAATGGTATAAACTTGATAATGAGTTCCTATTTCGAGTATTTTCTTTTTATGATTGGATCGAGGTGAAACATATGTCCAAACCCACACGCACTTCCATTATCATCCGTGAAGGCCGGAAGCGTGCCGGGCTCACGCAGCAGGAGCTTGCAGATAAGCTTGGCATTACAACGGGTGCAGTCAGCAATTATGAAAACGGCGTAAGCTTCCCCAAAGCAGAGGTGGCTTTCGGACTCTGCGACATCCTCGATATAACACCTCGCGAATTATTTGAGAGTGAGTGAGATCGAGAACGCTCGGCGTCCCAGCCAAACAAAAATCCCAGAAAAGCCAGGCACGAAGCCACTTTTCGGGGATTTTACTTTGGAGCTACTGATCCGATTCGAACGGACGACCTGCTCATTACGAGCTATAAAAGGGACTTTTAATGTGTTGTGTCGTGTTGTTTCATTGTCAAATAAATTGCGTGATGCAATTATTTTGTTTGTCCGATGCTGTATCGTGCAATCTCGTTAATTACTTCGATTTTTCGAGGATGTTGCGGTTTTTGTTGCGGTCAAGTTGCGGTTTTTAAGTATCCTGTTTATAGGATGAATGCGAGCCATCAAGAGACACGACGAAGCAGAATCAAATTCAAGCTTTCTTCTTTTCTGGCTGCTTCAAGGCTTCCCTTACGGTCTGACCGACCCGGCGGATGCTGTCCTCGTTGGCATGGGCGTACATCCGCAGCGTGGTGCTGCTGTCAGAATGCCCCAGCCGTGCGGCGACACTTACCACGTCGGCACCGTTGGTGATGGCAAGACTGGCGGACGTGTGGCGCAGCTTGTGCGGGTGGAAGTGCTCTATCCCATACCGTTTGCCAAATCGCTGGAAGTAACGAGTTGGAGTGTCTGGATGCATAGGCTCCGGGCTATCGTCCTGTGTAAATGCCCAACGCACCGTTACCGGCTGACTCCGCCGCAGCTCCTGCAAAAGCGCGGCCACGTCAGACGAGATGTCTACAACGCGGGTCTTGCCGTTTTTGGGCAGAGTCTCGTACACGCCCCGCTTGGAGGTGTACTGTAGATTCCTCTCGATGGTGATCGTGTTGGTATCAAAATCCACCGACTGCCATTGCAGCCCGCAGGCCTCGCCCCGGCGGCAGCCCGTATCGATAAGCAGCAGGATAAACGCCCGCCACTTGAGCGGCTCGCCATCCAGACAGCGCAGAATATACCGCGTCTCCTCTGCAGTAAAAGCCTTGTGCTCTGTAGGAAGGGCTGCATCCTTCGACTTCCGGGGGCGCGGAACCTTGTCCATTGGATTCCGGTCTATCGTATCATCCAGCAAGGCAGCCTTAAACAGGTTATGTAGTACAGCATACACCTTTGTCACGCTGGCGAAGGCAAGCTCCTCTGACAGACTGGAAAGTAACGCCTTTATCATGGCCGGGGTGATCTCCGGCAGCAGCACATGCCCCAGAGCCGGAAAGACATGCTGCTCCAACAGCTGGGTATAACTGGCCCGGGTCTTTTCCGCCAGCGTGGCGGATTTCTCTGGCAGATAGACGGCTTCAGCATATTGCCGGAAGGTTTTGATTTTGGCCGCCTCTACGGCTTCCGCAGCGGCCTTTTGCGCAGTCTCTTCACGGGTCAGCACTTTCCCATCCGCCAACTGCTGCTCCAATTCAGCGGCGAATTTCTGTAGCTCCCGCTGAATGGTGCGCTTGCTCCATGTCGGCTCTGGGCGGAAGGTGCGCCAGACACGCCGCCCTCGCCCATTGCTGGCCTGCACCTCGTAGATTCGGTTTCCGTTTTTGTCAAGTTTCTCCTTGAAACTCGCCATAAAAATACACCTCCATATGGGTACACTTTGACAAGCCCGCCCAAAAGAGGTATAATCGCATTGCTTGAGTGTGCGATGACCCCGTAAGGGTGAGCCGCTTACGAAACGCTCTCGGTGCGCCAACACCGGGGGCGTTTTTTGTTTACTTCACCAAATTGTAGGCATCCAAAATATCCTGAATGCCCTGCTTATCTGCATCCGATACCGTCATATCATACTTATAATCTTTACCAGCGAAACGGATGATTGTCTTTTCAGAGGAAGCGATTTTCTGCATGAGGTCGGCATACTTGTTTGCCGGATTTACATCCACGGCCTCAAACACACCGCCTGTAAAAACTTCTTGTTGAACGTCAAAGTAATTGAAAGGAATCTCTGCAGCCTTTTCGCCGTCGATATTGATCACGACATCATTAAAGAATACCCAATCGCTTCCTGTATAGTTGAATTTCCAAATCAGCACATATCGGCCATCTTTTTCGCCAATATACGGCAGTGCAAAACTACGGGTATTTGAATACTTCGGATAGCAGGACGGTGTATAAAATGCAGTGTTTTCTACTTCATCCTCTTGTTTTGCTAGCTTTGCAAACGCTGCATCGATTTCTGCCTGCTTCTCTTCTTCTGTCTTCCCTGAGCTTTCTGCCGAAGGAGAATTGAGTTCCGAACTGGCAGATGCAGTGGATGACGCAGAAGATTTTGAGGCGTCGCTTTGAACACCATCTGGGCTAATTGCTGTAAGGAGTCCACCGATGAGCATCAGCGCAAAGAATACAATGAACACAGTCGCACAGCCACAGCCTTTTTTCTTTTTAGGCTTTCCACCCTTATACGCTTCTTCGTGTTGGACTTCCATCGGCCCGTTCAGCGGCGCACCGCACTCGGGACAAAACTTTGCATTTCCGGCCTCATTTCCGCATTTGGGGCATTTCATAGTACATCCTCCTGCTTTTTCATTTTATTAAAACCAATGGGTATATCCCACAGCTTTTCCCTCAATATGCACGTCGTTCATATCCTCTTTCCGGCGAATGATAGACTCAAATGCCGGATTTTCAGGCCGAAGCTCGACATAATCCATATGCAGGTACACCCGCTTCAAGGTCGCCTCATCCCCGATACGCACCGCCGCGATCTCACCGTTCTCCACCTCGGGCTGGATGTGGATATACACCACATCCCCATCATGGATGCCAGCGCCCACCATGCTGTCGCCGTGGCACTTGAGGGCGAAGTCACAGCGGACGTCCTCCGGGACATCCACATCCCCTTCCCTGTTCTGCAGGGCCGTGATGGGGTCGCCGCAGGCGATTGCGCCGATGAGCGGGACTTTCTTCATCTTGGGCATCGGGATGAAGCCCGGCGGGATGGGGGTGGGAGAAGTGGGCTTGGGAGTCGGCTGCTCTTCCCAGCCCATCAGGTAGGCGGGAGTGGTCTGCAAAATCTTCGCAAGTTCCGCAAGGCTATCAACCGGGACCTTTTCAATATCTCCTTTTTCATATCTATAGATTGTGGCAGGAGAAACCCCGAGACGCTCTGCTACCTTTTCCGCAGAGAATCCGATTTCTTTTCTACGTTGCTTCATTCTTTCGCCGGTGGTCATGTTCATCACCTCTTGATAAGAGAATACACGAAAAGTCGCAAAATTGCAATAGCGTTTTGCAAATTCAAAAAAGATTTTCGCAAAAACGCAAGTCGTCTATTGACTTCTTGCTTCTGTCGGGTTACTCTATGTGCAGAGACTCGCGTTTATGCGAGTCATGAAAGGAGGTGAACCACTCATGTCTACCAACATGAATCTTCTGCGCGGCAAGCTGAAAGAGCGCGGTGTGACCCAGCAGGAACTTGCGCAGAAAATCGGCATGGATTCAAGCACTTTGTCCCGCAAACTTGCATCTGATGGTCTGAAATTCACCGTCGGCGAGATGCATGACATCGCCGCAACCTTGAACCTATCCGCCAACGAATGCAAGTCTATCTTTTTGCTCTGATACTCGCATTTTTGCAAGTTCCATTTTCAAAGGAGGTGAAGAAATCCCCATGCTTTCACTAAAGCTGATTCCGATTCTCTGGCTTGCAGTTGTTGCGTGCAACCTGTTCGTAAAAAAATTCACGCCAGAGCTTTCCGGGTGGTATCCGGCATACTCTGGCGTGGTCGCCATTATCACGCTTGTGGGTATTTTATTGATTTCATGCTTTCAATGACTTCATTGAGCAAATTAACTTTTTCATTCAGCCTTCCGTCAAGGCTTATCAATTCATCCATTTTACGAATATTTATCTGCACAAATTTCGGAGCATAGTAGGATGCAATAGCAGAATATGAACCATATTCTTTCAGATTTTCATTTGTAGGTGCTTGAACTGCTGCTCCGGCCGCTCGGATATATCCTTCATACATTTCGCGCTCTCTGTTCAATCGCCACTTTTTATCTTGATGTTCGTATTCCAACTGCTTCATCTTTCGCTGGTGCCAATTATTACAAGCCGCTGTCAGTATCGGAGACACCAAGGCGCAAATCGCAACGATCATCACCACCAACGATGACCAGTCTGAAACAGACATCCCTGTATTTTGTTTCATTTTTACACCTCATTTCTACATTTTCTTTATTTTACCGCAAGAAAGGGGTGTGTGCAAGGAGGTAAACCACATGGACAACAACAAAAAGCCCAGCGAGCCGTCGGAAGCGGAACGCTGGGCGCTGAAAAATGTGCCGACAGCACAGCTCGTTGCAGAACTATCCAATCGGGAAGGCGTAGAAGCAACAATAGCAGAGCCCTACCAAGATGCCGAAGTCAAGGTAAACGGCCCCGCCATTGTGCTCGTGGTCATTGATTAACCAATTCTGCGATACGGGTACGAGCGCTTAATGTACGCATGAAAATACTTACCCTTTGACGGAGCGTTCATCAGCGATTCATAGACGCTTTGCGGCACACCAGAATACTCGTATAGTCCGCCGCTATGAAATGAAATCCAAAGCGTAGTGCCTGCATATCCGACTGCTGCGAGGTCGGACGAAGAAACAGGAATCATCTGCATATTTTTCACCTCCCTTCTGTCCCTCTATTCTACCGCAGAAGGGAGCCACCTACAAGGAGGTCAAAACCTTGAACGACATTATCTTATCCACCCAGAACGGCGAACCGGTGGCATCCAGCCGGGAGGTCGCCAAACGCTTCGGCAAGGAGCACAAGAATGTGATGCAGGCCGTCGCAAATCTGGTGGCTGAAAATTCAGCCGCCAAATCCATGTTCCATCCCGCCACCTTCGAGAACCGCGGTAAGAAGTACCCCATGTACCTCATGAACCGCGACGGTTTCGCCCTGCTGGCAATGGGCTTCACGGGCAAAGAGGCCGTAACGTGGAAGCTCAAGTACATCGAAGCCTTCAACCAGATGGAGAAGCAGCTTGCCGCCCAGCGCAAGGACCAGCAGGCCGTGCAGGACGAGAACATCCAGCGGGCCATTGACCAGGTCATCGCCGCCCGGAAGCGTCTGGACGAGCAGACCGCTTTCCTGGACAAGCGCCGTGAGGCCCGCGACAAAAGCAAAGCCCTGTATTTGAGAGTCAAAGCACTTTGCAGTCAAACCAAAGCCGGATACAGCGAAGACTGTGACATCGTCCGAACGATGGAAACCGTCGTGCGCAGCTCTCAGGATTTTCTGAACAGCGCCGTTGACCAGCTGACCATCGTTGCAAAAGGCTACCCGGCCTATCTCGCCCTGATGAACGACATCTACGATATGTTCGACCTCAGCGCCAACGTCTACACCGATGCCGAGCGGCCTGTGGGGATGCAATCCCTCTCCACCCGGACCATTACCGTGGACTATGGCACCCTGAATGCCTGCACTTATCTCGACACCTATGACGACGGCGAGACTATCCGCATCGACCGCGAATACCGCTGGGACGGACGCAAGGAGCGCCGTCAGAAGACCGACGAGGAATATGCCGACGACTTCATGGCCTTTATGGGCAACACCCCCTGCGCAGTCTATGTGGACCCTTCGGCGGCGTCCTTCATTGCCGCCCTGCGCCAGCGCGGCGTTTATGTTCTGGACGCTAACAACGATGTCCTGAACGGGATCCGCCGGTGCAGCACCCTTTTCTCCCGGCGTCGGCTGTTGGTCAATGCATCCTGCACCGGCCTCATCGACGAGCTGGGGCTTTACCGCTGGGATGACAAGGCCGCGCTGCTGGGCGTCGAAAAGCCCGTCAAGGAAAACGACCACGGCCCGGACGCCGTCCGCTACTACATCAATTCCCTGCCTGATTGGAGGTTTGAATAAGTGTCCAGACGCCGCAAGAACAGCCCCGCCGGGGGCGCACAACAGAAAATCCCGGTAATGGACGCTTTCTCCAACCCGCTGTTCCGGCTGGGCTATGGCTCCCAGAGCCCGCTCGAGGCCACCGACTACCCGCTCACCCGGATGACCAGCAACTACGCTTTGCTGAACAGCCTGTACCGCAGCAACTGGGTGGTTCAGAATGTAGTCGGCCTGATGGTGGATGATATGCTCCGTGAGTGGTACAGCCTCAAGAGCGCTTCTCCTGAGCAGTGCAAGGCTATCCAGAGCGTCGAGCGCACCACCAAACTGCGCGACCGCATCAGCACCGGCCTCAAGTGGGGCAGGCTCTACGGCGGCGCAGCGGGACTCATCCTCATCGACGGGCAGGAAGACTTATCTCAGCCCCTCGACATGGACGCCGTTCTCCCGGGCAGCTTCCGGGGACTGTACATCCTCGACCGCTGGCAGGGCATCAGCCCGGATGCAGCGCTCACCTTCGAGGGCGGCGAGCTGGTGCCTGCCTCTTATAGCATCTCCGACGCCGCAGGCCACACCGCCGCCCGGGTGCATCACTCCCGGCTGGTGCGCTTCACCGGGCGGGAGCTTCCTGATCTCGAGCGGCAGGCAGAGCTTTACTGGGGTGAATCCGAGGTGGAGGCTCTGTACAAAGATGTCGTGGCCCACGACAACGTGTCGGCCAACATGGCCGCTCTGACCTTTCAGGCCAACATCAACACGATGGAGGTCAAGGGTCTGGAACAGCTGCTCTCCCTGTCCAGCCCGGACGTGCAGAAGCGCTTCTGGAACACCATGCAGGCCCAGAGCGTCCTCCGCTCCAACTTCGGCGTTCAGCTGGTGGAGCAGGGCAACAAGATGACCAACACCCAGTATACCTTTACCGGCCTGTCGGACGTCTACGAGAGTATGTGCCTCAACCTCTGTGGCGCCAGCCACTACCCCATGACCAAGCTGTTTGGCCGCTCCCCCGCCGGGATGAACGCCACCGGCGAGAGCGATTTGAAGAACTACTACGACTATGTGGACACCCTGCGGGAAAGCAAGCTCCGGCCCATTCTGGACAAGCTGCTTCCCGTGGTGGCACGCAGCGCAGGCATTGAGGCACTGGATTTTGAGATTTCCTTTCCTCCTCTCTGGACGCCCACCGCCAGCGAGACGGCCAGCATCGCCAAGCAGAAGACCGAAGTCATCGTCTCGACGTTCCAGGCCGGTCTGCTGGATGCAGGGGTCGCCATACAGGAGCTGAAGAAACTCGAAGATGAGACCGGCCTGTTCGGCTCTCTCACCGACCAGCTCATCGCAGCCGCAAAGGGCAAGACCTATCAGGATGTCACTGCCATGCGCGACCCGCTGGCAGGGCTGCTGGATACGCCCGCATCGGGCATTCCCACCGGCGACGCTCTGACACAGGACTTTAACCCCTATCATGATTCTTCCAACGGGCGCTTTACAGGTAAGGGCGGAAGCGGTACAATAGGAAAAACGAAGTACGCCCCCTCTCCTCAGCGTGGCAAGAGCAAGATACAGCTCAAGCCCAAGACCTATACCCGGCTTACCGGCGTGCTGAACACCCGCTATCCGGGACTGAAAGAGGGGGACGTTCGTACTATCCGTGATGTAAAGCGTCAGTATACGGTCAAAGCTGATGGATACGGCGGATTTGAATTGCTGAACATCTACCCCATAAAGTAGGAGAAGCCATATGAAAGAGAAATTGCGAGCGTTTCTTCAGAGATACATCGGCCAAGGTGAACTTAAGAAAGACCATGTGCAGGAAGATGATGTTGATATGTTAGTTTACGCCGCAGTTATCGACGGTATCGAGCAGGACATTATCGACTATGGTACTGAGCACCCCGATGCCCCTTTCTGGGACTTTCTCAAGATGCTGAAACCGGGACTTCATGGCATCACACAAGAAGAACTCGACGCCGACGAATAACTCACACACCACGATGCACACCGCACCGTGGTTTTCTTTTACCCATTTTTTTGGAGGACCCCGACTATGCCCCATCCTGCCCGCGCATCCCCTGAGCGGGAGCTTTCGCACCTCATCCGGCTCTACCTCAAGGCCGAAACGGACATCATCAACGAGATCGGACGCCTGCGAAGTCAGGGTCTGGTAGATTACCACGCGGTGGCCGCGCTGGAACGGGTGCAGGCGATCCTTCGCCAGCTGGAAAGCGACGAGTGGGAATATGTGCCGAGGCTCGTGGAGTCCCATTTCTATGCGCATCATCCCGAAGCCCGGACCATCCCCGGCGAGAGCATCGAGAAGCACCGCACGGCCTATCTCAACGCACAGGCCCTCACCAGCACCCAGAGCGACATCGTCCAGCGGCTCACCATGAATCTGATGGGCCAGCTGACCGACGGAAACATGACCGTGCTGACGGGTTTACAAAGCGTTCTGCTGGGCCGCGTGGAGCCGGACATCTACCGCCGGGTGGGCCTCGAGCAGGTGGCCGCACAGCAGGCCGTGGGTCGGGGCATCAACCAGAGCGTCCCCGTTTTTGTGGAGGCACTGCACCGGGAGGGCGTCACAGCCTTTACCGACGCGGCGGGCCGGAAGTGGAGCCTGCACACCTACGCCACGATGGTCTCCCGCACCACCTCACGGCAGGCTGAGATATTGTCTGTGGTAACGCAGGACGCCGGGCAGGACTTGTATCAAATCACTGCTCACGGCACCACCTGCCGCCTCTGCGCCCCCTACGAGGGCCGTGTCTACAGCAAGAGCGGCACAGACCCCAGCTTCCCGCCCCTGTCCGATGCCTTCGGCAAAATCGACCCCGCCGGGCCGGATGACCTCACGAACAGCTGGCTCAACATCCATCCCAACTGCCTGCACGCGCTCCGCGCATGGACGTCCGCAGGACGCACCCCGGAGGAGCTCGAGCGCATCAAGCGCTTCTCGGACCCGAAGTTCAACCCCTACAGCTACGACCCCCGCACCAAGGCCCAAATCGAAGCCTACCGCAGGAAGGAGCAGAGCCGCGCGGTCTGGCTGCGTGAATACAGGCAGTGGGAGCGCTACCGCGCCGCGCTGGGCGACGAAATCCCAAGGACCTTCGCCACCTTCCAGAAGCACAAGCAGGCCGGGAGCGAAAAATATCAGCGGTGGGTCAGCGCCTACCGCAGCCGTCAAACCTAACTGAGCACGATGCAGATGCACCGTGCTTTTCTTTTGCCCATTTTCAGGAGGTGATGCCCCTTGATTGCCTATTATGGCAGCACGATCAGCAAACACATGACCCAGACGCCCGAAGGCTTCCTCATTTGCCGGGATGTGCCTATTGCACGCATCGGCACGCAGGACTACCTCGCCCGGGAGCTGGGGCTGGACGGCGAGCCTGACCGGCCCGTGACCGTGGAGCGCCGCCCGGAGGACGTCTTCGACCCTGCCGCTATTGCCAGCTTCGAGGGCAAGGATGTTACCTACACCCACCCGCCCGAGATGCTGGCGCCGGAAAACCAGAGCTCCTATTCCAAGGGCCACGCGGAGAACGTGCGCCGGGAAGGCGACTTTTTGGTGGCCGACCTGCACCTCAAGGACCCCACCCTCATTTCCGAGGTACGGAACGGCATCCTGCGGGAAGTATCCTGCGGTTATCTCTGCGACTACACCCCCAGCGGGGCCGGATACCGCCAGACCAATATTCGCGGCAACCATATCGCCATCGTCCCCCGTGGGCGCGCTGGCCATGATGTTGCAATAAAAGACAGTGCCGCCGGGCTTCCGGCGGAGAAAGGAAAGGTAAAACATATGGACATGAAGGAAGCTCTGCTTTCTCTGTTCGGTCGGGCAGCCAAGGACGCGACCCCCGAACAGCTGGACAATCTGGTCGAGACCGCAGCCGCAGCGCTGGACGCAGACCCTGCCGCACCGGCGCAGGAGGCATCACCCGCCGAGGACAATGCCCCTCCCCCGGCCAATACGCAGGAGAATCCCCTCATTGCCGCCCTGAACAGTATCTCTGCCAAGCTCGACAAACTGCTGGCCGAGAAAGAGGCCCCTGCTGCCGATGATGGCGCAGACATCGACAAGGCTATCTCAGAACTGTCCGCTGAGGGCAAAGAGAAGAAGACTGAGGACACCGCGGCGCAGACTATCCCTGCAAATGACAGCGGTCTGGCCCTGTTGAAGGCCATGCGCCCGCTCATCAACGGTGTGCAGGACAAAACCACCCGCGATGCCCTCTCCAAGACCCTCATCGAGCAGGTCAAGGGCCAGAGTAGCGTGGAGGTCATCGCCCACGCTGCACAGGATGCCGCCACTGCAGCCGCGAACCGTTCCAGCAAAAACAGATACGAACAGCTGTGCGAGGCTTCCCAGAGCGCCTACGACAGCCGCAACCCCCACATGAAGAAGGAGGACTGATTTTATGACTCTCAGCACCCAGGTCATCGGCAAGGTGATGCCTCACGGCTTCGCCGGCTCCTACGCCCGCCAGCCCGATATGATCGTCAACACCCGCCCGGCGGGCGGTAAGGTCAACATTCCCTTTGGCACCGCCCTCATGTACGAGGGCGGCAAAGTCGTCGTCATGAGCGGCACCGGCACCACTGCCAACAAATTCGCCGGTGTGGCAGGAAGCGAGATCAAGAGCGCCCTTTCCTACACCGACCAGAACACCGGCGTCTATGCTCCCGGCGACGCCTGCAGTGTGTTCCAGCGCGGCAGCATCAATGTGCTGTGCCAGCGCGGTGCGCCCGCTCTCGGCGGCGACGTCTACGTCCGCATCGCGGCCACTGCCGACTATCCTGCCGCCAGCGTGGGCGGCTTTGAGGCTGCTGCGGACGACAAGACCGCCGGTAACACCATCAAACTGCCCAACTGCCAGTGGGGCGGCGCAGCAGATACGAACGGTGTGGCCGAGCTGGTCATCCTCACCCGTGCAAATGCCTAAAAGGAGGGCGATTCTATGGCAAATTTCCAGAACGTCGGCACCACCAATGCCGGTATCTTCACTCTCGGCGGCTCCGCAATGGGCGGTGCGCCCTCTGGCGTCCCCATGATGGATGCCGCAGCCATTCAGAGCGGCGGCGCATTCCTCACCAGTGAGCTCGAAAAGCGCGACCCTCTCATCCGCAAGCCCCTTACCAGTGTCACCTATCCCCGCGATATTCCCGTCAAGGTGGGCGGCGGCTGGGTCGATTACGTTTCGGCCATGTCTGTCGCCTACGGCATTGCAAATGGCTCTGGTGATTCTGCCGTCACCGGCGGTGGTGCCAACGGCGTACCTCTCGTGCAGGCATCTGTCAGCAAGGGCGCATTCAAGGCGCATGTCTTCGCCACTGCCCTGCGGGTCATGTTCCAGGATATGCAGCGCGCCAACGGCATCGGCCGCAGCCTCGACCAGCTGCTGCAGGAGGGCATCCGCCTGACCTATGATAAGCATATGGACGCCAACGTCTACGTCGGCTTCGAGCAGTACGGCACCACCGGTCTGGTCAACAACGCCGATGTCGTCGAGACCGCTGCGGTCGCCTCGGGTACCGGCGGCTCCACCAAGTGGGCCGACAAGATCCCGAAGCAGATCCTGGAAGACATCAATAACGCCATCACCGCTGTCTGGGCCGCCAGCGAGTACGACGAGGACGCCATCCCCAACCACATCCTCATTCCCTACGAGCAGTACAGCTACATCACCACCACGATGCTCAGTGAGCTTGGCACCGAGACCATCTACGACTTCCTGAAGAAGCACAACGTAGCCGCAAACCACGGCGTGGAGCTGGTCATCGCCCCCACCCGCTGGGTCAAGGGCGCTGGCACCTCCGGCGGCGACCGCATGGTAGTCTATGTCAGCAAGGAACGCTTCCTCAAGATGGATGAGCTGGTCCCTCTCTCCCGCATCATGAGCGCCCCCAACGTCACCAACATCTGCTATGACACTGCCTACATGGCAAACATCTCCGAGGTCCAGCTGATGTACGGCACCACCATGCTGTATGTGGACGGCATCTGAGAAAGGAGTATTCCTATGTTTGTTCTCGCCAAGCGCAACATCATCATCCCAAGCACCGAGCCCGGCATTCAGCCTGTGGCCTTGAAAAAGGACGGCTTCGCCGATGTTCCCGAGTGGGCAGAGTACAGCCCCTATTTTCAGGCTCTCGTAAACGACGGCAAGCTCATCGTCACCGACCACAGCGACAAATCCACGCAGGCCGCCGCCGACAAGAAGCTCAAACCCCGGCGCGGAAAGGCAGACGAAGTCCCCTCAGAAGCGGCAGAAGCCGTCCCGGAGGCCTGATATGTGCGGCGCACAGTTTTCCGGCATCCGGGCAGCAGCCGCAGACCTCGGCCAGAGCGTGGGCAGCTACACCGCTGCACAGTTCAAGGAAGAGTATCCTCAGTTCTGTGATGCCGACGGGAAATGCTTTCTACCGGACGTGCAGCTCGATGAGTTGGTGAAGATGGCGAACGCCAGCATCCAGCCGGACAAATGGCTGGACAGCTGGCACTATGCCGTGGGCCTGTATGTTGCCCACTACGTCACCCTTTTCCTGCGCACTTACAGTGAAAGCTCTCCCACCGCCGCACAGGCTGCAGCCTCCGGCGCTCTCGTGGGTGTGGTCAAATCGGCCACGCTGAGCGACAGCTCCGTGACTTACGACACCGCCGCCTTGACAGCAGGCACGGAGAGCTGGGGCGATTTGAACGCCACCACCTACGGCCAGATGCTGGCCAACCGGGCCAAGCTCATCGGTGCAGCCGGCTCTTATGTGATTTGAGGTGATGCAGATGAACTGGAACGACTGGTACACCGACACGATGGACGTCTTCCGCAACGCGCCGAACAAGACCGGCAGCCTGACCCGGATGGAGCGCCAGCAGGTACTCACCGGCATCCCCTGCCGGGTCTATACCGTACAGCCCAAAGGCCCTGCCATGAGCCAGACCGCTGCCAGTGTCTCCCAGACGGACAAGCTGGCCTGCGCACTGGACGCAGACGTCCGGGCCGGGGATGAATTGCTCGTCCATCGCGGCGCACGGCTGGGAAAGAGCTTTCAGGACTCCCGGTATTTTGCCGGAGAGCCTGCGCTTTATCCTGAGCCGTTCGGCGCGGTACTGCCCGGGCTGGCACACCGGGAGGTTTCGCTGTTGAAACAGGAGCTTGTGAAATGACGCTGGACGAACACATCCGGCAGCTGGAAGCGATTCAGGCCGACTTGCCCGGGATGCTGTCTGACACTGCGAAGAACGCCACTCTCCGGGCCGTCGAGGCGGCACAGGATAAAACTCCGCCCACCGCAGACAGCCTCGGCGGCACCAATGCCCGCACAGGCGAGCTCAAGCAGCACTGGGCGGCTGACAGCCGCGTTCAGCCGCAGCATCAGGATGGGCAGTATGTCACCGAGCTGAACAACGATATGGAATATGCCTCCTACGTCAACGACGGTCACCGGATGGACAAGCACTTTGTCCCCGGCCTGTACCTCAACGAAACCTCCGGCCTGCTGGAATATGACCCTGGCAAGCGCGGCGAAGCGGGTATGATGGTCGGCACCAAGACAAAATACGTCGAGGGCCTGCACATGACCGATGCTGCCACAGAGGCTTACAAGCAGACCGTCAAGACGGAGGCCGACGCTCTCTGCCGACGCATCGAGGAGGCACTGAAATGAATTTCACCCTGACCACCCTTGCCGAGTCGCTGGCCGCATATCTTGCGCCGGTACTTCCCGGCGTCCAGATGCTGGAAGACCCTGCCCAGCAGGGTGTGCAGCCGCCCTGTATGTTCATCCAGCAGAGAGGCGAAAGCCGCATCACAGCCCTGCCCGGCGGGTATTTCCAGCGCACTATCCCCTTGGACCTGACCTACCTGCAGGAATATAACCTGTCCGACCTGCGGCAGCGGTACAACGCCGCTGCAGAAATCCTCGATTTCTGCATGGACACATTCCCCTATTCCGACGGCAGCGGTGAGACGAAACTGTTGCGCGCCTACGACCGCACCGCCGACATCGACGACGAGGTCCTGCACTACAAATTCGAACTCCGTGTCTTTGTGGAAAAGCCCGTGGGGACGGTGAAAATGCAGACCCAGACTGTGAATCAGAAGGTAGATACATGAAAAAAGAAGAGATTCGGTACGGCCGCGACATCCTGCTGAAAGACCCGCGCTTTGCGGGATACCAGAAGGATTTTCTCGCGGCTGTCCTCAACAAACCGTTTTACACCCTCGCGGAGGCCGAAGCCGCCGTGAAGGATTTCTGGAAGGAGTGATTTTATGGCAGCAGGCGGCACTTTTACTGTGCAGAACAAAACCCGTCCCGGTATTTATTTCCGCTTCCGCTCGCAGAATGGCCAGAGCCTGGCCATCGGCGACCGGGGCATTGTCGCCATCCCCGAAGCCCTGAGCTGGGGGCCGACCGCACAGGTCATAGAGCTGGATTCCGGGGCCGACCCGGTGCCTTTTACCGGTTACGACCTCACCGCCGCGCAGAGCCGTTTCCTCAACGAGATCTTCAAGGGCAGCAATCGCACTGCCCCGCCCCGCAAGGTGCTGCTCTATCGCCTGTCGGCCAGCGGCAGCGCAAAGGCATCCGCTCTCATTGACCCGTTGACGGCCACCGCAAAATATGCCGGCATCCGTGGCAACGACATCACTGTCATCGTGACCGCACTCTCCTCCCCGGAGGACTCTTTCGAGGTTTCCACCGTCGTGGATGGTGAAGTCAAGGACACCCAGACCGCCCAGACCGTGGAAGACCTCATCGCGAACGACTGGGTGGAATGGAGCGGCACCGGCAAGCTGACCGCCACCATCGGCGCCACACTGACCGGCGGTGCAGACGGCACGGTGGCCCCCTCCGCCTACAGTGCCTTTGTCACAGCCATCGAGCCTTATAAGTTCGACTCGCTCATCTACGACGGCACCGACAGCACGGTGCGGGACGCGATGGAGCGCTTTATCAAGCGGGTCAACACCGAGACCGGCACCTTCTGCCAGCTGGTGGAATCCGGCGCATCCGGCCCGGACAGCCGCTTCATCATCAATGTGGGGAACGGCGTCGTCCTGAGCGATGGCACCACCCTCACGGCTGCGCAGACCTGCTGGTGGGCAGGCGGTGTCGCTTCCGGCGCGACCTACGCCGAAGACCTGACAAATGCCGTCTATCCGAATGCTGTGGACGTCTCTCCCCGGCTGACCCACAGCCAGTATGTGGAGGCCATCAACAAGGGGCAGTTCGTCTTCAATGTGGATGACGGCACCGTCCGTGTCGAGTATGACCTTGACTCACTCACCACCTTCACCACTGACATCGGCGAAGTCTACCGTTATAACCGCACCATGCGGCTGTGCAATACCATCGCCAACGACCTGCGCGCCCAGTTCGCCCAGAATTTCATGGGCATTGTGGACAACACCGAAGACGGCCGCCGTCAGTACAAGAGCGCCATCGTGAAGTATCTGACCCAGCTGCAGGCATCCGGCGGTATCCAGAATTTTGATGCTGAAAACGATGTCATCGTCGAGAAGGGCGAAGCCAAGGACGCTGTGCTCATCACACTGGCCATCGAGGCCGTGGGCAGCACCAACAAGATCTATATCACGCTGGAAGTTGCATAAGGAGGCCGACAGATGAGTTATTTACTCGCACAGGACACCATAAACGGTGCCGAGGGCAAGATCACTATCACCCGCAGCGGCCGCATTCTGGAAATTTGCGGCATGAAGAACATCAAGACCATCGCGGGCATCCAGACTACCGATATGAAGACCATCGGCACCCGCAAGGTGCAGTCCAAGACCAATGGCGTCAAGCAGACCGGCACCGGCAACGTCTATTTTGGCTCAAATGGTTCCAATCTGTTCGTTGATATGGTGCTCCACTACATCAACGACGGTGTGCAGGACGTCTTCGACATCACCATCACCAACGAAGACCCTGCATCCAGCGTCGGCGCGCAGGTAATGGGCTACTATGGCTGTGTTCTCACCGGTGACATCCCGCTTTCCATCCTCGATTCCGAAGAGGCAATGCTGAATTACGACTTCAATTTCAGCTATACCGACGTCCAGCGTCTGGAAGCATTCAAAGACCCTGCCAATCTGGGCAGCTGATTTCAGGAGGTAATTTTTATGAGCGCACTTTCTGCATTTCTGAACCCCACCGTCACCACCGAGGAAAAGGAGCTCATCGTCTCCAAACGCTTCCTCGACGAAAAGGGCAAACCCGCCCCCTTCCGCATCCGCTCTCTGACGCAGGAAGAGAATTCCGCCTGCAGCAAAGCTGCCACACGGAACATCAAAGTGAACGGCGGTTATCAGGAAAAAGTCAACCAGAACGAGTACATCAGCCGCATCATCGTGGCCGCAACGCTCGAGCCTGACTTTGCCAGCGCTGAGGTGTGTGAGCATTTCGGCACCAAAGACCCCATTCAGGTCCCCGGCAAGATGCTCCTCGCGGGCGAGTTCGCCAAGCTCTCCGCCGCCATCCTGGAACTGTCCGGCTTCGAGCAGAACCTCGGCGACGAAGCAAAAAACTGATCACCGGAGACTGCTGGGATGTCGAAGTTCTGGTAGCTTACTACTGCTTCGTCAATCTCGGCTGGACTCCGGGACAATATGATACTCTTCCCGAGCGGGAAAAGGCTCTGGTCCGTCAGTTTGCCATTCACGCAATGGAGAAAAAAGCCAAAGAAGAGCAGCAGATGAAGAAGGTGAAATGACCGGATGGGAAAGATACATAATGTTTTCTATCTGGAAGACCGTTTTTCTTCCACCTTTGGCCGTTATCTTCAGCTGGCACAGCAGGCATCCGGGCAGACACTCACGGCAAAGGCAGCTGCACAGATCTACAGCGTTTCGGTGCAGACAGAAGCGGCCAATATGGCACAGGCCGCACAGATAGCCTCTGTCCAGCAGCAGACAGCAGTGCAGGCTGCCGCAGCTTCTTCCCAACAGACAGCCGCCGTACACACTCAGGCTGCACAGGAGGCTATCCAGGCTGTGCAACGAGTTGCTGCAGCGTCTCAGCAGAATGCCGCTGTGCAGGAGCAGGCCGCACAGGAAGTGATTCACACACAACAGCAGCTCTCTGCTGTACAAAGCGAAGCTGCCACCTCTGTTGCTCGCCACAGCGAGGCTCTGAAAGCCGCCGAGGCATCTGCCCGGAATTATCAGTCTGTGCTGGGCAGCATCGAGCGGCAGGTCATCAAGGCCAATGCACGTTTTGACGCACTTTATGAGCAGGAGCAGGAACTTATCGCTGCCGGAGGGCAGACCACTGCTGCTTTCAAGAAACTGGACGTCCAGCTCGATAACCAGGGTGCCAGCGTCCGTTTTCTCGAAGCCCAGCAGGCGGCTCTTACCCAGAAATACAATGCCGCTGCTGCCGCAGTCCAGAACGAAACCGCTGCTCTTTCGAGAGCACAGGCTGCACAGACGCAGGCCGCTCAGGCGGCGACTTCAGCAGCATCTGCCGCACAAGAGTTGTCATCCGCACAGACTGACGCAGCGGAAGCTTCCGGGCAGGCCGCATCTGCCATGCGGCAGGCTTCCGACGCGGCGGAACAGGCTGCATCTGCCGCCGGGCGGGCCGCTGATACCGCCGATCAGGCTACGGCGGCGGCCAAACGCGCCTCCAACGCTAACCGGGAGTTCGAGGACAGCAGCGGTCTCGCCGCAAAAGCTGCAAACTCGCTGACTCAGGAGCTGAAGAAGCTCGTGGGCGGCTATCTGGGCATCCAGACGCTCAAAAAGGCAGCAGACCTGTCCGACACGCTTGTTTCCACCCGCACCCGGCTCGACCAGATGAATGACGGCCTGCAGACCACCGCAAAGCTGGAAACCATGATCTATCAGGCAGCGCAGAACTCGCGCGGCAGTTTCGTGGATACACTGGGGCTCGTCTCTCAGCTTGGCACAATGGCCGGCAGTGCGTTCGACAACACACAGGAAGTCGTTCTCTTTGCCGAGCAGCTGAACAAAAAGCTGGCCCTTTCCGGCGCGTCCGGCATGGCGGCACAGGCCGCTATCCTTCAGCTGGAACAGGGCCTTGCCTCCGGTGTGCTGCGGGGCAACGAACTGAACAGCGTGATGGAGCAGACGCCCGCCCTTGCCAAAACCATCGCCGACTACCTGCAGGTCAGCATCGGCGATCTGCGCACGATGGGTTCTGAGGGTAAAATCACCGCCGCTATTGTGAAAAACGCCCTCTTCTCTGCCGCTGAAGAAACGAATGCTGCATTTGAAAAAACGCCTATGACATGGGCGCAGGTCTGGACGACGGTAACGAACATCGCGGTCCGGGCGCTGGACCCGCTACTGTCCGGCATCAACTGGGTGGCGAACAACATCGACACACTTGCGCCCATCGTGCTGGCCACCGGATCCGCTTTTGGTGTCATGCTCATCGCCGCCAACTGGACAAACATCCTCACCTTTGCGACCCAGAAAGCAGCCGCCGCCCAAGCTTTTCTGAATGCTGTTATGGCGGCAAATCCAGCTGCACTTGCAGCGGCCGGCGTTTTGCTTTTGGTGGGCGCATTGTACGGCGGTGTTGCCATTATGAACCACTTTGCAGACACCAGCGTTTCGGCTACCGGCATCATCGCCGGGTCGTTCGCTGTTATGGGGGCATTTGTCTACAACAGCACTCTTGTTCCTTTGCAGAACGGATTTGCCATGTTCGTGAACTTCCTCGGCAATGCGTTTAATAATCCCACTGCCGCCGTGAAGATACTGTTCTACGATATGGCCATCACCGTCATGCAGTATCTCCAAAATATTGCAGGAGCGCTGGAAGGTCTCGTCAACATGGTCCCGGGCGTTACAGTCGATTTGACCAGCGGCCTCGATTCGTGGGTCACAAAGCTCAACCGTGACCGCCAGTATGAAAAATGGGCCAGCGGTTACACCGAATATGTCACTCCGTGGGAAAACATGGACCTCAGCAAAGCCTACACGAAGGGCTATAACTGGGGCGCAGATCTGAGCTTTTCCGACCTGTTCTCAGGACTGCTCGGCAATGGTATGGGAGACCTTGCCATTCCTCAGGCCGCCAACATCAATGATCTGCTGAAAAACATCGACAAGAACACCAGCAAAATCGCTAAAACGGTCGATATGTCCGACGAGCAGATAAAGATGCTGGTAGACGTGGCCGAACGCAAATACGTCAACAACATCAACCTGACCTCGCAGACGCCCATGATCACCATCAAAGGCCAGAACACCGGCGACACAGAGCAGGACGCCCGGAATGTGGCAGAGATTCTCCGTGATACCCTGCTCGAACTGCGCAGCGCCGGGAGCACTGTCACCGTGAATTAAGGAGAAACAGATGCCCAAATACAAGCTTTATTTTTCCCGCGACTCTACCGTCCTCGCGCTGCCCATCAACCCGGAAAAGCTGCCGGAGACGATTTCCGCCGACAACGGAAAATACAGCGTGCTGGGCCTTGGTCAAATCATGCAGCCTCGCACGCCTGACCTTCGCATCGTTTCCATCTCCGGCCTGCTGCCGGGCAGACGTCTCCCGGGGCAAACCGGCATCCATCTGCCCCCGGCGGTCTACATAGACTTCTTCACCAGTGCGATGAGAAAAAAATCTCCCATCGTCTACACCCCGGTTCGTTTCTATGAAAACGGTCTCCCCTTTCTTGGGCCGAGTCTGGGCTTTCCCTGTCTGGTCACAAGATTTAAGACCGAGGAGCGCGGCGGTGAGACCGGCGACTTTTATTTTGATTTGAGCCTTTCGGAATACCGCGATTTCTCCCCGCAGAGAGCCGTTGTGCAGGGCGAAGGCCAGACCGGCACTTTCACCCCAGCCACAACGCCTGAGCGAACTGCAGCCCGTGCCATCGCGGCTGCATCCGCCATCAGCGCTGTCACCTCTGCTGCCAGCACCGTCCGCCTCACCCTGACGCCGACCCGAAGCACCCCCTCCGACCGGCTGGTAGTAAATGCCCGGCGGAAGGTCAGCGGCAGCTATTACGCCGCCAGCGACGGCGCAGAACCTCTGGGCAGTGTCCACGGCTTGCTCATCACCGTCCGGCGCATCGCCAGCCATGCCAAGCCCTGCCGCGTCTGCGTCGCAGATGCAAACGGTGACGTGCTGGGCTGGATGGCTGAGGCCGACCTGCAGGAGGCCGACGGATGAGTTACGAACTTCTTGTGGGCCGCAAGACGCCCGGCGACACCCTGAACCTGACCCGCTGCACCACACAGGCCGTCTGGACGACCCAGCGCACCGGACAGCCGGGCAAATTCACCTTCACCTATCTGCGCACTCCGGCCTCCAAAATTGAGGAGGGCGACGTGGTGCGTTTCTCGGTAGACGGACAGCTGCAATTTTACGGCTGGGTCTTTACCCGAGGCTTCGACCGCTGGGGTCCGGTGGACGTGGTCTGCTATGACCGTCTGCGCTACCTCAAGGCGAACGCCAGCTACTCGTTCTATGCCCAGAGCGCAGCTGACATCATCAAACAAATCGCCGAAGACCTCGAGCTGGATGTGGGAGAGCTGGCCGACACCGGCTACAGGCTCCCCTCCCTCATCATGCAGGATAAAAGCTGCATCGACATCATCAACACTGCCGTCCAGAAGACCTTGCTGAACACCGGCAGGGTCTTCGTCTTCTACGACTCCGGCGACGGCCTCGCGCTGAAAGAAGCAAAAGACCTCAAGACGGACATCGTCATCGGTGATCACAGTCTCATGACCAACTACACCTTTGACTCCTCCATCGACTCCCAGACTTACAACAGCGTCAAGATCGCCCGGCCCAACAAAGAGACCGGCAAGGCAGATGTTTTCATCATGAAGGACTCAGAGACCATCGGGAAATGGGGCCTGCTGCAGCTCTATCAGAAAGTTGACGAAGCCGCCAACGATGCCCAGTGTCAGGAACAGGCCCGCGTGAGCCTCGAGTATTATGACCGGGTACTACAACAGCTCAAGTTCTCGGCGCTGGGCGTTCCCAGCCTGCGGGCGGGGGCATTGTTGCTGGTGAACCTGTCCGACTTGGATGGTGAGCCCTTCAAGCGCTACGTCATGCTGGAAAAGGCAGAACATACCTTCAAGAACGACGAGCACACGATGGAACTGGAAGCAAAAGCTCTGTGAAGGAGAAAAACCTATGGATCTTTTGGAATTATTGCAGACTATCACCCGCGAGGCCTATGACGCAAGCCAGCCCACCGACCTGCAGATCGGCACGGTGGTGAAGGCTCCACCGGACGACGAGCTTGAGATACGTATCAGCGAGACGATGGCGCCCTTGAAAAGTGCAGTGCTTTATCTCGCAGAACCGGTCATTGAAAAGAAGCTCCCGCTGCTGAAGCACCGGCACAAATTTCCCCACACCCATGTCGGTGTGCATGGCCCGACTCAACCTCCGACTCCGAGCGAGTACACCGAATACTCCACCCTTTCCGAGGTTTCTTCCGGCGATGTGCAGACCGAGGACATCAAAGGATGGGAAGACGGCAAGGTACTTCCGCTGAGCAAGGACGGCAAATATATCATCCTGAACCGGGCGTTGGAAGTTGGCGATAAGGTGCTTCTGCTCCGCGTCCAGAGCGGGCAGAAGTTTATCGTGCTTTCACGCGTCTTCGGAGGTGATAACTAAATGGCCGTTCTCCCTGCAGGCAGAATCTCGGGCAGCGTCGAATATGTCTCTCAGCCGTCGAAGACCTGGCGCATCGACCCGGCCACACACCGTCTTTCAGGAACCTGCGAGGGCTATGATGCAGTCCGCCAGGCTGTCAACATCATCCTGAACGTCGAACGCTACCGCTGGCAGATATTTCAGTCCTCGAGCGGCATGGAATGGGAAGGGCTTCTGGGGAAGGACGCGGGCTTTGTGGCTGCTGAGCTTCAGCGCCGCGCGACGGAGGCTTTGATGATGGACGACCGCGTGACCGGCATCGAGAATTTTGATTACAACGTCAGAGGGCAGACCCTTTCCGCATCCTTTACCGTTACCACGATCTACGGCGGCGTTGAAGCCGGCATGGAGGTGAACATCGCATGATAGACTTTTCCAACGCACAGTACCGCTCCATCCTTGCCTATATGCTCTCCCAGATTCCGGATGACTACGACAAGCGGGACGTCAGTCCCATTCCCACTGCCATCTCCCCCGCCGCCTATGTGTTCGAGGGATTTTTCATCTCCCTGAACATGGTGCAGCGGCAGGCATTCTTTCAGACAGCCACCGGTGAGTCTCTGGATTTGCTTGCCCCTCTGGCCAGTGTCAGCCGCAAACAGGCGACCGCTGCCATCCGCAAAGGCGAGTTTGATACTGCTATTCCCATCGGCACCCGTTTCTCGACCATCAACGGCTCCGACAGCATCAACTTTGTCGTCATCTCTGCTCTGGGCGCAGGACACGCTTACCGCCTGCAGGCCGAGACGCCCGGCAGCATCGGCAACGTATATTCCGGCCCCATTCTTCCCATCGACACCATTCAAGGGCTTTCTTCTGCCCGCCTCTCCAACATTCTTACCCCCGGCGATGACACCGAGACGGATGAAGAGCTTCGCGCCCGCATCCTCGCGGCACTCAACAGCCGAGCCTTCGGCGGGAATGTCGCTCAGTATGTGGAAGAGATCGAGAAGCTGGACGGCGTGGGTGCGGTGCAGGTCTACCCCACATGGAAGGGCGGCGGCACCGTACTCTGCTCTGTGCTGGGTGCTGACTGGCTTCCCGCCTCTGCCGATCTCGTGCGAACCATTCAGGACGCCATTGACCCGATCCCGAACTCCGGCAAGGGGTTGGGCCTCGCGCCCATCGGGGCCAAAGTGACCATCTCCGCCCCGGAAAGATTCGAAATCTTGGTCAGCGCCTCGGTAACGCTCCTGCCCAGCTATTCGATGGAGACCGTTCAGAGCACCGTTACTGCAGCCCTCGAAGCTTACCTTCTGAACATCCGCAAAGGCTGGGCCGTCAATATCAGTCAGACCGGGCTTTCCTACAGCGCCAGTGTGTACCTCGCACGTGTCTCAGCCGCCATCATCACCGCCGAGGGTGTCGTGAATGTGACAGACGTTCAGCTCAACGGCCAGACGGCCGACCTGCTGCTTTCCCAGACCGGGGCGTTGCAGCAGATTCCAGTGATAGGGACGGTGAGCCTCTATGAAGCCTGACCTCTCCTGTGAGCTGTTGGAACTGCTGCCGCCCATTTACCGGGAAATCGAGGACTACCAGCAGATTTGTGCTGCCGAAAAAGCCCAGTTCGAACGGCTGGCTGACAGCGTCCACCGTGTGCAGGACAACTTTTTCGTTCAGACGATGGATGAGGATTCTGTTTCCCGATGGGAGCGGGTATTCCACATCCGGGCGCTTCCGTCCACAGAGACAATGGCATTCCGGCGGCAGCGCGTTCTGTCCCGTCTGCGCACCCGCCCACCTTTCACCCTCGGCTTTTTGTATCAGCAGTTGGACGAGCTCATCGGCGCGAGACGATGGGACTGCGAAGTGGACTATCCGGCCTATTCTCTGACGATCCGCGCAGATGCTGAAAAAGAAGCCAGCCGCACTGAACTGCCTCATCTGGTTAATCAGATAAAGCCCGCGCACATCGCATTCTGCCTCTGCCTCGTATATGACCCGACCACCATCCCCATATACGCCGCCTCTGCCCCGTGCAGCGCAGTCACCACCTGCACCGTCCGCATCCCGGGCGTCATCGGGCCGAAGGAAGTCACCGGTCGGGCATATGCAGTCAGTGCAGCCAGCAGCACCCGGGTGCAGGCCACCGTGGCTCTGCCCGGCGTCATCGGCCCGAAAGCGGTCAGTGCGCCGGCCCTTGCAGGCAGCAGACTGGCCAACACCCGCGAGACCATCACCATCAAGATTGGAGGAATAACGATATGAGCTGGGAAAAAGCCGCGTATACCCGCGCGGGCGCTGCCTTATTGTCGGAGTCGGTCTCCGGCGGCGCACTCATCATCACCCGTGCGCTGGCGGCCACCGAGGCCAGTGACTCTGACCTCGCAGAAGCCGTCACTCTCAGTGGCGAGACACACGAGGTGAACATCCTCGGCATCGACACTGTGGAGAACGACGGCAAGCCCGCCCGGCGGGTCAGCATCCAGATCACAGCCGGGCAGACAGCCTACATCTGCCATCAGGTGGGGGTATACGGCAAACTGGACACCGGCCCGGACGAAACGCTGCTCATGGTCGTGCAGGATGACCGGGGCGTCGAGATCCCCGCCGCCAGCACGAGCAGCGATTTCAAAATCGAGCTGGCCGTCCTGCTGGCCGTCTCCAACAACGCCAACATCAGCGTCACCGTATCGCCGCAGGTGCAGGCCATCATGCAGCTGGTCGAAAAAGAGCTGGAACAGCACGACTCCGACCCCAACGCCCACGCCTCGGTCATCGAGGCTGCCGCCAGTGCGGCGGTAAAGCGCGTCGAGGAGTCCGGCCAGATCATGACCGAAGCGCAGGTCAAAAAGCTCATTCAGACCCACAGCGGCAGCGGGTATTTCGGCGAGTACAGCCTCGTCCTCCGCGCTGATGGCTGGACTCCCCTGCCGGACACCGGCCCCTACCAGTATATCTACGACGCCGCGCTGGCTGACAGCGACAGCACACTTATCCCCAGCGGCAGCACAGATGTCAATGACTTCGCCGTGACCGCGAGGGCCGGCGTCCTCAACGCCTGTGAGACCCGCGACGGCTCTGTCCGTTTCTTCTCGCAGCGTGTTCCAGATGCTGACATCCATGTGATGCTTACCCTGAACGGTTCCGGGAAAGGAGGTGGTACCAATGCATCTGGCAATGTGACCATCGGGCAGGGCCTCAAACGCGATGAAAGCGGCGCGATCGCTGTCAGTATCGGCGACGGCCTTGCCTTTGACGCCACCGACGCGCTGACCGTCCGCAAAGACACCGTTGTGACCAGCGACGACCTCGTGAACGACGAAAAGTTATCTCAGGAAATCGCTGAAATTTTGAAGTAAAAGAAAGGAAAAACACTATGTCCAAAAACATCTCCACCGCTGACTCCATCCGCAATCTGGCCGCTGAGGTCAAGAAGGGCTTTGTAAAGAAGGAAGCGTTCGCCCCCATCCAAACCGCTGCTGAAAAGGCCATCAAGTCTCTGGATGTGACCGGCAACACCATCAGCTTCTTCACCAGCAACGACAAGACCGGCGACGCCGCCTTTACCGTGGACTTTCCCGCCGAAATGTTCCTCGACCAGACCAAGACCGAGTTCGTCCCCAGCTTCGCGTTCAGCGCAGCCACCTATCCCGGCTCGACCGACCCCAAGCTGGACGGCAAGCCCGTCATGGTGCTGGCCGTCAAGGGCGAGAACCCTGACTCCTGCACCTACTCTTTCCTGAGCATGGCTGCGCTGGTGGATACCTACAAGGCTAAGGCCGTCGGCAAGGATACTTCCACCACCGTCTCCATCGCGGGTTACGAGGTGGACGTCAAGGTCAACGTCTCCGCTGCCGAGGGTAACGCCCTGACCCTCAAGGAGGACGGCCTGTACGTCAGCACCGCCAATGTCGAGGCATCCGACACCAACGGCAACATTAAGGTCAACGGCAAGGAAGTTACCGTCTACACTGAGCCCGCGAACGTCCTGCACTCTGAGGATGTCGAGGACTTCAGCGCCGAGGACATCGCTGCCATGCTGGCAGACTAAGGCCCACAAGGAGGCTCTATGGCAAAGGTAAAAGCACTTTTGACAAAAGGCCTCGCCGAACTCTGCAGCTACATGAAAAAGTATACCGCCGCCCTTGGCGACCTTGCTTCGGCCACAGCAGATGGCCTCGACGAAAAGCAGGACATCACGGCGGCGGTGTCTTTTACGATTCCGACGACCGGCTGGGCGAGGGATTCCACCCTCACCAGCTATTACTACTGTGACATCTCCATCGCGGGGCTTCGGGCCACCGACATCGTGGATGTCACACCTGCACCGGAATCCTACAGTGTGGCGCGAACGGCAGGCTTTATCACCACCGAGAGCATGGCCGGGAAGCTGCGGCTGCGGGCCAAGAAAGCTCCGACTGCGGCCATCAAGGCACAGTATCGCATCATCAACACAGTAAAGAACTAGGAGTGATTTTATGGCATATGGTTCTTTCAATTCGGGCGGCGAAGCTCTGGCTGTGGACACCGCCCTCAAAGTCTCCGGCGCGGCGGCCGACGCCAAAGCCACCGGCGACGCGCTGGCGGGTAAAGCTGCCGCCAGCCATACCCACAACTACGCTGGTTCGTCCAGCGCGGGCGGTGTGGCAAACTCAGCCAACAAACTGAACAAGAATGCGGGTTCTGCTACGCAGGGAGTATACTTCAAGGATGGTGTGCCGGTCGCTATGACCTGCACGCTGGGCAAGAGTGTGCCTGCGGATGCAAAGTTCACGGACACCAACACCTGGCGCGGGGTGCAGGACAACCTGACCAGCACGGCCACCGACCAGAGTCTGAGCGCAAATCAGGGTAAGGTGCTGAAAGGCCTCGTGGACGGCAAGGCGGCGTCCAGCCATACCCACGACGACCGGTACTACACCGAGAGCGAGATGAACACCAAACTCAACGGCAAAGCCAACAGTTCCCACACCCACAACT
>ERZ837380.801-NODE-801-length-44806-cov-6.211012_pt1 | contig 44806 bp, 38 predicted proteins | sample MGYA00519685_ERZ837380 | MGnify/ENA primary metagenome ERZ837380 (study PRJEB31850, sample SAMEA3708817) | human gut metagenome | biome: human gut; feature: human-associated habitat; material: faeces | place: China | collected 2014 ...
ATGGCCTGCTGTCCCTTTCACGATGATAAGAACCCCAGCATGAAGGTAGACCAGCGGTTCCACTGCTTTGGCTGCGGTGAAGATGGGGATGTGATCGACTTTACCGCAAAGCTCTTTGACCTCTCCCCAAAAGAAGCGGCGGAGAAACTGGCACAGGACTTTGGCCTGATCTATGACAGTCAGGCCCCGCCCCGCAGGAGATATGTCCGGCAAAAAACCGAGGCACAGAAGTTTCGGGAGGATCGACAGCGCTGTTACCGCGTACTGTCCGATTACTACTATCTGCTGAAAAAATGGGAAGCCGACCGTTCTCCCAGGACACCGGAGGAAGAACCGCACCCCCGCTTTGTGGAAGCAATCCAGAAGAAACCCTATGTAGAGTACCTGCTGGACCTTTTTCTTTATGAAAGTGAAGAAGAACAAAAGGCATGGATTGCAGAACACACAGCAGAAATCACACACTTGGAAAGGAGATTGAAAATCATGGCTGAGAACAAACCCACCAACCGAGAGCGGCTAAGGGAAATCACAGATGGCATCGAGCAGGGGATCAAAGAACTGTTTGAGAGTGAAAAGTATATGCGCTATCTGTCCGTCATGTCCCGCTTCCACCGCTATTCGGTAAACAACACCATGCTCATCTATATGCAGAAGCCGGACGCCACGCTGGTAGCCGGATATAACAAGTGGAAAAATCAGTTTGAGCGCCATGTGAAAAAGGGTGAGCATGGTATTACCATCATCGCGCCCACGCCGTTCAAGAAAAAGATCGAGGAACAGAAGTTGGACCCGGACACCAAAGCCCCCATCCTGGATGCAGAGGGCAAGGCGGTCATGGAGGAACGGGAAGTTGAGATCCCCATGTTCCGCCCGGTGAAGGTGTTTGATGTGAGCCAGACGGACGGCAAGCCCCTGCCGGAGCTGGCATCCTCTCTGTCCGGGAATGTCCAGAACTACGAGGCTTTCATGGAGGCCCTGCGCCGGTCCGCGCCGGTGCCGCTCTCCGTGGAGCCGATGGCCGCCAACATGGACGGGTATTTCTCGCCGGACCAGCAGCGCATCGCCATCCGGGCAGGCATGAGCGAGGTGCAGACCGTTTCCGCCGCCGTCCATGAGATCGCCCACAGCAAGCTGCACGACCCCAAAAAGTATGAGGCGGAGCCGACCTGGAAAATCGTGATGGTGAGTGGGGGCGGTGTCAAGCACGATTATCGCCTGGACTTCGCCACCGAAGCAGAGGCGGAACAGGCCGCCGCCGAGAATGACTGGCGCTATGTGGACGAAAATCAGTTTGAGTGGCGGCTGGAGGTGGAGGAAGATCTGACGGCGGTGAAACAGGCTGTCAAGAACCGCAACACCGAGGAGGTGGAGGCCGAGAGCATCTCCTACGCCGTCTGCCAGTATTACGGCATCCAGACTGCCGACAACAGCTTTGGCTATATCGCCACCTGGAGCCAGGACAAGACGCTGCCGGAGCTGCGGGCCAGTCTGGAGACCATCAACAAGGCCGCCGGAGAATTGATTGCGGACATTGACCGACATTATAAGGTTATCTGCAAGGAGCGCGGCATTGACCTGACTGCCCAGCCGGAACAGGCTGAACCCCGGCAGCCCGCAGAAGAAACACCCGACGCACCTACTCCCAGCGCCGAAGCCCAGGAGGCCCTGTTGCTGGTTGATGATGCCACCTATCTTCATGTTCAGTCCTGCAACACCGGCTGGGACTACACACTCTACGATGCCGCCACCAGGAAGCAGTTGGACGGCGGCCAGCTGGACGCCCCGGAGCTTCCTCTGTCCACCGCCGCTCTGAAAATCTGTGAGATGTACGACTTGGGTGGCCAGAACATTCAGTATGCGCCACTGAACATGATCGAAACTTTGCAGGAGGCGGCTGTCCAGCAGATGCAGACAGCGGCCCAAGCCACCACGCCGGAAACTACCATGCTGCCGGACGCCCCGGAACAGCACCTGGACGAATACCCTATGCCCGACCCCTCGCTGACCCAGGACGATCTGGAGAAATGCGGCTATCTGGACGGGGACCTTCTGCCCCTTTCCAAAGAGCGGGCCTACGAGCTGATGGCGCAGGACCTGACTGTGTACATGGTCCAGCAGGACGAACCCCCCGCGATGGCCTTTGATACCGCTGATCTGGACGCCCACGATGGCATTTTTGCCGTCACCCGTGAGGAATGGGAGGATAGTCCCTCCTTTGATGCTCAGGTCAAGGAGCGCATGGACCACCAGCAGGAACGGGAGCAGGCGTTTCTCAACCACGAGGGCGATTGCTATGCCATTTATCAGGTGAAGCACACCGATGAGCTGAGGGACATCCGCTATGAAGGGCTGGAATGGGTCAAGTCTATCGGGCGGACTGTGCAGCGCGATAACTACGATCTGGTCTATACTGCGCCGCTCACACCCGGCGACCTGAAAGGCAGCGTGCTGGATAATCTCGAATACCGCTTCAACAACGAACACCCTGCCGACTACCGCCACCCGTCTATGAGCGTCAGCGACATCGTTGCCATCAAGCAGGACGGCAAGGTATCCTGTCATTACTGCGACAGCTTCGGCTTTGCCGAGGTTCCCGGCTTCCTGCCGGACAACCCGCTGAAAAATGCGGAGATGGCCGTGGAGGATGACTACGGCATGATCGACGGCATTATCAACAACGGCCCCAAGGAGCAGACGGTGGCCCAGCTGGAACAGCAGGCCCGAAGGGGCCAGCCCATTTCCCTGATGGACCTGGCTGCCGCCGCCCACCGGGAGGACCGGGACAAGAAGAAATCCGTTGTGGAGCAACTGAAAAGCCAGCCCAAACCCGAACATAAAAAGACAGCGCCCAAAAAGAGCGCGGAAAGGGAGATCTGATATGAACGCTTTGACCTTTGAGAAAACCAACCTGCTGTGCATCTACAACCCCGGCACCCGCCAGGGGGCCATCGAGGCCCTGACCGAGATGCGCGGCCACTTGCAGGCGGACGAGACCGAGCTGCTGGCCCTGACCGACAGCACCCTCGCTAAACTGCGCGCCATGACAGACGCCGACTTTGATGCGCTGGAACTGTACCCGGATTTTGACGAGTAACACCCTGTTTTGACCAGCCGGGGCGGCCACCGTGCCGCCCCTTTTCGATTTCTGAATGGAAGGGAGGACAGATAACCATGCCAACCAAAGCAGAGATGTACGCGCAGATGGCGGAGAAGGTTGCGGTCCAGCTCACGGGCAGCTGGCAGGAGTGGGCGGGCTTTCTCACCACCGCCGCCCGGCTTTACAAGTACCCCTATCATGAGCAGCTGATGATCTACGCCCAGCGCCCGGACGCCACCGCCTGCGCCGAGTACGACCTGTGGAATGACCGCATGGGCAGGTATGTGCGGCGCGGTTCCAAGGGCATCGCCCTGGTGGACGATTCCGGGGACCGGCCCCGCCTGCGCTATGTGTTCGATATTTCCGATACCGGCACCCGTGAACACTCCCGCACCCCCTGGCTGTGGCAGCTGGAGGAACAGCACATTGGGCCTGTGTCGGCCATGCTGGAGCGCAACTACGATGTGAGCAGCAATGAGCTGCCCCAGCAGCTGGCCGACGTGGCCGCCAAGCTGGCGGAGGAATACTGGGACGAACACAGGCAGGACATTCTTTATATCGTTGACGGTTCCTTTTTGGAGGAGTACGATGAATACAACATCGAGGTGCAATTCAAATCCGCCGCCACCGTCAGCATCACCTACGCCCTCATGTCCCGCTGCGGGTTGGAGCCGGAGCAGTATTTCGGCCATGAAGATTTCATGCCGATCTTCGACTTCAACACCCCTGCGGCCATCGGGGCGCTGGGCACGGCGGTCAGCCAGGTAAACCAGCAGGTGCTGCGGCAGATCGGCGTCACCATCCAGAACTATGAACGTGAACAACTCGCAGAAAGGAGCATCACACATGGAGAACAACCTGACTTACACGAGGAACGGAGATTACCTGATTCCCGACCTGAACCTGACCGAGCAGCCGTCGAAGCCCCTGGGCAAATACGGCAGGATGCGCAAAACGTACCTGAAGGAGCATCGGCCCATCCTGTACAACCAGCTGCTGATGAGCGAGACGCTGTACCCGCACCTTCAGGAGATCGACGAGACCGCGAACAGCCGTCTGGAGCAGATGATGCCCCGGCTGGCCGAGGCGGCGGGCGCGACGGAGGAACTGAAAGCCCGCGACCCGATGCAGTGGGTGGGCCTGATGAACACCTGCAAGGCCCAGGCCGAGGAGATTCTGATGGCGGAGCTTATCAACAGCTGACCTTAAACCTGTTCCTCTCCGAATCGGAACAAATCCAGAAAATTGATGAAGCAGAGAGTGTGAAAACGCTCTCTGCTTCTTCTTTTGCCCAGGAACAGCCGCAGCCAGAAGCTGGCGACTATGAGGCGGTGGTAAAACCCACCCTCCGAGAGCTGCATGAGAAATATAAGCCCATCATTTTGGAGGCTGTTACCGAGGATACCCGATACCGCAACGCCTGCGGTCACAGCGATTATGAAAGTGCCGTGATTGAAGGCAGATCGGCCATCCGCCGCGCTGTTTTAGCGTCTGGCAATAAGGAGCTGCTTCACCTCTATTCCTACACCCCGGAGTTCCGGCAGCGCCTTCATCGTGAAGTTATCGACGAGACCTATCCCAAGCTCCATGAGCTGCTGCGCCCACTTTCGGACAATGACATTGACCGAGCCATCCAGGACTGGAACGGCAAGAGCGAAAGCAAGCACGCCGTTGTCCGCTACATGAAGGACCACGCCCGTGAAAAAGACACCGCCGCATGGCTGGCCCATGAGTTTGACGGCGGCGACGGCAAAACTCCGTTTGCAGTACGCCCGGAAAGCCCCAATGGAACGATGCTGCCCTGGCCCAAGGTGCAGCGCCGGATCGCCCAGCTTATCAAGGAAGATCGGTTCTATACCCAAGAAGAACAGGACCGTTTTGACAACATCGACCCCATCGCCATTCGGGAAGCCCTGGCCGAGCGCGGCATCGTGAACGGCCAGGTGGTGGACCCGGAAAAGCTGGACAATGACCCGTTTATCCAGCAGGTCATGGCCGACGTGGAACGTGCCGCCGGAGGGGATGAGCCGGAAGCCTACACCAGCCCAGGTGGCCATACCTATCACCCAGGAGATGCCATAGACGCTTTCATTGATGATAAAAGCCCCGTGGTTCGGATGGTTCTTGACCATGTTGACGAGGATTACATTTGGTACACCATGCCCAGCGTCCCTGACCAGGAGCCAGTGGAGATGCGGCGCGAAATATTTGAGAAATATCTGGACAATGGTGAGTTCCTGCCTGTACCTGTGCCGGACTTATCCGGCCAGCCCGTCACCCGCGAGGGAGACACCATCACCATCGGGAACGGGGAGCCGACCCATGAGATCGACATTACCGTTTCCGATGAAGAATACGAGGCCATTCAGCAGGCTATCCCGGAGGAAAAGGTCTATGACCCAACCGCGCCGGTCTACCATGAGGGAGATACGGTCTATCTGGAAAATCAGGAATACCAGATCACAGAACTGCGGGCGGATACCGTACAGCTTCTTCCTTCCGGCATGGCTTACCCAATCTTCCGGGCCGAAAGTCGGGAACGGTTTGAGACGCTGCTGCGCGAGGATGCCCGCAACGAGGCCATCACCGAGTTTCTGCCCATCAACCCTGATACCGCAGACCAGGACTTGCGGGACGTGCTGGCCCACGGCCTGATCGGTGCGCCGGATAAGGCGGAGATTTCCGAGCTGCTGCGCAGCGGCGAGTCCAACGCTGAAATTGCCCAGTGGTTGAGTCGGGCTTATCCCGACATCATCGAGACGATGGAGCTGGAGACCGGCGACACCGCCGACTACCGCACCATGACGGAAGGCATCGAGTTGGAAGTGCTGGATGCAGACGAGAAGCGGCTGGCTATGCTGTTCTTCCGCTGGGATGAGGTCGCACCCATCCTGCGCGGGATGTACGCCCGTCAGCTGGATGGCTTTGGACAGGAACAGGCCGAACCGGCTGTTGAAGCCGCTGTCACCGTTGAAGAACTTGCTGAAACCGCCAAGGCTATCGAGGAACCGACAGCTGAGGCACCGGCCTTTCACACTGAGCCTGTGACCGTTTATCCCGGTGAGCAGAACCATCTTCCCTATGACGTGGTGGTGGAACGGCTGCACGTTGACCGGCCGGAACCCACGCCGCCCGAACCGACCCCCGCCCCGGACGCAGAGCCGGGCGAGAAGCCGGAACACCCGGTCGCCATCCCGATCAACGGCGATTGGCAGACCTTTCCCAACCAGAGGGCGGCTGAGCAGGCGGCCTACCAAGAGAACAAAGACAACCTGCGCCGCAACGCCCAGAATTTCCATATCAGTGACGACCATCTGGGCGAGGGCGGCCCCAAGGCCAAGTACCAGGCCAATGTCGCGGCGATCAAGCTGCTGAAGCATCTGGAGGAGACCACCGGGCAGGCCACGCCGGAGCAGCAGGAGGTATTGTCCCGCTATGTTGGCTGGGGTGGTCTGGCAGATGCCTTTGACCCGGACAAATCTGCGTGGGCTGCCGAGTTTTCGGAACTGAAGGAGCTGCTGACGCCGGAGGAATACGCTGCGGCCAGAGCCTCCACCTTGAATGCTCACTACACCAGCCCTACCGTCATCCGTGCCATCTATGAGGCCGTGGAGAAGATGGGCTTCCGTGCCGGCAACATTTTGGAGCCGTCTATGGGCGTGGGCAATTTCTTCGGAATTCTGCCGGAGAGTATGGCGGGCAGCCGCCTGTACGGCGTGGAGCTAGATTCCATCAGCGGCCGGATCGCCAAGCAGCTTTACCCCAAGGCTGACATCACCGTGGCGGGCTTCGAGACCACCGACCGGCGGGACTTTTACGACCTTGCCATCGGCAACGTGCCTTTCGGCCAGTATCAGGTGAACGACAAAGCCTACAATAAGCTGGGCTTCAACATCCACAATTACTTTTTCGCCAAGGCATTGGACCAGGTACGCCCCGGCGGCGTGGTGGCTTTCGTCACCAGCCGCTATACGATGGACGCCAAGGATTCCACCGTGCGCCGGTATCTGGCACAGCGGGCCGAACTGCTGGGAGCCATCCGCCTGCCCAATGACGCTTTCAAAAAGAATGCCGGAACTGAGGTCGTTTCAGACATTCTCTTTCTGCAAAAACGGGACCGCCCGCTGGACATTGCGCCGGACTGGACCCAGGCGGGTCGGACCGAGGACGGCTTCACGGTCAACCAATATTTTCTGGACCACCCGGAGATGGTGTTAGGGCGGCCTACCGCTGAAAGCACCCAATATGGCAAGCAGGACTATACCGTGGCCCCCATCGAAGGGCTGGAGCTGGCCGACCAGCTGCACGATGCCGTGAAGTACATCCAGGGAACCTATCAGGAGGCCGCGCTGCCGGAGCTGGGCGAGGGCGAGGACATCGACGAATCCCTCCCGGCTGACCCCAACGTGAAGAACTACTCCTACACGGTGGTGGACGGTGCGGTGTACTTCCGGGAAAACAGCCGCATGGTGCGCCCTGACCTGAACGCCACCGCCGAAGCCCGCGTCAAGGGGCTGGTGGGGCTGCGGGATTGTGTGCAGCGGCTCATCGACCTGGAAATGGACGCCGCCGCGCCGGAGGCCGCCATCCAGGGACAGATGGCCGAGCTGAACCGGCTCTATGACGATTTTTCCGCCAAGTATGGCCTTATCAACGACCGGGCGAACCGGTTGGCCTTTGCCGATGACAGCAGCTACTATCTGCTCTGCGCCCTGGAGGTGCTGGATGAGGACGGCAAGCTGGAGCGCAAGGCGGATATGTTTTCAAAGCGGACCATCAAACCCCATGAAGCCGTCACCACGGTGGACACGGCCAGCGAAGCACTTGCGGTATCCATTTCGGAGAAAGCCTGTGTGGATATGGCTTACATGGAGCAACTGACCGGCAAGACCAGTGAGGAGCTGTCCGCTGAACTGCAAGGCGTCATTTTCCGCGTTCCCGGCCAGGCCGAGCCGGATGGGCGGCCCCACTATGTCACGTCGGACGAGTACCTCTCTGGCAACGTGCGCCGGAAACTGCGTCAGGCTCAGCGGGCGGCGGAGCAGGACCCGGCCTTTGCGGTCAACGTGGAAGCCCTGACTGCCGCCCAGCCCAAGGACCTGGACGCTTCCGAGATCGAGGTGCGGCTGGGGGCAACGTGGATCGACAAGGAGTATATCCAGCAATTCATGTACGAGACCTTTGACACGCCCTTTTACCTTCAGCGCAGCATTGAGGTCCACTATACCCCCTTTACGGCGGAATGGCAGATCTCCGGCAAGAATGCCGTTGGACAGAACAATGTGGCTGCTTACTCGACGTATGGAACCGAGCGGGCCAACGCCTATAAAATCCTGGAGGACAGCCTGAACCTGCGGGATGTGCGCATCTACGACACCGTGGAGGACGCAGACGGTAAGGAGCGCCGGGTGCTGAACGCCAAGGAGACTACCCTTGCCGCGCAAAAGCAGCAGGCCATCCGTGAGGCGTTCAAGGATTGGATTTGGCGCGACCCGGAGCGGCGGCAGGCGCTGGTGCGCCAGTACAACGAGGAAATGAACGCCACCCGCCCCCGCGAGTATGACGGCAGCCACATTGTTTTCGGCGGCATGAACCCGTCCATCACCCTGCGGGAGCATCAGAAAAATGCCATCGCCCATGTGCTGTACGGCGGAAACACGCTGCTGGCCCACGAGGTGGGCGCGGGCAAGACCTTTGAAATGGTGGGGGCCGCAATGGAGGCCAAGCGCCTGGGCCTGTGCCAGAAATCCCTCTTTGTGGTGCCAAACCACCTGACCGAACAGTGGGCTTCGGAGTTCCTGCGGCTCTACCCATCCGCTAACATCCTGGTGACAACGCGAAAAGATTTTGAGAAGCACAATCGCAGGAAATTTTGTGCCAGAGTCGCCACTGGCGACTACGATGCCATCATCATGGGTCACAGCCAGTTTGAGAAAATCCCCATCAGCAAGGAACGCCAGGAGCAGCTTTTGCAGGAACAGATCTGGGAAATCACCGAGGGTATCTCTGAGGTAGAGGCCAGTGGCGGGGAGCGTTTTACGGTCAAGCAACTGGAACGCACCCGAAAGTCCCTGGAAGCCAGGCTGGAAAAGCTGCAAGCCGAGGATCGCAAAGATGACGTGGTGACGTTTGAGCAGTTGGGCGTGGACCGGCTGTTCGTGGACGAGGCCCACAACTACAAGAACCGTGCGAAACGTTGTGCATAAGTCGTAGCAGACAGCTATGACGAAAAGCACCATGCGATAGCACTTGATATATCAAGAAAATATCGTAGAGAACTCAAATCTCAAATTCAGAGGCGAAATTCCTCTGCCGTACAGAATCAATGCCGGAAAGGAGAAATCCCACAGCGGTCTGTCAAACCGCAGGCAGTACGAGAGCTAATACTCCACTGTGCGTTGTCTATCTGTAAATAGACAGGGTACAAAGCGTGGTGAAGTCGTAACCTGAAAACCTAAACCGAAAGGCATGGATAATAATGGTGCGGGCTTCCGAAACCTATGGCTATCCAGTAGTGAAAGCTATGCAGCATCGTAAGAGTGCTTGGCATCCGAAAGGATGAAGATTGGAGAAAGCAGATACGGCTGGTTTTTCCGTATATGCCCCATGAAATGAAATATTCATGCGGAACCACACAACAACTGTGATTCAAAGTGTGGTTAGGTTCTCCCGGTGTAAGGTAGCGGCCTAAGGGTTTCAACGGTCTATTGACCACAAGGATAGAGATTTGGGAACGTTTGAGAGCCTGTATTTGGAGTGTTACAGCACAATGAAGAATACAGGAAGTCAGCCGTGCCATAGTAGTCTGCAATTGGGTAATGCCAATTACACGGGGCTGAAATGCCCCACGGCGAAGGGCACGAGTCAGATTGATTTGTAAATTTCACGAAAGAAAATCCAATAACTCCCTGAAAGACGGGTGACGAACTGCGAGGTGAAAACCTTGTGCATTTAAGCGTCAGATTTTCAACAGAAAAAGAATTGAAACAGTTTCAAGACCTGCTCTATGAAAAATCGGGGCAAGGCGTTTCATTCACGGGACTGTTGGAAGCAATGGTCAGCGAAGTGACTATTGTAACCGCTGTTCATAACATCAAGTCCAACAAGGGCAGCAAAACTGCCGGTGTGGACAGGATGAAAATGGACAAGTATCTGCAAATGCCAAAAGAAGAACTATTTCAGTTGATTCAATCAAATATCTCCAATTACAAGCCGAAGCCAGCCAAACGGAAGTATATCGAAAAGGCAAACGGCAAAAAGCGACCTCTGGGTATTCCCACTGTATTGGATAGGATTATACAGGAATGTATGCGACTGATTCTGGAACCGATATGCGAAGCGAGATTCTATCCGCACAGCTATGGTTTCCGTCCTTACCGGGCGCAGAAGCACGCTATCCGGGATATTGTCAATGTCATCAATGCAAGTGTGAAATCCAAAGACCAGCCGGTATGGGCAGTCGAGGGAGATATAAAGGGCTGTTTTGACAACATCAATCATAGATTGTTGCTGAAAAAGCTATGGCGAATCGGAATCCACGATAAGAGGGTTCTGAAAATCATCAGCCAAATGCTAAAAGCCGGATATATCGATCAGGACTTATACCATGCAACAGAAATGGGAACACCACAGGGCGGTATATTATCTCCGTTGCTGTCCAATGTGTATCTCAATGACTTTGACTGGTATGTGGGGCGCTGCTATATGGAGCCGCACCGTCAATGCAAGCACAAATGCAACGATACCCGAAGGCTGAAATGGTCTGGAATCACCCCGAAATACAATTTTCGCTATGCGGATGATTGGGTGATCCTGACCTCTACGGAACAGGAAGCGTTCCGTATGAAGCATGAACTGACAAAGTATTTCAAGCATCGCATGAAGTTGGAACTGTCACAGGAAAAGACCTATGTAACCGATTTGAGAAAGAATGGTATTCATTTCCTCGGTTACATAGTCAAGGCAGAACGAAAGAGGAAAACACCAGACCCAGCCACATGGTCAGATAATCTGGTAGGAAAGCCATTCCCTGATATGGAACGATTGACGAAGAAAATCCATACCTTGCAAAAAGAAGTTAGGAAAATTGGATTATACACGCAATCCAACACGCAGGCGGCTCAAATCCAGTATGTGAACTCCGTGATTATGGGACTGGCCCAGTATTTGCAACCCTCTATCTGTTCTCATGCCTACCATGCCATTGACCGTAGAGTGAATAATACGGCGTTGGCAGTATGGAAAAACCTGTTTCCCAAGCAGTACAACCAAATGCAGGTGCCGTTAAAGGAATTAAGTAATCTGCCACATCGGCACGAAGGTTATGACAGTAAAACCTTCGCAATTCAAATTGATGGGAAATGGTTCGGAATAACCTATGCGTTTATTACACACAGTCGTTATGAAAGCAAACCATTTGACCAGAAAATGACCCCTTATACGGAGGATGGACGCAGGCGGTATGTAAATTATCGTACCAAGCATAAACCGTTGCCCTGTGACCGCCCCTCCATCAATACACCCGAAGATATAGCCTTATCCATCTACGCTAGCGGCAAGGGATGGAGAGCCAATTTCGAGTATTTTATGAATCGGGAATATGCCTACAACCGAGATAAGGGAAAATGCAAATGCTGTGGTAGATATTTCTCTGAACTGATTCCGAAACATTGTCATCATGTAAATCCACGACTTCCGATTGAAAGAATCAACAAAGTTCCAAATTTAGCATGGCTATGTATACCGTGTCACCGCATGGTACACAACAGTCCTATACCGCCAGAGTTGGATGCCAAGGCGGTACGCAAAATCAAGAAATATCGTGAAAAACTCAAAAAGTGAAATTTACAAGTGCGCTGTATTCGTGAGGGTACAGATGCAATGAAATCAGTAGAAAGTAAGTCAATCTGATGGTAGGCCGGGTGCGCTGAAAGGTGCACGCCCGGCGTGAGACGGGGGAAAATCCGGAGGAAACGAATGTGCGGCTTCGCCGCACATCACGTTCAAAGGATTACCTATCGTTATTCTTTCTCTACACAAAAATGCGCAATGTGGCTGGCCTCTCCACGACGGACGCACAGAAATCTTCGGATATGTTCGCCAAGTGCCGCTACATGGACGAGATCACCGGCAGCCGGGGCGTTATTTTTGCCACTGGCACGCCTGTCAGCAACTCCATGACCGAGCTTTACACCATGCAGCGGTATCTCCAATATGACCGCCTGCAAGAGCTGGGCATGGCTCATTTTGACTGCTGGGCATCCCGCTTCGGCGAGACTGTGACGGCGCTGGAGCTGGCCCCGGAGGGCACCGGCTACCGGGCAAGAACAAGATTCAGCAAGTTTTTCAACCTGCCGGAGCTGATGAACCTCTTTAAGGAGGTCGCGGACATCAAAACCGCCGACCAGCTGCACCTGCCCACGCCCCAGGTGGAGTACCACAACATCGTGGCCCAGCCCACCGAACAGCAGCAGGAAATGGTGAAGGCGCTCTCGGAGCGCGCTTCCCTGGTACACAGCGGTACAGTGGACCCGTCCCAAGACAATATGCTCAAGATCACCAGCGACGGGCGCAAGCTGGGGCTGGACCAGCGGATCATCAACCAGCTGCTGCCGGATGAGCCGGGCACCAAGGTCAATCAGTGCGTGAACAACATCATGCAGATCTGGCGGGATGGCGAGGCCGGCAAGCTGACCCAGCTGGTGTTCTGCGACATTTCCACGCCCCAAGCCCGGCCCGCCAAAAAGGTGGCCAAGGCGCTGGACAACCCGACCCTCCACGCTTTGGAGGACGCGGTGCCGCTAGATGAGCCGGAACCGGCCTTTACCGTGTATGAGGACATCCGGCAGAAGCTCATCGCCCAGGGCGTACCCGCCGAGCAGATTGCCTTTATCCATGAGGCCAACACCGAGGTGCGCAAAAAGGAGCTGTTCTCCAAGGTCCGCACCGGCCAGGTGCGCGTCCTGCTGGGCAGCACGGCCAAGATGGGTGCAGGCACCAACGTGCAGGATCGCCTGGTGGCGCTGCATGACCTGGACTGCCCGTGGCGGCCCGGCGACCTGGCCCAGCGAAAGGGACGCATCGAGCGCCAGGGCAACCAGAACGAAACCGTCCATGTGTACCGCTATGTCACCGAGGGGACTTTCGATGCCTACCTCTGGCAGACGGTGGAAAACAAACAGAAATTCATCAGCCAGATCATGACTTCTAAATCGCCAGTGCGAAGCTGCGACGATGTGGACGAAACCGCGCTTTCCTTTGCCGAGATCAAGGCGCTGTGCGCCGGAGACCCGCGCATCAAGGAGCGTATGGACCTGGATGTGGACGTGGCGCGGTTAAAGCTGATGAAGGCCGACCACCAGAGCAAGCAGTACCGCCTGGAGGACCAGCTGCTGAAAACCTTCCCGGAGGAGATCGAGAAAAACAAGGGCTTTATCGCCGGGCTGGAAGCGGATATGGCGACCCTGGCCGCTCATCCTCACCCGGAGGACGGCTTTGCCGGGATGGAAGTCCGTGGCGACACCCTCACCGACAAGGAGAACGCCGGGGCGGCGCTGCTGGACGCCTGCAAGGAGGTCAAAGGGACCGACCCGGTGCCGGTGGGCGGTTACCGGGGCTTCGCTATGTCGGTGTCGTTTGACGCTTTCCGGCAGGAGTATATGCTCCTGCTGAAAGGCCAGATGACCCACCGGGCGACGCTGGGCATAGACCCCCGTGGCAACCTCACCCGTATCGACAATGCGCTCAGTCAGATGCCCCAGCGGCTGGAGGCGGTGAAGAACCAGCTGGACAATCTCTACCAGCAGCAGGCCGCCGCCAAGGCGGAGGTGGGCAAGCCCTTCCCCTTTGAGGATGATTTGCGGGTAAAGTCCGCCCGGCTGACCGAGCTGGATGTACTGCTGAACATGGACGGCCGGAGCCGCCCTGCGCCGGAGGCGGTGCTTGCCAAGAGCAGCCGCCCCTCGGTGCTGGAGGGGCTGAAACGCCCGGTACCGCGCAATCCCGAAAAGAAACCCAAACACCACGAACAGGAGGTGCGATAACATGAATACAGACAAAAACACGGCCCTCTATGAGAAGATGGCCGCCGAACAGGACAAGTTCCGGGACTGGCTGAAAAGCCAGCCCCCGGAAGAAATCCTAAAGCATACCTATGAGTACACGGTCCGGGAGGACATTCTGGTGGCAATGGAGGAGTTGGACCTGCCCCAAAGCAGGGCCGCCGCGCTGCTGGCGTCGCCGTCCCCACTGGCCGATGTCTACAAGGAGTTTTCTGACCGGGAGACTTCCTACATGGATGTGGTGCGGAACAGCATCGAACAGCGGGCCGAGGCGGCGCTGGACGCCCAGCGGGAACTGCCGCTCTACCGGCACGACGCCTCCTATGCCCGTGAGCAGGGCGACCTGGACCTCTATCGGTCGTCCCACTGCGCCAACATCGCCTGCGAGGAGGCCATTGAGACGGCGATTGCCGACAACTACCGGGACAACCGGCTGGACAGAGACGCGGTGCCCCAGGTGATCGAACAGTTCGGCTACACCCGCGCTCTCTATGTGCTGGCAAACACCGTGCAGCAGAAAGATTGGGACGGACGGTTCAGCTCGGCCAACAAGACGTGGGCCAAGACTGTGGACATCCCGCCCAACCCGGACAGCTTCGGCGGTGAACGCAACCTGGACTTTGTGGTGAACAGCGACACTGGCATGGTCGATCTGTTTCTGACCCAGGCGCGGCAGGACTATCTGCGGCTCCAGCCGCTGACGCCGGAGGAAATCCAAGCCGAGGCCGCTCGGCTGTTGCAGGAGCTTCGCGCCCCGGATACCCCCAACAGCCCCCACGGCACCCACTACATGGCCCGCGTTTCGCCGGACTTTCTGGCCCGTGCAGGCACCCAGGCCCACGAGCAACTGATGAAACTGCTGCCGTTCCGCAGCCTGACGATCACCGGGTTGGTGGACCGTCCCGGCACCTATGTCACCATCCTTGCCAGCGAGGATCGCAGTAAGGAGCTGCGCCAGCCTCGCCGTTCTGTCCGACGCCAGCTAAAGCAGGAACCGCACCCCGCTGAAAAGCCGGAGAAAAAATCCTCTGCCCATAAGAAAAAGGAGCCGGAGCGATGACCGCCCCCAAGCGCAAACGGGAGGTGCAGCTGAACTTCCGGGTCTCGCCGGAGGAACTGGCGCTGATCGAGCAGAAGATGGCCCAGCTGGGGACAAAGAACCGGGAAGCCTATCTGCGCAAGATGGCCCTGGACGGCTATGTGGTGCGTCTGGAACTGCCGGAGCTGAAGGAGATGGTGTCTCTGATGCGCTATTCCAGCAACAACCTGAACCAGCTGGCCCGCCGCGTGCATGAAACAGGGCGCATTTATGACGCTGACCTGGAGGATATATCCCGGAGGCAGGAGGCTTTGTGGGATGGGGTGCATCGGATATTGACCCAGCTGGCAAAGCTGTCGTGACAGGGGCATACGCCCCGGCTTTGAGGGAGGTCCGGCGTGTGCGTGCGGCTGCGCCGGGCCTCCCTCTTTTTTTCTTTGCCCGTATCGTTGCACTTTTACAAACCACAAGCGATAATATCATCAGAAACGGAGGTGAAGGCTGATGTTGACATTTGAAAATATCTTGGAGTTGTTTCAAGAGTATCTGCTGCGTGACCCGGAGGAAGAAGTCCTTCCGTGCAAACGCGGCTATGTCCGATTGACCTGGAACAAGGATTCCCGCTACTGCGTGGACGGCATCCTCTGCCAGACCCCGGAGGAACTGTTTGACCTGCTGCTCACGGATTACCAGGACTTTGAATTGCTCCGCCGGACGAAAGGCCGCCGGGAGGTTACAGAGGCCGATGAAAAAGCCGTGGAGAAGCTGTGCCAGCCCTACCTGGACTGGCGGAAGGGGGCGCTGAAATGAAAGCGGTATGGTTTATCTTGAAACTGGGGCTGAAAATCCTTGCCGCGCCATTGGTGCTGGCGCTGGCCCTGTTCACATGGGTATGCTTCGGCCTGCTGTATGTGTCCAGCTTCATCTTCGGCCTGGCCTCCACGGTGGTGGCGCTGCTGGGGGTCGCGGTGCTGGTGACCTACTCGCCGCAAAACGGCGTGATCCTGTTGGTGATCGCTTTCCTGGTCAGCCCGGTGGGTCTTCCGATGGCTGCCGCCTGGCTGGTGAGCAAGGTGCAGGACCTGCGGTTTGCGATCCAGGATGCGGTGTACGGCTGAATAGGAAATGAAGAATTGCCGGGAGTGAAGTCCCGGCAATTTTTAACTTTACTTTCGTGCTAATTTCGCGTATAATATTAGCATGAAAGGAAGGTGAAGAACATGAGCCAATTTCAACAGTTAGACCAGCTGATGGAACGCCAGGACGGGATGCTGCGCACCGGGCAGGCCCTCGCGGCCGGGATCTCAAAACCTGTTTTTTATCAATTCGTGCAGTCTCGTGGACTGGAACAGGCGGCGCATGGGATTTATCTTTCCAAAGACGCCTGGGTGGACGCCATGTATCTGCTGCATCTTCGCTGTCCGCAGGCAGTTTTTTCCCATGAAACGGCGCTGTTTTTCCACGACCTGACCGACCGGGAGCCGCTGGCCTATTCCATTACGGTCAAGACGGGCTACAACCCCACCCGGCTTAAAAGTGAGGGCGTTCAGGTCTTTACCATCAAGACGGAGCTGTATGAGGTCGGCCTGTCAACCGCACAGACCCCCTTCGGCCACGATGTGCCGGTCTATGATATGGAACGGACGATCTGCGATGTGCTGCGCAGCCGGAGCCACATCGAGATGCAGACATTTCAGGACGCTTTGAAAGCGTATGCCCGCCGGAAAGACAAGGACCTGCGGACGCTGGTGCGCTATGCTAAACTGTTCCGGGTCGAGAAGATTTTACGCCAGTATTTGGAGGTACTGTTATGATAAAGACAGCCAGGCAGCTGAAAGATTTGATCCGCAACCTGTCAAAGAAAAACGCTGCGGACGCGCAGATTTTGATGCGCAACTATATGATGGAGCGGTTTCTGGAACGCATTTCTCTCTCGTCCTACCGGGACAAATTTATCCTCAAGGGCGGGATGCTGGTGGCCGCGATGGTCGGCCTGGACGCCCGCTCCACGATGGACCTGGACGCAATGCTCATGTGCCATAAAGTAACACACACAAGAATTTGATAGACAGCCACCCCTATTCCGTTATCTTCAGAATACATATACACTTCCGAAATGTTTCCGAAATCTTCGAGAGCTATTGCAGATGTTCGATATAAGAGGTATTCTTGATATGAACAACTGAATAGAAGTGTCTTCGGGGCAGGGTGAAATTCCCGATTGGCGGTAAAGTCCGCGAGCGTGAAAACGCATGATTTGGTGCAATTCCAAAACCAACAGTATAGTCTGGATAAAAGAAGATAATATAGGATTTCAAAACAGCCACATCATGTTTTGCGTTCTATAAATTTTTAGCACCCAAAAGGCATTTCCTTTTAGGTGCTATTTTTTACGCAATGGAGGAAATTCATATGAACAGCAAAACTAAAAAAATCACAACAATCGGTATGCTATGTGCAATTACATATGTAATCATGGCTGTTGGAAGAATACCTGTCATATTGTTTTTGAAATATGACCCGTCGGACGTTATAGTTACTTTAGGTGGATTGATTTGGGGGCCGATGACTTCTTGCATTGTATCGGTTATTGTAGCAACTATTGAAATGATAACAGTTAGTGACACAGGAATTTTAGGTTGCATTATGAATATTGTTCAAACGGTTTCCTTTGCGTGTACTGCTTCTGCGATTTATAAGAAAAAGCGGACTATGTCTGGCGCAGTAATTGGTCTTTTCGTTGGGTGTGTAACTACGGTTTCAGTTATGATGTTGTGGAATTACCTGATTACACCGCTTTATATGGGATACCCAAGAGAAGCGGTTGTAGAATTACTGCTCCCGGCATTTCTTCCCTTCAATTTGTTAAAAAGTGTGTTAAACGCTGCGATAACATTTTTGCTATATAAACCTGTAATTACAGCCTTAAGGAAAAGCGGTTACGTTGCCATGTCGGAGAAAGAAAATAGTAAACAAAAACGAAATGGGTTAATCTTGCTGGCTGTTATGATTATTATTACTTGTGTTCTAATCATTTTATCAATGAATGGAATTATATGAGGATAGCTATGAAAGAAAAGGAAAATATAGAACCTATTTATACGATAACGGGAACTGTTGTGCATGGCCGAGGAATCGGAAAGCACGTTGGGACACCTACCGCAAATATAGAAGTAGACGAACACGCGACTTTACCAGAAACAGGTGTATATGTGGCAAAAATCCTATTGGATAGTCAGACGTATTATGGTGTTACCCATGTTGGAATGCGACCTACACTTGATAACGATAAAGCCATTTCAATCGAAACTCATATCTTTGATTTTGATAACGATATATACGGGCGTACTATAACTATCTATCTATATAAAAAAATAAGAGAAGTCAGGAAATTTAATGAATTATCCTTGCTGATAGAACAAGTTACAACTGATAGATTATCAGCCAGAAAATTTTGGGGATTAAAGCAAACAAATTGTGCCTTATATGTTGATGTCAAAAGACATTGTGTAATCATAGGCGAGCAGGAAGTGTATTTATCAGCAAATGAATTTGAGGTCTTTTACATGCTATACTTATCGCCTCAAATTACATTTACAAAGGAACAAATCTATGAAAAGATATGGCATGAACCAACCAATAATCATTTACACGCAGTAGAAAACACAGTTTTTCAAATACGCAAAAGGTTGAAACCCCATTGTAAAGGACACGAATATATAAAAACAGTAGTTGGCTATGGTTATAAATTTAATTCTGATTAGCAAAGCCAGCCGAGCCAGTCAACGATAAAATGAACGCCGCTTCGCGCCGCCGTTGACAGCCCCGCCCGCCTTTGCTGGTACGCAATCAAGGGGCGACAGCAAGAAGTGCTGCCGCCCCGCACTATTATCAGAGAGGGGGAATTTCCATGACTGAAGATGAAGCCTACAAAGCGCATATCCAGTACACATTACAATGCCTTTTGCAAGATTGTTATTCGCCATGCAGCCATAGATAAAATCTTGAAGCTGCGCCGGAGGTGGGAACGGGAAGTTTCCCTTGACTATCTGATGAATGAGAAGTTTGTCCAGTTTGCCGAACCGGAACAGCTTGAAAAATATCTTTTTAACGCCTGCGGCCAGACCGCCGTTCTGTATCATGCGGAGCTTGCCGCCGCCCTTGCACTCTTGCCGGAGCAGGCACAGGAAGAAATTTTCCGCTACTATTTCCTACGCCAGCCGCAGCGCGTGATCGGCGTACATATTGACCGGACACGCAGCACAGCGGGGCGGCATATCCTAATTTGTCGAACCCCCTGATACGAACTTTCAAAACTGAATACCAGCCGTCACCGGCGGAACCACCGAGCAGGAAATCATGGAACGGTTTCCTGCTTTTTCTTTGCCCGGACACCGGGAGAAAGGAGGTCACCCACATGGCCACCACCCGCATCATACCGCTGCACGCCGGCAAGGGTCGCACGGTCGGCAAGGCCATCAGCGACATCATCGACTATGTAAAAAATCCAGACAAGACCGACCACGGCAGGCTCATCACCAGCTACCAGTGCGACAGCCGCGTGGCTGACGCGCAGTTTCTGCTGGACAAGCAGACCTACGCCGCCCGCACCGGCCGGGTGCGCGGTGCGGACAATGTGATTGCCTACCACCTGCGGCAGTCCTTTGTGCCGGGCGAGATCACGCCGGAGGAAGCCAACCGGCTTGGCGTGGAGCTGGCCAGGCGATTCACCAAGGGCAAGCACGCTTTCATCGTCTGCACCCACATCGACAAGGCTCACGTCCACAACCACATTATCTGGAACTCCACCACGCTGGAATGTGACCGCAAGTTCCGCAACTTTTGGGGCAGCACCCGCGCTGTCCATCGCCTGAGCGATACCATCTGCATCGAGAACGGCTACTCCATTGTGGAGGTTCCCAAGCGGCGCGGTCAGAGCTACAACAAGTGGCTGGGCGATGCGGTCAAGCCCTCCCACAAGGAGCAGCTGCGCCAGGCCATCGACCGGGCGCTGGCACAGAAACCGGCCAGCCTGGAGGAGCTGCTGCGCCTGTTGGAGCAGGACGGTTTTACCGTTCACCGGCGGGGCAAGACCATCTCCATCAGCGCGGAGGGCTGGGGCAACAACGTCCGCTTTGACCGGCTGGGAGATGGCTACACGCTGGACGATTTGCTGGCGGTCCTCTCCGGCCAAAAAGAACATACGCCCCGCAAGCAAGCTGTCCCGCAGGTCGCCCCGCCCAAGGTCAATCTGCTGGTGGACATTCAGGCAAAATTGCAGGCCGGGAAAGGTGCCGGGTATGCCCGCTGGGCGAAGGTGTTCAACCTCAAACAGATGGCGCAGACCCTCAACTACCTGTCCGAACATGGGCTGCTGGATTATGCCGATTTGGAAACCAAAACAGCAGAGGCGACGGCCCGCTATAATGCGCTGTCCGATCAGATCAAGGCCGCTGAGAAGCGCATGGCCGAGATCGCCGTGCTGCGCACGCACATCGTCAACTACGCCAAGACCCGCGACACCTATGTGGCCTACCGCAAGGCCGGGTATTCAAAGAAATTCCGGCAGGAGCATGAGGAGGAAATCTTGCTGCACCAGGCCGCCAAGGAAGCCTTCAACGAGCTGAATGTGAAGAAGCTGCCCACCATCAAGGAGCTTCAGACCGAGTACGCCCAGCTGCTGGCGGACAAGAAAAAGGCTTACGGAGAGTACCGGCAGGCCCGCGCCGCCATGCGGGAGCTGCTGACAGTCAAGAACAATGTGGATCGGGTCCTGGCGATGGAGCAGGTCGAGTCGCAACAGAAAGAAAAAGACCACGGCCAGCGGTGAGCTGGTCGCGGTCAAAAGCGTTTGCAAAAACGCGCAGCCACAGATTGAAAATCTGTGTTCAAAGGGGGCTTGGGGGCGCGGCCCTCAACAAGCGCGTGGGGCTATCTGGATAGCCACAAGCATTGCTTGCCAGTCACTCCCGTCCTTATCTTACAAAGTCTGATTTTATGTGCGTTTTACTGTACTTATTAACTTTGTCCGTGACCATCGCTCGTAGAACAAAGGCTTGTGCAGGGCCATCCGAATCCCGGCAAAGAATAGCCAGAACAGATACCCGCCAACCAGTAATCCATGAAGTACGAGAGATGCCAAGCTGTCTAGGTGCAATACATTCATCAGAATAAACAGCAACCGGTTCAACCAGTACGGGACCCCGACCAGGCCAGCCATCAGCAGCCCATAGCGAAGGAAATATTGATACCAATGCGCTGTGTTGCCGGTTACTTGCACGATTTTCATTCGGGTCAGGTGCTTACCTGGGGTCTGACCGTGATAAAAAGCAGGAAGCAATCCAAAGTAGAGAAGAAACAGAACCGGCATCCATTGAATGGAAAGAGTGATCCCAAAAGGGACTACAATCACGGCCAGAATGCACGATGCAAAGGTCAGGCAAGCCATATCGGCCAGAAAGGCAAAAACACGCCGCGTAAAGGATATGGAAGCACCCCGCCGGAAGCTGACGGTATCCAACTCTTGCCGGGTAGGCAACAGACGGCTCACCGATCCGGCCAAGGCAAATCCGATCATGCTGCCCGCAGTGTTGACGATCAGGTCGTCCACATCAAACAAACGGTAGCTACCCTGATAGACAAAGTACAGACCGCTGAGCTGGGTCAGCTCAAAAAACAAAGATAATAAAAAGGACAGCCGCAATGTTTTACGCCAGTGATAACAAAAGTAGTATCGCAGATAGACGCCAAACGGCATCGTCATAAATAGATTAAACACGGTTGTCCAGAAGGCACTGCCTGTGAAAATATGCAGCCAACTGGCAGGCTGTTCCGGCTGGATCTCTGCTTGCTTGACTATATCGGCGAGAAAAGAAAACGGGATAAGCTGCATCTTGTGCCCTTGCAGTGTGGCGGCCTTTTCTGGTGTAGGCAACGGTAGAATGACAAGGCAGTAGACGCAGAGAAGGTACAGTAGAAAACTGTACACGATCAGGACCCGTAAACTGAGAACCGATCCATATTTATGATAACTCCATGCAATGTATGGCACTGTAAACAGGACGACGATCATTGGGTAAATGACTATCGCCTGCCGCAGTGCTTCAAGATATTGGCTCATCTGTTTTCCTCTCCGGGTTTTGTTCTATGCTAATACTGGAATTTATGAAATAAGCGGCTGGGGTGGCAACGAAATTCTGACTTCTAACCCATGCGGGGTGTTGCCGGAAAAAGAAACGGTTCCACGATGGGCTTTTACGATCTGCACTACCAGCTTCAACCCCAGACCATGCTCAGCCTTTTCATCGTTGCCCTGAGTGCTGGCAATACCATCCCCACGATTTAATGCTTTCAGGCGTTCCGGCGCGATTCCCACTCCGTCATCTGAAATTACGCAAAGGTAGCGCCCGTTTTCTTCTCCGACAGAAACGGAGATTCTGCATCCCTGCGGATTGTGGGTAATGCTATTGCGGATCAAATTATCCAGCAGACGCCGCAGCAGGCCATCGTCCCCCAAAAGGTGGATCGAGCGCCCTGGCTGCATCTCGGAAAATACGATCTCATACCGGCTGTCCAGACCACCATTCAGCACTTCGCTGACAGCTTGGCGGCTGGTCTCTACCCAATCAACATCCTTGAAATGAACAGGCTGGAGCGCATATTCCAGCTTGGTGGTCAGGTTCAAATCGTCAATCAGCCGTTTCATCTTTTCGCTTTCCCGACGGATGATACTTGCCTGCTTTCTTGCTTCCGGCGGAAGGTTGCGATCATCTTCCAGCTCGCTGGCATACCCCAGCACCATCGAGAGAGGCGTGCGAATGTCGTGGGATACGCCGCGAATCCACTCCGCTCTTGTGTTGTCCTTTTTTCTCATATAGTCTGCGGCCCGGTTCAGCCCAGCGTTGATTTCGGCCAGTTCTCCTTGCTCCTCCAGATGCGGAGCTTTTCCATGACTCAAATTTTGAATACCTTGTAGAATGGGGGTCATAGCTTTTTCGACTTTTCGCGTATTCCGCAAAATCAAGAAAACAATGAGCAACAAATTGATGATAAAAACCGCTGCAATTCCACCGAGTAAAACCCCCATGTAGGGCCTCTCTAGAGAAAAATAATATTTTACCAGCGTCCCGGGCTGATAGCCTACAACCATAAGGTTGCCATCCGCACGCGTCCATATTTTAACCGGATAGTCCTCCAGATACCATCGGCTGAAAGAAGCTACTTCCGTACTGGTATAAGAACGCCGCAGTTTTTCCGGCAGATCCTGCTGCCAGACGACATCGCCAGCTTCATTCAGTAGCATCGCCCAGGCAGATTGTTCTTGCAGCATGGAAAGAGCAGTATCGTCTGCGACCCATTTTCCATCCCGCAGCACAACATGGTCCGAGAAATCGCGGACGGAAAAAGAGGTGTCCGCCCCGCTCATACCCCCTGCAATGATGATTGCAAAAAGCAAAGCGATGTTGACGACCAAAAATAAAATCACGATCCCGATAGTGGAAAAGATATATCGTCGGAAAAAACGCTGCACTGTATTCATGGCGACACCCCCTTGAGATTAAGGCGATAACCAAGGCCCTTGACAGTAACAAGGGAAACCGGCTTCGACGGATTTTCTTCAATTTTTTCCCGCAAGTGCCGGATATGGGTGGAAAGGGTGCTTTCGTATCCCTGCCAAAATTCTCCGCATATAGTCTCACACAGGATACCCGTGGTCACGATCCGCCCTGCGTTTTGATACAGCTTTTCAAAGAGTTGCATCTCTTTGGCTGTCAATGTTTGTTTCTCGCCATTTTTCCAAACTTCTGCGTTGGCCATATCCACGGTGGCTCCGTCGAGTTCCACCATTTCATTTTGCTTTGGGTAAGCACGGTTTAAGATTGCGCCGACCCTGAGCAGCAATTCTTTGGGTAAAAAGGGCTTGGCGAGATAGTCGTCTGCTCCAATCTCTAACCCCTCGATGCGATCCTCCGCTTCCCCACGGGCGGTAAGCATCAGAACGGGGACCCGGCTTGTGCGGCGTATCTCTTTCAAAACTGAAAATCCGTCCATGCCCGGCATCATCACATCCAGCACGATCAAACTTGGATGTTCTTCCTGCCATGTCCGCAGCGCCTCGGCGCCGGATACGGCAGTTCGTAGGTTCGTATATCCCGCCCGTTGGAAAATAGAGAGAAGCATCTCCAACACATCATGGTCATCATCGACCAAAAGTATCTTGTGATTTGTCATAAGCAAATTTCACCACCTATCTTTGTTTCCATTATACCGCAAAGGATGTTGGCTGCCTATTCTGTGTCAAAAATCTCAGAGATAATTCAAGGTTGGCTCAGCGTTATCTCAAGGTTGGGATGGTATGCTTAGACCATCACGAAAAGGAGGTATTCGCACATGAGCGATTATGTTATCGAAACCCGTGGTCTTACCAAAACATACGGAGAGCAGAACAGCGTATCCAATCTATCCATTCATGTGAGGAAAGGGCGTATCTATGGCCTGCTGGGCCGGAACGGTGCCGGAAAAACCACCACCATGCGGATGCTGCTGGGTCTTACCGCTCCTTCTTCCGGCGATGTGAAAATTTTCGGCAAACCGCTTCTCGGCAACGAAAAAAGCATTCTGCCTCGCATCGGCTCCCTGATTGAAGCGCCGGGATTTTACCCGAACCTTACAGGGACGGAAAATCTTCAGATTTTTGCCGATCTGCGAGGACTCAAAAGCCCCAAATACATCAAGGGAGCGTTGGAAGTCGTCAACCTGCCGTACCGGGACAAAAAGCTGTTTTCCCAGTATTCGCTGGGCATGAAGCAACGTCTTGCCATCGCACTGGCCGTCATGCACAACCCGGAACTGCTGATTCTGGACGAGCCGATCAATGGCCTTGACCCTATCGGCATCGCAGAGGTTCGCGGCTTCATCCGGGAACTGTGCGACGCCACAGGGAAAACCATCTTAATCTCCAGCCATATCCTGTCGGAGATCTCCCTGCTGGCCGATGACATCGGAATCATTGACCACGGCGTATTGCTGGAAGAAGAAAGCCTGGAAGAGCTGGAAGCAAAGAACGGGAAATATTTCCGTTTTACTGTTTCCAATGCGGCACTGGCTGCCAATCTGCTTCAAAGCAAACTGGGTATTCAGAATGTCCAAGTGGATAGTGCCAATGAGCTGACTGTCCGCGACCTTCGGTTGGTCACTGGCACGGCGGTCCGCCTGTTTGTGGACGCAGGATTATCTGTGTCCGATGCCCATCTCTATGAGGACACCCTGGAAGATTACTTCAAGCAGGTTACAGGGGGTGAGGGCATTGCTTAAACTTTTGCGCTGTGAGTTTGCCAAGCTGAAACGAAAACCCCTGTTCTTTGCGGCTGCGGCCATTTCGGCTTTGATTCCTTTGGGGTGTGCGCTGTTTCTGCCGGAGATGCAAGAATTTTCAAGCGGTGCAGAAGCGGTGGACCGCCTGATGTCTACTCTGTTTCAGCTGAGCGCCTATCTGCTCCTGATGCCTGCCGTGGTGGTGCTGGCATCGAATCTGATCTTTGAAGAACAGGATAACGACACATTAAAGAATCTCATGACCGTTCCTGTGAGCAAACCTGCGCTGGTCCTGGCAAAGATGACGCTGCTGTTTTTGTTTTCCGTTGCGTTCATGGCTGTCGGCGGCCTGGTCAATCTGGCTATTGTGCTGGCATCCGGGCTGGAGCCGGTCGGCTTTTGGAAACTGTTTTTTGTAGGCATCGGACAAGGAATCATGATGTGGGCCGGGGCGCTGCCCTGCGTCCTCCTGGTAGTGCTTTTGAACCGCAGTTACATTATCTCCGTAATCATCACGTTCTTCTACACGGCGGTCAATTATATTTTTGGCACCAACGACTATTTCATCATGCAGCCCTTTGGGTTCAACCCAGGTACGCTGTTACCCGGACCACTGACCTTCCGCTGGTTCTTTCAGTATCTGGACACATCCGGCACACAGATGACGGAATTGATGGAGCGGATCAGTCCTTACTTTGTGACAACGCCCCAAGCGTTCCTGGTCGTTATCCTGGAATCGGCGGTATTCCTGACATTGATCGCACTGGTCTATAAGCGCCAGAGCTGTTAAGGAGGTGTGCGTTATGTGGAGTATTCTAAAAGGGGAATGGCGCAAGCTGCGACGCTGCCAGATCCTGCTGGTTGGTATTGTGGCTCTGGCACTGTGTCCTGTCGTGCAATATGGCACCCAGCTGATTATCAACCCGGAAATGCGGGACCAGAACTTTGATTTTGTCAAACTGTTTGCCAATGTCATTTGGGGAAACACGCAGATTTTCCTGCCGATCTCGCTTGTGATGATCGGCGGTTGGCTGATCGACCGTGAGAACACGAATGACACTATGAAAAATCTATTGACGGTGCCGGTATCATACCCCAAGCTGCTGGGCGGAAAACTAATCGTCACGATTTTTCTGTCACTGCTGTTCGGAATTTACAGTGTAGCTATAACGGTTCTGACAGGCTTGATTGCCGGCCTGGATGGTCTTTCTGCCGCCGTTCTGCTTCAGCAGGGCGTGCAGGTGGTCGCGGCCGCTTTCAATACCAGCCTGGTCTGTATGCCGATGATTCTAATTTTCGGCCAGATGCGGGGAGCCTACCTGGGCGGGTCGCTTCTGACATTCTTTCTGGGGTATTGCATTTTGTTCTTCAAGAGCGGCTTCCTGCTCTCTGCCTACCCGTTTTCGGCGGCGTTGATCCTTGCCGGTTTTGATATGCAAGCGTATAACGGCGCTACGCAGGCTCCCAGCGTTTTGCTGGCAGTGGTAGGCATTGCGGCGGTGCTGGTTCTGACGATGGCGGTTTTACTGCTTTCCCGCCCCAGCAAAAAAGCAGGCAATAACAAAAAGAAAAAAGTCAAAAAAGGACGCGGCAGGCGTCGCGCCGGATGAAAGGAGCGAGTTCATGCGAAAATCAAACTATAAAGGTAAAATCTGCGTTTTTCTTTGCGCGCTTCTTTGTGTCGTCAGCCTGTCTGGATGTTCAACGGCCATGCAGTCTTTGACTGATGGTGCGGATGCCGTGTTGAACGGTTTGGCGGACGGTACAGATATTGTGTTGAATGGCTTAGCGGAAGGAGCCGACCAGGCTCTTGGCGGTCTATCAGAGGCTGACGATGGCCAGGCAAAGGACAGTATCGTGAAAGCCTTTGGCGAACTTGTTGGCGATGCGGGAAATGCGGCCCTTACGCCCCAAAGTAAATTACAGGGGCACAAAGAAAACGGGGCAGATGATTACACGGGGTCCTATGAAGCAACGTATTCCGAGTTTGCGGGCACAGAGATTTTGTTTGGCGGTACTACGCTGGAGCGAGAAGCAGGAAATATGATCCATATTACCTGTTCTCTTTCCCTCGAAAGCGGCGAAGCAGCAGTTTTTCTTCGCTCAGGGGCAGATGATCCAGTCATTTTTCTCTCGGAGAGCGGTGAGTATGATGGCACGGTAGAAGTGGATGGCACAAGCACTTATATCGGTGTGTGGGGCGACCAGACAGACGGAACCGTATCCATCGAAATTGAGTAAGGAGTACACATTATGAGCGCAAAGAAAAAAACGATCATCATTGCTGTTATAGCTGTTCTGGTAGTAGCGTTTATCGCAGTTGCTTTTCTTGCCACGCAGAAAAGCGCCGATTACTACACGCAAATTGACAACGGCTGTGTAACCGAGATCGCACCACACGGAGCGATGAATTATCGCTACACATTAAGCGCCTACGATGAAACCGGGGCCGAAAAAGAACTGAGCTTTGAAACGAGCCGGATTCTCACTGACGATGCCTACCTATGTCTGAAGGTAGCCCCATTCCGTGGTGTCGTGACCTGGGCGGAAGTTCAATTTGAGGAAATGCCTACCGCTGTGCAGGAACGATACGGCGGCAATTCGTAAGCTGGGGCCTATGGCATAAACGTTACTTTCAACGGAAAGGCAGGTGTAGAACATGAAAAGAGTCAGAAAATTCATAATTCGTTTTTTCGCTCTGGCGATACTCGCTATGCTCATTGCTGGCGGTGTTCTGGGCGGATTTGGTTATAAAATGTATCATGATGCACTTGCTGAACTGCCTCTTGTTGAGAAGGTCGCAGAGATTCAAGCTGATCCCGATTATACTACCCTGGCTGAAATCCCGGAGATTTATTTGGACGCAGTTGTGGCAGTGGAAGATCACCGTTTTGAACAGCATTTTGGGATTGACCTGATTGCCATAGGCCGAGCCGCCTGGAACAATCTGACCTCTTGGAGTCTGCGTGAGGGTGGCAGCACCATAACACAGCAACTTGCCAAAAATCTGTATTTCACGCAGGAAAAAAGTATTATCCGCAAGATTGCTGAGATGTTTATGGCCTTCCGTTTGGAAAACTCCTATACAAAAGACGAGATTTTAGAGCTGTATGTCAATTCTATCTATTTTGGAGACGGCTACTACTGTATTTACGATGCAAGCCAAGGGTATTTTGGGAAAGCCCCCATTGATATGACGGATTATGAATGTACTCTTTTGGCGGGGATTCCCAATGCGCCCTCGGTTTATTCACTGACCGCTAACCCGGAGCTGGCAGAACAGCGCCAAGAGTATGTCGTACAGAGAATGGTTCAATACGGCTACATAAGCGAGGGTGAGGCACAAAGCATCTTACAAGACCAATCATAACCTAAATCCATATGCAATTTATCTGCCGGACGACGGCAAAAGAAAAAAAGCCGTCGTTCAGCAGGCAATCGCCATGCCCTAAACACACTTACGGCGGCTTTGACAAAATCAAGGCCGCCGTTCCTTATGCCCAAAGAGTGACGACCATATCTCAAAGGTGACGGCGGCTTTAGGAGGGAGCCGCCGTGAAGCAAAGACCGCTTCGACATAATTCGGCAGGAATTTACCTGTCAAAAAAAGCCTGACCGTCAATCGGCCCCCATCTGCTTATGAACAGGCACTATCGTGGCTGGTCCATAAGCGTCATAAGTCCTCTTTTAGCAGCGCCAGCCGCCGTTCTTCGGATGCTGGCGCTTTTGCTTGTCGTTTTTTCGGGAATTTCCCCGAAAGGTGTCGCCCACCGCCTTCATTTCGGTTCACCCGTCAACCCGTGAATCGAAATGGAGGTACATAATGCAGAAGATCAATCTTCGGGATCTGTATCCCGATGTGTATAAAACCGATGTCTTTGTGGACGTGGCCGAGGAAGTCGTGGCCGCGATCCGGGGCCAGCAACAGGACGATGCCGCCTATGAGCGCCGGATGTACCGGCACAAGGCCCATTACTCTCTGAACCGGGAGGATGGCATTGAAAACGATGCCCTCAACCGGCCGCTCACCCCGGAGGAAATCCTGGAGCAGAAGCAGCTGCGGGAGGAAGTGTATGCCGCGCTGATGCAGCTACCCGCCATCCAGGCCCGGCGCATCTACGCCCGGTTCTACCTGGGCATGACGGTGGTGGAGATTGCCCGGATCGAGGGTGCGGACCGCCGCCGCGTGTGGGACAGCATCCGGCGCGGGCTGAAGAAGCTGGCGCGTCTGCTGGACACGGCCCGATAACCTGACCGCCGCATAGCGGCAAAAAGAGAGCCGGTGGGGGATTTTTACTCCTCCACCGGCTTACTTATCCTCTAAATTTTCATCTAATTCTTCAGTTCCGGCCGTCTGCACCATCTCTTTTAGCTCATCAGCCAGCGCACGGGCCGAGTTTAATAACACTTTTCTGGCAGCCGGAGGGCACGAAAGGTAAAGCTGCCGCATATCGTTGGCGGCTTGCTCATCTTCTGGCAGATCGAGATTCATCAGGGAATCTAAAGATAAATTCAAGACTTTGCAAAAAGCGCGCAGAACTTCAAAGGAAGGGTTCTTTACCCCTCTTTCGCAGCCTTGAACGTGCTTCAGAGAAACATGGCTCAGATCTGCGAGTTCCTGCTGCGTCAGTCCTTTTTCCTTACGCGCTTTTTGTATCCTTCGTCCCAGCTCTTTTATCAGTTCCATAGGCACTATCGTCTCCTTAATTATATTTTATCGTGCCCATTTCCTTGCAGGAAGAACCTTATAAAAGGTGTTTTTGAGTACGATAGTACCTATTTTATTGTGCTTGCTGTATGCTTGCCTCGCCCGCAGCTCCTAATGAAGCGGCAAGGCAAAAATATTTTTCAAAAAATCGCATTACAGGCAGGACAAATCGCCTGTTTTTGTCATGGTTATCAAGAAGGAGCTTTCCTTCCGCTGACCTTTGACAACTGAATACACGGCAGAACAGGTACATAACCCGCGCATGAGCGAGTGCAGGACGCCGCGAAGATGGAGCAGCCAGGAGGTGATGGACAAGCTGTTTCGGAGCGATCAACGGCCCTGTAACCCGGATGGTGGCACATCCGGCGCGATGACGGCGCGGGGGCTTAAAGATACTTCCTCACGGCCTCCTGAAGACTTGGGGGGAACCCTGCGGCGCACGTTATGAACGACGCTGCGGAGTTATGACAGCCGCGCCAGCGGAGACCTGCTCTGTCCCTATCGTCAGGGACGCGTGGCAAATGTGACGAAAGCAACGGATATAATCTGAAAGGCTGCGTCCATTTGCTGTTAGCTACAACAAGGCATCATTTGGGTGCAGCCCTTTCTTTTCAAAGTCAGATACCATGAGCTGGCAGCTCCGGTTGCCAGCTCATTCATGTGATTTTGAAACCGACTTCAAAGAAAGGAGAACCCTTATGAGCCAGTTGACGCAATGCTGTCCAAAAACGACAACCGATGAATTGGTTGACATCCGTGAAGTCACGGTAGACAAAGATCTTCCCAAAGAGGAACGGATCGCGGCCTTTCTTCACCAGATCAAAAACCCCTATCGCTTTCGCTGCGGCGATTTTGTGGTAAACGCTGCATTTGCCAGCAACGGGGTCACATTGGAGGAATGCCTGCAAGGGATTTTAAGGTAATCGACATCCTCGCTCTTTTTTCAAAAGCGTGTTACGATATGCATGGAAAAGGATGAAAACTGAAAACCTCAAAATCCACTCTTTTCTTGCGGGAGCTTCCGGGAGGAAAGGAGTGCTTTTTCATGCCAAAATATCAGGCGACAGCTTACATTCGTCTGTCTTACACAGATGATCGCTCCAGCGAGAGCGACAGCGTTACCAACCAGCGGAAGCTGATTGAGAACTTCATTGAACGAAACCCGGACATCCAAATCGTATCCGAAAAAATTGACGATGGTTACAGCGGTATCATTTTCGACCGTCCGGCGTTTAAGGAAATGATGCAGGACATTACCGATGGCAAGATCAACTGTGTCATTGTAAAGGACCTCTCCCGCCTGGGACGAGAGTACATCGAAACCGGACGCTACCTGCGCCGGGTGTTCCCCACTTATGGGGTCCGTTTTATTGCCATCACGGATAACATCGACACCGCCCATGAAGGCAGCGGTGACGATCTGACCGTATCCGTCAAGAACATTATGAACGAAGCCTATTGCCGGGATATTTCCATCAAGACCCGTACCTCTTTGGATATAAAGCGGCGTAACGGAGATTTTGTTGGAGCCTTTCCCGTTTACGGCTATATGAAGTCTGAGGAAAACAAAAACCTGCTTGTGCCTGACCCGTATGCTTCCCGCGTTGTCCGGGACATCTTCCGTATGCGCCTGGACGGGACAAGCGCCCTGCGGATTGCCACCGTGCTGAACGAAATGGGCATCCTCTCCCCTCTGGCCTATAAGAAAAACAATGGTTTTCCTTATGCCAAACACGGCTATGCCGACAAAGAGGATTGCAAGTGGTCTGCTACAACGATTATTCGTATTTTGCAGGATGAAACCTACATCGGCACATTGGTACAGGGGAAGCAAGGCACCCCACACTACAAAATCAAGCAGATGGAACAGCGGCCATCCTCTGAATGGATTCGCGTCTCTGATGCCCATGAGCCGCTGATTGCCAAGCAGGATTTTGAACTTGTCCAGCGTATCCGCAGACTGGATACCCGGACTTCTCCCAAACAGGATACGGTGTATCTGTTTTCCGGCATCTTGATCTGCGGCTGCTGTGGGAGCCGCATGACGCGGAAAACAAACCGGGTCAAGGGCAAGGAATATCACTATTATTATTGCCCCACCGGGAAAAAGCATGGCTGCACCAACCCGGTAATGCTCAAGGAAAGCGATCTTGTAGAGTGCGTCAAGGACAGTCTGAAAGGCTACATCGACAATGTGAGCTGCCTGCAAGCCATCCTGGACGGCATCGACCAGAGCAGCATCAATCAGGCGCTTGCCAATGAATACGCCTCCCACATCGCCGCCAATGAGCAGCAGGTGGAACAGGCACTTGAATTTAAGGCCCGACTGTATGAAAGCCTGATTACCGGCACCATCAGCAAAGAGGAATATACCGACTATAAGGCCAAATACACGAGGATTGCGGAAAATGCAAAAGAGAGTATTCGGGTCTTAAAGGAAAAGCTGGCTGATGTTCTGGAGAACCGGAGTGAACGGAACCGCTGGATTTCCCACTTCACACAGTTCTCTACAATGGAGACCCTGGACCGCAAAGCCGTGGTCCACATGATACAGAGTATCAAGGTGATTGGAAAAAAGGAATTGGAGATCACCTTTACATATCAGGACGAATATCAGAAAGCGATCCAGCTGATTCAGCTGGCAGAGCAAACAAGCCAAAGAAAGGTGGGATGATTTGTGGCAAGAAAAAGCAGAAAAGAAACTGTGGTGCTTCCTGCACCGGAGATAGATACCTCTTGCCGCGCCGGAGTTTATGTGCGGCTTTCCGTTGAGGATAAGCATACCCACACCGTTTCTATCGAAACCCAGCAGCTGATTATCGCCCGGTATCTGGAGCAGAACCCGGAGATTATTGTGGTACAGACCTACATTGACAATGGCGCAACGGGTACGAACTTCCACCGCCCCGGCTTCCAGCAGATGCTCTCCGATATTGAAGCGGGTCTTATCAACTGCGTCATTGTAAAGGACCTCTCTCGCCTGGGGCGAAATGTCATAGACACGGGCTACTATATCGAGCGTTACTTTCCCATGCAGAAAGTCCGCTTTATTGCCGTGAATGACCGCTACGATTCTTCTTCCCCGGATAATGCCCATGATGGTATCATCATCCCGCTGCGGAACATGATTAACGAAGCCTATGCGATGGATATTGCCAGAAAAATCAAAGCCCAGCAGCGGCAGGCCATGAAAGACGGCAAGTATGTTGGCGGGCGTACACCCTATGGATATTTGAAAGCTCCAGATGACTGCCACCAGCTGATCGTTGACCCGGTGGCTGCCGAGGTAGTCAAAACCATGTTCCAATGGGCCGCCGAGGGCGCAGGATTAAACACCATAGCAGTACGATTGAACGAGGCCGGGTATCTCTCTCCCAGCCACTACAAAAGAACCTTGGGAGAGATCACCCATGAGAATCTGGTGGGCAATGGGCATTGGCAAACCCGCACCGTTGCCAAAATTCTCCGCGCAGAGGTTTATACCGGAGATCTGGTGCAAGGGGTATCTAAAATCATTGACCACAAACAGGTCAGAGCCAGCGCCGATGAATGGACAACGGTACGAGGCACCCATGAAGCTATCATCAGCAGAGAGCTGTTTGCCGCTGTTCAGAAAACATTGGACCAGGCTGCACAGCAGGCAAAAGATAGGGAGATACATTCCTGGTCCCCTAATCTTTTGAGAGGAAAAATCTTCTGCGCCCACTGTGGACACAGCCTTCACCGGCAAAAATGCGTCCGCAGAAAGTCTCAGGAGGTATATGTCTACCACTGTATCAGCAACAACCGTATCAAAAAGGGCGTTTGCCCTGGTGCGTTTATCTTTGAAAAAGAGCTGCTGGATGCCCTGGCCGATATGATACAGGAACAGCTTGATACCACGCTGGGGCAATACTCTCTTGGTCTGGAAAACCTCTCCAAAGAAGCCGAGGAACAGAAAAACATACAGGCTAAAATCGCCAGTCGGAAACAGGAAATCCAGCAGCTGCGAACCTATCAGCGTGGATTGTATGAGGGCCTGATCCAGAACCATCTGTCAAAAGACGAGTATTTTACCTTCAAAGAGAAATACGAAGCCAAAATCGAGGCCATCAGCAAGGAAATTGAACAGCTGAAAGCAGGGCTTGCAATCATCTCCAAGCAGCTGGAACAGTACAAAATGCTGTCCCAGGATGCACAGCATATCAAGGAAGATCGCCAGCTGACGGCAGCCCTGATTGATCGCCTGATTGACCGTGTAGAGGTCTCAAGAGAAAAGCGGATTACGGTTCGTTTCCGCTTCCAGAGCGAATTTGAACATTGTGAGGAGGTGCTGAGCCAGTGCAGAAATATGTGATTGCCCTTTATATCCGCCTTTCCCTGGAGGATTATAAATACGACAGTATGAGCATTGAAAACCAGCACCTTGCGCTGAACGAATTTGTTTCGTCCATGCCGGAGTCCGCTAATGCAGAAGTCCTTGAATTTATCGACAACGGGTATAGCGGGACAAACTTTGAGCGTCCCAAAGTCCAGGAGCTGATTGAAATGGTGCGGGCCAATAAAATCGACTGCATCATCGTAAAAGACTTTTCCCGGTTTGGGCGAAACAGCATTGAGACTGGCTATTTCATTGAGCGTGTGTTCCCGCTGTTTCACACCCGGTTCATTTCCATCAACGATGATTTTGACAGCGATCAGCACAAGGGCGATACCGGCGGTATGGATGTGGCGTTCAAGTATCTGATCAGCGAGTATTACAGCCGTGATATGTCCATCAAGACCAAAAGCGCCAAGTACGCCAAAATGCAGCGCGGCGAATACCAGAGCAAAGTTTGCCCTTACGGGTATCGCAAAAGCGCCGATGGCAGAATGGAACCGAACCCGGAAACCGCTGCTGTGGTACAGCTCATTTTCCAACTTGCTGCAACCGGCATTGGAGCGGCAGCCATTACCAGAGAGCTGTTCAAGCAAGGTATCCCGACCCCCGGAGAATACAAAGCAGCTCATGGGCAGCAATTCCATGATGTTTCCCGCACCCGTGGCCGTTGGAGCAGTTCTACGGTTCTCCGTATCCTGGAGGACGAACGCTATATCGGCTCCTATGTCATCGGGCGTCGTGCAGTCATTGAAGTGGGCGGCACAAGAAGCCGCAAGAAGGACCGGGACAAATGGTTCATTATTCCCGACCATCATCCGGCAATCGTTGACAAAGAACTATTTGAAAAGGTACAGGCTGTGCAGCGCCGGTTTTCCTTGCCGACCAAGAAAACCAGGGAGTACCCACTAAAAGGCAAGGTCTATTGTGGCTGCTGCGATCATGCACTCTCCCGCATCGCCCAAAAGAGACCGTTTTATATGTGCCGCCATTCTACCGCTGATGTGAACAGCCGCTGCCGCGATGTCCGGGCAGATGCTGCTGGGCTGGAAGAAGCCGTCCTCCTCACTTTGAAAAAGCAGCTGGAAATCCTGCTACCCGTACATAAAGACGGCACCATTCACCTGGAGGCTACCGCTGCCAAATGCTCTGAGTATGAGAAGCAGCTGGAAGCTCTGAAGGACCAGAAGCAAGCTCTCTTTGAACGGTATCTCTTGGGGCAGATCGAGCTGGACACATATAAATCGGAGAAAGCAGTTTATGACGCAGAAATACTGAAAGTCAAAAATGCCTATGCTGCTGTCACCGCCCAGGCAAAGCTGAAGCGAGAAGAACAGGCCCGCCAAAGCAGCCGACAAGAAATTGTTCACTCGATTGCAGAAGCGGATGTGCTGACCTCTGAGCTGACCGATCTGCTGATTGAAAAGGTGTATGTATTCCCCGACAACCGCATTGAGATTGTTTACAAAGTCCATGACCTCTTTGAATAATTGAAGGTACAAAAACGGAAAACCCAGGCTATCAAATCCATCTTGGTAGCTTGGGTTTTCTGCTTTTCAGAATTATATTTTTTTGTCGTGTGCTTGACATACGGGTGTCTCAAATCATGAATCCGAATGCGCTTCACGCCGGCCGCCTTTGCGCCCCTGTCCATCTCGTGATGAAGGTAATGCTTGGTGACAGTGAATATCCGGTCTTTCTTTTTTAGACCGTACTGCATTCCGAAGAACTCTTTCATCTCTGTACAGAGAAAATCCGGCATTTGAATGGTACGATTGCTTTTCTTTGTTTTGGGTGAGGTTATGATGTCTTTTCCTTTGAGGCGCTGATAGGTCTTGCTGATTTTAACGGTACCATGTTCAAAATCAAAATCCGCAGGTGTCAGCGCCAGCAGCTCTCCTTCTCGGATGCCCGTCCAATAGAGCATCTGAAAGGCGTAATAGGAAACGGGCTTGCCCATCATTTCTTCCGAAAATTTCAGATACTCCTCCTTTGTCCAGAACAGCATTTCCTTTCGTTCTTCATTGCCCATATTCCCGGCTTTGGCTGCCGGATTTGCGTGAAGATCGTAGAATCGAACCGCATGATTGAAAATTGCACTGAGCTGATTGTGCAGCGTCTTAAGATAGGTTTGGGAATACGGCTTGTGGTTTTTGTCCCTGTAGGCAAGCATCTCATTCTGCCATGCAATTACATCTTTTGTGGTGATCTCACAGATTTTCCGCTTGCCGAAATACGGCAGCAGCTTCTTTTGAATAATATTCTCCTTTGTTTGCCATGTACTTTCTTTCAGCCGTGCCTTGAGATCTTTGGTATAGATTTCGCAGAAGGCTTCAAAGCTCATGTCCAGGTCTCCCGCACTTTGCTGCTGGAATTTCTGTTCCCATTCCTGCGCTTCACGCTTTGTAGAGAATCCTCGTTTGCACTTGGGCTTGCGTGACCCAGTCCAATCTGTGTACTGGGTAACCACATACCACGAACCGTTTTCCTTGTTTTTATAAGCTGGCATCTGTGTTCGTCCTTTCTGTTCCGAAGAACCGTTCGTTGAAATACTGTCTGTTAACCCGCCCCGCAATAGTGAGGAAGCCTTTTTCCTTCAGCTCTTCATTGAGCTTACGAATAAGCTTGTAGGCGTAGGGTTTCGATACATCCAGTTCCTCTGCGACTTCATCCACTCGGATAAATCTGTTGTCCATAAAATTCCTCCTTTCTGATTTTTGGTTATACTTCTCCTTATTTAGTGTCGGATACTTTCTGGCCGCCTCCGATTTGCCCGGGCGGACACATCATACTGTGATGTGCGGCAGTTATTCAGTTGTTGAGCTTAACTGTTTTTGTTTAAGCTCGTGTCAGCATTATACTAAACAAATTCAGTTATGTCAAGAGGTTGTAGAGAAAATACTAAACTTTTTTGTTTTTGCTATCTTGACATATACTAAGCATTTAAGTTATAATCAAGACAACGACGCAGAAGGAGTGCAAAACTATGGCAATCGGTGAAAGAATTCGATTTATACGCAACTTGCGCGGTATGACGCAGAAATGGCTCGGTCAGGCCGTTGGCTTCCCCAAAAAGACAGCAGATGTCCGAATGGCGCAATACGAATCCGGCTCCAGGACACCAAAAGAGGACCTGGTAAAGGCAATCGCCAACGTTTTGGAGGTTTCCCCCCTGGCCCTGCAGGTTCCCGACATTGACAGTGACCTTGGCTTTATCCATACTCTTTTTGCCATTGAGGACATTCACGGTATACGGGCTGAAAAACAGGGGGACGAAGTGCATCTCATCTTTGACGGCAGCAAACGCACCATGGATGAATCAATCTTTACCATGCTTTCCGCATGGGCAGAGCAGTCGGAGAAGCTGCGCAGCGGCGAGATCACCAAAGAGCAGTATGACCACTGGCGCTACACATTCCCGGAGGAAGACACCACCCAGCGTTGGACAAAAGTACCGTCGCAGGGACTCAGTGATATGCTTGTCGGCGCATTCAAAAATTATCTGGAAGATATCTGAGCATAGCAAAAGCCCGTACTGACATCCAATCAGTACGGGCTTAAACGATAATATGGGGAGCTCGTGGGCCAGGAGCGATTACTCCTTACTCACAAGCCACTGGCAACGCAGAATAATCGCGTCTCCGTAGAATCTTATCAAAATCTTATCAGAAGGAAGGGGTAAAATCAAAAAACCGTTGGGATTCCTGCACTTTTGGGCTTTTGTGATTTATTCCCACTCCACCGTAGCAGGCGGTTTACTTGTCACATCGTACACCACTCTATTGATGTGCTTTACCTCATTGGTAATGCGGTTGGAGACGGTGGCCAGGATGTCGTAGGGGATGCGGGCCCAGTCGGCGGTCATGAAATCGTCGGTGGTGACGGCGCGGATGGCCAGGAGGTGGTCGTAGGTTCTGTGGTCGCCCATGACGCCCACGGTGCTGACGCCGGGGAGGACGCAGAAGAACTGGGCCATCTGGCGCTCGTAACCATTCTTGGCCATCTCATCCCGGAGAACCCAGTCGGCCTCCTGGAGGATTTTCACCTTCTCTGCGGTGACCTCACCGATGATGCGCACGCCCAGACCGGGGCCGGGGAAGGGCTGCCGCCAGACCAGCTCATGGGGAATGCCCAGCTGCTCGCCTACCCGGCGGACCTCATCCTTGAAGAGGCTGCTCAGGGGCTCGATGATATCCAGGAACTTCACATCCTCCGGCATTTTGACCTTGTTGTGGTGGGTCTTGATCTTATCGGCGTTGCCCTTGCCGGACTCGATGCAGTCGGGGTAGATGGTGCCCTGGGCGAAGAAGGCTTCGTCGCCGCCCTGGCGGCGAATCTCGTCCCAGAAGGCCTTATAGAACTCGGTGCCGATGATCTTCCGCTTCTGCTCCGGGTCGGTAACGCCCTTCAGGCACTCCAGGAAGTGCTCCTGGCAATTGACCCGGACGAAATGCATGTCAAAGAGGCCGGTGAAGGTCTTCTCTACGAAGTCGCCTTCGTCTTTGCGCATGAGGCCCTGGTCTACGAAAACGCAGGTCAGCTGGTCACCCACGGCCCGGCTGATCAGGCCCGCAGCCACGGAGGAATCCACGCCGCCGGACAGGCCGAGAATGACCTTCTTATCGCCGATGCGCTCCCGCAGGGCCTTGACGGTATCCTCAATGAAGGAATCCATCTGCCAGTCGCCGGTGCAGAGGCAGACATTGTACAGGAAGTTTTTGAGCATCTGATTGCCGAACTGGCTGTGGGTCACCTCGGGATGGAACTGGACGGCATAGAGCTTCTGTGCCTCGTTCTCCATGGCAGCCACAGGGCAGTTATCGGTGGAGGCGGTGACCTCGAAGCCCTCCGGCAGCTGATCGACCCGGTCCGTATGGCTCATCCACACGATGCTGCTTTCGGGCACATCGGCAAAAAGCTTGGAAGTTTGCTTTTTCAGGTTCAGCTGGATCTTGCCGTATTCGGAAGTCTCAGCGGTGATGACCGTGCCGCCGGCCATCCAGGCGGTGAGCTGGCAGCCGTAGCAAATGCCGAGAACGGGAATGCCCAGCTTCAAAACCGCAGGGTCATAGTGGGGGGAGGACATATCATAGACGCTGTTGGGGCCGCCGGTGAAGATGATGCCCTTGTAGTCCCGGGCCTTGATCTCAGCGGGGGTAATGGCATCGTACTGCTCGATCTCCGCATAGACATGGAGATCCCGGACTCTGCGGGCGATCAGCTGGTTATACTGTCCGCCGAAGTCCAGCACAAGAATTTTTTCCAATCGGGATACCTCCGTTTACAAATTGATTTCCGCGGTCTCCCGCTTGACGTCGCCAATGAGCGGCTCGATTTCCTTCAGGAAGCGGTCCACCTGCTCTGGGCAGCGGCCCACATAGAGCTTGGGGTCCAGCAGGGCCTCGATCTCGGCAGGGGTCATGCCGAATTCCTTCCGGGCGGAGAGCAGCTCCAGCAGATTGCAGCTTTCGCCGTTCTTCATCCGGGCCGTGGCCTCCATGGAGCAGGAGCGAATGATCTCGTGGAGCTCCTGGCGATCACCGCCCCGCTTGACGGCCTCCATCATCAGATTCTCGGAGGTCATGAAGGGCAGATACTCCCGAACCGTGCGCTCCACGATCTTCTCGTTCACGTGGAGGCCATCGGTGACGTTCTGAGCAAGCCTGAGCACAGCATCGGCGCACAGGAAGCCCTCGGGCAGGGAAATGCGGCGGTTGGCGGAGTCGTCCAGGGTCCGCTCCAGCCACTGGGTGGAGGCGGTCATGGGGGCGTTCAGAGCGTCCGCCATGAGATACCGGGACAGAGAGCAGATGCGCTCGCAGCGCATGGGGTTGCGCTTATAGGGCATGGCAGAGGAGCCGATCTGGTTCTTTTCAAAGGGCTCTTCCACCTGGCGGTCGTGCTGCAGCAGGCGGATGTCGTTTGCCATCCGGTAGCAGCTCTGGGCGATGGAGGACAGGACGTTCAGGATCCGGCTGTCCAGCTTCCGGGGATAGGTCTGGCCGCAGACGGCGAAGCACTTGTCGAAGCCGAAGTCGGCGGAAATCATCCTGTTCATCTCGTCGATCTTGGCGGTATCCCCGTCGAAGAGGTCCAGGAAGCTGGCCTCGGTGCCGGTGGTGCCCCGGCAGCCCAGGAAGCGCATATTGTCGATGACGAAGTCCAGCTCCTCCAGGTCAGAGGCCAGGTCCTGCATCCACAGCGTTGCCCGCTTGCCAACGGTGACCAGCTGGGCGGGCTGGTAGTGGGTGTAGCCCAGGGTGGGCATGGCCTTGTAGGTTTCGGCAAAGTCCCGGAGGTTGGCCAGGACCTTTTTCAGCTCCTCTTTCAGGTAGCGCAGGCCGTCCCGGTAGATGACGATATCGGCATTATCCGTGACATAGCAGGAGGTCGCGCCCAGGTGGATGATACCGGCGGCAGAAGGGGCCACCTGACCGTAGGCGTACACATGGGCCATGACATCATGGCGCACCAGCTTTTCCCGCTCGGCGGCCACGGCATAGTCAATGTCGGTGATATGCGCTTCCAGCTCCTTCACCTGCTCCTCGGTGATGCCGAGACCCAGCTTGTGCTCGGCCCTGGCAAGGCTCACCCAGAGCTTGCGCCAGGTCTGGTAGCGCACATCCTGGGAGAACAGGTGCAGCATATACTCGGAGGCATAACGGGAGGACAGAGGGGATTCGTAGCGGTCTGTCATATTGGCCTCCTTTTAGCGGTAGATGATGCTGTCACGCTCGGGGCCTACGGAGACGTAGCCGATGTGGCAGCCGATGTTCTTTTCCACGTACTCCACGTACTTCTTGGCGTTCTCAGGCAGCTCGTCCCAGGTGCGGCAGCCGGAGATATCGCACTTCCAGCCGGGCAGATACTCCATGACGGGCTTGGCGTCCGCCAGCACTGCGGGGAAGGGGAACTCCTCGATCTGCTTGCCGTCCAGCTCGTAGTGGGCGCAGACAGGGACCCGGTCCATATAGCTCAGTACGTCCAGCTTGGTCAGGGCAATGGAGGTAGCGCCCTGGCAGCGGATGCCGTAGCGGGTGGCCACGATGTCGATGGGGCCTACCCGGCGGGGACGGCCGGTCTTGGCGCCGAACTCAAAGCCCGCATTGCGCAGCTCGTCCGCTTCCTTGCCGAAGAACTCGCAGGTGAAGGGGCCTTCGCCAACGCAGCTGGAATAGGCCTTCACAACGCCTACGATGGAATCGATCTTCACATTGGGTGCGCCGGAGCCCACGGGGGCATAGGCGGCGATGGGGTTGGAGGAGGTGGTGTAGGGGTGGATGCCGTAGTCCAGGTCCCGCAGAGAGCCCAGCTGGGCCTCGAAGAGGATCTTCTTGCCCTCGGCCTGGGCATCCCGCAGGAACACGCCGGTATCGGCAATATAGGGCTTGATCTTCTCGCAGTAGTCGTCAACCCAGGCCATGAGTTCCTCCATGGTCACGGGCTCGGCACCGTAGACGCCGGTGAGGGTCAGATTCTTCCACTCCAGCAGATCGGCCAGGTGCTCCTTCAGGTGCTTGGGGTACAGCAGTTCCCCGGCCAGGACGGTCTTCTTGGCGTACTTGTCGGCATAGAAGGGGGCAATGCCCTGCTTGGTGGAGCCGTACTTCTTGTCGGCCAGGCGTGCCTCCTCCAGGCCGTCCTGGAGCCGGTGCCAGGGCATCAGCAGAGAGGCGCGGTCAGAGATCTTCAGATTCTCCGGAGTAATGGCAACGCCCTGGGCGCGGACCTGCTCCATTTCCTTCCACAGATTCTCGGGGTCCAGCGCCACGCCGTTGCCCAGAATGTTCACAACGCCCTTGCGGAAAATGCCGGAAGGCAGCAGATGCAGGGCAAATTTGCCGTACTCATTGATGACCGTATGACCAGCGTTGCCGCCGCCCTGATAGCGAACGACGATATCATAGTCCTGGGTCAGCAGGTCTACCATCCGGCCCTTGCCCTCGTCGCCCCAGTTGATGCCAACGATTGCGCAGTTTCCCATAATGTGATCCTCCGATTTTATTACAAATATTGTGTCTTTTGGTACCTTTTCTATACGCACGGAAGCTCCGGTGGGCTTTTTCGCCTGCCGGAGTTTCCAGGGGTTTCCGTTGTTCTTACTTCAGGTGCTCCTCGAGACGGCGCATGATCTCGGCATAGGCCTCCTCCACGCCGCCCAGGTCCCGGCGGAAGCGGTCCTTATCCAGCTTCTCGTGGGTCTTTACATCCCACAGCCGGGAGGTATCGGGGCTGATCTCGTCGGCCAGGACGATGGTGCCGTCGGACAGGCGGCCAAACTCCAGCTTGAAGTCCACCAGGGTCACGCCGCAGGTCAGCCAGAAGGCCTTCAGGGCTTCGTTGATCCGGAAGGAGTAGTCCTCAATGGTCTTGATCTCCTCGGGGGTAGCCAGCTTCAGGGCCAGTGCATGATAGGTATTCAGCAGAGGGTCGCCCAGCGCGTCGTTTTTATAGGAGAACTCGATGGTGGGGTGCTCGAAGACAATGCCCTCTTCCACGCCATAGTGCTTGGCAAAGGAACCGGCGGAGATATTCCGGACAATGACCTCCAGCGGCACAATGGAAACCTTCTTCACCAGAGTCTGGCGGGAATCCAGCTCCTTGACAAAGTGGGTGGGAATGCCCTGCTTTTCCAGCATTTGCATCAGGCGGTTGCTCATCTCATTGTTGATAACACCCTTACCGGCAATGGTGCCCTTTTTCAGGCCGTTGAATGCGGTGGCATCGTCCTTGTATTCCACGATCAGAAGCTCGGGATCGTCGGTCTTGAATACTTTCTTTGCCTTTCCTTCGTACAGCTGCTCCAGTTTTTCCATAATGTAACGTTCTCCTTTTTTGGCAGAAAAATAAATGGACAAAACAAAAAAGAGACAAAGCCGCCCGGGGCTTTCACCCGTAGACACCTTCCGTCTCTACCTTAGAATTTTACAATACCCGACAGCCTTTGTCAACGGGCACAAGAACAAAAGTTTCCACCGGAAAGAAGGCTACCTTTTCGCAAAATGCCGGTAGCGGCTTCGGCACCGCTACCGGCAGGCAAATTCAGAATTCCGGACCTTCCGCAGAGGCAGTATTCTCCGCCGTTTCCTTTCTGGGGGGCATACCCTTCTCCAGGTTCCGGGAGAGGAACAGGAACACGGGCACCAGGAATCGGAAGAAAATGGACAGCACCAGATACACCGCCGCGTTCTGGGGATCGCAGGAGGCATAGACATCGTACAGCGCCATGAAATACAGCACCACATAGACAATGGCCGCGCAGGCAACCGCCAGTGCCAGGCACAGCACCGTGAGCACAGCCCCCACGCTGGCCCCGGCAATGGCTGCAATCGTGCCGACAACGATGCCGCCGGTCAGCACCCAGCTGGCGCCCGTCCACACCAGCAGACTGATCCGCTTATGCCTGATCTGCCCCTGGGTGAGGTAGCGGTACTGGTCGGATAGGGAGCCCAGCACCCACAGTCTCGCCACAGGCACCCAGGCCAGCCAAGGTGCTGCAATGCCTCTGCGCTTGGCGACGGTGTACAGGGATAGCGCCGTGAACACATAGATGGCAATGCTCACCAGAGGTGCCACACCGCCGGTGAGGAGCTTGCCAAAAATGGACAGGGCACGGTCCACATAAAAATAGCTGATTTCAGGGATAAACATAGATTTCCACCTTTCTTTATTTAAGCTTCCCCTCCGGGGGAGCTGGCAGGGCGTTCGCCCTGACTGAGGAGGGGCGCTCTGGGCGAGAGCGGTTGCTAAATACGCACAGCTCCCGCTCATAATGCCCCTCTTCCGACCCGCCTGGCGGCGGGCCACCTTCCCCGGAGGGGAAGGTTTTAGGCGCTTCTTACCGCACTGCGGCGGGGAGCCAGGCACGCAGGCCGGTGGGCCGCTCTGTCCGTCCAGACGGCATCCAGAGCCAGCTCGGCCCCCACCGTCAGCGCCGTATACAGCGCCGCCCACCAGAGAACGCCATAGATTTTTGCGGGAGCCTTCTCCGGAGTCAGGAAATCCACCTGCTGCCCGCGGGGTGCTCTTTTCTCATTTTCCAATCTTTTCTCCCCCCGCTCTTTCGGCAGGGCACAATATCCCTTGTATATATCTGTCATTATAGCACAGCAGCAGACAACAATGCAACGCCTTTATGACATTTTCCAAAATATACAAAAAAGCTCCCCCGAGGGGCAATGCCGCTTAGTTAACAGCTAGGCGGCATTATTCTATTCAAGGGAGTTAGCGA
>ERZ837380.802-NODE-802-length-44741-cov-4.021886_pt1 | contig 44741 bp, 36 predicted proteins | sample MGYA00519685_ERZ837380 | MGnify/ENA primary metagenome ERZ837380 (study PRJEB31850, sample SAMEA3708817) | human gut metagenome | biome: human gut; feature: human-associated habitat; material: faeces | place: China | collected 2014 ...
AAGCAATGTCTGCCTATTATTCACTATCAATTCATAAAGTTCATCACCATTATTAAAGTATTCCCCAGTATTCAAGTACAAACCAGATAAATCTTTATACTCCCAAACATCTCTACTATTTATTTTAACAACCACATCTACACCTTTCTCATTAGCCCATCTACAAAAGAAAGGATAGACATTAGCTCCAAAATAAAAACTATCGAATATACCTTTAGGTATTTTTGTCATATACAAAAACTGTCTAGTACCCTGACTTAACCAGTGAGGTGGTATTAATACACCACTTTCTTTTTTAAACATAGGAAAAGTAGGTTCTACTATATGGTCAACAACTCTAAGTTCATCTTTTACTATTTGATCTTCAAACCATTCTACCCTCGCTCTTCTTATAAACCCTTCTGAAACTTTACCATTTAGCCAAGGAACATTTGGTTCTTCTGATACTCCACTTAACACCTTAAACATACTTATGCCCCTCCTTTGAACACTTTACAAACTCTTCAACTTCCACATCCTTTGAAGCTATCATCTTTACAAAGTCTTCTTTAGTACAATTTCTATCACACTTACTTTTCTTATAAGACGAATTACAGCATTCATCACAAGATTTACCACTATACCTAGAAAGAAGCTTAGGTACGCTACCCTTTCTAGAAGAAGTGCATAATCCATATTTCTCCTTAGCTAACACCTGAGATACACATGTCTCAAAAGTCTCAAAATTACCATCTAAAGCATTATTATAATCCCCAGTATAAGATGCTACTAAATTAATATCATCAAACACAACTTTTAATATAGTATACTCATAACTGTAGTAATTACATATTATTACAGTAAAATTAGGGTACTTAAACAGTAATTTACATAACTCATAAAAATTAGCACCAAAAGCACACATATCAACAAACAGATAAGCAATACCCTTCTTGCTTGACTTTTCAATATACCTCTCTAACACCGAACATACATTATCTTTTCCTTCAGATGGAATAACATTTGGAAAGAAATTCTTCAAAAACTGGTACTCTCCAGAGTAATTACCACACTCACTTATACAAGTATCTACTTTACCATAATAGATAGCATTTTTATTTTTCTCTAACACTTTATTACAATACTCTACTAAAGAATAAGTTGTATGAAAATCTTCCTCTTCTACCTTAACACTATAAACAGACTCTACAAAACAACTAAAGCACCCTTTAGAAGCCATCTCACCACTAAATGGTGGAACATCTAAGTCTCTACAAGCAAAAATGAATACACATTTCTCACAACTACCCTTTAGGAAATTCCTAAAATCTTTATCATAGTAAATACCTCTTACATCATCTATTAAATATAAACTATAAGGCATCTCGCTTAACTTTAAAACAAGCCTACCAGAATGATCTTTACCATCATATAACACAGGTACATCCCCTAGACTATTAATCCTATTTATTTCATATTCTACATTGTTTCCTTTATTATCTATTCCTGTTACACTAACAAGACCTTCTTCTCTATTTGAAGCTATATAATCACTCATAGAATCATATATAGCATTTATAAAGTTTGTCTTATTATCTCCTGAGCCTCCAACTAATAGATTCACATTATGATATAAATTAACATCCATATAGTTTAAATCTGTTTCTATCTTAATAGTAACTTTAGGAGTATCAAACACAATAAATCCCCTTCCTACTCAAACACTCAGTCTACCCACAAATCTTCACTAAAGTCATAATCATCTGGTAGTCTCTCAAGTATCATATCATCATTAACACATTCTCCCTTACGTTTAACACATAACTCAATAGGATTATACTCCTTCATATTATACCCTTTAAGTATGTCATTTATATTATGTCTACCAGATGGGCATACCCTGTCTGATATCCAGTCTCTAAACATCCAATCGTCTGCTTTAGATGATTTACATTTGTTATACATCATTCTTAGAAGAACACCACCATGTGTAGCATACTTCAAATCCTTAGCAAAGTATAATTCACCAGACTTCATGTTCTCAGCAATGATAAGATAACCATACACTTCTTTATACCTTTTATTTTTATTAACAATTCTATACTTTCTCAAGACCTACACCTCCACAATCAACCCTAACTGTCGTAGTCTTAAATACCTATAACAAATAATTGACCATATTTTATCTAAATACTCTTTAGGTATCACACCGCTAAGATTATACATAATAGATCGCCTATCTTCCTTATATAATTTTCTAACCTTAACAGGAGCAGTTACATACCTTAAATTATATTCTAAATCCCTACTTCCTAGGAAATTATTCGCAGTATTGTTCTTAAAAATATCATAATCTTTAATTTTCTTAACAGCATTAGGATCATTTAAAAATATTGAATAAAGAAAAGATACCCCATTATCAAAAATAGGAGAGGGGTATATTTTACTATCTTTACTTAAGAATTCTATATTTCCCGAATGCCTATCCTTTCCCATTATCAAATAGTCCCATATTAAATAAGTATTTACAACCGTTGATAAACCAATTCTTCTAAATGTATCGATCGGATATTCATTACCTATCTTATTCAACTTATATAATTTTCCTGCATTTATCCTATCATACCCTGCTCTCTTATAGGATAATGATCTACAAGCATAAGTAATTAAATCTCTTCCATCTATAGATACCAGAACTTTGTCTAAATACTGATACAGTACTGGTAAACCTAAACACTTCCCAAGCCTACCTGCAATAACTTCATTAATACATTCAGTACCAATAAAACCATATACTGAGTCGTAATAAGGTAGTTTTATATAATAGGTCTTTCCATCTATTTTTCTAACCTCTTTCATGTACACACCCTGTGAACCAGATGTAGCATCATATACCCAGTTTTCGTTCCTTAAATCCACTATCCTGTACATGACAATAAGCACCTACCTTTCTATACATCAACCTTTCCTTCTCTTTTCCTTCTCTACCCAATCTGTACTTCCACCACTTGTTCTATTGTACGATTCCATAGCATTATATTTCTTGATAAGCTTCTTCTCTAAAGCATTCATTTCATTCTTACCACAAAAAATAATTTTAACGTATGCTTTTCTACCATACTTAACATCAGCATACACATCACCATTACCCTTCCCAATAAAGTGATTATGTACCCTATTGCATACTCTGGCTGACTGACCTACATATACATCTGCATAATGTTTAAAATTATTATGTCTAACTTTATGTTTGAATATAAGTATTACATAACAGCCAGAATCATTATTATATCTATAACCTTTCCTATCTTTACTGCTTATAATCCAATCTGATAGATAATCTTTCCAATATACAAACCCTTCTGCTTCTTCCTTGTTCTCTATATTTAATATTATTAACGATATAATTATCATTATACCTACTATTAAAAAGAAAACTAGAAAGCCCTGAGCCTTCCCGTCGCTTAAGTATTCTTGTACTATATCTATAACACTTCCCATACTATTACTATCCATAAACAAAATACACCTAACCTTAATTTTAGTTATAGTTTAGCAAAATTAAACACAAAAAACAATATAATTAAACCAAAAACATTACAAAATCAATAAAAAAAGACAGCTTAACCAATAGATTAAACTGTCTGATACTATTAAAATCTTATACCATATACCCATATTCCTATAATTATCGTTATAATCAGAAGAAGTGCACCAAGACTCATATTAATGTAGGATAAACATTTTATATCATCACATACCCCTTCCAATACACTGCCTCTCTTATTCGTTATATCTAAATACATCCTTGCACCAGAAGCAATACAGCACACTCCGACTATTCCAGATACCACTATTATAAGCAATACTACATCTTTTAAGGTATTCACACTAATTACCCTCCTTTTCTATATAGCAATAGGAGAGTAGGGATCACATTCTTCATAATAATTCAATCCTTACTCTCCATATCTTTCTTAAAATAAACCTTTCTCGTGAATTCCTAGTAAATGTTCATTGATTGATTCAAGAACATCTATATAGCTATTACCCCGACGTTTTATACTATCTAAATGAACTGCAATACCAGACCTCACAGCCTTTTCTAACCTATCTTTATCATACAAAGCACAAACTACATTCTCAGCATACCCCTCTGCTAGTACATGATCATAGAAACAAGTTACCATCATTACATTATCATCTGAACCTTCTAGTAACCTACAAAGAGCATCTGTTACCAAATTCTTAGTTTTATACACACCCCATGATTGCAACATTTTAGTTGACCTCGACAACCATCCTATCCATTTCGGAACTAAGAAAACAGTACCATTCATCCAGATGTAAGAGCAGTATAAGTACCAAGCTAAGTAATCTATATCAGTTTCACCTTTTACCAAAGCTCCTGAGAAGTCTAATGTTAAACTTTTTATTAATTCCATCTCATAGTTACCTTTAAACATTAGAGTTGGTTTTGGTATAGGTATATTCTTCTTTTTCAAGTCCTCCATACTCCTTATATTAGGATCTCTTACAGATACCACAGATGCTAAGAATGCATTACCAGAATCTATACCCTCTTGCATCTTCTTTACAAAATCTATACCAGAAGTATCATAATCATCTACTGAAATTTCTCTATTCACCATAGTACACTCCTTTACTTGTTATATAAATCAAAAGTATCTGTAATAGTTTCTAAGATAGAATTAATCGTATTAATATCATCTTCATCAAGCTCTGTTAAAATTGTATTTCTATGTAATTTCATCCAATTTCTAAAATTAGATAATAATAAACCTAAGTCAAGACAGTAATCAAGTGTATCCCTACCTATAAAATTAGAATACGCAACACACGCTCCAAACATAGCATAAGATGAAAGAAAAATTCTAACATTATCACACACACTCATTGCTACAATGGTACTATTTAAATTAGTTTTAATAGAAGTATCAGTACCATATTTATCCATACTTTCAATACATAAAAACAAACATCTTAACCAGTAACTAATCAGTGCCTGCCTCTTTACTAACCATTTATTCATCTCAAAAACATACCAAAGTAACACTCCATCAGATTCATACCCATTCAAAAAGAGTAAATCCTTCCTCAGAGTACTTAGAAACCTTTTCTCAAACTCTTTGTTTACCAATATCTCGTACCCTGATTTTCCTAAATCTTTTATTTTAATAGAGCCATCACTAAACCCCTGTTTTAACATGTAAGTAGACTTTAAGTCTTCAACATTGTTTAAATCATATAATTCTGTTTTAATCTCAACACCATCAATATTCATCTGTACCACCAATTTGACCTTTCTTAAATGTTTAAGTATATTTTACCAAAATTTAAACAAGAGAGGTACTGAATCCCTACCTAAACATACCCACTTTCTCTAGTATAAACATGATCAAATTAAACAATAGTACCTTTGTTACTAACAAACCACCAACTATCTCAAGTATTAGAACCCTCTTAAACAATGCCCACTTTGTAAGGTATGTTACCCCATTTATTTTCTTTTCTTTACCTTCTGTCAATACATAATCATTATCATCTTGAACTTTATACTTCCCTAATGTAAGGATACCCATCAATGATAGACCAAAGATAAGATCTGACCTATCAAATATGTAGGCAAGTACCATCAATACACCATATAACATCAATATAAGACCAATAAAGCTTATTACTGTCTGTATAAAGCTCCAAATCCTATCTTCCTTTTCAGCTTTTATATTCTCCCTAATGTAAGCTACAGTACTCTGCTGTTTTGCAGATAGTTCTGGTACGTCAGATAAATCGCACTGCGGAGTACTTAACAGGAACTTCTTCGGCATTCCATCGATTTCCCATTCATCTTTTAATTTCTTATACAAACTAACCTCGGAGTTTGTCATATTATTACTACTTCCATTATTTAAAACCTGATCAGAATATATAGATGGTAATTCTGAAGGCTTTTTACCACTTTTAGATTTAAATAACCACATTCCAGTTATCTGAGTACTACACTGTCCATAATGATCTGACCATTTAGTACCCTGTAAACCACTATCACCTATAGATATTTCTTCTCCATTCCAACCATCAATAAAAATATAATGACCATCTGTATTTGCACAAACAACACACAATATTATGAAATAGTTTTCATCATAAAATTTTCCTTTTAAATATGTCAACTTTTCATTTGTTGTATTTCCTGGAACCTCTGCTTGCTTTGTAATACATTCCAAGTCTGGACAAAAATCTGTAATTTTACTAAAATTAAAATGCCAATCAGCTAATTCAGTATTATCACCAGAATTAGCCCATCTAACAAAATCAATAGGAGTCTTCTCTTTAGGATTCATGAACCCATCCTTTACCGTCATATAACTACATGCATAATAACCACATCCTGCTTGATGTATTGTTCTCGTTGTACTTGTACCCAAATATATTTTGTCATTCCAAGAAACACCATCACTAGGATCTATAAATGTATTAGAACCTTGATTCCACGTAGAAACATCTTCCTGCTTAAATTCTTTACTACTATCATACCCATACACTTTACAGCTTGGTAGAAGAGTAGTAGCTATCATAACCCATATAATCAAGTTCTTAAATATTCTTTTAAATCCCATATAACTACTACCTCTCTTATAATCGCTAAAAGGGTTACCGTGTCTACCACGATAACCCTACAGTATTCTACACTCAATTTAAATATCTTAAATACCTAATGTACTCCTGCAAAAACTAAAGAAAGCATCTAACTGACCACTTCCATACAGAAACATTAATGCCAGAACAGCAATTACAATCAAACCAATCTTTACTAACTTAATCATACAGACTTCCTCCTACCTTTTCTTTCAGTTTTCTAAAATACTTCTTTCCAGTTTCTATTTTTAATTTTCATACTTCTATTTTAACATATTTTAAAACTATTGCAACTCCTTCACAGTTCTAAAATATAACTATCACATATCTAAATTTATTTTCATTAGCACAACCCAACAAACACTACTTTATCTTTTTGAGAGCCTCATCATTTAATAACAAACTCATGATACAACTGAAATCACTTCCTGCGAACATATCACTTGCCTTAGCCTTATCGGCTATATCCTTCTTGAATTTTGTAAGTTCCTTACCCTTGGATATAAGAACATATACATGCTTATTGATAATATCACGCTCTCTAGTCATTCTACCCTCAAACTGCACCATCTTGTTTGGACTTGGGTCATAATTATAAAAAATACAGTAATTACAATTACCGAAATCTAGACCTTTCTGAACATTCGTAATAAGCACTTTAAGATCACCCATCTTGAATTTATCAATCAGAGTGTTTTTCTCTTTTATCTTGGTAGAACCATTCATAATTTCACAATAAATTCCATACCCAAATAGTATATCCTGAATGGCTGCCTGAGACTCTCTATACTGAGCATAGATAAGTACAGACTCACCCTTATCTGTAATCTCAGATACCAAACCTACCAGATCTCTTAACTTAGGAGTATTATCAAAATCCATTACAAAATCATCCTCAAAGAAATATCCTGGACAATCATATACCATATTAGGAATACTTACTCTAGTTAATAGTTTCTTCTGCAAAGGTGACAGTTCTGATACCACAACCTCAGCAGTACAATCTTTCATAATAGCTCCAGAACTCTTCCGAGTACGAGAGAAGTACCGATATCCTACACTTCTCCTGAATTCATCAGCATTCTTATACTTTCCACTAGGTTTTGGATAAAGTCCTTGGTAATTCATCTCTACATACTTATCATTGAAATCCGTTAAGGTAGGAAGAAGAGAATCATCTATAAAGCTCAACTGATTATAAAACATTGTTAAATTATTCTCAAACGTAGTAGCATTAAGTATTATTACCCTTTCAAACATATCAGCTATGACTTTAGTAGCATCATATATCTGAGATTTCCTATTACCTAATACACTTCCTGCCTCGTCAACAACAATTATATCAAAAGGAACATCATTGAAATACTCATAATACCCTTTTAAATATTCTTGAAAATCTATATTTTTTACTATAGAATGAGAAGCTACTATACTATACTGTAATTCATCTTTATTTTCACTTAAAAACTTCTGAATGTACTTCTTTTCACCATACACAGCATCTACATAATCACCTGTAAATCTTATTACCTTATCTCTGGTTTCAGATACAAGGTTTTTCTCAGTAAGATATAAAAATCTGAACTCAAGACCTGACTTATTAAGCTTCTGTTTAAGCAGATTAAATAATGCACATATAATTACAGTCTTACCCAGTCCTACTGAATCACCAAGAATAGCCCTCTTAGCATAGTACAAATAAGCTACTCCCAATGTCTGTAAATCCTCAAGAGTACCAATACGCTTCTCTATACCTTCATCTGAACCTTGTTGTTTAACCAATGCTATTTCGCTAGGATTTAAGTCATAAATCAATTTCTTTAGATCTCTAACATACCCATTATCATCGGACATCTCGATAATTCTATCTAATATATCACAGTCCTCATCTGTCAAGTATTTACCCTTTAACCTACCGTTATGGTAGTACAGTTGTCTTCTTTGTCTCCCTGCCATCTTCTACCTCTACCTTTGTTTCAACCTCTTTCTCACCGTCAGTAGGAGAGTATGTAAAACTTTTACCCTCCTGCCACTTCTGATACCCATCTATTATAACACACCTCAAGTATTCAAGGAAGTCCTTCGATACAGGATGAAAAATTTCATTCTTATTTCTTTTAATATGCTTTCCTTCTTCCTCAGTACCCTCTTCATGTTTAATTGTATTTGGAAATGTAATATACTTCCCATTAGCACCTTCATAAATACAAATCCCATTTAATTTCAGTACATCATCCAATACAACAGAACACTGAGCTAAAGGATAAGACCAATTCTTTCTCTCTTTTACAAAATAATTAACCTTTGTTACAACCATCTTTCTATACCTCCTACACATTAAATAAATAACTTATCACGCCTCTGATACACTCTACCCATCTTTAAGTCTTTCTCTATTTCCTTTTTAGAGAATAGTACTAAGGCTTCTGAAACTGTACAACCTTTATTAGCTTTAACGAAATCCCTTAATGTTTTGTAATCACCTCTATCTGCTTTCTTTTCTTCTACTTTAACCTCTTTTACAACTGGTTTCTGATTTTGCTTATTAGAAGCTATGACTTGTTTACTACCTTTCTGGTATATATTTTCAGCACCATAACCTTTAATATCTTTCTCTATTTCTCTTGTAAGATTTTCATCCTCTTCTACATCTTCTTCATCAGTAAAATCTAAACTTCCAAATATATCATCGTCATCTTCTTCATCAGTCACATCTTTCTCTGTTGCATCTTCCTCATCTTCGAAGCCTAAGCTTCCAAATATATCTTCCTCATCATCCTCACTTACTTCAATATCATTTGTATTTTCTTTTACCTCTACTGCATCTACCCCTCTCTTGGAGTTTCCTATTCTCTTTCTTGCCTCCCTTGTCTTACTTATCTCCTCTACATCAGGCACTTCAACATCTGAGCAATTTTCACAACGTTTATCTAACTCTGACTCACCATAAAGCAGATTATCAAATTCATCTCCACTCAAATCCTTCATTGAATCAAAGCTCCATAAGTCATCTATATCTCCAACTTCACTTGTTTTTCTCCAAGATTCATCTACAGATTTACCCTTATTTATTGGTATGGCTTTTTCTTTCCTGTCGTCCTTTTTACTCTCCTTAATACCCTCCTTGGCTTTTGATTTTACCATATCCAAAAAGTTCTTAGTAGCTTTACTATCTGACTGAGCATAATCTGGATCTTCTACATCATCTGATGAATCCATAGGAGAGAAGTCATCATCCTCATCATCTTCTTCATCAAAATCATTATCCCAACCAGAGAAAGGATCATCTTCCTCCGAATCTTGCGTTTCTTCAGTTTCATCCTCGTCTTTATCAGTCTCTTCTGGGAAGTCTACGTCGTCGTTACAATCATCTTCATCTGGAAAATCTACATCATCGACTTCTTCTTCCCTTTCAAAATCTTCATCTGTACCCTCTGAACCTTCATCAAAATCATTATCTGGAGAGTCATCTACATCCTCGTCTACAGATTCATCCGCACCCTCGTCTACAGTATCATTAAACATATCATCATTATCATCAAATTCATCTTCTGTTGGAAAGTCATCTGTATCTTCGTTACCCAAGACGTTATCTGAATTGTTGTCTTCTATTTCATCCTCGTCTGTGATCTCACCATAAGCCCAACCATCTTCATCGTATTTTACCTCAACATATATTATCCCATTTCTATTCTTAGTCTTTCCTACTTCTGATTTGTTTACTTCCTGAGTCTGTTTTACACTTTTCTCTTTATTTTCATTGTTTTCGGATTTCTGATCTATACCTTCTAATTTCTGTTTTGTATCCTTCATAGAACCGTTATTTTCTTCACCATTCGATTCCAAGCTTTCACCACTCGAAGCTATTCCTTCACGTCTCTGTTTTATACTTTCTTTAAATGATACTGTATTTCCAGTTTCTAAATTAGTACCTTCCAAAGACTGATTTATTTTTCCTACATCTATCTCAGTACCTTCCCTATTATCCCTTTTTCTATTTTCACCAAATACCCCATTAGTACTAATGTCTTTCAGAATATCTTCTAAAGAGTCTCCAGTGTTTTCTAATTCCGTATAACTCTCAGCTATTCCAGTACTACCTATAGTTTCAGAATTTCCTGTATTATTAACAGTACCATCATCAGATGAAACAGATTTATTTACCAAAGTATTTTCAGTTATCTTCTTTTTATCTTTAACCACTTTAGGGGCGAGAACACGTAAGTCCTCACCCCTATCACTATCCTCAAATTCCTTAAAAAATCTACGCCGTAGTTCAGCAATCTGAGGTATATTATGAACATCTTCTACCTGTATACTAAAGTTCAGGTCTGATTGAAATTTTTCCCTACTTCCTGTTACCCTAATATCCATATCCCAAATTACCCCCATTAACCTAATACTTTCAACCTAATATTTTAATTACCACTTACTTAAAGGACTCCTTGGCTCATCATCGAACAAATCATCTATTGACAAGCTATCGTCATTATCTACAGTATCTTCATATGTAGCTAAAGAATCATCTGCCCTATCAATTATTTTCCTCTCTTTTGCTGGAACATACCTATCGTTAGCACCAACCATATCTTTATCACAACCTGGACATAATCTCTTCCATACCTCACCAACATATCTAAATACATCAGTATTGGTTTCATTCTTAGTGGTAATAACCTCTCCGTGACAAAATGTAGCTTTATTATTGTTAATATTACTAGATCTCAATGCCATGTCACCCTCTTTAGGAAGATTATAAGGAAAGTCCTTTCTAGTAATTTCCAATCCAGTTTTAATTTCCTCGAAGTCACCTCTTACAGAAGTTCTACATCCAACCAGAGGATAAATCTGCTTACTAATAATCTCATTCGTGATACGATGAGGTATTAAAATAACCCTGTACCCTCTATTAGGTAACTGTGTTACTATCTTACCTAACAAGGTTTGAAACTCAGCTTTATCATCTTTATCAAAAGAACCTGTTAATGACTTCATCTCATCAATTATTACATATATGAATGGAAGTTTCACTTCTGGGTGATTTTCCTTCATATCTATAATATTAATAGAGTCATAGCTATTTATAAAGATTCTACGACGTTCTGCCTCACCTACAGTACCATCTCTATGCTTAGAATCATCAGTCAACTGACGTAATACCTGTAAAATCTTATCTGGCTTTGATTCAAATCTCTTAAAATGTGGTAGTAGTCTACTCATTTTATAGTAATCTGAGTCAGTACCCTTCGGGTCAAATACATAGAAATTAATTTCCTCAGGAGAACTAAACATACACAACTGAAGTACCAAGCTCTGTACCTTCCAAGACTTACCACCTCTAGGTTTACCACTAATAATATAACTATTAGTCTTATATGCATCACATTTAAGTACATGACCAAACTCATCTGTACCCCATATATAAGGCATTGTTATCTTAGGATTCATGATGAAATCCTTTTCATGATTATAAATGTCTCCCAAAGAAATCATTGGGCTTCCACCTACAAACAAATTGATATACAAATTCGTACCAACTGTATTTACCAATGCATAGGCATCTTCTCTACCCTTTACTGGCTGTCCATAATCATCACATTTGTAAATCGACACCAACTCATCAGCAATCGTCTGTTCCTTACCGATACATGACTTTGTTCTTTCTGTTTTTAACTGTACCAAAAACATATTCTCTCGTAATGATATAAGAATTGGTAAATCATCTTCGTCTTTAACACCTGCTGTTTGAGCTGCTTCTCTGAGAATATCTTCATACCCTATGAAGTCATCGGAACTATCTGGTATTTCCTTCATAGAAGCAAAATTAGGATTCATTAAAGGTAATACCTTTGTAAATGTCTCTACCAAATAACTTCTGGTATACATTCCAGCTGGTACTTCTTTATCTTTTAAATCATTTAACATCTCACCTACATTAATGTCTTCTTGGTATACCCCACCTTCTACTTTCTCTTCCTCTTCATCTTCTGGTATATCCCAGTTATCAAACATATTCTCATCTTCATCATCTCCAAAGCCATCATCGCCGAAATCAGCATCCTCTGATTCACTATTCGAATCATCACCGAACATATCGTCGAAGCCATTTGTATTTATATCACTTCCACTATCTTCTTCGATATCATTTTCTTCATAATCATCTAAAGGCTGTTCAGCTTCTTTTTCTCTTCTTTTTCTTCTCTCTTCTTTTTGAGGTCCGTAATATGTAGATGCAAACATAATACCCACCATTAATGACATAAGAGAACCAATCATAATGGACATACAACAATCTGTATTAATATTCTTAACAGGAATTGCCATAAATCTAAGAAGAAGTCCAACAGCAAATCCACATAAGCTAATCCTCATAGACAAGCTACCGAAGCTGAACCTATCTATTATATAATTATCATTATTAGCTTCTTTAAATTCCTCATAAAACACTTTAAACCCTAATGAAATAGCCTTACACAGTCCACCTATTACCCTAATTACACCTTTAATAAAGGACATGAAAGCTTCTTCGTCTTTTGTAAATACCCCATTACCACCATTCATACCAGATCCCTGCATAGGGTTAGGTTGACCCCCGTTACCTTGTTGTACTACTCCACTAGGATTTCCGCCATTTACCAATGACATCGGATCTACTCCATTATTTCCTCCAGACCATTCGTCTCCACCCATTCCTGGTCCATTAAACTGATTATTACCACCTAAACTAGAGCCTGGTATTGTACTACCATCTCCATTACCTTCCATATTCCATCCTTCTAGTGTTCCTTGACCTGGTTCATTCTTTGGTGGGTTCATTCTAAACTCCCTTTCTGCCTTAGCATTGTTTAAGTCCATTCCACTTGTATCAATATTATGTCTCATACTCTACAAACACACTTACCCTTTCAGAAGAATCTGAAATGAAATACTCCAAATACCAAAAATAACACTCCATAGACACCTATACCTATTACCACTGCTGGTTTAACTCTTACAAAAAACTTCTCTTCTACCTTAAAGTAAGAAAAAGCTAATATGCAAAGCATTATAAGAAATGCGTTTAATATCATCATACCGAAAACAACCTCCTAATCTTTATTACACTACCCTCTTAGAATTACCCCAATGAGTCCCAGTTCAATTCCTCATCATCTGAAGTATCATAAGGAGTATCCCCATAATCATCTTCAGAATCTTCCTCATCAATCACATTACCATCTTCATCTATTCTCTGACCTTCAGAATTGAAATCATACTCTGTGTCCTCATTTTCCCAGTCTTCATCACCATAATCAGAATCATCATAATCTAACTCTCTAGCTTCCTCTTCCATTTTCTCATACATAGGAACAGCTTCATTATTATACTTATCTGTTATGTAATTTACAACAAGCTTACCATCTCTATATACACAGGCATCATCTACATCGGAATCAATACTTACAAGCCAACCACTATTAACATCGCTATAACGCTCCATTGTAATATCAAATACAACAGTTCTTAATTTAGCTTTGTCACTTCTATAATAGTTAAGTATGTAATCATACAGATACATATTCGCCTTAGTTGAGTCGGATTCAAGGCTATAAATATGTAAATCATCATAAATCTTATCTTTATCATTCAACCAGAAATCTTTAGAAGTAAGATCAAGTACCTCAGCCTGAATAGAAAAAACTATTCTATTCTGTGCAAATACAGATGAGGATAATACCTGGTCTATCTGCAAAGACAACATACATTCTCTATACATATTTCTAAGAAACTGATTTGAATATGTAGGCTCATAATCACTAGAATCAAAGAATCTACTATATCTATTAACTACATAACTATTTCTTGAGTATCTCTGAATTGTACTTATATCCAAAGATGAAACAGCATTTAAATAAGCATATAAGCTCTCCTCAGCAGTTTTACTAGGATCTCCTATTGACAGAAGTTTCCCATCAAGATTCCATATGAACCCATCTGGTAAGTCACCATATCTTCTACACAAATCTTCCTGTTTAGTCATTAAGTATTCTATTTCATTATCATTATACTCAATTTCAGGAGTAGGAGTAACCTCAATAACGTTTCCTTCAGCATCAGTCGTACTTACCATACCACTATCTGTTGTAGCATTCTGAGCTTCTAGCTCTTCTTCAGCCTTTTCCTGCCTATACCTAGATACATTAGCAGACAGCATAGCAAATATAAATAACACAAATACCCCAATCGCTATCTTTACTTTATGTTTACTAAGAAATTCCATACCTACTCTACACCTCCGTCTATATTTACACCAGTTCTAAAGATATCACTCTTAGACAGATAATCTGGTAATGACATCTTTACAATAGTTGATACACTCTTATCAAGATGTACTAAGAAAGCCTTATCATAAATACTTACTACATCTATATCCTTTTCAAATGTTTCGGTATTACCCTTTTCTGTTACTAACCTATCTAATTCACCTTTAAGTAGTGGAATGGATAATCTTCTACATAAATCACTTCTTGTATCGTCATCTCCAATAGCCCCAACAGCAAAAGAGGTAATATTTCCAAATACACCAAATCTATCATTATCTAACAACTGTTTTACATCGTTCGTGATAATAAAGTTAATGTCTCCCAACTTACGTCCACCAGTTAATGCAGTCTGGATAGCTGCATCAGCATCAGGAAATGAGCCCCAACGCTGAAACTCTTCCCAAACCTTAAAATTAAACTTACCCTCTGCCTTTGAGAATATCGAACGTATATGAGATATACATGAAGCAGATAACTGAGCTAATCCCATCTGTATAGGATCTACCTGAGCTGGAGATTTTCCTGCCATACCAAAAGAACAAATTACAAGTTTTGACCTTCTAATATCCTCTAAAGTTACCCTTTCATTAAATACATTAGAGCGAATTCCACCATTCTCCAAATCTTCAAAATAACTGGAAAGCTTCGCTATAACTAAATCCAATGCCTCCTTATACTTAGGATTTCTCTTATACTGCTGAGTAATCTCTAAGTCACTCTCATCATCAAGGTCATTTAAATTCCTAATCTCACCAATAGAATATCCATAATTTGCTATCAAATCTATACATTCATCATATAAATCCTTAAGTACATCATATACATTATATAATGTTAACCCCTCACTATTACCCCATGTATTCATATCATTGGCATCTACTCCGGCATCACTATATACCCTACTTACTGCGTTGTTTACTACAACATTAGCCCAGTCATCTGTTACCATATTCTTACCAAGTAAGGTCTTTATTAGAGCCAATGTAAAAGAATTACTGAAAGAGTACATATCTTTATCAAGGTCAGCATTACCTGTCAAGTTTATTTCAACAGGATCAAAGTAACAACCCTGACCTTCAGCCATGTTTAGAATTACAACATCGTCCTGATTTGCTAAGAATCCCGCAAAAGGAATATATTCAAATCCCTCTATATCATTAATGGTCCCGTTGTAATTATCTTTTGAAATTAGCTGTAGAAGTAATACCTTAAGATAGTAAGATTTTCCTCCACCAGTCTCAGCAGTAATCAAAATATTCTCAGCATCTACCGAATCTTTCTTCATTCTCTTATAGACAGGAAAACCAGAATAAATATCCGTACCCCAATAATCTCCACCCCTGCCTATCTTTCCCTGGTCATAGGTAGTAAATCTAGCAAGTAATTCATCCGTTACAGTGTTAGAACCTACCTTCTTAATAACACTGTCGCTATACTCCATAGAGAAAGGACTAAAATATCTCATGAACTTGAATAAGTCTGAATCTACTCTCGTTAGTTTCAGACTAATATTCTTACAGTATGAAGTTACCTCAAAGATAGTTTTGTCAAAACTTTCTCCTCTACTTCCAGATACTAACATCATAGATCTGTACCTAAAAGTTTTTCTATTCCTACGTTTCTCTGCATCTGATAAGTAGACCAAAGACTGTTTACGCCAAACCATACTATCCATTGATTCTACATTCTCCTGATAGTTAAATTCATCAACGTCCTCAGCCTCCTCGTCAATGCTTCTCCACGTCCTTAATTTACTTGCCATTCTAGGACTATTCCAGTCTATTCTTGTAGGTTCAAATACAGAGATAAAGGATATTTTAACATCTCCCCTTACTAACCTACGAATATTGTATCTTAAGTCTATAGGTACTTCCTTAGGATACCCGTCTATCGTATAATAAAAAGTAATATTATCCTTCCCACTGTAAGTTCCATACCCATTAGAATAGAAGTTATAATCCCTCAATTTAGGATGCATACTAATATCTTTCTTAAGTATGTCAAGTATCCTTCTGCTCCACAACTTAGTAAACTTAGCATTTCCAACAGCGTCCTCTATCATAGGTGGGGTAGTACTTACCACATCTTTATCTTCCTTGACATCCGTTGTCATGTTAGGACTAGAATTTACCCCATTGTTGATATCCTCTTTAACTTTCCTCTTCTTTCCAAATATAGACATAAAAGTACCTACCCTCCCTATATCAACATACTGTAACTCTTATTATACTTTGTAAGATAAAACCTCTCACGCATTGATTTACCTTCTGGGTAATCACTATCAAACCCTACCTCAAATAGACAACCCTTAAATAGTTTCATATTCGATATACAACTCTTTACCGGCAGTTTAAACTTCTCTATACTACTTTCACTTCCAACTGCATAAAACAGGCTTCCCTTCGAGTTAAGTATATGGGACTTAGAATTCTTTGTCCTATCTATAACAATAAATGTATCGTAATCAGTATCATCTAATAGTGTAAACAACACATCCTTATTAGGACAATTCGTGAATACCACACTATTATAGAAATACTTTCTATCTCTTACCCTATACTGGTTTACCCAAGAGAATTCAGAGTACCTCTCTTCTAACATCTCTCCTACTGCATCTACAACTATCAACTTTGGTCTTAAGTTTCTTATGTTCTCTAGATACAATCTAAGACCTAAAGCAAAAGATATTAAATATTTGAAATTTCCTATCTCTTTAATCCTTATTATTTTCTTTTCCTTCATATATGATATCTGAGGAAAGAAAAGTAATGATGGTCTTGTATTACCTACAGGCTGTATTTCAGCTCTCAAGGAAACATTCTTCTTTAAGTCACTCTCAAGCTTCTTCATTGTCTTTTGCATTTCACCATGTTCTTTCTTCATTGCTGAAAGAACCTCCGCAGTATTTGCAAATAACTCTGTAGCATTCTCAGACATTTGTAACAGTTCAAAATTCTTTTGATTGTACTCCATCATAAGATTCTGAACTGCCTCTTTTACAACCATTAAGTAATTAGAACTGAAATTAGAGCTTCCATTCTTTAAATACCTATTTAAAAAGTCACTAAGAACACTTACCCCTCCTAATTCAGCAACTTCTGTCACTTCATCAAGAGAATTTACAAGATTTACAAGCTCTCCACTATCCTCGATAAAAAACTCATCATCAAAATATTTTCCATTTACCCCCGTTATAAACATCTTAACTACTATATCCGTATCTTTTTCATTACAGATATAAATAATCTTTGATGTTTTATCCTTCATCTCAGTTAAATATGTGACCTTATCCTCTGGAGTCTCATTACTCTTATGATAAACTAAACAATCTATCCTACCTACTATTAAAGTTGCTTCCCTTAATGTCTCTACCCTTAATATCCCATCACGTTCTAAACCTTTATTTTTCGATACAACTATAATCATACAGATCATAACCTCTCTTGAATATCTTTTCTTTAAAAATTTACCTTTTCTACACTATTATTTACAATTCTATATTATCTAACCAACAACCATTAGGGAAAAAGAATGTATTCTTTACAAATTGAATATCTTCATCCAGATATTCATAACTTCCAGAAATAGCAACAGTACAGGTCTCCATAATATACCTTTCAACTCCTACCTCAATCACAACTCTCTCAGTAAGTCCTATAGATGTTGCAACAAGTGATACCCTATCTGCCTTGCTTAGTAATAATACTGTATTACCTTTTACCGACCTCTCAGTTAATATATTAATACAATCTAATGGGCAGTCTACTATAATCTTATCATAATTAGATTGTATCTGATTGTCTCTTAATACATTCGATAACGTTGTTTTCGATACCTGGCTTCCATACCCATTCGATATAATATCTGCTTCCTCATCTACATAAGGATTTACAGTATCTATACCATCTTCATTACCCTTTGCATAGAAATCCTCTGTATCTATAAAAGAAAGTAATCCATTCCTTTTGTAATCTCCATCTACAATCAGTACACTCTGTCTATTTTTATACAGATCATAGGCAATATTACACACTGTTGTGGTAACACCAGTACCTCTCTCACCTACTACAAATACAACCTTAGTCATATCTGATACATCTATTGTTGTTTGATTACTACTGGAATTATCTACCTTCTTAGTACCCTGCTTACTATTCTTATTTCCTTCCTGATTCATTGTATCAAATCTAGGATTTGAATAACCTTCATCGCTACCATCATTATCAAGTTCATCCTCATCCAAGAACCCAGTATCGGAGTGAGTTTTACCAAACCCTCCAAGACCTAAAATACTGTCTTCCGAACCAATCCCGTTATTTAAACCACCATTTTCACCCGTACCAACACTACTAGGGACATCTTCGTTAAAACCTAATAAACTATCTCTTCCAGTTTCTAAATTACTTCCATTCCCATTTCCTTGAATACCATTCTCATACCTTGACGAACCATCATTGACACCAAAAGTAGAGTTTGAGTTCTCATAGTTAATTGATACATTCTGATATGGCTTTTCAGGTTCTGTATTTCTGGTCTGATTATCAGAAAAACCGGTTTTAGCAGGTTCAACCCCTATGTTTTGACCAGAATTTACGTTCTGAGAAACACCATTAAATCCTACCCTCGCTTCTGGTGGTAATGGGTACTTCTCATTAAGTTCTACTATACTACAAGTAACAATATCTATCATAGTAACAACATTAATACTACCACCTAAGTATGCAACCGTATACAGTGGAGAATTAAAGATACTCTGAAATATCTTAACGTACTGACTTGTAGCATCTTTTGTTATAAATACCACTGTTGTTTTCTCAGAATTATTTATTATATACTCGTTTAAAGCCTTTAAATCCTTTTCTGGATGTTTAAGAAACTTATTTGTAAAAGCAATCCTTTCATAGTAGAGATGTCTGCTAGTAGAATCCTTTATCAAGTCCGATACAGAAGTATAATTAAAGATATTTACATCATCTCTGTTCTTATGAATCTTATCTGCCACACTACCAGTACTTTTACCTATACAAAATGCTACGTTCATACCCTATTCCTCCATAACCTATTAATCATCAAAGATATCTGAGAAATCCTCATCATCTTCATTATCTGTATTATCATTACCTTTCTTCTTTTTAAGCTTGCGGTTCTTTTTCTCTTGATCCTTTACTTTCTTGGCTTCCTCAGCTCTTGCAAACTCTTCTTGTTTCTCTTTCATAGTTTTATTATATACATTTACACTTCCATCACTATGAATGACCTTGATAGGAATTATTCCACCATAAGCACCATCCATAGCAAATGTTTCAAGCATTGCACTGTTAGCACTAAATTCATGTATGTGATATAATGTCTTAAACATCTCTTTTATATCATCCATATCTAAAATATGATACCCTACATAGTTTGCTTCCATCATACAACTAAGTATTCTATTTATACTACCCCATGCACTAATCTCATTACAATTAAACGTAAAAACATAAATGTCATAAGTTGTTACTCTTTCGTTCATCTGAGCTTGTAAGTAGCCAAACATATCCTTTAAGACATCTTTCACATCCGTATTTTTTACATTCTCAATTTCTACAAAGCTTTCTTCAAGTCTATCATCACTTCCTACATCACCCATTGTATCTACATGTTCCATAATGATATTACAAGAAGCTGCTATATTATAAGCATCTCCCATAGCTTCATAATGCTCAAATTCGGATTCTGAATACTTACCTAATATAACATCTTTATTTAATCTTACAAATAATCCAGTTCTACCATTCCTGAATCTCACATAATAAGGATATTCCTCATCAATAGAGTAAATACCCCAAAAATCACTATACCCTATTTTATAATCAGTAGCTTCAAGATCTTTATAATATTTACGAACTCCAGTTTCATTAAAGAAACCAAATCTAAGAATATACATAACAGCCAATAATACCAGTACAAACAATATTAACCTGGGTATTAATCCCATATTAGCCCTTGTAAGTACACCTATCGCAAGTATAATACCCACTATCGTAAAGGCTACTGCCCATACCATCTTATATTTATTGTTTTCACTCCTACCACCACTATAATCAAACGTAACAGGTAATGTAATCTTAGTATCCCCAACTTGAGGTCTCATTACATCTGACTCTTCTCCTATATAAGCCATTAGTTATTACCCTCCTTATTATAGGTTAATATCTCTTCTTGTACTTCTTGATACGTTCTACTATCTTCTTCTAACTTGTATGTCTTAAGTTCTACATCGTATGTACCCTTTAAAATACCTTTATTAGTGTCTATATAAAATACTGTATCATCTGTATTAGAATTTTCTACCAAACTCCAATCTTCTACACCTATTAACATATATAAATCAGCATATCTCTTAACATCATTTAACACAGATTGATAATTTCTAGTAGACATCACTACCAATAATGTTGATAAATCATTATTGTAGGTAACATTTTTAGCTTCCTTCTCCGAGTACTTTTTTACTAATTCTTCTTTTGTTACAGTAGATTCCTGTATACCCAATAAAGTATTGTAAGTACATCTTATTTCATACACCCTACTATCTAAACTGGTTACAAAATAAAATGTATATACCTCACTATACCCATCTACATCCTCAGTTACATTATAATAACTATAAATACCGCCACTCGAAATAACTACAGAACCATTATAATACTGTTTCATTTCCTGCATCATATCGTTTATGACACTATTAGATACTCTATTGACCATATCTGATAAAGAAAACTCTACAATATTCATTTCGTTTAAAGCTACATCAATAGGTGGTTTAGGAGTTGGAGTAGGAGTTAGCTTCTCCATTAACTCCTCATAAGTACCATATTCTAATTCATCATCACTATCTTCTTCATCTTCGTCATCATCTTCTATTTCCTCTTTAACAGGTACACCATCCTCTACCTTTTCCTTTTTATTAGATAATACCCCAAATAAGATACAGATACTTAATATTCCTATACAGAACAATATCTTCCTCTTCATGCTATCACCAACCTTTACTTCCAATTCTTATATCTGAAGAATACGCTGAATGATGGATGTTTTCCTACCCTTACACCATCAGTAACATAATGAGGATCTGTCTGAGTTGAACTTGAACAATGCATAAACAACATCTCACCATCAGCATTTTTTCCTACATATATTCCTGCATGATTAGCACCATAAATTTCTAAGCTATCATTATTTAAGGCTACATCACCAGGTATTAACTGGTCTGCCGTTACCCTATCAAAATACTGACCTACATCATCAGTTGCAACATAAGAACTTGTAAGAGTATCTGTTGGTATCTCACTATGACCAGATTTATTAAATGTCCAACCTACAAATGAAGAGCAGTCAAATACCCTCTGGTCATCACTATCACCACCTCTACCCTCATTATGATTCATAGAATAATGAGATATACCAATTCTAGTAGCACCAAGCATAATCATCTTTGCTCTTTCCTCTGTTACTTCACTACCCCATGTTTTTGACAGTGCCTGTAGCACATCTCTAGCACCAGAATCAGTAATCGAATTCCAATCCAACTTATTTATATCAACGCTTCCACTACTATTTGATGATTTACTCTCAGTACTATAGCTATCTCCTGCTTCATCTTGATAGTATTCAAGATAAGCATAACCAGCTCCACCTACAATAACAAACAACAGTATAATATCAACTACCAACACAACACTTAAAGCACTAATCAGAGCTGTCCTAATCCATCTTAAGGAAACCATAAGCAATCTAAGAACCTCTGCAACTACCCTTTTTGTAACTCTAGCTATTGCTTGTTTAGCTCTGATAGCACTTTCTTTTCTCTTAAACCTTCTTCTTGTTATCTTACCCTTCCGTCTTTTCTTCTTATTTACCCTTTTGGAGCGTTTTAACTCCATTATTACAACCTTACCTGCAATCTCCGTCCCAATCAAAGTAAGACGGAGTGCAAATATTAAGATTGAAATCAAAATAATCAGTAATATTAACACTCCGTCACCACCTAACTTCTATTATTTTCCATCATATCTACGCATTTCCCTATCACGTTTACGATGCTCTCTTCTCTGGCTCCTCATTTCTGCATTAGCATCCCTTTCAAGACGTTTTACCTCTCTGGAAACAGTCCTCTCATTCTGCTTTCTAACCCTGTCTTCATATCTAGCTGAATCTCGTTCCTGTCTTGCTCTGTACCTAGCAGTATCTCGTTCCTGTCTTTCTTTATATCTCTCACGTCTTGCTCTCTCATTTGATTCCTCTCTCAGCTCTCTCCTATACTTAGCTTCTGCCCTCTTTTTACCCTGCTTCTCAGACCTAGCTTTGTCTTTAGCTTCTTTTTTAAGAGCATCCTCTGCCTCTTTCTCTTTACCCTTTTCATAGCTGTCAAGTTTATCAAAGTACGTATCCATATATTTGTTTACTTTTCTACGTTCTCTTCTATTTTCATTTAACCTACTAAGACCACTTCTTGTCTTACCTTGAACAGCATTCTGGCGTTTCTTTCCATAGGCTTCATCATACTTTGTCTGTCCTTTAGGAGTTTCAGCCTTTCTAGTACCACTTCCTGGTTTTCTAACCTCTCCATTGTCACCTTTGTAGACAACATCTCTACCATTAGCAACACCTCCACTACCCAAATTTGAAGATGCCCTTTTAGAAGCTCTACCATTAGCGACACCATTAGCTTCACCAGACTCACCATTCATACCACCAGATGACATTCCACCACCAGAAACACCTCTCATACTTCCAGCTGCAAGACCAGTAACGAAACCTCCAGCTGCCACCATACAACCTGTACCAACGTTTCCTACCATCTTGCCCATCTGCCTTACAGATTGCCATACAGATTTAATAATTCTATAGTACAATATGATAGCAATAACATCTACCAAAAGCATAGCAATCATTACCATGACTGGGTCTCCAAGCTGTATTGTAGCAGTATGCATATTTGTTATGCTATCATTACCTACCCCCATAAACAATGAGATAAGATAAGCCATACCCATCGTTACTATAAAATATTTTACCATCGGGGTTACTACACTTGTTATTAACCTAGTAATGAATTTCTGTTCCTCATCTACATGCAGTAAACTTACTAATATTGCAAGTATCGAAGCAAGGAATACCAGTATTACAAAGAATATCTTGATACCTGGCAGTACATACATAGAAGCAATATCAAGTATCAGCATAACAATCGCAGATGTAATACTACTACTCTGTACTATATTCATATAGAAATCATCACTACCAGTCATACTCTCTCCTGTAGAATTTGCTAATATGAATCTAAGGAAAGCATCATAAGAGAAATCAGATATCTCAAATGACTGCGGATATATCTCTTTATTATTTGTACCCAGTAAACCAGATTCACTGAAGTTTTTATTAAAAATGAATGCACAATTCATAGCTGCTGCCGTGTTCAGTACAACATCATTAAAGTTGTGATAGTTTAACAGGTCAAACATAGATTCCTGAAACTCATCATTACATTTAATAATTAAACTCTCAACCTTTGTCAAATCTCCTTCTTTTAATCCATAGTCAGCCATTTCACTTCTTGAGAATATCATAGGCCTCTCGTCTGGGTAACTACTTGGGTTTATAGGATCATTTATTGTAACTTCTTTACCCAGCACTGATATTTTCTCTGGCTTCGAGTAATTACAATCATACATTAAGTCTACCCATGGCGTATATACATTGTACAATCTAGCAACATTCAGATTGTTCCAATACTTTTGTTTCATTTCAGCTGTAGTGTAATTTCCAGACTGACCTTCTTCAGATGATACACCATCATATATCTTTAAGCCACCATAGGTTTCTTCCCACTTTGTAACCATTCTATTACCATCATGTAAGTACGGAATTATGTATGTGAATAAAGATCTCATGTCCAAAAAGTCTTTAAGTTCACCATTACCTTTGTTATTATAGAAATAATTAGCATTAGTAGAGGATTTGTAATTCTTTAACAGTAAGTCCTTATACCCAGTTGTTGAACTTGTTTCTGGAGTCATCCCCTGGTCATATAATACCCATGAGTAGTAATAGAATACACTCTCACTATATAAACCGTATGCTGCCAAACCTACATAATCACTCTCACTGTACTTATTAAATTTAAAGTCACTGGACTTCGCAGAAGAAGTCATAGAATCTTTTAAGCTAAAAGCTTCTGAATCTTCTGTTGCCTCAGAATCTTTCTTATTAAACATAGGTATCGAGAAATTAAAGTAATCCTGGTTAATTCCAGTGTATGTATCTATATCAAGATTTGCTATATCACTTCTACCACCTACAGCCTCTGAGTATATCTTACTAGATACTGGAACAACTACATGAATCTCATTCGTTAAACCACTAGAACCTTTCGTTCTGTTTGTATACCCATCCTTTCGGTAATTATCATAAGCTGTCCATTCAGAACCATTCTTACTCAACCCTTTTAATTTCTTTTTCAGCTTTGAGCTTAACCCTTTTGTATTGTTTTCTGTCAATACATTGTAATGTGATCTTATTTTCGATTTAATACCTCTGTAGATATATCTACTAAAGTTACTAATGTCCAAATAACTTCTATACAGGTAATAATAATCATCATCTAAATAAGCTTCACCACTGTAAGCTTGAGTTAATGCATTCACAATAAAGGACTTTCTTATACCCTTTAAGGCATTATTATCCTTCTTAGAGTACATCAGTGATGACATTTTCTTAGGAGCCTGCCATCTAAGTTTAATGGACTCACTACCCTGATTTACATTTATTGCACTGTTTGTAGCATACAATGTTCTAAGGTAATTACCATAATCATCACCATCAGCTGCTTCATCTATAGCCTTTGAATAAGACTCATGCTGAATCATTGCCCAATATGTAAATTTCTCTCCATACATATTAGATATAACTTTATTAGATGCCCCAACTACACCATTAATCATAGGTACTGGTATAAGCAAGCATACACAAAATATAATTAACCCAAAAATACATCTATGTAAATTAAGTATACCTGCAAGATATACAAATACAAATGCAACCAACATAAATATAGCTACATAAGGTATTGCAGAGTTCCAGAAGTCCAACATATTATCTGTCCACTCTATATCAGACAAATCCGGAGTTGTCACATAACCTACATTACCCCTGTACTTTGTTGTTCCTGTAATATTACCAACACCTTTAGTACCGAGCATATCATTATGCCAAGATACAAGTAAGGCTCTAGCCTTATTAGAAATAAGCGTTGTTACATAATTATAACCTTTTGTTGGATTTAATAAGTAATACAACCACTCTTTAATAGATGTTGACATTTTATCCTCACCACTGGTTTCTACACCTAATGGCTTATTTACTATCTCTGGGTAAATTCCAGTACTCATTCTGTACCCTAATTTACCAATGGTATCAGCTTTCGTATCTTCCTCATATAAACTTGAGTATACATAGGTAAGATAAATAGCAACAATACCAGTCTTATTCGTTTCTGTAGCAGAAACAGAACTCATTGCACCATCTTTAATATTACTTATTACACTACCAAAAGTAGTTCCACCTACTTTTTCATACAGCTTATTCAACCCTTCTTTTTCTGAGTTTAAATAATGCTCAACGTTAAATAAACTCCAATCCAAATCATTATTACTATCATCAAAATGGAAAGCTCCAAGATTATCTATAAATACCATACCATCAAAAAAGTTTATTTTATGATAGTTAGACATAGAAAAAGTACCATCAACCTTTTTTGGCATAAAGATATCTAATGTGTTAGAGTCTCCACCAAGCCTAGTATTTAAACTGTAATCTCCTTCTGCATTAGCACCTTTTTTAGCCATCGTCAAAGCACTACTCTCAGAAGTGCTAAATATACCCCATCCAAAAGGTCCACTCTTTAAAGAAGTTTCATCAGTATCCCTGTTTATTCTAGCAGTATACGAGTCACCGTCTATTCTACCCTCCAACGCCTTAAATGCTGGAGTACCTATATTGGCATTTAGTGTACTCTTTCCTCTCTTTAATGCCTCTATCGTTGATGTTATAAACATCCTATCATCATCTTGGAAAGTCATTGATAGCAAGTTCAATAGATTATAACATTCTCCAGCCTTACACTTACTATCGTCAACACCATTTTCATCTACCATCTGCCATGTATAAGGGTTCATACACGCTGGAACTGCTATAAACTGATGATTTTTACCTACTATCATAATATTACCAAAGCAATCTACTACTACCCTATTACCAAAAATAGACATATTATACCAATCACTATCAGTAGAGAAATAAGTCTTTAACCCTTTATAATCATCATTCTCATCAACCTCACTCTGAGAGAAATCAAATATATTTGTACCATACCCTTTTTCAAAGTTTACAGACTCAAAAGCCTTCCAGAAAGCCACCTGACTAGCTGTCATACCATATCTATAGTAAAGACTAAAATCTAATACTGGAGTCCAAGTATCACCATTCTTATATGCCAGATACCCATATTTATATGGTGCACACTTTTTCATCTTCTTAGTAGTCTCTGTAGTACCATCATCACTATCTTTTAAAGACTTAAAAGTCTTTAATTTATCTTGCAATTTTGTTTTATTCTTTTCATCATAAGTTTTAAAAGCATAATCTGCTGATGCGAAGAAATCTATCTCATTATTACTACTCTCACTTCCAGACCTATCATCATATATTATCGTTTTTAAATCTGGGTTAAATGCTGTTACCTTTAAGTTCTGGATATAATTCCAGTCTTTAGATACTACAGTTCCATCGTTTTCCTCACTATCTGGAGTACCCTCTTTATCTTTAGCTGCATTGTAATACCCCTCATCTAGACCTGCTATTGGAATTTCATCCTGCATCATATTGGCAAGTTTACCAGACATAGCACTGAACAATGTATACTGGCTTAATACGACATCATCCAACTGTTCATACTTTCCATCCTGATAATCTTTAGATACAACAAACTGTAACTCCTGATTATTAGACCTAGAAAGACCAATTATAGTCTCTGCTAAGGACTTTGCAGTATCCTCACTAAAATTAAGATTTGTCTTAAATGTCTCTACGGCTTCTTTTACATTCTCCTCTTGCAAAGCATCATCAGTACCAAATTCAGTTCCATAAGGAATGAAGAAGTTCGACAGGTATACCCCTAAGAAATAGGCATCCTGCTGAGACATCGTCGACATAGATTCTGAATCTTCATTTACCTGTTTACCTGCTGCCTGACGAATGAATACCTGTAATCTACTATTCGCAGTCCCATCACTGCTAATTAAAGTACCATTACTCCCACTATTATTACTGTCTGTTGCAGATGTAGTCGTACTCAGAGAAACAGTAGGGGTTGGAGTTAAATTCTCAGCACCTACAACAGTACTTCCAAGTATACTAAATAGTAATCCTGCTGATACTAAAATTTTTGTTACCTGTTTCTTTAACCTTTTTAACTTTAACATTTTCCTTCCCCTTCTTTCTATAAATAATCTGGAAACATATAATGGGCTGCTGTCTGCACTATGTCTAATACCCACATTATAATATCATAAATCTGACCACTAGCAAGATACAGTAAGCATACTCCTAATACCAAGAAAGCAATGAACCTACGTTTCATATATGTCACTACAACATTTCGATACTCAGTACTTTTCTCACACTCTAATAATGTAGACCATGCTTCTCTACTTACAAATGTAGGTTTATCCTTTCTAATACTACTCTGTAAGAACGGAAATGCCAGATAAGCAGTATCTATTATAATAGACAACGTCATCATAGTAAATATAAGCAAACAGAGAACTCCCATTATAGTACTGACAGTACCAGTAAAAGGTCTAAACCACTTCATTGCGGATGCTAGGTCAGAACTTGCATTCGTCTTCAAAAATTTAATTGATTTCGTTACGGAATTATCTTGTTCAGCAATGAAATTATAAAACTTTAATTTAGTTTTACTATCCATCTGACTCTCTTGTATATAACTTAGTACCCTAGTCATGAAGTTTACTTTCTGCTTTGACAATAAACTAGCATACTTTTTATTGCTGAATAAAACAATTCCTGATCCACTATTATAAACTATTATTTCTTGACCTATGTACCCTTTTGCGTCTGCAACTATACTCTCAATTACAGCATTATCCTTAGCAATAAACTTTCTAGAATCTACAGCATCACCGCTAGTCTTAGCATACACAGATACACACATCGTCAACCCTATTACTATTCCTATAAGACTAGCCAAGATTCTTTTATATTTATTTCTATTCACATCTACCATATTATATCTCCTTACAAACATATCAAACTATCACAATCATGAAATTAGAAAAATTAACCAGTCTTACAAAGTAAATTAAAAAGGTGCATACCCCTCGATATGCACCTTTCTTTACAATTACTTTAGAACTTAAGGAAACCAGATACAAGGTCAAGAATCCAACCAACAAGAGTATAAATCTGACCATTTACAAGATACATTAAACAGATACCAAGTACAATCAGCATTACAACTCTTCGTTTAAAGTAGATTCCTAAAGCCTGCTTTGTCTCACCGTTTCCATTTCCACCACCATTCTCAGCAATCTTAACTGCCTGGGTAGCTTCATAAGAGAACAAGTGAGATCTTATTCCACCTTTCTTACCTTCTCCACCTTCCTCAGCAAAGATTCTTACAGGTGGTAAAGCAATGTAAGCAATATCAGCTACAATTACAAGTCCTAATAAAGACATGATAATAACAGCTCCAAGTCCAAGAAGAACTCCAACAGGTCCAGAGAAAGGCTTCCATATAGCATTTGCTGCTACGAAATCCGGTTTAGTATCTTTAAGTAACACTGACATAAACTTAGAACCTACACCAGTCTTGCTCTGAAGTCTTTTCCACCATTCCTGAGCTGTGGAATCATCTTCACTTGTTTGAGTATCTACTCTTTTATTTGTCTCATCTACTACATCTGTAAGAAATCTCGTTTGCTCTGAACTAGAAAGTTTACTAAATTCAGACTCTTTTATTGTATAATAACCATTTACCTTACCAGTTTCAGAAGTATCTGTCTCAAATAAATTTGAACCTGTTGTACTTCCTCCACCTGCATACTGATACTTTTCATTTTGAAGTGTATCCCTTACTCCCTTACTCATAGTTTCTACTGCTTCTTCTGACGTTCCAGCAAAAACACTAACACTCATACACACCACAAGCACAACTGTAAGAAGTAAAGCAAAGATGTTCTTTTTCTTTAACATAATTCTCATGTTAAATTCCTCCTTTATAAAATCAATTAAAAGTTATTCTATATGGAGTCATAAGATAAATCAGTCGGATAAATAATACCACACAACATATCCATAATATATTTCTAACCAAGCTTTCCCAGGGTCCACCAGTAGAAAAGAATTTGCTGTCTGGTACTAACCTAAGTTTCTTAGGTATTAGCTTCTTACCAGTAACTTTACTGATTCCAACTAAAATAAAACTCCATATACCCTCGGGTGTAATCATATCTAATACCAAATGACTAATTACCCCAAGTATAAACCCCATTCCCACCAAAGACCAAATAACTGACTCTACCGTTGCAAGCTTCGTTTCCATTACCATCTGATACAATGCATACATCAAAGCTACAAGAAACAAATCTGAATGTGTCTGCCAACTTCTATGTTTAGCATCAAGTAAACCAAACACCTTGTTTCTACCACCAGTAGATTCATTTAAACCAGATGTTAAATGTAATACCCTATTTATTGCCACACTTACTATATCCTTACTTGGTATCGAATTTGCATTGTGATCTAAATCACTAACAATACTTCCATACAAAGCAAATGGATACATAACTGTAAGTTGTAATAAAGGATTTACATTTCTGAGGAGCAACCCCTTGCTTTCCAAATATGTAAATCCACCAAGTACACAAAGCATTCCACCAACTCTATGTGTTTTACCTGTCATACTCCTACCTTTCTCTTAAAAGAACCTCTTACACTAAGTACCAAATTAGGTACTCCTTTCAATGTATAAGACCTCGAAGAAGTAATTACTAACCTATTACCATACGTTTCTTCTATTCCAATCTTGACCAAACCATTGATTACATGTCTTCTATACCTTTTAATATCAGAAGCTATAATGTCTTCATAATATAATAATACAGACTTAACAAGTAATCCAGAATATCCAAGTTCCTTAGCTACCTCATTACTAATGAAACCAAGTGTCTCCTTATTACCTATGTAACCTTTAGTTCTGAAATCACATATTCTAAGAAAGCTAACAGTTTCACCATTTATTACTTTATTATACACATAAGTAATGTAGGAGTTAACAATAGATTTTACCCACTCTTTTGGTATTCCCATCTTCTTACTTATTCGTATAATATCATCAACCTTATTAAGACTCTCCATACTCAATACCCTATATTCCTAAATCTATCTCTATTAGCTTCGCTGAAAACAATGTCTCGGATATCTGAGATACTTCCACTGTGGATTTTAAAGGCTCCTCATTAAAAACAGGCAAAGCATACTCTAAATCCTCAGGAAGTACCTCAAATATAAGTTCATCACCTTCATGGAGATACCCTTCACACATGGCTACGATAGTATTCTTAATTTTTGTCTTTCTCATTATATCTTCGGTCTCAGCATTATTTTTTGAATACTTCTGAGTTAAATATGTAAGTAACTCACCCATGTGATACCTCCTTTATCACTACCTTCTCTTATCTTGCTACTGTCATCTTATTGAAAGCATCAATTAACTTAATACCCCAATTTGCAAGATTTACACCAGTACCAAGGAGTACTGAAGATGAAAGAACGATAATGCAAATAACTAAGAGTACCATGAAGAATGCTCTCTTAATAAAGTAAGTTTTAATAACGCTACCCTTACTCATCTGAGCCTGTGGCTGAGATCCAAATCCTCCACCCATACGGTTCATAGCACCCATTCCTTCTGTTGTGGAGCTACCACCAAGTAATGCCACACACTGAACAGCTTCATCGGAAATAAGCTGAACAGGCTTCTTAGCTGGTTGCTGGGTTCCCATACCACCCATTCCACCATATCCACCGTAGCCTCCATAGCCACCTCTACCTGCTGTCATAGCACCAGTACCATCAGTTCCCGGTGTATACAAAAACTGTCTAACAGGTGGAATAGCAATGTAAAGCAAATCCAATGCAGTGATGAGGAAAATTGCTGCCATAATCAAGGCTACAATACCACCACTCACATACCCTAAGATATTTGTTACTGGGGATAACGCCTGAGCTGCTGTATTCATCTGTTCTGATGTAGCACCTCGGTGATTCTTAATGAAGTTACCCACTGAAGCATCCTCACTACCTACTGAACCCTCGTTAAGAAAGCTAGATACATCGTTACTAGCAACCTCAACTACGTTTGTTGACTCCACTTTATTATTTAAGCTTCCTGCAAATGCAGTTACAGATGGCACTGTACCAATTATAAGCATACCTACCAACATACATGAAGCCAACAGATTTCTCTTTCTCATAATAGTTGCACCTCCTATCTAAGCTATTTAGACACTTTCTCAAACTGGAATAAGCTACCCATGTCAGAAACACCCACTTCTTTCATGTTATCTTCAAGGCTTTTTATTCCTGATGTTATTTTATCTTTTTCTCTCTGTTTTAGTACATCATTCCTGAAGCTATATTCATTGCCTTCCTTTACCTGTGGAGCATCAAGATTTACTTGACTACCCTCTACTACCTTATTTTCATTCTGACAATAGATAAATCCAATAAGGTTTGCTTCTATATCACCAATATCCATACGTCTCAAGCTACTTAAAATGTAACTAAGCTCTTCCGTCGTAAATGACTTAAAAAGTTCCTTATACGACACAAGTTCATCTTCAGAAATGCCTTCCACATCTACACCATTAAGGATATAAATACCCCTCATAGTGAAATTGTTCAGAGAAACCAAAAACTGTCTGAAGTCAAAACTTACCTTTATCTTATATAACAAACCCATGTATGCAAGAAAATCTTTTTCTCGAAATGCCTTGTAAAATTGAAATAACAAAGCATTCGATATCTCATTGAACTCCTCATTAACGCTAGTACTTTTAGCATCTCCTCTTGTTTCAAGTACCCTCTCTAGATTATTCAATGAATCACGAATAACAAACTCAGAACGACTTGCAATAGTTCTTAAGCCTTCTAAATCATAATCTTTACTCTCTTCAAGGCATACCCTTTTCAGTAGGCTTGTTATATCAACCAAAGTAGGTTTAACTATTGAAAGTTTCAACTGACACCTATTCTTAAGGGTATCAAGCATTTTATCTGGATCTGTCGTACAGAAAATGAAAAGAACATCTTCCGGTGGCTCCTCAAGTATCTTAAGTATTCTTGACTGAGCTTGCCTACTCGCCATATGTACCTCATCCAAAAGATATACTTTCCATCCACCAGTAATACTAGGGTACTCAACTGTCTCTAAGATAGAATCAATATCACTCTTTCCAGATTTATCAGTAATATCAATCTCATGAATATCTGGTAACATTTCAGTACTTCCAGTGAGAATGTAATCATCTACAGCTATACAACTATTACATACCCCACAAGCACCTTTCTCATCGTCTCTATCTTCGCAAAGATACTCCTTTACAAGTAATCTAGCTATTGTTGTCTTACCACATCCAGTATTACCAGTAAGAAGTATCGACTGAGGTTTCTTACCCTTCAGATACCTTTTTATCGTTTCCTTGTTCTTCTCATTACCAACGTAATTAGCCATTGTAGTAGGTCTAAAACGTCTCGCAAATCCTAATTTTTCTTCTTCCATGTATTTTACCTACCTTTAACCTTTACTTCACCAATACCATACCTTTATATCATATACTCAATCTTCCTCATTCAGAAGTTCTACTACCCTATTATATGATAGCTCGCCACCAGATGTTACATAATCTAATGTAATCAAGGCTGTTTTCAAAGTGTGACAAGATTTATCAATAATATACTGTAATACATCCTGAGTATATGTGATTTTCAGCTCATCACATACCTTTTTAAGACAATTCATAATCTGAAAATCATTAAACCTATCCAAGCCAACCGTGGTAAATCCACATTTTAAATCAACCAGAACATTTTCCCAGTTACAAGCTGTCATAATTACCAAAGCATTCTCTCCAACGTGTTTTTTGAGGTAATCCATTAACAACAACTGAGAATCTAATCCTAAAACATCAACATGAAGTATAAGGAAAGCCTCTTTACCTTCAGCACTACCAGTTCTCTTCCTAGTAGATTCAACGGAATTTAAGAGATATTCTAAATCATCCCATACCCTATATTTTGCACAGCTAATAATATGTACATTAGGATTCCATTCAATATTACCCTTCTTACAGAACTTATCCCACATTCTACCCTCGATGGATCCGAGGTTACCATCCTCCATATATCGTCTTACAGCTACCCTTGACAGGGTTGTTTTCCCTGTACTGTACTCTCCATAGATAAATAACCTCTTATTTCCAGTATCACCTATCTCATCAAGTACCATAGCCTTCGTAATATCATCGAAAATAGTATTCTCAATCCGAACTGGTCTAAATTCTCTCCCATATGACATGCTCATTTTACCCTCCAAATACAAGTATTTCTTACATACTTATATTTTACCATATATCTACAAAGAAAGGCAGGGCTTCTGCCCTGCCTTTTATTCTTTTTATCCAGATCAGTAAAGATTACTGCTGCAGACCTTTCTGTCTCAGGATAGCCATGAACTGTGCTGCCATCGGATCGTAGGTAGGTTTTGCATTTGCTGCACCCTTGGATGCTGCTCTTGCACCACCAACAGTTCTCTGAGTAGCTTTGCAAAGCGGTGCCCATTTCTCGAATCCTGGGTTAACTTTACCAACTTTCTTCTGCTTTCCATCTGCGTCCATCTGAAGTTCTTTCTCACATACCAGAACGTACTGCATATCTTTGATAGAACCTTCTGCAAGACGAAGAACAGCTCTCGGGATCTCTTTTACTGTAACTTCAGCACCATCTTTAGCTTTTCCACCCTGGAAGTCTTTTCTGGAGAAGCAACACATAGCTCTTACATCACCGCCGGTGAACTGTTTGTTGAACTCTTTCTGGGAAGCCATAACAGCCATCTCGAATGGTGTCAGATCGAATGTCTCGCCTGCCTTAACTTCTTTCTTGCCGTTGATATCTGCATAATCCATGTAATTTTTCTTGAAGTTGTCTGTAGTTCCACAATCCGGAACAATCATATCAGCCAGAGCTTTCATTCTGTATCCTACGATGAAAGGTGTGATTGTTTTCTTTGTGGTTCCATCCTCGCCCTTAGTAGATGTAACATCATCTCTCAGCGGATTTCCAAGAGGTGCAACGAATGCAACCTTATCGGACATAGAGTTTACAGTCTCATCAACTACATCTGCTGCCTGTGCAACTGGTGCCTCTCCTGCTACTGGAGCATCAACTTTAACTTCTTCTTTAACTTCTGCTGTAGGCTCTTCTACTTTTGCTTTCTTGATTGTTAAACCCATCTTAGTACCTCCTAAAATTTTTATTTACCATTTGTTTTATTGTAAGCAACTCTACGAATTACTAACAATCGTTACTACTTGTTGTATACCTTAGATGTCATACCTTGCTGTTGATGCTGATACTTTACCACACGCCACCCTAAATGTCAACTGGAAAATACGAAATTTTTGAAGAAAATTTCCAAACCAAGCTACACAAAATCCTGCATAGAAAAGTAACTCACCTACTATATCCTATACACCAAAAACAACAAGGTCTATAGCATACAAAAGGATTCCAACAACACCATAAATACCCTATCCAGTATATGGTTCGTATTTTACCACATTTCTACCAGTAACGCTACTCTTTCCAAGAATAACTCTTTCAATATCAAAACTCCGTACCAATTGAGTTCATCAATGAAGTTACAAGTAAATTACCATCAGCATCTAAACCATATTTCACCGTAACCGTGTCACCTGTATTAACGTAATTCCAAGTAAAAACTGAGCATAGATAATCAATACTAGTCTCTATACCATCTTCCATAGTAAAATCAAGCTTCAAGCAATAAGAATACACATTTTCATCCGTTAAGTAGACATTTTTACCTGTTATAGTAGCTTCACACGAACCAGACTTCACAATAGTTACTTTTGATGCCTTTTTCAAACTAATTTCATACTTCTTCTCTTTAGAATCAGTATGACTTCCTACAGCAGTATTATCTTTACTTCCTTTTTCAGTACTGTCTGCATTCTTCTGGTTTTCCTGAACCTTATTTTCTGAGTTCTCTTCTACAAACTCATCATTATCTGAAGTATCAAGAGAACCTACCTCTTCAGAATCATCATACTCCACTTGACCTAAATCTTGACCTAAATCACTGTTACCCTCTTCTTCGGCTATTATATTCCCATTATCATCTATTTGATTTGTCTCAGAAATCATCTCATTTCTTCTAATAGAGCAACTTCTACTAAACAACATGACCATTATGATAATAAATACCCCAATGCAAGCTATTACACCAGTTCTTTTATTCATACTAAAGTCACCTCCCTACCCTATATTACCAAGTCTTCTTATGCCTACAAAAAAGGAGTAGGTACTTCTTGTACCTACCCCTCTACCTGCTTTTACATTTATATATTATTTCTTAAAGGATCCCAGTACATCTACCCCTTCAACTCTTTGGAATGTCTCAACACTGAACGGAGTAAGAATTACCTCAGATACACCATCTTTTCTCTCTACGATGGAGAATACCCCATCGTTCAGGTAGTAATACTGTCCATCATAAACCTCTTTGTTGTTTAACAGGTTCTTACCGGTGATTCTCTTCAGATAGTACAGAGGTTTCTTATTCTTGCTGATGTCACAAATGAAATGAGTAAGAGAGAAACCAAGATTTCCAACAAATTCAGCAGTTGTCTGAGCAGTTGCAAACTTATCCATAAGGATTTGTTTAGCAGAATCAATTGTCTCCTGCTTGATGAACTCATTTGGAGTCTGAAGAATTGTAAGATCCTCTGTCTTGAACAGTCTCTCTTTATCAGCTACAAATACCACTTCCTGGTCTGTCAGAGCAAAAATCTTGTTGTCTGCATTTCTTGTGAATGGAGATACAAAAGATACCTTGTAGTCAAGACCTGCACCTTTAACCAGCTCATCAACAGCTGCATTGATAAGATCCAGATTCTCACGCATCATAGCATCCTCAACAAGTCCTTCAAATACAAAGTAGATAGCCTCTACAACTCTGTCATAGAGATCATCATTGGAGATACCCTCTCTTACTACGATTGGATATTTCTTTCTGAATGGCACCTTTGCATCTTCGAAGCGATTTCTGATTGTAAGATTGATTGCAGTTCCAGTAAACATAATTTTTACAAGAACATCTTCAAGCTTCTCACCAACCTTATACCCAGCTGGAAGTCTGTAACGAATCATGCTCTCAATAAGACGGATACAGGATTTAACATTATCAAAATCCCCTGCCTGATAATAGGAAGCAATCATAAGACTTGGACGCTGTTCGTCCGCTGCTGCTGTTACGTCATCTGCAAATTTTTCAATAATTTCTTTTCTTCTTACTTCACTTACCATAATGTCTCCTTTTCTTTTACATAAAATAATTTATACATATATTAAAACAATCTACAGAAGTATCAATGCTATTCTTGATTTGTCATACCCTTCCATATTTTGTTTATTATCTTCTTTCCAGATTTTCTACCAAAGTTTAGTGTATCATTTATCACCTTATCAAAACTCTCTACAAACTGCTCATCCCTTGTATGTTCAAAGCTATCTTGTACACCCTCATAACTTTTATTACCCTTAGAACCTACCCCATCTTTCTTGGATGGAGTAGGTTTATCTCCCTTTATACTCCCCTTGTTTTTATTTACGCTATGTTTTACCTTTTCTTCATCTTCGTCATCCTGGTCTTCATCCCAATCAGAGAAGTCTATATCATCATCGTCACTATTTTGATTATCTTTATCATTCCAATCTGGAAAATCTTCTGCATCATCATTATCTTCTTCATCTTCTGAATCCAAATCTGGAAAATCATCTTCATCATCTACATCTTCTGAATCACCATTATCTGGTATATCTTCATCTTCATCACTTAAATCTGGAAAATCATCATCCTCGTTATCTACATCATTGCTAGGAAAATCATTTTCATCTTCATCTTCATTACTATCATTTTCATCATCCCATGCAGAGAACAGGTCATCTTCAGCTTCGTCTTTATCTTCATCGTCTACCCCATTCTCATCTTCTGGGAAATCTACTTCATCTTCATCATCTTCGTTATCCGGAATATCATCTTCATCATCTTCAGTATCATCATTGTCAGGAAAATCTACATCTTCATCGTCATCTTCGTTGTCTTCATTTCCAAATGTATTTACATCTTCATCTGGTTCATCATCTCCTAAACCTGAAAAAATATCATCTTCATCTTCCTCATTAGGTATATCTGAACCGCTATCTTCATCTTCTTCATCTGAATCCCTATCTTGAAAGTCGTCCTCTGAAGCATCCATATCTTTTACTGATTCAGATTCTTCATCACCATCTTCCCATAAGGTATCATTAGAATCATCTCCAAAAGGATCTTCGTCTTCAGCATCCTCATCATCTTCAGTGCTATAAACGTAAAATCCTTTTTCATCTATTTCTAACATGTCCATTGTAACATATATTACACTATCTTGCAACTCCTTTAAGTCAGAATCATTTTGTTCTATATCATATTTATCAGTATTTACACTGCTTTTTGATTCATTCTCAGAACTCTCTTCGTTTATACTATCACTTTCACTATCATCTTCATCATTACCCCAATTACCCCAATCATCGTCATTACCCCATATCTCGTCTAAGTCTTCATCTGTTAAGTCGTGATCAGTGACAGTGTTTACCTCATTTTCTGAATTACTATCATTAATGTCCTTTTCTCCTTCATCAAAAGACTTTTCAAATAGCTCTTCTTCGTCCTCATCAGTATCTTTATACTCATACCCAATATCTGTATTCGGAACTAATCCAGATATCGTTACTTCTCTTCTGTCCTTCTTAGATTCACAATACTCCTTATAGAATACATTTCTCATATAAGATACATAGGTTCTATCCATAGGAAATATAAAATCCTTCAGCCTATCCCTTGAATTCGCTATAGCTAATACCCTGTAGTACCAAAGTATTTGGTCTATTTCTTCAGACAGATTGAACAATTCCTCATAGGTATAATCATCTTTAACAGGAAGCCCTACGCCACATCTTATTAAATTATCTCTTATCATCAATAAATAATTCTCATAGAGCTTCAAACTCATAATCATACCCCACTGATTTATAGTTAAGCTATTCTTACCATTCTAACTACCTTACCCAAAGTAATGTAACGATAGAAGTCTCCTAACGTACCATCATCTTTACATATAGCAAAGCATGTTCTAGAAAGAACACTTGCTGTATCTGATTCTGCTCTCAAAGTGCTTCCAGTAGCTTCAGATACATCTTTCTTAAACTTCACGTTTGCTACATTAACATCAATATCAGAAGATTCTTCATTAGTTACTTCGTTCTTAAACTCCTCTGCTGCATTTATAAGATCTTCATCTACAGGAAAACCACAGTACTTTAAGGATTCTTCAATATCATACCCTCTCTGGACTCTGTACCGAAGTTCATTAAGTCTTACAGTCTGACCTTCGTACTTACCAAAATAATCTTTTCCATACAATTTCGCAAGTACATCTCTGTTATTGGTAACAGTTGCACATGAATAATTACAGTTCGTGGACATCCATACTATTCTATAGACACCCTCATTTAGTAATCTTCTAAGATCAGACCTGTTTATACCTGTCAGATTAACATATTCATTTTTATTGAAAATACCCATGTACATATTTATAAGGTCTTTACATCCTGGGATGCTGTCAGCTACCTCATCTATTGTTTTCATAGTAAGAGTATGAAGATATTTAGGAACTGTTTTACTAATATCAAGCATACCCCTTGCTATATCTTCCTTAAAGACCTTCTCACCATTCGGAAGATTGTTCATAATATCCATAAATTCCCAATCATTTTCATGGCTATACTCTTCAAGTCTCTTTACAATACACTCACTTGTTACTACATTTCTTAAAGGATCTACTGCTTTTTCTACAGTAATCTCGTTGTAACCTCTTACATTCTCTACCCTGCTCAGATTAAACAGATTAACCTTAGACACCATCACTGTCGTAGAAGGTGCTCCTACTACTGGAGCATAAAAATACCCCTTCAAAGGATAGTATGAGCATGACAGATCATTTACTGCATCTGGTAAATCACTATACCTCTGTAGTACTTTCTTAGAGTTTGTAATAAATCTTTCCTTTATAAGGTCATCTGTTTCCTGAGTTATCTTCATTACGCAACCTTTATCAAGAAGTGTTTTAAGAATCTCAGTACCCCTTCTAATATAGTAATATGGGAAGAAATAATATCTGTCAGCATACAAGTAATTCTTACGCTGAATTGATACTGGCTTAAACAGAAATTCTTTCTCTCCAAGGTAATCAATATCAATTCTATAAGCGTGAAGAATACCAAGCTGATTCTTTTCAAAGCATTTCTCGGTAAGTTTGGAACCATCTATTGAAAGACCAAAAAGTATCTGTATGTTCAAAGTATACAAACTTATCTTACCTGTTTCAGAATCTAAACCGAACATCAGACTATCCATAAGTGCTGCCTGAAGCAACTTAATTGTCGGTGGAATAACATCCGAATATGCTGAGGACATTTTACTGTTGTAAAAAGAAATCAATTCCTGGTCCAAACCTTTAACTTCTTCTACAGCCAATACGTCTACTGTAGGTATCGCAAAGTTATCCCCACTTGACTTCGTTTTTAATAACGAAATAATCTTACCATCAATTTCAGCCTTATGACTAGCAATTATAGAATTCTCTAGATTTTTCTCAATAGAAGATACATTAAAGCTCTGTTTTTCCATAACCTCACCTCTCATAAAATTACACTATTTAGTTTTGATACTCTATTCTTCATCAAAGCTAAAATTAGCATCTCCTGAAAGGTCAAAATCAAACCCTATATCATCAGCTACTGAGTCTTCTTCCTTTTTCAATTCAAAAGAATCTGCTGAAGATTCAACAGGACTACCAGTATAATCTGGGAAATCCTGAGGGTCTGAAAGCATAAACAACGCCAATGCTCTAAGGAATATAGTACCAAGAACCATATTTTTGGACTCTACCCATGATTCTAATTCCATAGCAGAGGTTATCTTACTAGCATCTGTCTCAGAAATCAAATCCATGTCCTTCATACCAATTAAAATCCTGTTTATATTCACATTTCCTAAATCAACACTCTTTTCAAAGTTGTCAACTACAGCATCCATGTCAATATCAATAAAGGTCAAATCAGGTTCTACATCAAACTCTACCTTCGTTACCCTACATATATTTATTGACCTTAGAGGATTATCATACCTACTACCACCTACCTCAATAGCTCTTATATAACCCCTTGCAACTGTGTCCGTTTGTAAGAAACCACCATCGTAGCATTCAGTAAACCCTCTTGTAAGATAAGTACCATCCCCATAGATATTTCTTATGATATCTGGAGAAAAAGTGATATCTAAATCTCGTATTGTACTGTTATCCTTCATAAAAGAAACTCGAAGTATCTTATCTTGAGCATTCTCATAAATGAAATCCAATCCTTCTTTAATGGCAAATGCTGGCATTACCCTTGTACCAACTTTAGATATGTCTAAGCGAGTTCTCGGTTTTGTTATTGCCCTTGTTCCATCCTTCTTTACATACAACCTTACATAAGGTATTTCAGAATCTCCAATATTGATATATGCATCATCTAAATAAGCTGCATATTTGTCTACTGCATTAGCCATAGATGTACCCAACCATTCTGCAATTACGGCAACATTACTTGTAATGATTTCCTTTTCATAGGTACTCTTATAAGCATTACTATCATATACCTTTTTAGTTGCTGGAATTTCATAAAAACACATATAACTTCTCATAAAGTGTTTGTAAACTCCCACCCTATATTGGGATTCAGAGTAATACTTATTAGCTATTAAACTACCCATAGACTGACCTTTATCATTCTCAATAGACATTAAATCTACCTGGCAATCATCAATCTTCTTACAGAATGCAAACCATTTACCAGTTTTTATAACACTCTTAACTGCCCTTGTAATCAACTTTCTAAAAGGATCAAGTACCCCATACTCGTCCAAATTACAGTCATCTATAGTATACTCAGCAATATCACTTCTCATTAACTCGTATCTCCTAACCTTTTCTTTATCTAATCTTTAGCAACCAAGTATCCTGCTTATAACCCCTCTTGCTTTATTCTTCTGTATATTGACCATCCTCATTGCCAATTCTAGAACGTAAAAATACAGTTCTATCTCCAAAACACTTCGCAAGTTCAGGCAACAACTTTTCTGTCATGAGAGTGTTAATGTTCTCTGGAATCTCCCTTACCCTAATCATAGGAACCATATCACCCTTCTTGCCCATTCTTGTATTGATGCTATACACATCAAAATCAGAGTCATCTGGGAGATATTCTTTTTTCTCAAAGTCTACTCTACTTCTTAAACGTACTACAAACCCATCCGACATTAAAGAATAGAAAGGCTTTTTAGCCTTGATATACTTCTCAATACCCATTTCTTCCTCTATAACTTTCAGAGGTATATACTCACCCTTCCTGTACACATAAGGAGTGGTGAAGTTACCTTCTACAGTAACCCCTACAATAACCTCTACATACCCTTTATTCATGTAGTTCCACTGTTTAAAGGATTCTACGAAACCCCACTTATTATTCTTATCTAACTTTACCTTTAATTCCATAGTAGTTATTCTCCTTTATTATATTCTTTCTCTTCTAAGAATCTCTTAGCTAAATCCTTCATAGACTTCACAGTGTACTCTGGATCAGCTATCTTCCAGAGATCTTCATATCCTAACCCACTATTACAAGCTTGAATTAAAACATCCACTTGTTTATCCTTCAACCCACTTTGACGTAAATTCTCTTTGGCATCATTTAAGTTACCCTCTAAGAGGAAATCTAAACCATCTCTTCTAAGTTTAAACTTTCCACCTATTACAGATGACCTTAAAACTCTATCCTTTGCCTTATCGAAGTCTGGGTCTAATACCATCGCACTCGGAAGCTTTCCTAATATCTTACCTTCCTCAGCATCTCCATATACCCTAAATATAGCATCTTCTATGCTTCCCTTAGAGTATTCACCCTTATAGTATACAGATTTATTAAATGTAATACTAGCCCCATCCTCATAAGAAAACCATGACACATTATTTTTATTAGGATTATAGAAAGAAGTTTGTTCCAAATCCACAACTAATGTAGTCTTATCACTATAAGGATAATACAATTCAAAAGGGCAACCTACATAGAACCCTTTAGAATGATCATCAGTAAAGAAATCCAAAGGATATACCTCTCCAGTATACCCTTCTAATACATTTCTATCATCACTGCTCACAGTATCATTGCTATCACAAAAGACTACAAACAAACTTATAGGGAAGTCCACTTCTTCCTCATCTTCCAAATAATATACCCTATCTGTATTCATAAATAGCACATTATCAATACCATTTTCATCTATTACTTCATTCAGTAACATCTCCTGCCAGCTTTTCATTTCTTCCATCTTCTGGTATTTAATATAGGTAAATAGACCTACCTTAATAAATTTGTATCCTACATCTATCATAGGATCCCAAGCATGATTCCTAAGCCATTCCTCAAGCAATTTCGCTTTACTACCATTCAATGAGACCAAACCATCCAGAATTAAGTCACAATTGGCAATCTCACTTTCCCTAGACATACCCTTTACAAAAAGACCATCTTCCATATTACCTTCAAGACCAAGTTCTTTCAGTGCCTCATCAAATATGTAATTATACAATGTTTTGCATACTACTTTTTTACCGCTCATCTTCTCATTGAAACAACATTCTAATATTGCAGAAGATATATCATAAGGTTTCCTAGTTACAATCTTAGTGCCTGACATCTTTACGCCTAAGTTTACTGTGCATTTACTGGAGGTGTTTGTTTGCGTAAAGTTAGTATCATAAAACTTATCAATACCTTTGCATAATTCTCTGTAATACAATACCTTTTGAAGAATCCTTAGAAATTTTTCACCTTCCTCTGAAAGATTTTTCTCGATACCCAATGCAAAATCTACTTGGTTACTATCCAATACAATTCTCCCTGAGTTTTGTACTAATCCAGATATCCTACAATCTATTACGTTTCTTCTAATCTCTTTCTCATTGAAGCACGTTGGGTCACTTATGAACCCTTCATCATATAGTAATACCATATTAACCCTGTAAAGACTCACATATTTTTTCTTTACTTTAAACACATCACTAGGACTCAAACTCAGAGGCTTACCTACTTCCTTTATAAAGTCTCTAACCTTCATCTTTCAACCTCCCTAAATATAGTAATATTTTACCACAATTTAAGATGAAAGTCTATTCTTTCCCATTTCTAAAAAATCCCCATCAACAACAATTGATGGGGATCCAATCACCTGTA
>ERZ837380.828-NODE-828-length-44018-cov-49.388577_pt1 | contig 44018 bp, 29 predicted proteins | sample MGYA00519685_ERZ837380 | MGnify/ENA primary metagenome ERZ837380 (study PRJEB31850, sample SAMEA3708817) | human gut metagenome | biome: human gut; feature: human-associated habitat; material: faeces | place: China | collected 2014 ...
ACACTGTTATAAGTGATGTTGTCTGTATACCAAGCTCATCTATAACCATAAGTATAAGTACTGCATATAATGCAAACTTTATAATAGACATTGTAAAGTTTATAACACCTGCATCAAGACTTCCCTTATCAAATATTTTCTTTAAAAGCCTGAGACTTATGGATATAACTTTCTTACCTACGAACCAAATAATTACTGCAAATACCAGTTTCCACAGACCAGTAAGACCCCAGTGTGTAATCTGGTCGATTATTGTATTTATCTCCGCCATATATTTTTCCTTTCACACGATATTACGCCGCATAGATGTTATTCAGATTTTAATTCCTGCAGCCTCTTACGCATTTCTTCATCTATCCTGACGCTTTCCTTTACCGCTTCCTTAGCCTTTTTCTCAGCTTCATCCCTCGCCTTTTGTGCAAGCCTTAAGCTTTCTTTTGCTAGTTTTTCTGCATCTGCTGCCTTCTTAGCTTCCTCATCTGCCTTAATTGCAAGTTCTTTTGCCATTCTGGCTTTCTTTTCTGCTTCTATCTTAGCAGCTTCTGCTTCGTTTTTAATCTTAAGTTCCTTAATCTCTATATCACTATAAGCTTCATATTTATATACAACTATTGATGATGATGGAATACTTATGCTTAATTCATACTTATCATTGACATCAGTTTCTATAGAAGAACATATAACTTCTTTACTATCATGCATGTTTTCACCACCATCTCCAAAACGACTGCTGTCTAACAATATTCTATATCTTCCCATGACTGGAACATGCAATATATATTTTTCTCTTGTAACCGGCGTAAAATTAACCGCTATAAGAAGTTTTTCATTATCTTTACTGATTCTTTCATACGCAAGAACCGTTTCAGCAGCATTATAGTTGTCTATCCAGTTAAATCCTTCTTCTTTATCATCAAGCTCATACAAGGCTTTCTCTGACCTGTACATTCTATTAAGCTGTGAAACATATATAAGCATATCCTTATACTCATTCTCCTGGAATCTGTTCCATGCTTCTTTTACGCTTTCTTCTCCTGTCATGAGTATGCCCGTATCATTTCCTAAAGAAATGCATTTGGCTCCTGGATACGTATATATATATCCAAGTGCTGCTCTTATATCAGCAAGCCTGCTATTTTTATTGTTACCAGCTGCAAGCTCATATATTGATGAGCCATCAAGTGCATCATAAGATACAGATGTCATAAACCGTTCTTTATAATGATAAAACATCTCATAAGTAAGCTTATTATATACACCTTTTCTAAACAATGGATCCTGCTTTATAAACTCCCTGAATTCCTCTGCCAGACCATCATTCAGTTTATAATCAAACCCTAACGTCTCATTGTCTGTATCTGTTACGCCTGGCCATCTGCTTGTTTCATCAGCTATGCTTATAATGTTTCTATTCTTTGAATGTATATATGCATTCATCTGTTTTATGAATTCTATTGCATCCAGATTCTCGTTTCCACCATACATATTCGGTGTCCATTCACCAGGTTTCTTTCCATAATCAAGATAAAGCATAGTCGCTGTATCAGTCAGTCTTATTCCATCAATATGATATTCATCAATCCACATTGAAAGATTAGATAAAAGAAAGCTCCTTACCTCACCCTTATCATATGCAAATGTCGTTACGTCCCTGTGCGGCTTTTTATCCAGCCCAGGCTTAAGATATCCATAACAGCTTCCACCATCAAAGTTAACGATTCCATGCATATCGCTTCCAAAATAAGCACCATTCCATTCAAGAATAACACCTATATCTGCATCATGCATTTTATCTATGAATTCTTTAAAATCATGTGCACTTCCATATTTAGTTACAGGAACATAGTAACCTGATGCTGCATAACTGTATCCCTTTTTGCTGAATACACTATCATCACTCATAAGCTGGATATGCGTATATTCTGTTGCCTTGACATATTCAATGAGCTTATCTGCCATAGTTTTATAATCAGCTTCACTACCAATAATATCCGCTACATCCTTTAGTCTTACCTCTAATATGGATAATGCTGTAGCACCAGCATTATTCACTCCTGGTGCTGTTCTTTTTGTTTTTCCATTCTGCGAAGCTTTTGATGATACTGTAGTAACAACAGAATGTGCATCTGCATATCTTGTAGCTTCCATAGCATACGGATCAGCCTTTAATACTGTTTCCCTGCTATGAAACTTAACCTCATACATATACTCGGTCCCTGCTTTAAGTCCAGGTATAAAAAGCTCATACACTCCGTGTTCAGTAATTCTCTCCATCTGATGTATACGTCCATCCCAGTTGTTAAAATCACCAACAACGCTCACACGAAGAGCATATGGTGCCCATGTTCTGAACAATGTACCAGCAATTCCATCCTTGCTGCATTCGTGTCCGCCAAATATCTGATAAGCCTTATCCTGTGTACCATCCATAAACTTATTAAAAAATGTATCATATTCATCATAATCATCAAATGAATATGGGTCAGAACAAACATTTACAATTCCATTTTTATCTTCAATATTAAGAACATACTTAACATTTTTCCTTAATGGTATAAGTGTTGCAAAAAAACCTGCATCATCAACCTTTTCCATCTGTATTTTCTTTTTTCTTTCGCTTACAGATATACTGACCTGAACAGCATCAGGTCTGAACACCTGGACAAGAAACCCGTCTTTAGTACGATGACCACCAAGTATTCTTTTAGGATGACTGCTCTCTGAATATACTATCTCTTCTATAGCAGGCCAGTCCATAAGTTTATACAGTTTATTATCCATACTTATCCCCTTCCCATAAACCTATATGCACATTATATGTTCTTTATTTTACATCAGGCTTTATTTATCATATCTGTCCATCCACTGCTTAAAAAGGCTTGTCCATGCATATACCTCTGGCTGATAGTGTTTGCCACCCTTTGTAGTAGTTTCCTTAGTTCCTAGTCCTAGTCCATGACATCCATCTGGAAATACATGATATTCAAACTTAACATTATTCTTTCTTAATGCTTCTACAAGCAAAAGCGTATTCTCCAATGGAACAGAATTATCGTCAAATGTATGCCAGATAAAGCTTTCAGGCGTATCTTTTGACACCTTATTCTCCAGCGATATATCATCTATATATTTTTCATAGTTTTCACCAAGGAGTTTTACAAATGAAGCTCTATGTGCATCTTTTCCAGATGTTATAACAGGATATCCTAAAAGCAGTCCATCTGGTCTTACATACTCTTTATCACATCCCAGATATTTCTTTGCAAATGATGCAACCATGTCACCGCTCCACATAGTACCAAGACATGCTACCAGGTGTCCTCCGGCTGAAAAACCTGCAAGTATAATTCTGTCAGGATTAACATCCCATTCCTTAGCATGATCTCTTACCCACTTAACTGTATAAGCTGCCTCATATACCTGTGTAGGGTAAATATATGGTGCAAGACTATATCTTAATACTACTGCATTATATCCAAGCTCAAGCATTTTAACAGCCACAGCCTCACCTTCCCTTGGTGAGTGATGATCATATCCGCCACCAGGACATATTATAACAAGTGGTCTGTTGAAGGGATCCTGATAATCAGGATACATTTCCTTGATATAAGTTGTTATTGTAGCTTTTTTCTCAGGTGTCTTTAAGCCAAGTTCTTCATATGGAAGTTCAATATCGTACACTTTATGTAACATAGTAATCCTCTTTTCTGATGAATCTGCTATCAGCAGCCATGTGTCATACCGTATTAATCAAATGCACATCCTGCCAGTAGAATATCATCCTGTATTCTTTACATATATTTTAAAAACTGTACTTATTCCTCAATCCTATGTATAAACAATCCGCTTCTTAACTTTGGCTCAAACCATGTAGACTTTGGTGGCATAAGCCTGCCAGCATCAGCTACTGCAAAAAGTTCCTCTATAGATGTCGGATACATTGAAAATGCCAGCACACAATCATCCTGACATCTTCTTTCGAGTTCTGAAAGACCTCTTATTCCACCAACGAAATCTATTCTTTTATCAGTCTTAGGATCATGGATTCCAAGTACAGGTTCTAACAGATTATCCTGAAGTATGGCAACATCAAGTCCATCAACAGGATCATCTGATATTATATCCTTTTTTGCTATAAGTTTATACCATTTTTTATCAAGATACATTCCAAATACTGATTTTTTGTCTGGTGAAACCGCACTATCACTTTCTTGTATATCAAACTTTTCCGATACAAGCTTCTTGAAATCTTCAACACTATATCCATTAAGATCTTTTACAACTCTGTTATATGGCATTATCATAAGCTCTTCATCCGGAAAAAGTACAGAAAGAAAATAATTAAACTCCTCATTTCCTGTATAATCAGGATGTGAAGCCCTTCTCCTTAACCCAACCTTAACAGCAGAAGCCGCTCTATGATGTCCATCTGCTATATATATGTCATCTATTCCTGCAAATGCATTCTTTATATTGTCAACAGCCTCTTTATCTGCAATCTTAAACACCCGATGTTTTATACCATCTGGCGAAGTAAAGCTGTACAGCGGCTTTTCCTGCTTAGCCTTTGCTACCTCTTTCCTTATGACATCATCAGCCCTGTAAGCTAAGAATATAGGACCTGTCTGTGCAGAACATCTGTCAACATGATTAATTCTGTCCTGTTCCTTATCTGCCCTTGTATTCTCATGCTTCTTTATAATGTTATTCTGATAATCATCGATGGAGGCGCAGGCAGCTATTCCTGTCTGTACTCTGCCATTCATAGTAAGCTCATACACATAATATGCCTTATCAGTATCAGTAATAAATGTTCCATCAGCTATTCTTTCATCTAAAAGCTGTCTTGCCTTATCATATACTTCATTGGCATATGTATCTACTGACGAATCAAACTGGGTTTCAGCCCTGTCTATGGCAAGAAACGAAAGTGGTTCCCTCGCCACCTCACTGCATGCTTCTTCCCTGTTGTATACATCATATGGAAGAGCCGCTACTCTGTCAGCCACGTCCTCATTAGGTCTTATACATTCAAATGCTTTAATAGTTGCCATCGCCACATCCATCCTTTCTTTATCTTACATAAGCATAGCTCTTTTAATATGCTTACTTTACTACGTGTTTAGTATGCAGTAATTCATGTGCCTTTTCTGATAATGGTTCTTCAAAGTAATCTTTATAGCACTGGATAACCTCTGGATTCTCATGAGAAAATCTTAAGTTATTCACCTTATCAAGTCCATAAAGCACCTTCGTTCTTGCCGCAACCTTATCATAATCATCTTTTATAGGCTGTCCGCCTCCATTAATACAACCGCCAGGACACGCCATCACTTCAACAAAATCATACTTTACCTTTCCTGCTGCTATTGCATCCATAAGCTTTCTTGCATTAGAAAGACTGCTTGCAACTGCTACCTTAAGTATATTTCCATTGATAGTGAACTTTGCCTCTTTCCAGCCTTCAAGTCCTCTTACACACTGGAAAGCATCTGGTTCAGGATTAGTCTTATTGACAAGATAATAAGCACTTCTTAATGCAGCCTCCATAACTCCACCGGTAGCACCGAATATAACGCCTGCACCACTTCCCATGCCAAGTGGATTATCAAACTCTTCTTCCTGAAGCTCCTCTGTCTTAATAAAGAATGACTTAAGCATTCTTTCTACTTCTCTGGTAGTAAGTACCGCATCTACATCGCCTCTGCCATCCCACGTAATCTCATCCTTCTTTGCAAGACATGGCATAATTGATACACAGAATATCTTTTCAGGCTCCACGCCAAGCTTTTCAGCATAATATGACTTCGTAACTGCGCCAAACATCTGCTGTGGTGACTTCGCTGTTGAAAGTCTTTCAAGATACTGCGGATATTCCTTCTTCACAAAATTAACCCATCCCGGACAGCATGAGGTAAACATAGGAAGTCCCGATTCTTTAATCTCTGGAAGTCTGTGAAGCAGTTCGCTTCCTTCCTCCATGATAGTAAGATCTGCTGAAAATGTTGTATCAAATATATAATCAAAGCCAACCTTTCTTAAGGCTGATACAAGTCTTTTAGCTGTTGCGAATTCCTTGCTTAATCCAAAGCCTTCACCCCAAGCTGTTCTGACAGCCGGTGCAATCTGTACAACTGTTATGATATCTTCATTCTCTACTGCATCAAGAACATATCCAACATCATCTCTTTCCCTTAATGCACCTACTGGACAATTAACAACACATTGTCCACACAGCGTACATTTAGTTTCCTGTATTGTCTTATTCTTAGCTATATTAACTGTAGTTCTTGAACCAGTATTAACAACATCCCATACATGCATTCCCTGTATATTATCACATATCTGAACGCATCTCATACACTTTATACATTTGTCATTGGCCCTTAGAAGTGGAAAATTCTTATCCCACTTATTCTTTTCAAGTATTGAATCATAAGGCATCTCTGATATGTTAAGTTCATTAGCAAGTGACTGTAATGTACAATTTCCACTTCTTACACATGAAGCACATTCGTAGTCATGCTGCGAAAGTATAAGCTTAACATTGGTCTTTCTTGTAGTACGCACCTTTCTTGTATTGGTTTTTATAACCATGCCCTCCTGTACTACATTATTACATGCTGTAACACATCTGTCCTGACCTTCAACTTCAACTACGCATACTCGACACGCACCTATCTCATTCACTTCCTTCAGATAGCACAGAGTAGGCACATCGACTCCAACTTTACGTGCAGCCGCAAGGATAGTTGTTCCGTCTTCGACGGTTATATCTATTCCGTTAATTGTTGCATTTACCATTGTTCTTCTCTGCCTCCTCTAAAAGCACCGAATCCGAAATGATCACATCTTAAACAGCGTCCAGCCTCCTGGCACGCTTCTTCACAAGAAAAACCATATTCAATCGGTTCAAAATCATTCTTTCTTTCAGCTGCCTCCCTGAGTGCAACTTCAACTCTTCCGCAGGCAACTTTATCTTCATTACTTGCATATGGTATCTCAACATCGCATGTAATCTCATGGTTAAAACCAAGATACTCATCTATGTTAGCTGCCGCAACCTTACCTGCTGCAATAGCCTTTATAACTGTAGCCGGACCTGTTACACAGTCACCTCCTGCAAACACTCCCTCAGACATTTCACCATCCTGCGGCGTAATATTACCTGTATTAAGTGCTGATATAACACCTCTCTGAACCTTGATTCCATGTTCCTCGAAGCTCTTAGTTTCTATACCCTGGCCTATGGCAACTACTATCAGATCACTTTCTAAGAGTATTTCATCCTTAGATGCTGCCTTAGGTGCTGGCCTGCCATGTGAAACCTTTGATATCATCTGTGGCTTTACTACAAGGCCTATGGCATTGCCCTCTTCATCCTGCTTTATACGTACTGGAGACATAAGCTCAAGAACATCGCAGCCTTCAGCCTCTGCGCCTACAACTTCCTCTTCAAGTGCTGTCATATCAGCCTTACGTCTTCTGTATACAATACTTACCTTGCTTGCGCCAAGTCTTATAGATGAACGTGCAACGTCCATTGCAACATTACCACCACCGATAACGATAACTCTCTTTCCTGTATAATCAGGCATATCTCCATCGCCTATTGCACGAAGCATCTCAACTGCAGATATGATACCACTTCTGGCATCTTCACCTTCAATTCCCATCTTCTTATCTGCATGGGCACCGATAGATATATATGTAGCATCGTACTCATCAGTTATATCATCAAATGATATATCCTTTCCTACACTTATATTCTTCTTAACCTCTATTCCAGTTGAAAGGATAGAATCTATCTCTTCATCAAGCTTCTTTCTTGGAAATCTGTAGTTAGGAATACCATATCTTAACATTCCACCAAGCTGTTTTCTTTGTTCAAATATAGTTACCTTATGTCCCATAAGGGCAAGATAATAGGCAGCACTAAGACCACCTGGTCCACCACCGATTATGGCAACCTTCTTTCCTGTATCTGGTTCACACTCTGGTACTGGAACTATGCCTGCATTATCAACCGCCATCTTCTTAAGTCCACGTATATTAACAGGTGCATCTATTATAGTTCTCTTACATCTGTTCTCACATGGATGCTCACATATGTAAGCACACGTTGTAGGCATTGGATTATCTCTTCTTATAAGCCTTACTGCATCAGCATATCGCTTCTGCTGCACAAGTGCTATATACCCCGGAATGTCAACGCCAGCAGGACATGACTTAACACACGATACTGGCTGGTTACTGTTACATGAACAAAAACCGTTATGTATATGTGACTCAAAGTCATCTATACAGCCATCTACTGACTTAAGTGCAAGCTTTGCTGCCTCATAACCTATGGCACAATCTGCTGAATAATATATACCTTCTGCTGTAAGCTTTATATTCTCAACTGTTTCCTCTGTTGCCTCACCATCAAGCACATTATCAAAAAGTCTTGCAAGCTGTCTTAAACCAACACGACATGGAACACACTTGCCACAAGACTGTGCAAGGCACATTTTTATAAATGATCTTGTAAGGTCAACCGGACATAATCCTGGTGGAGATGCCACTATTCGTCTTTCAAGATCCTGATACATCGACTCCATTGTAACCTGAGCCTTATCCTTAGTTAATATAGTTAATCTACTCACTAAAAAAAGACCTCTCTTTCCTGAATTTAGTATGTTATTTTAATATGTTATTGTCTGTAATACCAAATTTACATCAAAACCATTAAAGCCGTCCGCTCCTGATGCCATATAACATATCCAGCACAATAACCCTAAAAGTTAAGCAAAATATTAATATAACCAAACCATTATAGTGTAACATTACCGATAATAATTGACAATAAAGGTTATTTCTTTAACAAACAAGCACAAATATCAGAATTCACACACAAATCACTAATATGCCGTATTACTATACAAACTACAGAATATAAGCTTACCAATTACTGCTATTAATATATATTATATCTTAATCCTCCATCCCTTTCAACATTTCACACTAATTATGACCATTTAACTATAAATAAGTAAATAGTAAAAACATACGAAAACAAGAACAAAAAGCAGGTGCGGATCTAATTCCACACCTGCCAAAATATAATTATATAACATTTATTATTCTTGATTATCCAGAATAAATTGTCACTACTATAATCCTGTGATTACTTAACAACTCTTACCTTAATAACACCATCTATAGCTGAAAGCTTAGCTGTTACATCTTCTGTGATAGCTGAACCTGTATCAAGAACAGAGTAAGCATAATCTCCTCTTGACTTGTTATCCATAGATTCGATATTAATACCTGCATCACCCATAACGCTTGTAAGCTTGCTTATGATTGCTGGTACATTCTTATGACATACTGTAACTCTTCCTGCTGATGTGCATACACCACAGTCACAGTTAGGATAGTTAACAGAATTAACAATATTACCGTTCTCTATGTAGTTTCTTAATTCCTTAACTGCCATAACAGCACAGTTATCCTCAGCTTCTTCAGTTGAAGCACCAAGATGTGGAAGTACGATAACGCCTTCCTGACCTGCTGTTGTTGTGTTAGGGAAATCTGTAACATACTTAGCAACCTTGCCAGACTTGATAGCATCAAGAATAGCTGGCTCATCAACAAGTACATCCCTTGCACAGTTAATAACTACTGTACCCTTCTTCATCATATCAAAGGCTGCCTTATTAATCATACCCTTAGTACTGTCAAGTGCTGGTACATGAATTGTGATATAATCACATTCCTTGTATATATCCTCAACATTAACAATATGCTTAACTTCGCTTGAAAGATTCCAGGCTGCATTAACTGAAAGATATGGGTCATATCCATATACTTCCATTCCAAGGCTTATAGCTGCATTAGCAACTAACTGTCCAATAGCGCCAAGTCCGATAACACCAAGCTTCTTACCCTTGATTTCTTTACCAGCAAATGCTTTCTTAGCCTTTTCTGCTGACTTTGCAATATCAGCATCATCTTTATTATCTTCTACCCACTTGATACCACCAAGTAAATCTCTTGAAGCTAAAAGTAAAGCTGCAAGAACGTGTTCCTTAACTGCATTGGCATTAGCACCTGGTGTATTAAATACAACAATACCCTTATCTGCACATTTATCAAGTGGAATATTATTAACACCAGCACCAGCTCTTGCTATAGCAAGAAGATTATCTGGCAATTCCATATCATGCATCTTAGCACTTCTTACAAGTACTGCATCTGCTTCTTCAAATGCTGCATTAGCATTATAATCGCTTGAGAAAAGGTCAAGACCTACAGAAGCTATATTATTAAGACAATTTACGTTAATCATTAGGCATTCTCCTTTTCGAACTTCTTCATAAATTCAACTAACTTCTCAACACCTTCGATTGGCATAGCGTTATATATAGAAGCTCTCATACCGCCAACTGTTCTGTGTCCCTTAAGATTTACAAATCCGGCTGCTTCTGCTTCTTTAACAAACTTAGCATCAAGTTCCTTATCTCCTGTTACGAATGGAACATTCATAAGTGAACGGTCTTCCTTAACAACTGTTCCCTTAAACATCTTAGATTCATCAAGGAAATCATAAAGAATTTTAGCCTTCTTTTCATTGTGTTCTTTCATAGCTGAAAGTCCACCCATCTTCTTAATCCACTTAAATACCTTGCCGCAGATATAGATATTGTAGCAAGGAGGTGTATTATAAAGAGAATCTGCATCTGCCTGTGTCTTCCACTTTAACATTGTTGGTGTTCCTGGAAGTACGTCATCTGTTATAAGGTCTTCTCTTATAATTGCAATAACAACACCAGCAGGTCCGATATTCTTCTGAACTCCACCGTATACAACTCCGTACTTTGTTACATCAATTGGTTCTGATAAGAAACAAGATGAAACATCTGATACAAGTATATGTCCCTTAGTATTAGGGAGTGTCTTATACTTAGTACCATAAATTGTGTTGTTCTCACAGATGTATACATAATCTGCATCCTCTGGAATATCAAGATCTGAACAATCTGGTATGTATGAATATGTCTTATCCTCTGAGGAAGCTACAGCAACAGCCTCACCATAGATTTTAGCTTCATTAAATGCTTTCTTAGCCCACTGGCCAGTGATAATATAAGCTGCTTTTTTGTTCTTCATAAGGTTCATTGGAACTTCTGCGAAGAACTGCGATGCACCACCCTGAAGGAATAATACCTTATAATTGTCAGGTATATTCATAAGCTCTCTTAAGTCTTTTTCAGCTTCTTTGATGATGTTATCGTAAACCTTGGAACGATGGCTCATCTCCATAACCGACTGACCAGAACCCTGGTAATCTAACATCTCATCTGCTGCTTCCCTTAATACTTCTTCGGGTAATACTGCTGGACCTGCACTAAAGTTATAAACTCTTGCCACTTTCTCTTCCTCCTGATTCATTTCAATAATTAATCATAAACCTTTAATCATAAGTAAATATATTCAAAATAACTTAATATATTAAAAATTTATTAACATTTATTCTATTCCTGCTAAATCGCTCTGTCAAGTTAATATTTTATCATAATAAAGTATTTGCTGTACTTTTTTTAATACCAAAAGGCTGATGCTTAATTAGCACTCTCCTTTTTATTAAGATCATCTCTGTCAAATGCTTCTGATATAGGTGCTCCAGGTGCAACCATAGGGAATACCTTATCATCTTTGCATATATCACATTCAATGACGCAAGGTATATTAAGCTCGATAGCTTCTTTAAGAGCCTTCTCAAAGCTTTCTATATCTGCTACGCGGTATGCCTTAGCTCCCATACCTTCTGATACCTTAACAAAATCAACCTGATCGTTAAGTACTGTTGCAGAATAACGCTGTCCATAGAAAAGATCCTGCCACTGGCGTACCATGCCAAGAACATGGTTATTAAATATAACTTCAATTATTGGAATATTGTAACGTGTAGCTGTTGCAATCTCATTCATATTCATACGGAAACAGCCATCTCCTGCTATATTAATAACAACCTTATCACGACAGCCAACCTTAGCACCTATGCTTGCACCAAGTCCATATCCCATTGTTCCAAGTCCACCTGATGTAAGAAGTGTTCTTGGACTTTTGAACTTATAATGCTGTGCAGCCCACATCTGGTGCTGTCCTACATCTGTAGATATAATTGCATCTCCGTTAGTAATCTCATATATCTTTTCCATAATATATGGTCCATTAAGAACATCTTTTCTGTACTTCATAGGGAACTTTTCTTCATAATCTTTGATATGTTCCATCCATTCTTTATGCTCTGACTGCTCAAGCTTGGCATTAACTCTCTTTAGTATCTCAGCCGCATCACCTATTACAGAAGCATCTGTATGTATATTCTTATTAACCTCAGCCGCATCTACATCAAACTGAAGAATTTTCGCATTCTTTGCAAATTTCTTTGTATTTCCTGTAACCCTGTCAGAAAATCTTGCACCGATTGTAATAAGAAGGTCACATTCTGACACACCAAAGTTAGATGTCTTAGTTCCGTGCATACCAAGCATACCTGTATAATGAGGATCTGAACCATCAAATGCACCTTTACCCATAAGTGTATCGCATACAGGTGCATCTATCTTTTTAACGAATTTTCTTAATTCATCAGAAGCTTCTGATGCAATAACACCTCCGCCAACAAATACATATGGCTTCTTAGCAGCTTTAATCATAGCAACTGCATTTTCTACATCTTCTTCTGTGATTGTATCTGTAACTCTCTCAATTGGCTTAGGAGTTTCTTTAATGTAATCACACTCATTAGCTGTTGCATCTTTAGTTATATCAACAAGAACAGGACCCGGACGTCCTTCCTTAGCTATCTTAAAGGCTCTTCTTAATGTAGCAGCAAGATCCTTTACATCTTTTACAATAAAGCTGTGCTTAGTAATCGGCATAACTATTCCAGCTATATCTACTTCCTGAAAACTATCTCTTCCAAGGAGTGGAAGTGTAACATTACATGTAATGGCAACGATTGGAATTGAATCCATCATAGCTGTTGCAATACCTGTTACAAGATTAGTGGCACCAGGTCCTGATGTCGCAAAACATACACCAACCTTTCCTGTTGCTCTCGCATATCCGTCTGCGGCGTGAGATGCACCCTGTTCGTGAGATGTAAGGATATGTGTTATCTCATCTGAGTGCTTATATAACGCATCGTAGACGTTAAGAATGGCTCCACCTGGGTATCCAAATACAGTATCTACGCCCTGTTCTTTTAAACATTCAACTATAATCTCTGAACCATTTAATATCATTAGTCTGTCTTCCTTTCATTATATTTATCATTCTATTTTATCCAAATATACTTATTATGCCTCTGGTGTCTTTAAAACAGCACCTCTGTTACCTGATGTAACCATTGAAGCATATCTCTTAAGATATCCTGTTGTTACCTTAGGTTCTCTTGGCTGCCATTTTGCTTTTCTTGCAGCAAGTTCTTCATCAGAAACTTTAAGTTCAAGCTTTAAGCCTGGAATATCAATGCTTATGATATCGCCTTCCTCTACTAAAGCAATAGGACCGCCTACTGCTGCTTCTGGTGAAACGTGTCCGATAGAAGCACCACGGCTTGCACCTGAGAAACGTCCATCTGTAATAAGTGCAACTGATGAACCAAGTCCCATACCAGCAATAGCTGATGTTGGGTTAAGCATTTCTCTCATACCAGGACCACCCTTAGGACCTTCATATCTGATAACAACAACATCACCAGGTACAATCTTTCCACCCTTGATAGCTGCAATAGCATCTTCTTCACAGTCAAATACTCTTGCTGGGCCTTCGTGTACAAGCATTTCATCAACTACTGCTGAACGCTTAACAACCGAACCATCTGGTGCAAGATTTCCAGAAAGAACTGCAAGACCTCCTGTCTTACTATATGGCTTATCAACTGGTCTTATGACTTCTTCATCTTTGTTATAAGCCGTAGCAATACACTCACCGATTGTCTTTCCTGATACTGTCATACAATCTGTATTAAGAAGTCCAATATCAGCAAGTTCTTTCATAACAGCATATACACCACCGGCTTCATTAAGATCCTCCATATATGTAGGACCTGCTGGTGCAAGGTGACAAAGGTTAGGCGTCTTTTCGCTTATTGGGTTAGCGAACTTAATATCAAAATCAAAACCAATCTCGTGTGCAATAGCTGGAAGATGTAACATACTATTTGTTGAACAGCCAAGTGCCATATCAACAGTAAGTGCATTCATAATAGAATCCTTTGTGATAATATCTCTTGCTGTAATACCCTTATTAACCATATCCATAACCGCCATACCAGCGTGTTTAGCAAGTTTAATTCTCTCTGAATATACAGCTGGGATTGTTCCATTTCCACGAAGTCCCATACCAAGAGCTTCTGTAAGACAGTTCATAGAATTAGCTGTATACATACCTGAGCAGGAACCACAAGTAGGACATACTTTTTCCTCGAATTCAAGTACATCTTCTTCTGTCATTGTTCCAGCGGCATATGAACCAACTGCCTCAAACATAGATGAAAGACTTCTCTTCTTACCCTTTACGTGACCTGCAAGCATAGGACCACCTGATACAAATACTGTAGGAAGGTTAAGTCTTGCTGCTGCCATAAGAAGTCCCGGAACGTTCTTATCACAGTTAGGTACCATAACAAGTCCGTCAAACTGATGTGCAATAGCCATACATTCTGTAGAGTCAGCTATTAAATCTCTTGTTACTAAAGAGTACTTCATACCAACGTGTCCCATAGCAATACCATCACACACAGCGATAGCTGGGAATACTACTGGAACACCACCAGCTTCTGCTACTCCTAACTTAACTGCATTAACAATCTTATCAATATTCATATGACCTGGTACAATTTCATTATATGAACTTACAATACCAATCATAGGTTTCTTCATCTCTTCTGCTGTGAAGCCAAGTGCATTAAAAAGGCTTCGTGCAGGTGCCTGCTGCATACCGCTTCTTGCGTTATCACTTACCATAACTATTCTCCTTGTAAATCTAATTCTTTAAGTTAAAATGTTCTCTTAGCCCACATATTTACATAAAACGAATAACTTATTCCACTATTTGTTAAGCCTTCATACATTATACTGCTTCACTAATTATCCAGCTTTTATACATTATGCTGCCAGGGAACATTTATCATTACTGTCTATACTTTATTTATACTCTCTCTGCTATAAGGTCACCCATCCTGTCTGTTCCGACCTTTGTGCAGCCTTCTGAATAAATATCTGTTGTTCTGTAACCTTCCTTAAGGACTGCTGCAACTGCTGCCTCAATAGCATCTGCTTCCTTATCAAGGTCAAGTGAATATCTTAACATCATAGCTGCTGAAAGGATAGTTGCTATAGGGTTAGCTATATTCTTTCCTGCTATATCTGGCGCTGAACCATGGCTTGGCTCATATAAGCCTAACTTAGTCTTACCAAGGCTTGCTGATGATAACATACCGATAGAACCTGTTATCATACTAGCTTCATCTGAAAGAATATCACCGAACATATTCTCTGTAAGAATCACATCAAACTGTCCCGGATTCATAACAAGCTGCATAGCGCAGTTATCTACAAGCATATCATCTAATTCAACTTCTGGATAATCTTTAGCAATTTCGTGTACAATCTTTCTCCAAAGTCTTGAAGAATCAAGTACATTTGCCTTATCTACACTTGTTACTTTCTTTCTTCTCTTCATAGCAATTTCAAAGCCCTTGATTGCTATCCTTCTAATCTCTTCTTCATTATATGTAAGAGTATCTATGGCAGTCATAAGTCCGTCAACTTCTTCTGTGTGTCTTTTACCAAAGTAAAGACCACCAGTAAGCTCTCTCATAATAACCATATCGAAGCCATCTCCGATTATCTCTTCCTTAAGAGGGCAGGCTGCCTTTAACTCATTGTATAAATATGCAGGACGAATATTAGCAAATAACTCCAAATCCTTACGAATCTTTAATAATCCAGCCTCTGGTCTTAGGTCAGGTGCAACATCATACCATCTTGAGTTACCCACGTTGCCACCAACAGCACCAAGAAGCACTGCATCTGAAGCCTTAGCAATTGCTACTGCCTCATCTGTAAGAGGTACTCCACACTCATCAATAGAACAGCCTCCCATTAAAATCTTCGTATAATCGAACTTATGTCCATATTTGTCAGCTACTGCATTTAATACTTTAACTGCTTCTGCGACTATCTCTGGTCCGATTCCATCACCGGGAATTAAAGTTATTTTACAATTCATAACGCATCCTGCCTTTCCTTCTTGTACTAACGCCCTACTTAAGTTTATTAACCCACTTTCAGGCTATTGGTTAATATATTACTCCATAATAGTGCATTTTTCAAGTATTTGTACAATATCGACAGTATCAAAACGCCCATTTTTATCAAAATAGAAAAATCACATTCTCGCACCGTATTCGGTCGTCTGCATCAACCCACATCTTCGTGCGGACGCATATTATCGTCATATGATATTTTTTGTATAACAGAGAATCCTATCAGAATTTCCCATTACACAAAAAAGCTTCCAGTACCATTTACCGGCACTGGAAGCTAAATCTTTTAATTCTGATTTATTATTCTCTCTGATTATTCTTCTGATGAAGCTGGCTTTTCTACCTGAGCAATTGCTTTCTTCTGCATTGTTATACGGCAGTTCTTATTGTTACCAAATTCAACGATAACATCATCTTCTGTTATATCAAGAATAACACCATAGAAACCACTTGTTGTAAGAACATAATCACCTATCTCCATAGAGTCCATAAGCTGCTGCTGTTCTTTCTGCTGTTTCTTCTGTGGCTTAATTGCGAAAAAGTACATTAATGCACCAAGTGCAACTACATATACTACAATAATACCAAGCTGTCCCATATATATTCCTCCTAATTACTTGCCTTCATATAGGCTCAATATTGTTATAATACCTTAATTGTGGTCATATGTCCATTGTTTAATGATAAATTTATAGCATTTTTATGATTTTAAATATTTATGCACTGCCATTAATTACTTCTTATCATAAGTCTTAAGCAGATATAATCTTTCATCCTTAAAGCTCTTATAATTTCCTGCATCAATAGCCCCCCTTATATCTTCCATAAGGTGATTATAAAAGTAAAGGTTATGAAGCACACAAAGCCTCATTCCAAGCATTTCCTTAGCCTTAAGCAAATGTCTTATATATGCTCTGGAATAATTCCTGCAGGCTGGACACTGGCAGCCCTCCTCAATAGGTGCTGTATCTTTTTCATACTTTGCATTAAAAAGATTAATCTTTCCAAACTTTGTATACACGTGTCCGTGACGTCCATTTCTTGATGGATATACACAGTCAAAGAAATCAATACCCCTGTCAACCGACTCTAAGATATTAGCTGGTGTACCAACTCCCATAAGATAAGTTGGCTTGTTCTGTGGAAGGTATGGAACAACCTCGTCCAGAACGTGATACATTTCTTCGTGTGTCTCACCAACCGCAAGACCGCCAACTGCGTATCCGTCAAGATCAAGCTCTGATATGCGCTTTGCGTGGTCAATTCTTATATCATCATAAATTGCCCCCTGATTAATACCGAATAACATCTGACTCTTATTTATAGTATCTTCAAGTGAATTAAGACGATTCATCTCCTTCTTACAACGCTCAAGCCATCTTGTAGTTCTCTCAACTGAATTAATAATATACTTTCTATCAGCCTTAGCAGGCGCACACTCGTCAAATGCCATTGCTATAGTCGAACCCAGATTAGACTGAATCTGCATACTTTCCTCTGGCCCCATAAATATCTTATGTCCATCTATATGTGACTGGAAAGTTACTCCTTCTTCCTTAATCTTACGAAGTCCCGCAAGTGAGAACACCTGAAATCCGCCCGAATCTGTAAGAATAGGCTTATTCCAGTTCATAAACTTGTGAAGACCTCCAAGCTCTTTTATAAGCTTATCACCCGGTCTTACATGGAGGTGGTAAGTATTGGATAACTCTATCTGTGTTCCTATTCCCTGTAAATCTGTTGTAGCAACTGCACCCTTAATAGCAGCCACTGTACCAACATTCATAAATACAGGTGTCTGCACAGTTCCATGAACTGTTGTAAATTCAGCTCTTTTTGCTCTTCCATCTGTCTTTAATATCTTGTACATATTCTCTCTTTCCTTATATATAATCTTAAATTAATTGCCCTTAAATATACAACCTATATTTCTCAACAAATATATATAATCTGCATCTCTTAATAAAATGCAATCTATATATCTAACAAATATATAACTCTTAATCACTCTGTTCTATAATAAATAATTCCTGATTAATCTCTCTTATAAAACTCTGTTATCCTGTCAATTCTTGATGTCATATTGGTAAATATCATATCCACAAGCGTAACTGCTGTCATCGCCTCAACAACAACTACAGCTCTTGGAACTATCATTGGGTCGTGTCTTCCCTTTATTGATACCTCTATATCTTCGCCAGATTTGCTGACCGTCTCTTGAGTTCTTGCTATTGAAGGTGTAGGCTTGACTGCCGCTCTTATGATTATATCAGAGCCATCGCTCATACCACCAAGCACACCACCACTGTGATTGGTCTTTTTGACAATCCTTCCATCTTTAATAGTAAAGCTGTCATTATTCGTACTTCCTGTACTGTCTGCTGCTGCAAATCCATCACCTATCTCAAAGCCTTTTACAGCACCAATGGACATTATAGCCTTTGCAAGATTAGCATCTAACTTTTCAAATACAGGATCACCAACTCCTGCCATCATACCTGTTACAACGCACTCAATTATTCCTCCCATTGAATCCTGCTCTTTCAGCTTCTCATCTGCGTACTTCTCAACCTGCATAGCAGCATTACTGTCTGGCATATTAAATGCGTTATTATCACGTTCATTAATATCAAAATTATTATAGTCTATATTAATTCCACCAATTCTAGATGAATATGCACATACCTTTATTCCAAGTTCCTCTAATATCTTAACAGCTATTGCTCCTGCCGCAACCCTGCCTATAGTTTCCCTTCCAGAGCTTCGTCCACCACCTCTGTAATCCCTGAAACCATATTTCTCGTCAAATGTATAATCTGCGTGTCCTGGTCTGTAATAGCCCGCTATCTCAGAATAATCTGCTGAACGCTGTGTTTTATTATATACCACCATAGAAATCGGTGTTCCTGTCGTCTTTCCTTCAAATACACCTGACAAAATACTTACTTTATCATCTTCTTTCCTAGGTGTAGTGTACTTTGACTGTCCTGGTTTTCTTCTGTTAAGAAACTTCTGTATATCTTCTTCACAAAGAGAAATCCCTGCCGGACAACCATCAACAACAACTCCAAGTCCCTCGCCGTGAGATTCACCCCAAGTCATAAACTTAAAAATATTTCCATATGTCGAACCTGCTGCCACTTATCTGCCTCCTATTCTGTATGCATCTATATAAAAAACTGATATTATCTATAAAATAACACTCTATAGATAATATCAGATTTCTGTTAATTATTCAAAACATTTTCAAGATTAATTCTAAGTTCATCTAACTGATGTGCCAAATCAGCATTCATCTTCTCTGGCTTACACTTGACAACAATTCTTTTCAACTGGTTCATAGCTTCCTTTACAGCCTTCTTCTTAGCTTTATCCCATACCTTTTTATTCTGGCTGTATTCGCCCTCAGCTCTCTTTAAAGTATTCTCAGCTTCAATATGCGAATTCCAGTATTCCTCATTCTTCTTATCCTGCTCGCCATACACTTCCGCTTCCCACTTAGCTCTCTCAATCTCTTCCTCTGACATATTAGAGCTTGAAGTTATCGTAATAGACTGCTCTCTTCCGGTTCCAAGGTCTTTAGCTGATACATTGACAATTCCATTGGCATCAATATCAAATGTTACCTCTATCTGTGGAACACCTGCCATAGCCCTCTTGATACCATTAAGCTTGAAATTACCCAAAAGCTTATTATCCCTTGTAAATCTTCTCTCACCCTGAAATACCTTAATATCTACTGATGTCTGGAAATTGCCCGCAGTCGTAAATATCTGGCTATGCCTTGTAGGTATAGTCGTGTTACGCTCTATAAGTCTGCTTGCAATTCCTCCAACAGTCTCTATCGACAGTGACAATGGAGTTACGTCCATAAGAATAATCTCCGATGCTGCAGACCCCGGCATAAGCTGGTTGCCAAGCTTGCCTCCCTGAACTGCCGCACCAAGAGCTACACACTCATCAGGATTAAGATTTCTTGAAGGCTCTTTGCCCATAATCTGTCTTACCTTATCTTGAACTGCCGGAATCCTTGTTGAACCTCCAACAAGAAGCACCATTCCTATATCATTCTTATTAAGTCCTGCATCATGGAGAGCATTTTCAACAGGAATAACTGTCTTATCAACCAGATCAGCCGTCAGCTCATTAAACTGCTGTCTTGAAATATTCATATCCATATGATGTGGTCCGTCTTTCGCCATAGCAATAAATGGAAGATTAATATTGGCATTAAATGCAGACGACAATTCTTTCTTGGCTTTCTCAGCCTCTTCTCTTAATCTCTGCATAGCTGAGGCATCTTTAGAAAGATTAATTCCGTCAGTTTCTTTAAAACGGTCAACAAGATAATTGACAAGCCTTGCATCAAAATCATCTCCACCAAGATGATTATCACCTGATGTTGCAAGCACCTCAATAACATTATCCCCTATATCAATAACTGAAACGTCAAATGTTCCCCCTCCAAGATCATATACAAGTATCTTCTGAGGATTGCCATTATCAAGTCCATATGCAAGTGCCGCACTTGTTGGTTCATTAATGATTCTAAGGACATTAAGTCCTGCTATCTTGCCCGCATCCTTAGTAGCCTGTCTCTGTGCATCATTAAAGTAAGCAGGTACAGTAATTACAGCATCTGTCACTTCCTCGCCAAGGAATCCCTCTGCATCTTTCTTTAACTTCATCAGAATATATGCTGAAATCTCCTGTGGTGTATACGACTTGCCATCTATCTTCTTCTTATAATCTGTACCCATATATCTTTTGATAGAGAAAATGGTTCTATCTGAATTAACTGATGCTTGTCTTCTAGCTGTATCTCCAACAAGACGTTCTTTGTTCTTGGTAAATGCAACAACTGATGGTGTCGTTCTATAGCCCTCACTATTAGTTATAACTGTCGGTGTATCACCTTCTATCACCGCCACGCAGCTATTAGTTGTTCCCAAATCAATTCCGATTACCTTGCTCATAATTCCTCCAACACTCTCAGATTGTCTATAAATCACAATACAATTCTATTAATGATATTAGTTTATCACATTTATCGGGAATTACCATTAATAAAAGCAGAATTAATTAGAAAAATTATATAAACTTATTTACTTATATTCCATACTCTTATCTGTAACTATGATTAATAAATCTCACAGTTATAAATATATCCGCAGTCGCAGCTTACAACAAACCTCTCACCCCTAAGTGTATTTGTAATTCTAGGCATTGTTCCACATTTGGGACATCTAACTTTAACTTCCCTGTTTTGCATCATTTCTCTTTCTGCTTGTCTTGCTAATATAATCGCCTCTTCCTGTATCATACAACCACTCCCCTACATTTATAAAACAATTGCTTTTTACCATTCAAAATAACATACTCCTAAAACTTCTAAATGTCCTCCGAGCTGTTAGGTGCGGTTTTGTTACCATTCAAAATAACATACTCCTAAAACAACTTATCAAAGATGTTAAAGAAAATGGTGTTTTGTTACCATTCAAAATAACATACTCCTAAAACCTCATACTGCCCTATATGCAGTAGTGTCGGTTTTGTTTCCATTCAAAATAACATACTCCTAAAACGTCAATGTTAGTTATTTCATCATCGGCTAAGTTTTGTTACCATTCAAAATAACATACTCCTAAAACGTGTAGTCACCCATATTATTAATACGGATGTTTTGTTACCATTCAAAATAACATACTCCTAAAACAGATGCTTCTATATTATCTGAAAATGCCCTGTTTTGTTACCATTCAAAATAACATACTCCTAAAACTTGAACTTTGGACTAATCCGAATGACATTGGTTTTGTTACCATTCAAAATAACATACTCCTAAAACATATTGGAATATTCAGCAGCTTCTTCAAGTGTTTTGTTACCATTCAAAATAACATACTCCTAAAACCCTGTAGGTATCTGAATGTTTCCACTATAAGTTTTGTTACCATTCAAAATAACATACTCCTAAAACAAAGAGAACTCAACTTTGTATTCTTTTCCAGTTTTGTTACCATTCAAAATAACATACTCCTAAAACTTATAATTTGTATTTCTGTAAATCCATTTTGTTTTGTTACCATTCAAAATAACATACTCCTAAAACTCAAATAGAGTTTTTCAGGTGCTAGCGGCACACCCGTATTTTGAATAGTAACATTTTTATTTATTATACAACACAATTTCATCATAATCACTATCAATATACAATATTTTTTCATTTTCAAGCGGTTCTTTTTCTTCGCCTGTTTCTATAAGCAGTATATTAACCTTTTTGTACATAGCATATTTGTATATCTCATTTAATTCATCATCACTCAGATATAATTTTAGATTAACAAATACTAATAATTTAGCGACAGAAAGATATTCAACAACATCTATCAATGAAAATACCGTATCTATTATTTTCCCTTTATTATTTGATATCTTAAGCCCTAATAATTTCAAATACTCTTGTATCCCGATACTTTCCTTATAATTGAATTCAAACGGAAATTCATTGAATACATCTAATACATTTAGCTGTAATTTTTGAAAAATGGTCTGGAACTCTGACATCCTTTCAAATTCCTGCTTGTATATTTTTTCTATTTTATTATACAAAGCACTCTGTATTTTCTTTTGATTAAAATCAATATTAAATACATCAATAATCATCAGCACTTCTTTTTCAATCTTAATCTCTATGTCATTATCTAATATAATTATTCGTTCTTTAGTATCCTCAATATTGTTTATATTATCATTAAGACTGTTTATGACATTAGTAAATAATTTTTTATCCTGAATTTGAAGTACATTAATATATTCTTCTTTAAATATTATATCATTTTCCAGCGAAAATATCTTCATTATCATATAATAATCAGCCTTTCCTCTCCATCAACAATATTTTCCTGTTCACCACCTGACACATATTCAATTCCACTAAACTGCTTTTCAGTTATAACAAGCATTTCTACCAAACCTTCCTGTGGTTTATTCTTTCTTATCTTATTCTTCATAAGATTAACCATAGTTCCGTTTAGAACAAGCTTTGTATACACAGATTCCTGCATCATAATAAATCCTTCCTGAACAAGAAACTGCCTGAATTTTCTATAGTCGTGCCTGTTTTTATCTGTTATTGTGGGCAAATCAAAAAACACCATCACTCTCATAAATCTGCTAATCATTCAAATTGATATATCATTGATGTAATAAAACCTTTCTGTTCTATCGCACCAAACATTTTATCAAGATATATCTGAATAGCATTTGTAACATAATACTCACGCCCACAATAATTAATACGCTTATTCAGAACATTTACAAGCTGCATTTTATAATCAGAATCAAACGTTTTATCAATGTTATTAAATACAATTTCGTCCACCAGAACTCTGAACGGCTCCATTAAATCACAGGATAGATTATAAGGATTGTATTCATTGGTATGTTTTATACCTAACTGTGTTAAATATCCGTCTGACACTATCTCTTTATTAAAATTTGATAATAGAATTCCATAGCCATAATTTAATGCCGCATTAATTGAATTAACATCATCTCTTGAAAATTCTTTGCCAAACAGACTATTAAAATATACTTTAGCTGCGTGTGCTTCCCTGTTTGTCATATCAAATGTCTCTATTTCTTCTGCATACTGCATTAATTTAATATTAGTTTCAAATCCATATTTAGAAAGCATTTCTGCCTGATTTAATATTTTCTGTTTCACAATATATGTCCATATTTCCTTGGCATACTCCATATCCCACTGCATTTGCTTACGAATTTTCTTGCTGGAATTATATGTTCCATAATATGGCATTAACTCACTACATGGATTTCTTTTCTCATCGCAAAATATTACTTTTATCTTTCTTTTGACAAACTCACATAATAGATAAGATGTCATTGACACCTGAGTAGAATCAATTATAACTGTATTAATTTCACTCAGGTGTACCATCTTAACATCTTCGCCCCGCGCTATCATATACCCATTCTTATAGCTTAACTTAGCGTGACTTTGTACTACTATCGTCCTCCAGCTCAAATGTTGTTCTCCTCTCGTATAAACCCGTAACTGACTTATCTACAAGCGTAATCTTTTTACCAACTTTTTCTCCAGTCTTTCGGCCCATTCTATTGGACAATCCTGTTGCATACTTTCCTAAATATGGATAGTCGGAGTCTGGCTGAACAAGCTTAATCATCTCTGCTATAAATTCTTTCTTATCCTTTACATCAAGTTTATCGAATGAATTATTTTCCTGTATCCTAACCGCTTCTTTAGAAAAGCCTTTGTATTCATCTTTAATTTTAGCTATAAGCAAATTATATAGTCCTATCAACTGCTCATCTAATAACTCTGTCTGAATATACTGCCATTTATCATTTTTACCATATTTAATATAATTCAACAGTCTGTTATATTGCTGATTAGCTCCGCCAAGCACAAATTGTTTTGAATTAATCACCTCTGTTGCACTAACAATATAATATTCCTCTCCATTTTCTCCTATTATCATCTGATATTTAGGAACTTTATTTCGTAATATTTCAACATCTGCAACACTATTTTTATTAGCTTCATTTAAAATGTCACACACATAATCATAAAGATTAATATCATTGTTTTTAATACCTCTTGCAATATATACAGGTATTTCAACGAATTCCATATGATACTCTTTTTTAACACTCTTCTTCAGTGCCTTTTCGATACAATATTTTACAAGTACAAAATAAGCTTTTTCACCACCTTTATATCCTCCATACTTTCTTGTATCAAGTTCTTTAAGATTATTGGCACCACGCATATTATCGCCCTGTTTCAGAGGCACAAGCTTGCTGCCTGCTTTATCCTCTCTTGGATATTTAGTTTCACTATAAAATGCTCCCGTATTTTCTTCTACCTTTTTAGATATAAGAACATCTCTATAACAGAATATTTTTCTCATATAGGCTATAATATCTTGACCATACCAGTCTGCTTCCTCATTATTACTGCTGAATTTACCAAGCGTTGCAAACCAGTTTACTCCATTATTGTTCTTTGTATTTTCATAATATTTACGCCATATTCTTCTATACTGGGAATAATTAAGCTCTTTCTGCAAACGTGGATAATTCTTCTGTATATACAATCCTATGATATTAGCAAGATATGCATCGTGTGCGTGATGATAATCATTCATATCCCTGTTTTTATAAAACATACAATTATCTTTATTTTCTATCCAAAATCCATTATTATCTTTTTTCTCATATGTAAGCATTTTCCTGACACTTGTGCTTAGACTAGCCTTTACTTCTATTACGTCAATCTGTTCATTATAATAATCGAGTATAAGATTGGCTACTGACTTTACGATCTGCCTTGTTTCGACAAGCTGTCGGTTAATAAATCCTTTCGTAAGTATGTCATCAACATTATTTTTCTGAAGATTATTATATTTCTTTTCTGATATTAATCCAGATTTTTTCAGGTTCTTCCAGTAATCCATCATCTCACTATCAGAAAATGATTGTGTAAATGCTTCTTTTACTATCTTATTGCCTTTATTCTGATTTTCTTTCTTTAATACCAATGCCTTATTATCCAGACTATCATCATCAGATAATGAATATGGAATTATATGGTCTATCTCAAGATTTTCTGGCTCATTAAGATTTAACTCTTTACCTGTATACAAAGATTTCCCATTCTGCATAAAGTAAAGATACACCTTTTCTTCATCTAAACGTTTCTCATATTGTTTTAATTCCTTATATACTTTTTCATTATACTCATCAACCACATCCTCTTTTAATTTCTTAAGTGCCTTATCAATAGCTCTTTTTCTTGAGTCAGCTCTTTTATTCTTAGCCTTAGGGTCATCTTCCCTTGCAAATTCAATATATATCTGCTGTGGTTTTTCACCCATATATTCAATTATCTCTTCGATTGCCTTCATTGTCTGCCATATACCACGCCTGTTAGCTGGTGATGTATGCATATCCTGTATAACATCTAATAAATCTTTTGTTCCATCATATCTAGGTCGGTTATCATCTATTATCTGCTTTATCTTCTCATCTTTATTAATAATCTGCATAAAATTAGGACAATAATCGCAATATGCAAATCTTTCGTCAGCATCCTCAAGCATTTCAATAATAGTTGTTCCCATATCACCTTTTATGCCATTTAACAGTTTAGAAGAATAACGCCCCCAGCCCTTGAATTTTAACTTCAATATCTTCTTTAACTGTTCAGCACTAAGCCTGTCTGCATACTGCTTATTTATCTTTCTTTTAACTATATCTTTATCTTCAAATACAGTAATCCAGTATATTATATCTTCTATCATTTTTTCATTTTGTTCATCTATATGTCCTAGTATACGTCTGAACTTATTATAACTGCTTAGAGCGCAGGCAAAGCCATCATCGCTCTGGTATCCTGTAACATCATATCCTTTGCCATTAACCTTGACATAATTAACTTTATTAAGATATTCTTTAAAATCTTTATCGCTTACCTTAACCCTTCCCTTGCCAATAAATAAATCATTTATTATTGCTTTTCTGTCTTCTTTACTAAGTTTCCTGCCATCTATTCTTATCTGTGATAACTCCTCTAATAACATATATCTCTGATATAACAATGACTCCTTTGGAAGCACTTTTTCATTAGGAAGATATGTACAGTAATTCGTCATCCTCGTAATAAAATCTTCTGCCGTAACATCTATATCCACAACATCTTTAACATTCCAAGGATACACCTTTTCGTTTTCTTTCCCATCTTTTTTCGTCATCCACGCAAAATTACGATTTCCATTGCTATTATTATTAAGCGGTCCTACATAATAAGGAATTTTTGAAGTAAGCATTTTAAGCAATAGTTCTTTATTATCCCTTAATTCTTTGTAGTACACTCCCTGTTGTGTCAATATCTTATCCATCTCCATTAAATTTAACTGATATGGTATTGCGGAATTATCAACATTATTTATCTTTTCAAGAAATGTTTCCTGTTCCATTTCTACCAAAATCTTCTTATAAACTTCATCATCTGCCGCCCTCTCACCTAATATTTTCATTATGCTTTGATACAACTGTTGTTTTGTATTGTATTTCTTGTTTGTTTCATTACTCAGCCTTTTTATTCCTTTTATATAGTTGGCATAATTAACTATATATTTACCTTCTTTATTCTTTTCCTGATGAAAAAATTCACTATATTCATCCTGACTTGTATACTTATGAAACAAGTATTTTAATGCTTTAAGCTGTTCGCTATGTTTTTCATATTTATCTACCATAGCATATGAAAGATACTTATTATCACCTAATATGCTGTGAAGCACTTTCCACGAATATATCTTTTTAAGAGTTTCAATAATATAATATCTTTCTCCAAGCGTATCACTTAACTTTTCCTCCTTCTCCTCATATTTGGCATCTGCGAATTTAGCTTTCAACGCTTTACCATCTTCATCTGTTAAACTGTTATCATTAACAATAATCCCTACATTAAATTCATAGCCAAGAACTGCCGCCGCAAGTTCCTTTGAATATTTATTATCATAATCTGCTTTGATAAATGTATCTGTTATATATTCTTTTTTATCTTTATTTTTCACTTTATTATCTGCCAAATAATTTTTCATTTCTTGATATAAAGCATTATTCTCGGCATTGTTATCTGTATCTTCTTTTTCCTTAACATATACATTTACCAAATGTTCTAACTCTATAAATGTATCTTCTATATTATCTATTGCTTCAAATGACTGTCCCTCAAATAAAAAGTGTCCTCTATACTTCATCATATGGTGTAATGCCAGATATATAAATCTTGGGTCAGCCTTCTCTTTTGTTTCAAGTAAATGTTTCCTCAAATGATATATTGTTGGATAATCTGTGTAATATTTAACATCATCATATCCATTATCATTAAATAATAAAAATGGTGCTTTTGCTTTATCGCTCTTATCCTCATTCCACAAAAATGCTTCGTCTAATCTTGCATAAAAATTAGGATCAATCGGCATTATCATATCTGACATTATCTTTCTTAGCTCTATAATTCTCGTTCGTCTTCTTTTATAACGCCTTCTTGTACTTCTTTTTATCCTGCAATCAGCCGCTGTATCTGCTGACTCAAACAATCTTACTCCCCAAGCACTATTTCTATATGTGTTGCCATTATTACCTTTCCTATTTACTTTTAGCAAATACCCATTCTCATCTGTTAAACACCAGCCGACAGAACCAGTTCCTATATCTAACCCTATGTTATACATAATTTCTTTCCTCCTGTATTATTATATTACTTTTTATTTTCCTCATTTTCTGTATTTACTCATTTAGAGTTTACATATTAGTTTTGCTAAATATTTTGTATGTAACATCATAATTACAATATTTATCCTTAACCATTATCTGTTTATCAATTGTAATGATACTCCTTTTATATCATATATTCAACATTTTCCTCCATATACAACAACATTATTTTTATTTTTATTTGCAGATAAAAAAAAAGTCCAAAAATGTTACTTTTCAGACTTCTTAGTTTAGTTGCCATACGCAACTGTAATCATTTAGTTTAAAAATTTATTTTAACCTGCTATGTTATTTTGAATGGTAATAACATTATTATAGTATAACAACTACAAATAAATGTCAACACTCATATTTCATAAGCCTAAAACTATACAACAACAAATGTTTTATAACATATTATAATATAACCATATCTTAATCACCACAAAACCTTATTAAATCAGATATCTCACATTCTACATTTCATTTAATCCAAACAATATAATATCCTAATATAAAATACAATTAAACGGCAATTCTTTCAAATAAATCATACATAGCTTTTGTCAATATCTATTATATAAATTTTTAGCAAAATTGCAAGAACAATATATCTTTTCTCTACTTATAACTATGCGGCAGTCTGACCCTGAGTACCTTCCTCTTAAGCATTTTCCCATCCCAGGGAATAAGCGGATATATATAACTCTTCCCCGTTATAGTCCTATTAAACGCTATCATAAGCACAGATATTACAACTCCTGCAATAAATCCACCAAGATTAAATATCTGTGTGAGTATAAGAGTAAGCACCCTTAAGAACTTAAATGCGTAACCCATTTCAAAGTTTGTCTGTCCATAAGTTCCTACTGTTACAACCGCCATATAAAGAAGTGCCTCCGGATTGAACCAGCCTGAACTAACTGCATATTCACCAACAACAATACCTGCTACAATACTTAAAGGTGTCGATAACATAGTAGGTGTATTGACTGCCGCAAGCTTAAGACCGTCAACTGCAAGCTCAAGTATAAGGAGCTGTAAAAGCACAGGCACGGTTATATCATCTGTTATAAGCACAAATTTCATAAATTCAGGAACCCAGTCAGGATTGTTTACAAAAAGCAGCCATAACGGAGTTAATATCCACGTTACAATAGAGAAGAAAAATCTTGTAATTCTAAGATATGAGCCAATCATTGGTGAAAAGTTAAAATCATCTGCTTCCTCTATAATATCAAAGATAGATGCAGGAATTATCATAACTGCGGGAGAATTGTCTACCATAATTACAATATTCCCGTCAAGTATTGCCGCTGTTGCAGTATCTGGGCGTTCTGAGTATTTAAACTTCGGAAATGGGTTAATCCATTTATGTGTGAACATACATTCTGCAAGGCTTTCTATATTCATAGTGAGTGCATCAACATCTATTGATTGTATAAGCTTTCTCATTCTATTAAGAACACTCTGGTCAACAGAGTCCGATATATAACATATCGCAACATCTGAACGTGAACGTCTGCCAACTCCATATAATTCCATAGAGAATCTTGGGTCACGTATCCTTCTTCTTAAAAGTGCCGCATTAGATACAAGTGTTTCCACAAAACCGTCCCTTGAACCTCTTAACACCCTGTCTTTCCATGGCTCTGATACTGAACGCATAGGATACGTTCTGCAATCTATTAACAGGCACTCATCAAAACCATCTATCGTCATAATAGATACACCTGACAGAAACTGTGTTATGACATAATCGACATTTCCGCTCCTTGTAACCTCTGTATAAGGCATACCTTTCTCCAGAAATATATCAAGACTTGTTATGTCCGATTCTTTCAACGAATAAAAGAACTGCATAAGCTTCTCAGCCATATCTTCCCGAACAAATCCATCTATAAAAAAGAAGCCAGCCTTACGCCCCGCAATTATTACTTCTCTCTGAAGTATATCAAAATTACGTTCTACGTTAAGACTGGTTTCCAACCTTTTAATATTCTCTTTAACATTACAGCTAAAATCACTCATTATAGGCATCCTTTCAAACAATCTCAACCAGCTAACATTACCTCACAGTGCTGTGATGTAACATCACCACCAGCCCTGAACAGATAACTATAACATTAAGATTGCCCTGTTACCGTGATTTTATTCATATCTCTTAAGCTTATTACAGCAATGTATAAAAGCCGGAATTAAGAATAAATCAGCTGCTATCCACGCCGCCGGATTGGCAAGACACGCACCATTAAAACCAATATGTGGAATTAAAAGTATTGCAACAAGTGTTCTTGCAAGCATTTCAAATACACCTGCTAATATAGCAAATACCGAAAAGCCCATTCCCTGTATACAGAATCTGTATACATTAACACCTGTAAGCGGGATATAGAACAATGCTGATGCCATTATAAATCTTCTTGTCAATTCTATAATTGCAGTTTCTCCTGCATCAACGAACAGGAGTGCAATATAATCAGCCGAGAAATATAACACCACAAGTGCAACAACACTGTATACTGCACCAATTAACATTGCAGCTTTTATGCCCTTTCCGAGTCTGTCTATCTTTCCAGCACCAACATTCTGTCCTCCGTATGTTGCCATTGTAGAACCAAGTGCATCAAATGGACAGCAGGTAAAGTTAAACATCTTAGAACCAGCTGTCATAGCCGCTACATATGACGAACCAAGTCCATTTACTGCCGCCTGAAGTATTGTACTTCCTATTGCTGTTATCGAATACTGAAGCCCCATAGGAACCCCTATAAAGCACAGGTTGCTTATATGTTTTTTACTTATCACTTTTTCCTGCTTAGTGCCCTTAAGTATGTCAAACTTCTTGTACATATATATTGTACAGCCAACTCCTGCTATAAGCTGTGATACAACAGTTGCAACGCCTGCTCCTGCAACACCCATCTTTACATATAATATAAGTATGAAATCCAAAGCTATATTTATGACTGATGACAACACAAGAAAATATACAGGTGTCTTGCTGTCACCAAGCGAACGAATTATACCTGACACAATATTATATAAAAATACGGTTGGAATACCTGCAAATATAATCACAATATAATTATAAGCATGCATAAATATATCATCCGGCGTGTTGAGCAGTCTTAATATCGGAGCACAGAATACAACTGACAATATCGTCATAACAACAGCAAATACTGCACTGCATACATACCCATTAAATACATATTTTCTAAGTTCACTGTATTTCCCTGCACCAAACTGCTGTGCAACCGGAATAGCAAAACCACTGCATATACCCATACAAAAACCAATAATCATAAAATTGATAGAGCTTGTTGCGCCAACACCAGCCAGTGCTGACACACCAAGCGTTTTACCAACTATCATTGTGTCAACAAGATTATAAAATTGCTGAAAAAGCATTCCAAGAAGCATTGGAAATGCAAATCCAAGAATTAATCTAAGGGGTGAACCCTTTGTCATATCCTTTGTCATTGTCTTTCTCCTTGTCCGCTAAAGTGTTCCGTTCTAATTAACCGTCACTCTGCCCATTGTTATTTTATCCAGCAGCTTGTGATTCTCAGTAACATCATATTTAATCTTAATCTTTTCTTTGTAGAAATCGCCATCATAATTAAACAACGAACTGTCGCCCTCAAAGCCTTCTTCCTGTACCTTCTGTGCAGCTCTTGTTACATATTTCTCAACAAGCTTCTTTCGACACAAGATGTTATATATATCATCTTCTGTCAGCTTAGTATTATTATGAGCTTTTTCAGACATATCTTCATAGGTATCGTGTGCATTTGATTTGCACGATTGCTTATCACTATCTGTCAGATATAGATTATATACTGTTGACTCATATTCCATTATATAATCATACTCACATAAATCTATCGCCAGTTGTTTAGCATAATCCCTTGTAAACACACTGTCAAGTGAATTCTTAAAATGTGTATTCCAAAATTCATTAGCATCATCAGGATTATACTGTAACGCCATCTCATTTATCTTCTTTTCCACAACATACACATAATAAGAGAAATCTTTCAAAGTTATGTTCTCACTATTAATTGTTATAACATTTTCCTGTAAATGTTTCTCGTATATGAAATCTTTATTCTTATTATACCTGTATACAAGGAATCCAAGTGCAACTATAAAAGCCGCAAGGATTACCAATGCTATTACTTCTATTTTTTTGTTTTTTAATGCACCTTTTTCACTCATACAAGCCTCCAATCTTTTGTTTAAAAAAGAACCCCTTAACAATTAAATTATATGTTAAGGGGTTCATAACCATAATATCCGGATAATTATCTGTAAAGATAATTACTCAGGTATTTAATTTACAATTACTTGTATAAATCAACAAGCTTGAGTAAATGCTGATATCTCTCATTAGCAACTTCCTCAGACTTAGCAAAGAGTCTTTCTGCTCTTTCTGGGAATGGCTTAACAAGACGTGTATAACGTGCCTCATTGTTAAGGAAATCCTGATATGAGCCGTCGCCTTCCTTAGATGTTAATGTGAATGGATTCTTTCCTTCAGCCTTTAATGCAGGGTTGAATGAGAAGAGATTCCAATATCCAGCCTTAACAGCCTTCTTCATTTCATCCTGGCAGTGGTTCATACCACCCTTAGCGATACCGTGAAGTTCGCAAGGAGCATAACCAATGATTAATGATGGTCCGTTGTAGCTTTCAGCTTCTTCGATAGCCTTTAATGCCTGTGCTGGGTTAGCACCAAGAGCAATCTGTGCTACATATACATAACCATAGCTCATAGCGATTTCAGCAAGTGACTTCTTGCCGATTTCCTTACCAGCTGCAGCGAACTGGCAAACTTCACCGATGTTAGAAGCCTTAGAAGCCTGTCCACCTGTATTAGAATACATTTCTGTATCGAATACCATAACATTTACATTCTCACCTGAAGCAAGTACATGGTCAAGACCACCGAAACCGATATCGTAAGCCCAACCATCACCACCGAAGATCCATACAGATTTCTTAGCAAGGTAATCCTTCTTAGCAAGTACTTCTGGAGCTGTTGGGCATCCATCTGCTGCTGCCTTTTCAAGTTCTGCAATAAGAGCTTCTGTAGCTGGTGTGTTTGCCTTAGTATCATTCTTTGTCTCAAGGTACTTAGCTGCTGCTGCCTTAAAGCTGTCTGTTGCCTTATCAGATGCAGCCATTTCTTCGATCTTGGCAATAGCCTGGTCACGAAGAACCTTCTGTCCAAGATACATACCAAAACCATGTTCTGCGTTATCCTCGAATAATGAGTTAGCCCATGCTGGTCCCTTTAATGTATCCTTGTTTACTGTATATGGTGATGTTGCAGCTGGACCACCCCAGATTGAAGAACAACCTGTAGCGTTAGAAATATACATCTGCTCACCAAATAACTGTGTAATTAATCTAGCATAAGATGTTTCTGCACAACCTGCACAGCTTCCTGAGAACTCAAGGAGTGGCTGGTTATACTGAGAACCGATTGGTGTATTTACTAATGCTGGCTTAATATCCTTCTTACCTACGTTAGCTACAAGATAATCGAATACTGGCTGCTCTTCTGCCTGTGATTCCTGTGGAACCATCTTAAGAGCTTCTCCAGCCTTAGGACATACAGTAACACATTCGCCACATCCCATACAATCTAATGGAGATACTGACATTGTGTACTTCATTGTTGTGTCTGTTGCATGCTTAGAATCAGCAAGCTTAATCTGTGAAGGAGCTTCTGCCTGTTCCTTAGCATCAAGAATGAATGGTCTGATAGTAGCATGTGAACATACGAATGCACAGCTGTTACACTGAACACAGCTTGCTGGATCCCACTCAGGAACCATAACGGCTGTTCCTCTCTTCTCGTATGCTGAAGCACCTGTCTCAAACTGACCATCTGCAATATCCTTAAATGCAGATACTGGAAGGCTGTCACCATCCATCTTTCCGATAGGATCAAGAAGTTCGTTAACCATCTTAACTGTAGCAGGACGTCCTGTTCTTTCAACTGGCTTCTTATCATCAACTGCTGTTGCCCAGTCTGCTGGTACTTCTACCTTATGTACTGCATCAACACCTGCATCGATAGCCTTATAGTTCATCTCAACTACTGCATCACCCTTCTTGCTGTATGACTTCTTAGCAGCTGCCTTCATATATTCAACAGCTTCATCAATAGGCATTACGTTAGCAAGCTTGAAGAATGCTGACTGTAAGATTGTGTTAGTTCTCTTACCCATACCGATTTCAATAGCTTTATCAATAGCGTTGATTGTGTAAAGCTGGATATTATTCTTAGCAATATACTGCTTAGCTTCTGCTGGCATATGCTGATTAAGTTCTTCATCTGACCACTGGCAGTTAATCATAAAGATTCCGCCTGGCTTAACATCCTGAACCATCTTATAACCCTTAACAACATATGAAGGATTATGACATGCTACGAAGTCAGCCTGATTGATATAGTATGGACTTCTGATTGGGTTATCACCAAATCTTAAGTGGCTGATTGTAATACCACCTGTCTTCTTAGAGTCATACTGGAAGTATGCCTGAATATACTTATCTGTATGGTCACCGATGATCTTAGTAGAGTTCTTGTTAGCACCTACTGTACCATCACCACCAAGACCCCAGAACTTACATTCTACTGTACCAGGAGCTGAAGTAATAGGAGCTGGCTTAACCTCTGGAAGTGAAAGGTTAGTAACATCATCAACAATACCGATTGTGAATCTGTTCTTTGGCTCATCCTTCTCTAATTCCTTATATACAGCGAATACTGATGAAGGAGGAGTATCCTTTGAACCTAAACCATAACGTCCACCAACTAATGTGATATCGTTAAGACCTGCTTCACGAAGTGTTGTAGCAACATCAAGGTAAAGTGGCTCACCAAGTGATCCTGGTTCCTTAGTTCTGTCAAGAACAGCAACCTTCTTAGCTGTCTTAGGAAGAACCTTTAAGAGTGCCTTAGATGACCATGGACGGTAAAGTCTTACTTTAACAAGACCAACCTTCTCACCCTTAGCTGTTAAGTAATCAATAACTTCTTCTGCAACGTCGTTGATAGAACCCATAGCTACGATAACTCTGTCTGCATCAGGTGCACCATAGTAGTTAAATAAGTCGTAGTTAGTACCAAGCTTCTCGTTAACCTTCTTCATGTACTTTTCTACTACTTCTGGAAGTTCATCATATACTGTGTTACATGCTTCACGATGCTGGAAGAATACATCTCCGTTTTCATGTGAACCACGCATAGCTGGCTTGTTAGGGTTAAGTGCATGAGCACGGAACTCTTCAACCTTGTCCATTGGGCACATTTCCTTAAGATCTTCGTAATCCCACTTTTCAATCTTCTGAATCTCGTGTGATGTACGGAAACCATCAAAGAAGTTGATGAATGGAACCTTGCCATCAATAGCTGCAAGATGTGCAACTGGGCTTAAGTCCATAACTTCCTGTGGGTTTGTCTCAGCAAGCATAGCAAAACCTGTCTGACGACATGCATAAACATCACTATGATCACCGAAAATGTTAAGTGACTGTGTAGCAACTGTACGAGCTGATACATCAAATACACAAGGAAGCTGTTCAGCAGCAATCTTATACATATTAGGAATCATAAGTAAAAGACCCTGTGAAGCTGTGAATGTTGTTGTAAGAGCACCTGCTGCAAGTGAACCATGTACTGTACCAGCAGCACCTGCTTCAGACTGCATCTCTGTTACCTTTACTGTGTTACCAAAAATATTCTTTCTTCCTGCTGCTGACCACTGGTCAACAACATCCGCCATTGGGCTGGAAGGAGTGATAGGATAGATACCAGCTACTTCTGTAAATGCATACGCAACATGAGCAGCGGCTGTATTACCATCCATTGACTGTTTTTCTCTAGCCATTGTTATATAACCTCCTAAATCGAAATATGAGATAATAATCTCTCTATATATGTATATTAGTATTATTCGACAAAAAAGTAAAGCCATTATCTAAAATCTATTGTACCTATTTTTGTAATATTTGATTATTCAGAATGCAAAAGTATTTTTACTATATTATTAAAATATATCCCAAAAAAATCTTTTTAAAAATTTAATATTTTTTCAAAAAAGTGTTAATTTTTTCTATAAAAAGGAATATAATGCTCTAGTTAGAATAATAAGTCAGGAGATAACACCTATGATTACAAAAGAACTTAAGAACAAAAAGCTTATAATAGTAATTACTTCTGTTGTAGTTGTACTATTGCTTCTTGTAATTTTATTTTTTTCCTTATTTAACATCAATATCATTGTAAATGGAAAAGAAAACGAAACAATAGAATATGGTGATACATATACAGAGGAAGGAGCTTCAGCTTCGTATAATACACTTTCTTTTAAGAATAAATCTGTTGATGTATCAATAAGCGGCGAAGTAGACTGCTCTAAACTCGGAACATACCATATACATTACAAAGCTAAGAAAGGCTTTCTTTCATCGACTAAGACAAGAGAAGTTAAAGTCGTTGATACAGCTGCTCCCGTGATAGAACTTAACACAGTTGAGGGATATTACCCTAAGACAGGTGAAGCTTATAAGGAAGAAGGTTTTACAGCCACTGACAATTATGATGGTGATATTACCGATAAGGTTACACGCCACGAAAAGGACAATGTCGTTACTTACACTGTCAGCGACTCCTCTGGCAATAAGACAACTGTTACAAGAACTGTTGAATATAATGACGGAATTGCTCCTTCACTCACACTCAATGGTGACAGCCATGTAACAATTAAAGCCGGAACTAAATACAAAGATACCGGTGCTGCTGCCACAGATTCCCACGGCAATGACATTTCTGACAGCATAACAGTATCTGGTGAAGTTAAGAATTACCGTTCTGGTGACTATACTTTAACTTATACAGCTACTGACAAATTTGGCAACACCAACTCAATTGACAGAACTGTAACTGTTGAAGCCGTAAAGCAGGCTGACTCTGCCGCTGTCAATCCCGGTTCAAAGGTTGTATACCTTACATTCGACGATGGTCCTGGTGCTTACACACAGCAGCTTCTTGACGTGCTTGCCAAATATAACATAAAAGTTACATTTTTTGTAACCAATGTAAACAGCGGATATCAGAATATGATTGCGAAGGAAGCCGCTGCAGGACATACAGTTGCAATACACAGTGCTTCCCATAATTACCAGCAGATCTATTCAAGTGTTGGTGCTTATTTTGATGATTTGAACGAAATGTCAGATATTATATATTCGCAGACTGGAAGCCGTCCAACATTAGTACGTTTCCCAGGTGGAAGTTCTAATTCTGTCAGCAAGAAATACTGCAAAGGAATTATGACTGAGCTTGCAAAAGATGTTACTGACCAAGGTTATAAATACTATGACTGGAACGTATCAAGCGGCGATGCCGGTGGAACAACAAGCACAAGTGAGGTATACCAGAATGTAATCAATGGTATCCAGAGCCATAATGTATCCGTTGTATTACAGCACGATATTAAGAGCTTCAGCGTTGATGCAGTTGAGAGCATAATCCAGTGGGGACTTGCTAACGGATACACATTCCTTCCTTTGACAACATCAAGCCCTGATGTACACCACGGAATTAATAATTAATGAGCAGCAATCAATAATATGAACCCAAAATAATATCAATCAGTATTTAATATTAGAACAAAAAACTATGTATTACATCAGTCTTATCCAATCCTGATGTAATACATAGTTTTTTTATTTTATATCTTTCCTTATTTCCCTGCCCTGCTAAGAGCTGCAAGATAGCCAACAGCCGATAGTGCCGCCACATTTCCTTCCCCTGCCGCTTTAACATACTGATAAGGTACTCCTGTTATATCACCAGCCGCATATAAACCTTTTATATTAGACGCCATACCTTTATCTGTAATTACTTTGTTATCTTCTATCTTAATTCCCGGAACTAACTGGGCTGGCTTCATCGACTCCCTTAATACAAATATTCCGTCTGCCGCAAGTTCTCTATCCTCCATAATAAGAACCATTTTATCCCCCCTGCGTTCAATTGACAGCGGTTTTCCTTTAATAATATCAATATTATCTTTTAATGAATCTTTGCCTGCCTGTAATGTATTTATATCTTTATCCTTATTATAAAGAGGCATATAATACACCTTCTTAGCCGTCTGTGCAAGAAACTCTGCTTCGCTTAAAGCCTCCTCATTAAATCCTATAACTATCGCTTCTCTTTCTTTATATAAAGCGGCATCACAGGTAGCGCAATAGCTTACACCACGTCCAAGATTTTCATATTCACCTGCATATGGCTTTGTAACATCTACACCTGTTGCAAGTATAACTGTAAGTGCCTCATAATTATTCTTTTTGCCCTGTATATGAAAATATTTTCCCATTGCATACACTGCATTCACCATATCTTCTGTTATATCTATTGAAAGACTTTTAAGGTGATTGTTAAATGCCTGTGACAGTTCCTTACCTGTAATATCAATAAAACCAGGATAATTCTTTATTATATGTGCCTTTGACACTTTATCACTAATCTTGTTATTACCTATAAGGAGTATTTTCCTGCCTCTTATCTTAGCAGTTATTGCCGCTGACACACCCGCTGGACCTGTTCCTATTATAGCTATATCATATCTTTCCATATCTTAATCCCTTTCCTGCCTTTTATGTTTAATTATATTATTATTAACAAAATGCTTAATATACCAAACATTACTTAATCGTTTTGTCTTTTAATATATTATAGACATACTAACGCATATTATAATAATTGTAAAATCAAAAAAGATGCAGACACATTTTATTGATATCGCACTGCCACTTAACAGCAGTCATATCCAAAATGTGTCTACATCTTTATGGGTAATATTAAATCAAATTTATTGGGAATTAGTCATCTTCGCCCTGAAGTGCATCGTATCCTGTTTCACCTGTACGAACCTTTACTACATTTTCCACATCATATACGAATATCTTACCATCACCGATATGACCTGTGTAAAGTACCTTTCTTGCGGCATTGATAACATCCATTACAGGAACTTTGGAAATAACCATTTCAACCTGTACCTTAGGAAGAAGCTGCATTTCCATCTGAACTCCACGGTAATACTCTGGAGCACCCTTCTGAGCGCCACAGCCAAGTACCTGCGTAACTGTCATACCAGTTACTCCGATGTCGTTCATAGCCTTCTTTAACTTTTCGAAACGCTCCTGCTTCATAAGGATTTCTACCTTAGTAATCTTATTCTCATCTGGAATATCAGATGTCTTAATCATAGCTGGAACTGAATTTTCCATACTTTCTGAACCAACTGATACAACATCTTCATATGTTATATCTGGCATACCCGCTGTACCAAGTTCAAATCCTGCATATGCACTTGTAAGTCCGTGCTCACATATGTCAAGACCCTTTATTTCCTCTTCCTCTGTAGCTCTAAGTCCAATTGTTGCCTTGATTACAAAGAATACGATTGTCATACATACAGCAGCCCATGCTGCTACTGATACAAAACCTAATAACTGAAGTCCAAGCTGTGTAAATCCACCACCGTAGAATAAACCTTCTGCCTTAATCGCACCACTCTCAATAGCAATTGCATAACCAGGGGCTTTGCTTGTAGCAAATAAACCAACTGCGATTGTACCCCATATACCATTCATCATATGAACAGCTACTGCACCAACCGGATCATCAATGTGAAGCTTATAATCAAGAAGCCATACACCAAATACCACCAAAAGACCTGCTACAATACCTATTACTATTGCACCTGCTGCATCTGTTACATCACAAGAAGCTGTAATAGCTACAAGTCCTGCAAGCGAAGCATTAAGACACATTGAAACATCCGGCTTACCATACTTAATCCATGTAAATACCATACAAGTTACAGTTGCAATTGCTGGTGCAACTGTTGTTGTAAGGAATACCGAACCTAAATCCTCAATTGTTGTACAAGCTGCACCATTAAATCCATACCAGCCAAACCATAATATAAATACACCAAGTGCACCAAGTGGAATACTATGTCCTGGGAAAGCATTAACCTTAACTACCTTACCATTTTCATCTTTAACAAATTTACCAATACGAGGTCCTAATATCTTAGCACCTATAATAGCTGATATACCACCAACCATATGTATACAGCAGGAACCTGCGAAATCATGGAAGCCTAACTGTGATAACCAGCCTCCGCCCCATATCCAGTGTGCTTCAATAGGATATACAAGTGCCGATATAACACCTGAATATACACAATATGAAAGGAACTTTGTTCTCTCTGCCATAGCTCCTGATACAATAGTAGCTGTTGTTGCACAGAATACTAAATTAAATACGAAACTTGAAAAATTGAAATTATCATATGCTGTAAAAATATCAAATCCAGGTTTTCCAATAAAACCTAATAAATCTTCACCTAATAATAAACTGAAACCTATTACTATGAATACTACTGTTCCTATACAGAAGTCCATAAGGTTCTTCATAATAATGTTACCTGCGTTCTTAGCTCTGGTAAAACCAGTCTCAACCATTGCAAATCCTGCCTGCATCCAGAATACTAATGCAGCACCTATAAGAAACCATATACCAAATGTCTGGTCGCTTATCAAGCTTGTTAATTCTTCTATTGCCATATTCGTTTCCTCCATGTTCGCGCCGGCACATAATATTTATTTATGTACCCTTGACAAATACTTTTTATTGTGGTTGATGAAGTTGATCAGGTTTCATCTGGTATCATAACAGTTGTTACTAAACGGCTGCTTTATTCCTATAGTTAAATAAAACAAAAAAAGACGTGTAACCATATATAATGGATACACGCCTTTGTGCAATCAACTGTTTGATTTATGTGTTTAATTATACATATCTTTCCAAATAAGTATTGAAAAAATCGGACATATTATTGACTTTTTTAATATTTGTTTTATTATTATTTTATAAATGTAATCAAATATACTACTTATCAACATTATTTTAATGTATATAATATCAGAAGTGAAATGACTTTGACACTGATATTATAATAATACCAATTAATGCAATTATAAAATCAGGAGGGTACTTATGAAAGACCATTTACACCAGCCATTATTATTTAATCCAGCAATATATAACAGCTCAGATGGTAAACAGCACATCAATTACAAATATATAACCGTGCCACAGACTATGCTTGTATACGCCATAGACAACACCACCGGCTCTGCAAGTAGGAAAGTATCCACTCTTATTCCATGCTCTAGTGCAGAATGGATAATAGGATATAATAAGAATAACAGCAGTTCTTCCTTCTACTGTATTGGACCAGTAAGCAGACGTTTTGACTATACTTTTGGAGATTTTGATTATTATTTTGGAATTCGTTTTGCGGATAAGGGCTGTTATTTTGCACCATCCGTTGATGACAGCGTGCTTCCAGCTTCAATTGCCAATCAGGTATTTGAATACGAACCTGCCACAGAGTCTTTTGAATACAGACTTATATCTGAATTAATCCAAGCCGAAGATTTTGACGGACAGCTTGAAGCTTTAATATGTTTCCTTAATGACAGCAAAAAATATATAGCTGTCCCTGACAATATCATACATATGGCTAATGAGATAAAGAAAGCTTCCGGCAATATTCATATATCTGATTTATCCGAAATGTCAGGGTACTCTGAACGGCACATTAACAGATTATTCAAATCGGCATATGGTGCAGGTCCTAAAGATTACTGCAAGAATATCAGATTTCAGAAAATCATATCTGATATTATAAATGACCCATACAAAGAAAACAGCGATTATATTGCCAATGCCGGATATTCTGACCAGGCACATTTCCAGAGGGAATTCAAGGCTTACACAGGCATTACACCTAGAACTTTTATTAAGGAATTAACCCCATAATATATTTATAACTATACTGTCAATTAAATTACCTGACTGAATTTTTCAGAGTTATAAAATATGCGTGGTGCTTACCGCCATCCAGACGATAAGCACCACGCATATTTATTTCTACACAAAATCAGACATAACAGTATTGCTTATATCTATGCCTCTGTCTGTAAGCGCTATTCTTGTACCATTCTGCCACAAAAGACCTTTTGCTATATTATCTTTTATCTGCTCTTTATATACACTGTATATATCTTTTCCAAATATATCTTTAAAATCGCATATATCAATCCCGGCAGACTTTCTTAAACCAAGAAACATATATTCAGCCATCTCATCTTCCAGCGTGAGAACCTCTATATTTTCTTTAAGGTCCTGACAGTTATTCTTTATTTCTAAAGAATTCTTAAGAGTCTCTTGGATATTCTTAATATTTTCCACAATACACTCTTTATTGCTTTCTTTATTATCAGCATATTCCACACATAATGCCTTAATATAATTATTAATATCGCTGATGTTAGTATACCTTTTATGATTACATAATGAAGCTGCACCAATTCCAAAACCGATATAATCGGTTCTATCCCAATATTTAAGATTATGCTTACATTCATAACCTGCCTTGGCATAATTGGATATTTCGTATCTTTCATAACCTGCCTGACCTAATATCTCTTTAGTAAGTGCATACATTTTCCTGTCGTCATCATCATCAGGAATATCCGGATAATTGTCTATGTTATCATACAGCCTTGTGCCTTCTTCTATTATAAGACTGTATACAGATATATGCTCTGTATTAAGTGATACAGCCTCCTTTAGCACTCTGGTAAAGCTTTCTATGGTCTGACCCGGAAGTGCTGACATAAGGTCTATATTGATATTAGTAAAGCCTGCATTCCTTGCTATGGCAAGGCTGTTCTTAAACTGTTCAAATGTATGAATTCTTCCAAGCATACGAAGCTCTTTATCATCAGTGCTCTGCAATCCAAAGCTTATTCTGTTAATCCCAGCTTCCCTGTAAATGTATGCTTTTTCACTATTTATTGTACCTGGATTACATTCTATTGTTATCTCTGCATTGCCATCAACACGATATCTTTGCTTTACAGCCTCTAATATATCTTTAATATATTCAGCATTTATTGCTGACGGAGTTCCACCACCGATAAATATTGAAGTTACATTTTTATCAAGACCAGCCTCACTTAATGCTATCTCATTAATTAAAGCTTTAACATAACTGCTTTTCGTCTTATCATCTGCTGGTGCAGATAAGAAATCACAATATATACATTTTTGCATACAAAAGGGGATATGTATATATATCCCCAGTTCGTTATTATTCTTCATCTAACTTTAATACACTCATAAATGCTTTCTGTGGTATCTCTACGTTACCAATCTGACGCATTCTCTTCTTTCCTTCCTTCTGCTTTTCAAGAAGCTTCT
>ERZ837380.847-NODE-847-length-43496-cov-6.877305_pt1 | contig 43496 bp, 42 predicted proteins | sample MGYA00519685_ERZ837380 | MGnify/ENA primary metagenome ERZ837380 (study PRJEB31850, sample SAMEA3708817) | human gut metagenome | biome: human gut; feature: human-associated habitat; material: faeces | place: China | collected 2014 ...
TGGCGAAGCCATGTACACCGCACCCACACTGCGCAGCGCGTGCAGTCATTCAAGCTGCAAACTCACAATGTGCGGGGTCGAGGGGGAAGGCCCCTCGTCCCTTTCTCTTGGGGGGGTGTAAGGGGGGATGTTCTCTTTCCGAGGAAAGAGAACATCCCCCCTTGTCGCATTCCCACACGGTGTGGGGCCCCCTCGCACCCTACGGTGCGACAATATGAACCCCCGCCGTGTACGTCTGATACCCCGACGACCCAAGGCTCGCGTAATACTGCACCGTCACGTCGGCGCTCTTGCCGTCGTCCGCGATCACGGTGTCCAGGACGTCTGCCTTTTCGTCCACGCTGACCCAGCCGCGGCGATAGCGCGGCAGCGCGAGCCCCTGCGCGCCTGTGATCTCCGCGATGCGGGATGTGCCGTCCGACTGCTGTTCCAGCCGGTAGCTCACGCCGACCGTCGCCAGAAATGTCTCGTTCCCCTCGATCCCGGCAGGGGCGAAGTACGTGCGCTCCGCGCCGTCGCCCTCCGTCCAGTCGGTGAGCGAGGTCTGCTGCGCGCTGCCCTCGCGCGTGACCGTCACCTTACGCTCGCCGCTCTTGCCGGAGACCGTCGCAATGATCGACACGCCGTCGGCCGCAAAGGCGAGGCCGCTGATCTCCTCGCCGCTCGCAAGATCGAGCGCGGCGAGCTTCGTTCCGTTGAGCGCGTAGACGTCCGACCAGTAGGAGTAGACCGCAGTGGAAAGGTCATCTCCTTGCCAGATAAGGTTGTTGCCGGGGAAGGTCTTAAGCAGCGTGCCGTCTATGGCGTTGAACACCACATAGAGGTCGTTTTTCTTCCCCAGACGTCCCGTCACCACAAGGTAGTTGCCCACCGTCTCGCTGCCCTCAAAGCCGCTGAGCGACGGGTATTGCCCGGCAAAGTCCCAGCTCTTTTTGCCGAAACTGACCGTCGTGCTGTCCAGCGTCGCCGTGAGCTTTCTCGGCGATACGCAGTACCAGCGATACACCTCGCTCGTCAAAATGGGCTCGCTATCCTGCCAAGCGACAAGGAATTCGCTCTGGGCTATCAGCGCATTGACGCGCGCGGCGAACGCTTCCTCCGATTTGCCCCACTCGCCGTTCTGGCCATCGGTCGGATTCAGATAAATGCCCGCGTTGGCATTTTCCACAACGTGACAGCTGCCGCCGTCATAGGTGTAAAGTCCATAGTAATAGCCGTAATAGCTGCTTCTGCCCTGATATTTGCCCTCGATCAAGTGATACAGCAGTAGCATGTCGCGCCCGTTTTCACGGCAAAGGAGGTACACGTCACCCTCCGCCATGCGCTCGCGCATCAGCTCCTCGCCGTTGTCATCGATGATGCACAGCTCATAGACGCCGAACGTGTTCTTGCATACAATCCGCTCCGCTCTGCCGTCATTGTCGAGGTCGGCGGACATCAGCGTCCTGCTGCCGTCGCTCTCCGACGGATCTGTGCAGCGGATGACTGCGCCGTCGCCGTAACAGTGCAGCTCGCCGTTCAGCGTGGAGAATAAAAGCTCGCTCTGATCTAAAAGCCTGTTGACCTCGTCCGCGAATTTCTGTGCCTCGGCGGGCCATGGGTCTTTGGAATCGAGATTTATGCTGAAGCTCACCGAATTCTCCGCCAGCGTGGTCGTCTCGCTTTCACTGAGCATAAAGAGCTCGTAGGAATACGACGCCTCGCCCTGATACATCGTCGGCTCGTAGCACAGCAGCGCCGTCTTGACGCTGTCGCGATAGAGGAAATAGCTGCTCCAGCCCGCGTGCGCCAGTCCCAGCTCCGCGCTCCAGAGCTCTTCGCCGCTCTGATTGCTCACCCGCAGCCGGTACGGCTCCTGCGTGGAAGTGCCGGTATAGGAGATCACTTCCTCGATCCCGTCGCCGTTCAGGTCAGCGCGGGTCAGCTCGGTCGCGCCGCCGTTCAGACGGACGATCCAGCGGTAAGGATGTGCCCCGCTGTAGGGAAGTCCCCCGCTGCGATAGCCCATCACGAGGTAAAGACTACCGTCCTTCTGCTGCAATAAGAGCCACTGGTCCATCGCCGTGAGCTCGTCCTGACGCCTGATCTCCGCCATCGGCACTGTCGCATTGACGTCCTCGCCCGTTCTCGTGCCGCGCCAGGCATGGGCATTTTCTCGGCGCAGCTTCGCGGCGCTCGTGCCGTTCCAATCTTCGCCGCTTCCGCTGCGGAACAGCCAGTCGAAGTTGCTCTTTTTCAGCGTGATCTCTTCCCATATGGAAAAGCGGTAATAATACCCGCTGCTCGCCCCGTGCGGTCCGGCCAGAGAACATGCACCGCCGACCCGCAGGTCCGCCGGTCCCTCGTCAAAGGTCTCGGCATAGCTTGCTTCCCAAGCTGAGTCTTCGAACACGACCTCTCCCAACACATACTCCCCAAGCGGCATGTCGCAGAGCAGCTGGTCGATCTGATCAAAAAGGTCCTCCGGCACCGTAGGGTCCTTCCGATTTATGCACCACTTGACATAATTTTTCAGCACCGTGCCGCCGGAACGCAGCTCATACAGCTGCGCTTTTTTGCCGCCCTTGATGGGGTTTGCCAGTATACCGTCCTCCGACAGCATCAGCTCGCAGTACTCCTCTTTTCTGTCTCCGAGGTATACCCTTGCATAGCACTCCTGCATCGCCGACGCGCTGCCGAGGCGCTCATATTCTATCGCGTCCAGCAGCGAAAGGAGGTCCTTGATCTCCGGTGTCGACATACGGTACTCTTCACCGCTGCTTGTCTCCTCCATCGCGACGCTGACGCGCGTGATCTTCCCGCTCGAGGTGCCGAGCAGCGTCTCCACATCGATGTCCGACTTCGGATTCGTCAAAAAGCACACGGCCATGATCACGACCGCGAGCACCGCCGCCGCGGCGACCCAAAACGCGGGCTTTTTGTAGTGCAGCGCACTCTTCACACGCGTTTTGATGTTTCCCTCGCCGAACGCCAGCGGGCAGGCCGCCACAGCTCTTCCCGGCGCGGCGCAGGACAATAGCGCCTGCGAATAGTCTGCGCGTGCCGCGCCGTCCAGCCCCTTGACGACTTTTTCATCGCACGCGAGCTCGATGTCGCGGCAGAAGAGGATGTAGGCGACCCACACCAGCGGATTGAACCAGTGCAGCGCAAGCACGAGGTAGCCGAGCACCTTCCACCAGTGGTCGCGGCGGGCGAGGTGCGCGCGCTCGTGCGCGATGACATACGCCGCCGTCCCCTCGTCCATGTGCATGGGAAGATAAATGTTCGGCTTCACCACGCCGAAGACAAACGGAGAATCGACGAATTCGCTCTCGTAGATGTTATCTCGCAGCAAAATCGCCGTTGCGAGCTTTCTTTTCAGCTTTTCCGCGCTCACGAGCGCGTGGACGAGCAGCGCCGCCATACCGGCGAGCCAGAGGACGCTGTAGATGTTGAAGTCCACCTGCGCCTGCTGGCGGCTCACGCCGACGGGGACCTCCGCCGCCGAAGGCAGCGTCGGATTCGTGACGATGTCAAGCGTCGCCTGCTCGTAGAGCACCGGCTCGCGCGTTTCGGTCACGATCTCGCTCGGGATGGTCTCGGCGCTCGGGATAAGCGAGAGCGCGCTTTCAATCGAAAACAGGCAGACAAGCCGCAGTGCGACCACACCCCAGAGAAGCGGCATGACCCACTTCGGCGCTTTTTTGAGGACAACCCGCAGCACGAGCACCGACAGAATGAGCCAGCTTGCGCTGATGCTGAGGTTCACGAGCTTCAAAAAGACGTCATCCATGATGATTCTCCTTTCGGTAAAGGTCGATCATTTTCTGCACCTCGTCGAGTTCCTTGTCGCTCACGTGGCTCGACTTCGTAAACGCGGCGACAAACGCGGGCAGCGAGCCGTCGAAGCGCTTGTCGAGCAGCTCGTCGATCTCGGCGGTCTGCGCCTCGTCCTGCGAGATGAGCGATGTGACGACGGTGTTCTCGTTTTTCAGCACCCCGCGCTCAGAGAGCCGTTTGATGACCGTGTAGGTCGTCGTCGGTTTCCAGCCCAGGTGCTCGGCGCAGAGCGCGACCAATTCACGGCTCTTGACCGGCTCGTGCGCCCACAGGATTTGACAGAAGCGGTATTCGCTCTCAAAAATTTTCGGCGTTTCCATCGCGTTACCTCTCTAATCCGTTAGAGTTTATATGTACACTAACAGATTAGAGCATTTCTGTCAAGCCCTTTTGCGCTCAAATTTAGTTAAGTCTTACTTGACAAGCATCTATTCCCTCCTTATAATAATTCATATCGCACAAAAAGCTCCGCGCAGGAGCTTTTTTTATGTTTTGAGAAAGAGAGTGTCATCCCATGTCAAAAAAAGCCAATCCCGCGGCGCTGCTGCCGATCTTAGTGTTCCTTGTCCTGTATCTGGGCCTCGGCCTTGTCTTTGAGTATGTGCTCAAAATTCCGATGGGATTTTATTCCATCCCCATCGTCGTCATCTTCCTCATCGCGCTGCTCGTGGCCTGCTGCCAGAACCGCGCGCTGTCGTTCGACGAAAAGCTCACGCTGATGGGCCGCGGCGTGGGCGATAAGAACATCATCACGATGCTGCTTATCTTCTTAGCCGCCGGTATGTTCGTCGGCGTCGTGGGCCGCTCGAGCGCGGAGAGCGTTGCGTACTTTATGCTCTCGATCATCCCGTCGAAATTCGCCGTGGCGGTGCTGTTCGTCGTGAGCTGCTTTGTCTCCACCGCGATGGGCACGAGCGTCGGCACCATCACGCTCATCGTCCCCATCGCCATCCCCATCGCCGCGGCCAGCGGCTATTCCCTGCCGCTGTGTGTCGCGTCCGTCATGGGCGGGGCGATGTTCGGTGACAATCTGAGCTTCATTTCCGACACGACCATCGCCGCCTGCAACGGGCAGGGCTGCGCGATGAAGGACAAATTCCGCGAAAATTTCCACATTGCCTTCCCCGCCGCGCTCGCGTCGCTCGCACTCATCCTCGTGCTGACGCTCCACGCCGACGTGACACCTGCGGAGATTCCGCCCTACAACCTCATTCAGATCATCCCCTATGTGCTCGTGCTCATCGGCGGCATCATCGGCATCAATGTCTTTATTGTGCTGCTCATCGGTATCGTATCCGGCGCGGTCATCGCGCTCGCGACCGGCGCGACGGGGCAGACCGGCATCCTCGCGGTCAAGACCCTGCTCGAAAACATGGGCAGCGGCGCGGCCGGGATGTTTGAAACCTCGATGGTCGCGATCTTAGTCTCCGCCATCTGTGCGCTGATTCGCGAGTACGGCGGCTTTGAAGCGCTGCTCGGCTGGATCAGAAAGGCGTTTCGCGGCAAGCGCGGCGGCCAGATCGGCATGGGCCTTCTCGTCGGCGCGATGGACATTGCCACCGCGAACAACACCGTCGCCATCGTTATGGCGAACCCCATCGCCAAGGAGATGAGCGAGGAGTACGGCATCACCCCGCGCAAGGCCGCGTCGATCCTCGACACGTTCTCCTGCATCTTTCAGGGCATCATCCCCTACGGCGCGCAGATGCTCGTCGCGATCTCCGCGGCGCATGAGCTGGGCTACGCCATCTCGGCGTTCGACATCATCCCAAACCTCTTCTACCCCTATCTTCTGGCGGTGAGCTCATTCTTCTTCATCGCGATCGACGGCAAAAAGAAAGCGTGACCAATGGTTGACCATAATCTGCTTCAGTGCAAAAAGCTCTTTCTTTTCGACCTCGACGGCACGCTGTACTTGGGCGACCGGCTTTTTCCCGGCGTCCGCGAGCTGCTCTCTGCCATCCGCGCACGCGGCGGGCAGTACCGCTTTCTGACAAACAACTCCTCGCGCAGCGTGGAGGCCTACGTGCAGAAGCTCACGCGCCTCGACGTCGCGGCGGAGGCGGCCGATTTTCTCACCTCGGTCGACGCGCTGATTCACTATCTCCGCGAGCACGGCGGAGAAGACCGACGCTATTACGTCTGCGGTACGGAGTCGATGAAATCACAGCTCCGCGCGGCGGGCTTTACCGTCGCAGAACGGCGTGAGGACGCGAACGCGCTCCTGATGGGCTTCGACACCGAGCTGACATTTCAAAAGCTGGAGGACGCCTGCATCCTGCTCGGACAAGGCATCCCCTACCTTGCGACCAATCCCGACTGGGTCTGCCCCACGGCCTACGGCTTCGTGCCCGATTGCGGCAGCGTGTGCGAAATGCTCTGGCGCGCGACCTCCCGCCGCCCCATCGTCATCGGCAAGCCCGAACCACTGATGCCGCAGCTCGCGATGCTCGAGGCGGGCGTTTCCGCGCAGGAAACACTGCTCGTGGGCGACCGCATCTACACGGATATCGCCAGCGGCGCGAACGCAGGCATCGACACGCTGCTCGTCCTCTCTGGCGAGACGAAGGAAGAAGACCTCCCCACCGCTGACCCGCAGCCGACGTTCGTTCTGCCGGACGTCGCCGCACTGCTGAACATCTTAGAATCTTAAAAAGGAAGACCTATGGCAAACATCATCGAAATCCACGATTTTTCCGATCCCGCGCTCGACGTCTACGCGCGCCTGACGGAAAACCAACTGCTCAATCGCGCGGACCCCGACAACGCGCTCTTCGTCGCGGAAAGTCCGCTCGTCATCGGCCGCGCACTGGATGCGGGCTGTGAACCGGTGTCGTTCCTGATGGAGCGGCAGCATACGCAGGGCAAGGGGCGCGAAATTCTCGCCCGCTGCTGTCAAGATATTCCAGTTTACACCGCTGATGCATCCGTGCTGACACAGCTCACCGGCTTTCACCTGACGCGCGGGATGCTCTGCGCCATGCGGCGGCCGAAGCTCCAAAGCGTCGAGGACGTCTGCCGCGATGCGCGGCGCGTCGTCGTGCTCGAAAACGTGATGAATCCGACGAACATCGGCGCGATCTTCCGCTCCGCCGCCGCGCTCGGCATGGACGCGGTGCTGCTCACGACTGCGGGCAGCGATCCGCTCTATCGCCGCGCCTCGCGCGTCAGCATGGGAAACGTGTTCCTCATCCCGTGGACCTACCTGCCCGAAAGCGGCGACTGGACGCAGCTGCTGCGCGATCTCGGCTTCCGCACCGTCGCGATGGCACTGCGCAACGACTCCGTACGGCTCGACGATCCGCGCCTTGCCGCCGAAGAAAAGCTTGCCATCGTCATGGGCACGGAGGGTGACGGGCTCGCATCCTCGACCATCGCGAGCTGCGACTACACGGTCAGGATCCCGATGTACCACGGCGTCGACTCGCTCAACGTCGCCGCAGCGAGCGCCGTGGCGTTCTACGAGCTGGGCCTTCCCCCGCTGAACGAAAAGGAGGACTGACATGCTGAACAATACCGGCTTCGACCTCTGGGCCGACGGCTATGACAAGAGCGTCGGCCTCTCCGACAAGAACGACCGCTACCCCTTTGCGGGCTACCGCGCCATGATGAACGCGCTCTATCAGCGCGTGCTCGCGCAGAGCGGGCGTGATGTGCTGGACATTGGCTTCGGCACAGGCGTTTTGACCTCACGGCTCTACGAACAGGGCTGCCAAATCTATGGGCAGGACTTTTCCGCGCGCATGATCGAACTGGCGCAGGCAAAAATGCCGGACGCGCGGCTCTATCAGGGGAATTTTTCCAAAGGGCTCGTGCCCGAGCTTCGTGCGCAGCAGTACGACGCCATCGTCGCGACCTACTCGCTCCACCACCTGACGGACGCACAGAAAATCGACTTTCTGCGCGCACTCCTGCCGCTTTTGAAGCAAGACGGCTGTATTTTCATCGGCGACGTCGCCTTCCGCACCCGTGGCGAGCTCAAAGCGTGCCGAAACGCGGCGGGCAGTGAGTGGGACGAGGATGAAATTTACTTCGTCTATGACGAGCTCCGCCCTCACTTCCCTGCGCTGACGTTTGAATCCTTCTCCCACTGCACCGCGCTTTTGACGCTGCGCCGCTGATTCCCCGGGAAATACGATAAAAAGCCTCTGTATGGTCAACCCATACAGAGGCTTTTCTGTGAAGCATTATTCCTTTTCAGTCGTTCAAATGGTCGAGAATCGCCGCGATCAGCTGCTCCTTGCCCGTGCCCTTTTCGGCAGAGAACGGAATGACGAGCTCATCGTCGCGCAAACTCAGCGTCTCGCGAATTTGGGCAAGATTCGGCTCGATCTCGCGCGCTTTGAGCTTGTCGAGCTTGTTCGCCACGATCACGACGGGACAGCCCGTCTGCACGAAGTAGTCGTGCATCGTCACGTCGTCCGCCGTCGGCTTGTGCCGCGCGTCGACGATCTGCACACCGAGGTGAATGAGCCCCGCAGACTGGAAATAGTTTTCCATCAGCTTGCCCCAGCGGTCGCGCTCGGTCTTGGAGACCTTGGCGTAGCCGTAGCCCGGCAGGTCGACGAGGTAGAGCTTGCCGTCGATCTTAAAGTAGTTGATCTGCGAGGTCTTGCCCGGGGACGCACCCACGCGGGCAAAGTTCTTGCGGTTGACGAGCCGGTTGATGACGGACGATTTGCCGACGTTCGACCGCCCCGCAAACGCGAGCTGCGGCATCCCGTCGCGCACGAACTGCTTTTCCGACGCCGCCGAGAGGATAAATTCGACCTTGTTGAAGTTGATCGCCATGGTTTTCGTTTCCTTTCAGCTCATTTCGCCCGCACGCAGCGCGCTGTGCGCGCTCTCCTGCACGGGAAGATAGCCCTCATGTGCGGCGGCGGTGCATTTTTCCGGCAGCACGAGCGCCTCGGCAAAGACGGCATCCACCGTCTCGACCGGTACAAAGCGCAGCTTTTCGCGCACCAGCGGGTCGATCTCGTCGAGGTCCTTTTCATTCTCCTTCGGGAGAATGACCGTATGTACGCCCGCGCGCAGCGCGCCCATTGTCTTTTCGCGCAAGCCCCCGATGGCGAGCACACGGCCGCGCAGCGTGATCTCGCCCGTCATGGCGACATCGCGGTGTACCGCCTGCCCCGTCAGCGCGGAGAGCACCGCTGTCGCGATGGCGATACCGGCGCTGGGTCCGTCCTTGGGGATGGCCCCCTCAGGGAAGTGGATATGGATATCCTTCGTCTTGTAGAAGTCCGGCGCGATGCCGAGCTCCTGCGCCCGCTGGCGCAGGCACGAGAGCGCCGCGCGGCAGCTCTCCTGCATCACGTCGCCCAGGTTGCCCGTGAGCTCGACCTTGCCGCTGCCATCCATCACGCCGACCTCGACGGGCAGAATTTCGCCGCCCACCTCGGTCCACGCAAGGCCGTTCACCACACCGACAAGGTCCTTTTCGGGAATCTTCTCCTGTGCAGCACGCGGCGCACCGAGGAAGTCCTTGATGTTCTTCTCTGTCACGGTGACTCGCTTTACATCGCTTGTGGCAAGCTGCATTGCCGCCTTGCGGCAGATCTTGCCGAGCTGACGCTCAAGCGAGCGCACGCCGCTCTCGCGCGTATAGAGCGCGATGGCCGCGCGGATGGCGCTCTCGTCCACGCGCAGGCTCGAGGCCGTCAGCCCGTGGGCCTGACGCTCCTTGGGCAGCAGGTGCCGCTGCGCGATCTGCACCTTCTCCTCGTCCGTATAGCTGGGAATCTCAATAATTTCCATGCGGTCGAGCAGCGGACGCGGAATGGTGTCAAGCGTGTTGGCCGTCATGATGAACATGACGCGGCTCAGATCGACGGGAATTTCAAGGTAGTGATCGCGGAAGGCGTAGTTCTGCTCACTGTCGAGCACTTCGAGAAGTGCGCTCGCGGGGTCGCCGCGCCCGTCGCTTCCCATCTTGTCGACCTCGTCGAGCACGAGCAGCGGATTCATCGAGCCGCTGCGGGAGATAGCCTCGATGATGCGGCCTGGCATCGCGCCGATGTAGGTCTTGCGGTGGCCGCGGATATCCGCCTCGTCACGCACGCCGCCGAGCGACAGCCGCGCGACCTTGCGGTTCATCGCCTTGGCGACCGACAGCGCGATCGACGTCTTGCCGACGCCCGGAGGGCCGACGAGACATAAAATCTGCCCCTTCGCCTCGGGGTTGAGCTGGCGCACGGCGATGAACTCTAAAATGCGCTCCTTGACCTTCTGCAAGCCGTAGTGGTCGCGGTCAAGAATCTTGCGCGCGGCGTCCACGCTGGCGCGCTCCTTCGTCTCCTCGCCCCAGGGCATTTCCATGCAGGTGTCGAGATAGTTGCGCAGCACACTCGCCTCGGCGCTGCCGAACGGCTGCTTGGCGAGCTTGTCCACATCTTTCAGCAGCTTGCGCTCCACTTCTTCGCTCAGGTGCGCCTTGCTGATCTTCTCGCGGTACTCGTCGAGTTCTTCGTCCTCCCCGCCCTCACCGATCTCGTTCTGTAAGACCTTGATCTGCTCGCGCAGGACAAAATCCTTCTGAATTTTTCCGACGCGGGAGCGGACCTTGCTTTCAATGTCCTGCTCCATGGCGGTAACTTCGATCTCGCGGCGCAGAATCTCGTTCATGCGCTGCAATCTCGGCAGCGGGCGCAGCTCGTCGAGGATATCCTGTTTGTCCTGATAGCGCAGGTTGAGCTGCTGGGCGATAAAGTCAGCGAGATAGCCGGGATCGTTCGTCGACAAAATGGCGGCGTAGACATCGTCCGGCAATTTCTGCGCGAGCTCGGCATATTCCGTCACGCTGGCGTAGGTCTGGCGCAGCATCGCTTCCGTCCGCTTGCTATGGCGCGAGGTGGCCGGCTCATCGATGAGCTCGACCTGCGCCTGCAAAAACGGCTCGCGCTGCCACAGCCGCTTGAGGCGGGCGCGGCACGCGCCCTCCATCATCACGCGCAGCACGCGGTCAGACACGCGCAAGATCTGCGTCACGCGCGCGACCGTGCCGATCTCGTACAGGTCTTTTTCCTCCGGCTGCTCCACGCCGATCTCGCGCTGGGTGACGAGAAAGATCTCCTCCCCGTTTTCCATGGCGCGCTCAAGCGCGTGCACGGAGATCGGACGCTCGAGGTCAAAGCTCGTGTTCATGCGCGGGAACACATTGAGCCCGCGCATGGCAATGACCGGAAGATTTTTTGTTACAGGTTCCATGGGGTTTCTCCTTATGAAGCGGAGTCTGCCGGCAGCGACGGCTGCGGCGCCTCCCCTTCTTTCTCTGTGCGGTGGGAAATTTTCGGCTGTTCCGTCCCCTCCACGCAGCCCGGCGTGATGGTCACGCGGTCGATCGTGCGGTCGGACGGGATGTCGTACATCACGTTCATCAGCAGACCCTCCATCACCGCGCGCAGGCCGCGCGCGCCGATCTTGCGCTCGATGGCCTTGTCGGCAATCGCTTCGAGCGCCTTGGGCTCGAACGTGAGCTCGGCGTCGTCGTAAGAAAACAGCTTTTGATACTGCTTGACGAGCGCGTTTTTCGGCTGGGTCAGGATCTTGACAAGGTCGTCGCGCGTCAGCGCGTCGAGCGCCGTGATGACCGGCAGTCTGCCGACCAGCTCGGGGATGATGCCGAACTTCAAGATATCGTGCGGCTGCACCTCGCGTAAAATCTTGCTCTCGTCCACATCGTTCTTGCTCTTGAGTTCTGCGCCGAAGCCCATCGACTTGCGGTCGAGACGGCTCTCGATGATCTTCTCGATGCCCTCGAACGCGCCGCCGCAGATGAAGAGGATGTTGTGCGTGTCGATCTGGATGAACTCCTGATGCGGGTGCTTGCGGCCGCCCTGCGGCGGGACGTTGGCGACCGTGCCCTCGACGATTTTCAGCAATGCCTGCTGCACGCCCTCGCCGGAGACGTCACGCGTGATGGAGGTGTTCTCGCTCTTGCGGGCGATCTTGTCGATCTCGTCGACATAGATGATTCCGCGCTCGGCGAGCTCCACGTCGTAATCCGCCGCCTGAAGCAAGCGGAGCAGAATGTTTTCCACATCGTCGCCGACGTAGCCCGCCTCGGTGAGGGTCGTCGCGTCCGCGATGGCGAACGGCACCTTCAGAATGCGGGCGAGCGTCTGGGCAAAGAGCGTCTTGCCGCTGCCGGTGGGGCCGAGGAGCAGGATGTTGCTCTTTTGCAGCTCCACCTCGTCGTCGCCGCCGAAGAAGATGCGTTTATAGTGGTTGTAGACGGACACGGACAGCGCGACCTTGGCCGCCTCCTGCCCGATGATATACTGGTCGAGCACCTCGCGAATTTCGCGCGGCGTGGGGATGGAGTCGGGCGCTTCCAGCTCGTCGTGCGGCTCATAGCCGTCCTCCAGCACGTCCATGCACAGGCGGACGCACTCATCGCAGATGCGCACGCCAGGCCCCTGGATCATGCGGTGCACTTCGTGCTCGCTCTTGCCGCAGAACGAGCAGCGAAGCTCTTTTTTCCTATCTTCACTCATAAGTCAAACTGTCCTTATCTCTTGTAAATGACCTTGTCCACAAGGCCGTAGGCCTGCGCCTCATCCGCCGTCATCCAGTGGTCGCGCTCGGAGTCGAGCTTGACCTGCTCGGGCGTCTTGCCGGTGTTCTCGGCCAGGATCTTATTCAAGCGCTGCTTGATGCGCAGGAAGTGCTCCACGTCGCTCTCCATATCCGTGACCTTGCCCTGCGTACCGGCGGAGGGCTGGTGGATCATAATCTCCGCGTTCGGCAGCGCAATGCGCTTGCCCTTGGCGCCGGACGAGAGCAGGAACGCGCCCATGCTGGCGGCGAGGCCGACGCAGATGGTGGACACGTCGCACTTGATATACTGCATCGTGTCGTAGATCGCCATGCCGGCCGTCACACTGCCGCCGGGGGAATTGATATAGAGCTGGATGTCCTTGTCGGGGTCCTTGGCCTCGAGGAATAAAAGCTGCGAAACGATCAGGCTCGCGGTCGCATCGTTGACCTCTTCGCCGAGGAAAATGATGCGGTCTTCCAGAAGGCGGGAGAAAATGTCGTAAGAGCGCTCGCCGCGGTTGGTCTGTTCAATGACGTAAGGGACTAAACTCATCTTGGTAACCTCCTTGTTCATACCCTGTTCAAAAAATTGGTATGTACACAATCAACCACAAATGGCAGGCATTTGTGGTTGATCGTCGTTTCTATCTATTATGGCCGCTTTGCCGATTATTCAGCCTTTTCTTCTTCCTTCTTGGCGGACTTTTTGGCAGCGGTCTTCTTGGCGGGCCTTTCCTCGCCTTCAGCGGCTTCGCCCTCGGCTTCCTTCTTGGGAGCCTTCTTCTTTTCGATCTTCGCGCTGTCCACGACGACGCTGATGGCCTTGTCGCGGATGATCTGCGTGCGGACGGACATGGCGTCAAGATACTTCTTGAGCTCGTTGACGTCCATGCTGTACTTCTCAGCAAGGTCGTTGTACTGCTTTTCGACCTCCTCGTCGGTGGCCTCGAGCTTCTCTTCCTTGATGATGGCGTTCACGGCGAGGTCCATGCGCACCTGACGGGTCGCGGGCTCCTTGCCCTCCTCCAGGAACTTGGCCTCATCCATGTTGGTCATCTTGCAGTACTGGTCATAGGGGATGCCCTGAGACTGTAAGCGCTGCTTGAACTCCTCGAGGAAGCGGGCGCACTGCTCATCGATGAGCGCATCGGGGATGTCGCACTCTATGTTCGCGGCGACCTTCTCCATCAGCTCGTTCTCGACGGCATACTTGGCGGACTGCTCGCGCTGCTCGGTGATCTCGCGCTTGATGCTGTCCTTGAGCTCCTTGAGCGTGTCGTACTCGGACACGTCCTTGGCGAAGTCGTCATCAAGCTTGGGAAGCTCCTTGCACTTGATCTCCTTGGCCTTGACGTGGAAGATGACCTTCTTGCCGGCGAGGTCCTTGTGATAATCCTCGGGGAAGGTGATGTCGAGATCCTTCTCTTCGCCGGCCTTCATGCCGATGACCTGATCCTCAAAGCCGGGGACGAAGCTGCCGGAGCCGAGCTCGAGCTCGTAATTCTCGCCCTTACCGCCCTCGAACGCTTCGCCGTTGTCGAAGCCCTCGAAGTCGATGACGGCGATGTCGCCCTTCTTGGCCTTGCGGTCGACGGAGACGAGGCGGGCGTTGCGCTCGGCCATCTCATTGAGGCGCTCCTTGACATCGTCGGCGCTGACCTTGATCTCTTCCTTCTCAGCCGTCAGGCCCTTGTACTCGCCGAGCTTGACCTCGGGATACACGGCAACGGTCGCCTTGAAGGTGAAGCCGTTCTCGTCGATCTTGTCGTCCACGATCTCGATCTCGGGATAGCCGACAACATCGAGGCCGCTCTGGCCGATGGCCTGCGTATATGCCTCGGGCAGGGCGATGTCAACGGCATCGCTGTAGAAAACGCCCGCGCCGTAGAGCTTTTCGATCATCTTGCGGGGGGCCTTGCCGGGGCGGAAGCCGGGAATGCTGAGCTTGCCGCGGGCCTTGGCGTAGGCCTTGGCAACGGCGGCTTCAAATTCCTCCGCGCCGACCTCGACGGTCACCGCGACTCTGCTCTTTTCCAGCTTTTCAACATTTTTGACAGTCATGATTTCTTTTTCCTCCGTTTAACATCAGATAATGATGCTTTTGCAAAGTGGAATTATACCATAGCTTCCTCAAAATTTCCACCCTTTTTTGCATCAATTTATGTCTTAATTGCAAATTTTTACAGGCTGAAAGGCGACATAATCCGCCGCGATCAGCGCATATTCGGTTTTTTCGCGCATCCCCTCGAACGCGCGGCGGTGCGTGTAGCCGTGCAGATGCCCGTAATAGCAGCGCTCGACCTCGTATTTGTCGAGAAGCTCGAGCATCTCGGGACACTTGTAGCCCTGATAGATGGGCGGATAGTGCAGAAAGCAGTAGATGGGCTTCCCCTCCGCCGCCTTGAGCGACGCTTCAAGCCGCAGCGCCTCGCGCGCGAGCATCTTGCCCGTGTGCGTCCCCGCGGCGTCCTCTTCATAAAACCAGCCGCGCGTGCCGCAGATGGCGTGGTCGCCGTAGAAAAAGGCGTTGTTGTAGAGAATATCGAGCGTTGTGATGTCGTGCTCGGCAAAAAACTTTTTCATCTTCGACGCCGTGCCCCACCAGTAGTCGTGGTTGCCCTTTAAGAGAATCTTCCTCCCCGGCAGCGCGTCAATAAACTGAAAATCCGGCAGCGACTGCTCGAGCGACATTCCCCACGAGATATCCCCCGCGATGACGATGACGTCGTCATCGTTGAGCTTCGAGAAATTTTCCCGAATGCGCTCGACATAGTTCGCCCACTTGGGGCCGAACACGTCCATGGGCTTGTTCGTGCCGAGCGATAAGTGCAGGTCGCCGATCGCGTATAATGCCATCGCGTGCCTCCCTTCCAAAGTCAGATCAAAATGCGTTTTCGATGTAGGCGATGCGCGTGTTGCCCGCGCTGTGGCGCACATCGGTGTAGACCTCCGCCACGTCGAAGCGGGCGGGCACATCCAGCTCGCGCTCGCTCAAGTACAAAAGCGCCGCGGCACGCAGCTTTTCCTGCTTTTTCACCGTGACGTACTCGCGCGGCGCGCCGTACTGCAAATTGGTGCGCAGCTTCACCTCGACGAACAGCAGCACGCCGTCCTTCTCGGCGATGAGGTCGATCTCGCCGAAGCGGCAGCGCCACTCTCGTTCCACGATGCGGCAGCCGCGCTCGCTCAGATACTTTTCGACCAGCGCCTCGCCCCAGTCGCCGTCCTGCTTCGTGCTCATCGCCGCGCCTCCCACTTTTTGAGGAACGTCATGCGGTGCACAGGGCTCGGGCCGTACTGATCGAGCATCTGGTAGTGGAGCTTTGTGCCGTAGCCCTTGTGCCTGGCGAACTGATACTCGGGATACATCGGGTCGAGCACTTCGACCACATAATGGTCACGGCTGACCTTCGCCAGCACGCTCGCCGCGGCGATGGATAAGCTCGCGCCGTCCCCGCCGACGATGGTCTCGTGCGGCGTGGTGATCTTCGCCGACGCGCCGTGGTCGCGGTTGCCGTCGATGAGCGCATAGTCCGCTGGGATTTGCAGCGCATCGATGGCGAGCTGCATCGCCTTCATGCGTGCGCTCAAAATATCCGTTGCGTCGATCTCCTTCTCGTCGACGGACGCGATGGCGTAGGCGACGGCTTTTTCACAGATGACGGGAAACAGCGCCTCGCGCTTTTTCTCCGTCATCTTCTTGGAGTCATTCAGCCCCTCGATCTCACAGCCCTCCGGCAGGATGACGGCGGCGGCGTATACAGGGCCCATCAGCGGCCCCGCGCCCGCCTCGTCCACGCCGCAGACGGATGAAAAGCCCGCGGCGCGGGCTTTGTCCTCGTAGTGTAGGTTGACGCTCATGTGCGCTCGCCCTCCGGCGGGAATTCGAGCGTAAAGCGGCCGAGCTTGCCGCCGCGGAACTCGTCGAGCAGGATACGGCTCATGCGCTCGGTGTCGACCTCGCCGCCGGAGATCAGAAAGCCGCGCTTGCGCCCCGCCTTTTCGAGCAGTGCATAGCCGTCGTCCTCTTCCGAAACGGTAAGCTTGTAGCGCTCCTCGATGGCCTTGGGATAATTTTTGCCGAGGTAATCCATCAGGCGCATGGCGAGCTCTTCGATGTCGATGACCTCGTCGCGGATCGCGCCGGTGAAGGCTAAACGCACGCCGACGTTGCTGTCCTCAAATTTCGGCCACAGGATGCCTGGCGTATCAAGGAGCTCGAGCGTCTTGTCGACCGGCACCCACTGCTTCGTGCGCGTGACGCCGGGGCGGTCCTCCGCCTTGGCGCTCTTGCGGCCGGAGACCTTGTTGATAAACGTCGACTTGCCAACGTTCGGGATGCCGAGCACCATCACGCGCAGCACGCGGCCGATCTGGCCCTTGGCCTCGTAAGAGGCAATCTTATCGTGCAGCAGCGTGCGCACGGCGGAAGAAAACTGCTTCACGCCCCCGCCCTGCTTCGCGTCCGTTTCGATGACGGCGCAGCCGAGCGAGCGGAAATACGCCGCCCACTTTTTCGTCATCTCAGGGTCGGCCTGATCGACGCGGTTCAAAACGATCAAACGGGGCTTGCCCGCCGTCAGTTCGTCCACATCGGGGTTGCGGCTGCTCATCGGGATGCGCGCGTCCAGAATTTCGCACACGGCGTCCACATTGCCGAGCTCCGCCGTGATCATGCGGCGGGTCTTGGTCATGTGCCCCGGGAACCAGCTCAGAGAATCCAACTGCATTTGCTCGTCCCCCTTTACTGCAAAAGGCCGATGCGGCCAAACTCGCGCTGCTCGGTCAGATAGTCGCGTCCCGGGAAGACGAGGAACACCGCCTTGCCGATCAGAAGGCGCGTGTCCACCGTGCCGAGCGAGGAATCGCGGCTGTCGTTCGAATGGTTGCGGTTGTCACCCATGAGGAAGACTTCGCCCTCCGGCACGGTAAGCGGGAACACGGTGCCCTCTTCGCGATAGGTGTAGTCGTTGATGTAGTCCTCGTCCAGAAGCTCGCCGTCCACATAGACCTCGCCTAAGTTAAAGTCGATATCCACAGTCTGGCCCGCGGTGGCGATGACGCGCTTGACGATGGGCTTCGAGTCAAAGGTCTCCTTGCGCGCGATGACGATATCGCCGACCTGATAGTCGCCGCAGAGCAGCGAGTTGACGACGAGAAGCCGGTCGCCGTCCTGCAGCGTCGGGATCATTGACGGGCCGGAAACGCCCATCAGCCGCACAAGAAACGTAAACACCAGCACAACGACCAGCAGCGCCGAGACGAGAGACGAGACCGTCTCATACACGTCGCGTCCGGGGATCTTTTCCACGATCTCCTCCTGCGGCTGCTCGCTGATCTCCATTTTCTGATCAAATTCGTCCATTTCGGTCTCCTAAACCCAGCGCCGCGCAGCGGTGGACTAACAGTCTCCCTCTGCGGCAAAATGCGCCTGATTTTCTAATGTATTATTGTAGCACGCTTTTTGAAAAAGGCAACAAAAAAAGCATGGCGGAAACGCCATGCTTTTTTGTTCTCAAAGAATCTGCCTTACAGCTTCTCGCGGATCTTGGCAGCCTTACCGACGCGGCCGCGCAGGTAATACAGCTTGGCGCGGCGAACATAACCGCTGCGCACGGTCTCGACCTTCTCGATGAGGGGGGAGTGGATGGGGAACACCTTCTCGACGCCGACGCCGTAGGCAAGACGACGAACGGTGAAGGTCTCCTCAAGACCGCCGTGCTTCTTCGCGATGACGATGCCCTCGAAGACCTGGATACGCTCGCGGGAGCCTTCCTTGATCTTGACATGAACGCGGACGGTATCGCCGACGTTGATGACGGGCATTTCCTTTTTCAGCTGCTGGGATTCGAGCTCTTTGATGAGATCCATGGATATTTTCCTCCTATTTATAGGCGTTCTTGACCGCTTTTCTTTGGCGCTGTCGGGACTCTTTCACCCGCGCACGGCAGAGGACCGCCCTTTTCAAGCTATGGTAGCATATCACATCCCCAACGGGAATGCAAGCATTATTTGCAAAAACACGGCAGAAATCAGCGGAAAACGTTCATTTCCGCGTCGTAGACCTCTTTTCGGCGCACGCGAACAAAGTCCGGCGCGATCTCCGGCAGGTGCCGCGCGACCGCCGCGCCGATCAGCGCGGGGTTGAGGCCCGGGTCCTGCGCGGCGACGACCGCATCGGCGAGGATCACGCCCTCCCCCTCCGTCAGCGTGAGCGAGCGGATGAGCGGCGCAATGTTGAGCTCGGTCATGCCCTTGTGCTTCGTGCGCTTTTCGACAAAAATCTCCTCCTGCGTGAAAAACTCGCGGATGCGCTCACACGCGCCCTCGGGCACGCCGTTGTCGTACTCCATTTCGAGCTGCGCGCGCAGGTTGACCATCTCGCGCACGGGGCGCGTCACGCTATAGCAGTCCAGCACGCGAAGACCTGCGGGCATACCGGTGTTCAGTGCCTCGGCCACACCCTCGCCCGTGCTGTCCTCCACACTTTCAAAGTCCAGAATTTCGCAGTCGCTCGACTGCCCCACGGGCAGCGGCAGCACGATGGACAGAATCGGGTGCGGGTGGAAGCCGTTGGAGTGCTTGATAGAAAGGCCCGCGCGCGGGAACACACGCTGGAACGTGCGCATCACGTCAAGATGCGAAATGTAGGACGCCTGATGCTCCTTGACAAAAACCAGCCGCAATTTAGACATCGCATTTTCCTCCCACCAGACAGTTTGCGCCGCAGGCGTTGCAGTGCGTGCGGCAATCCGGCGTCGTCACACCCTCATAGCTCAGCGCGTGCTCGCGCTTCAAATACCCCGGTGCAACGCCGCAGGAGATCATGCTCCACGGCAGAATTTCATCCTCGCTGCGGCGGCGGTTGGCGTAAAAGTGCGGGTCAAGACCGCACTCCTCAAAGGCCTCCATCCAGCGGTTCAGATCAAAATAGTCCTCCCACGCGCTGAGCGTCTCACCCTTGCGCCACGCGGTCTCGATGACCTTGCCGAGCCGGCGGTCGCCGCAGGAGATGACCGCCTCCATAAAGCTCGTGGGCGAGGGGTGCCAGTTGTACGTGACGGACTTGGTGTTCATTGCCTCGCGCAGAAGCTTGACACGGCGCTCGTATTCCTCAATGGGGATCTGCGGCTCCCACTGGAACGCCGTGTGCGGCTTTGGCACAAACCACGAGGTCGACACCGTGATGCGCACGCCGCGCGTCTTGTTGAGTGCGCTTTCGCGCCAGGCGTGCATGACATGGGCCGCGATGTCGGCAATGCCGAGCACGTCCTCGTCCGTCTCGGTCGGAAGGCCGAGCATAAAGTAGAGCTTGACCGCGCTGTATCCGCCCGCAAACGCGCGGCGGCAGGATTCGAGCAGGTCTTCCTCCGTCAGATTCTTGTTGATGGCGTCGCGCAATCTCTGCGTGCCCGCCTCGGGTGCAAACGTGAGGCCGGTCTTTCTGCCCTTTTGCAAGCGCTCCATCAGCGCCATGGAGAAGTTATCCGCACGCAGCGACGGCAGCGCGAGCGTCACATGCCGCTGGGCACAGAAGTCCTCTAAGTCGTCGCACAGCTCGACAAGGTGCGGATAGTCGGACGTCGAGAGCGACGAGAGCGTCATATCCTGATAGCCCGAGTCCTCGACGGCTTCAACGGCGTAGCCGCGCAGCAGCTCCTCCGAGCGGTTGCGCACGGGACGGTAGACATACCCCGCCTGACAGAAGCGGCAGCCGCGGATGCAGCCGCGAAACAGTTCGAGCGATACACGGTCCTGCACGATCTCGGTCGAGGGAACGATGGTCTTGGTCGGATAGTAGGCCTTGTCCATGTCCCGCATGATGCGCTTTAGGACGACCTTGGGCGCACCCTCGTTTGCCGTGATGGACTTGACCGTGCCGTCGTCGTTGTAGGCAACGTCGTAAAGGCTCGGCACATAGACGCCCGGGATCTGCGCGGCGCACACGAGAAACTCGTGCTTGCTCCAGCTCTCTCGCCGCGCCTGACGGTGCAGCTCGATGAGCTCGACATCCATCTCCTCGCCCTCGCCGATAAGAGCAAGATCGATAAAATCCGCGATGGGCTCGCAGTTGTACATCGCCGTGCCGCCCGCGACAACGAGCGGTGTGAGCGCCGTGCGTTCGCTCGCGTGCAGCGGCACGCCTGCTAAGTCCAGCATGTCGACCATCGCGGGGAACGCCATCTCATAGCCGATGGAAAAGGCGATGATGTCAAAATCCTTGATCGGGTCAAACGATTCGAGCGCATAGAGCGGGATGTTCGCATTTCGCATCTCCTGCTCCATGTCGCCCCAGGGGGCGAAGCAGCGCTCGCACCACACGCCCTCCATGTTGTTCATCACGCCATAGAGAATGCGCATGCCGAGGTTCGACATGCCGATCTCATACGTGTCGGGAAAGCAGAAGGCGACGCGCGTGTCGACCTTGCTCTTGTCCTTCATGATCGCGTTGAATTCCCCGCCGACATAGCGCGCGGGCTTCTGCACGCGGGGCAAAATGCGTTCCAATCTCTTATCCACAAAAGTTCTCCTCTGAAGTAAGCAAAAATAAAAAGCCGAAAATGGGCACAAACATCCATTTTCGGCTATTCTACACTTTTATTGCGCGACGCGCAAGTCTCAGTTCTTTGAGCGCGCTTAAAAGCAGTGCCAGTGCGGCAAAAATAACGAGCGCGCCGCCGCGCGTCTGCACATAGAGATACACTACCCCGCCCAGCAGCGCGAGTGAACAGAGAACGCCCGCAAGCGCCGCGACCGCGTCGCCCACGAGCGGGCCAAACAACGCCGAGACCGCAAGATTCAGCGCGTGCGAGCCGTCGAGCGGCGGGATGGGCAGCAGGTTGAACGCGCAGAGCAGAATGTGCGCGCCAGCGAAGACGAAGCCCTCCACCCACACATAGTGCAGCGAAAACCACGCCGTCAGAACGCCGCAGACGAGGTTCATGCCGCAGCCCGCGAGCGTGACGACAAGCTCACGCCCGTAAGAGAGCCTTTGCGCTCCGCGCGCGTGCAGCACCGCGCCAAACGCGCTAAGACGCAGCCCCTCGATGGGCACGTGGAATGCCCGCAGCGCCAGAAGATGCCCGCACTCGTGCAGCGTGGCGGCCAGCAAAATCGAGAGCACGATCGTCAGCGGGCTCACGATGGCCGCGAGCAGAATGAGCAGCCAGAAGCTCCACGAAACGTGGAGCCCGCGTTCAGGGAACCACATAGTAAACGGGGTTCAGATACTCTTCCCCGTCGTGCACCTCAAAGTGGAGGTGCGAGCCCGTGGCGTTGCCGGTCGAGCCAACTTTAGCGATTGCATCGCCCTTTTTGACACTCTGTCCCGCGCTCGCGGTGATGGCGCTGCAATGGGCGTAGAGCGTTGAAAATCCGCCCTCGTGGTTGACCGTCACATAGTTGCCGAGGATATTGCTCTCCCCCACCGTGCCGACGGTACCGTCGGCAAAGCAGGCGACGGAGGCGCCCTCCTCGCCCGCGATGTCCATGCCGTAATGGAAGCACTCGCCCGCGCCGTTCGGGTCGTCGCGCCAGCCGAACGGCGATGTCACCGTGCCGGACAGCGGCGTCGTGTACGAAAAGCCTAAAATGCGCTGCTCGCCCACGGCGAGTGCGGGCAGCTCCCGCGCGCTCGTGAGGTCGGAGACGTCCTGCTCCGAGACCGTCATGCCGATCAGATTGCCCGAGACCTCCTGCGCCTTGCTCTCGCCGCCAAACACCGCGACATAGGCCTCCGACAGCGAATCGCCCCAGTCCTGCTCGCCGGATGCCGCACGCCCGACCGCGGAAAACGCCGAGATGAAGTCCGCATCGCGCACCAGCCACTGCCCCAGCGTCCCGCGCAGCGCGCTTAAGTTCCCCGGCATCAGCAGCTTGAGGCCAATGAGCGCCACAAACAGCGCCCCGCAGACGATGAGCTGCACCCAAAGCCGCGGCACTCCCATCTCCTTGCCGCGAGACACGCGCGATGTGCGCGTCCGCGGCGCAACGCGCTTTCCGCTCCCGCTGTATGTTGTCCACTGCCGCCGCTTCTTCATGCCGCCCGCCTCCCGTCCATTTCTGCCATAGCCTATGTGGACGAGGAGGAAAAAATACCTCCGCCATGTAGCGGAGGTACTTGAGGCCATTTTATTCTTCCATTTTATACGCCGCGTAGACGTTTCTTCTTGTAAAGTCAGTTACCTTGTCGAACATGGCGTCCGGCAGTCTTGTGACGGCGTCCTCGGCCTTGGCGCTCGCGTCGATGAGACCGTTTTCGCGGCAGTAGGACATTGCGCCGTCGTAAGGGCCGGCCTTGCCGGTCTTTCGCAGCTGGGCGACGCGGCGGGAGATGGCCTCGTCGCGCGGCGCGAGCAGCATCGCGAGCTCGCCGACGGTCATTTTATCGTCGAGGCGCAGCTTGTTGTCCGTGAAGACGATGGCTCGCGTCTTTGCAAGCGCGACGAGCTTTTCAAACAGCGGATCGTCGCGCCCGACATCCGTAAACGGGCTCTCCGCCATCAGCTCTCCCACGCTGACAACGCGGTAGCCGTACTCCTTAAGAAGCGCGAGCTGCTTGCCCAGCGCGAACGCGACCGGCGTGCGCTTGGCCATGTTGTAGCCGTCCTTCTGGAAGATGATCTGTCCGCAGAAGAAGTCCGGGTCCTTTTCGAGCGCCTTGCGCATCGGCTCGACCATCGCGTTGATCTCCGCCTGAAGCGCCGCCTCAGGGTCCTCATGCGTCGAGGGCAGCCAGCCCGCGCCATCGAACGACGCGGCCATATACTGGTACCCCATGCGCTCGTAGACGTCGTAACTCGTGAAGCCGCCCGCCATCTTGTCGACATAGTGCGGCGGGCGCGCGAGCGTGAGCGTATAGCCGTAGCGCTCACGCATCAGCGTGTCAAGGCGCGTGAGGTCCGCGACCGCGGCGTCAAAGCCAGGCAGGTACTCGCGCGCGCCGTAGACAAACGGCTTTTTGCCGAAGATGATGTGGCGGTAGCCGTGGTTTGTGATCTGATGGCCCTCGTCGAGCATGCGGCGGATCAGGCGGTCGTTGTGCACGGCTCCGCCCTTGTCGTCGCAGTGGATATCGGGGTAGTGGTCGAATTTGACGCCGCCCCACGCCGCGCTGCCGAGCTTGCCCGCCTCGTCGGGGTAGTTCTCGCTCGTGTCGCCGATGACGTCGAAGCTGCCCTTTGCGCCGTACTGCGCGAGCGTATCGAGCAGCACATCCGTCAGCGTTTTGCCCTCAAATCGGTCGGGCGATGCGGGAAGGCCCATCGGGCCGTCGTCGAACGTCATCGCGCAGATGCGCTCGCCCGTCTTCACGCGCTCGATGCGGCGCGTGTAGCCGACGTAGTGCTTTTCCGCGGGCGTGATGATCTTCTTGACGATCTTCTTTCCCTTTTTGCCGAGTTTAACGATCCATGACATGCCATCCATCCTCCCTGGTGGTAAAGTCCTGCAAGGCGCATTTTACTGTAAAGAGCATTCCATTTACTCGTCTTTTTACGCCTGCGTTTGTCTTCTCTCTTTTGGTCTTCTGGCTTCTCGCTACGCACATTGCGCGGCCACGGCGGCCTTCGACCTGCTTCGCGCCCCGCAGGAGCGCTGCCTTGACGGCGGAAAGCGACAGCTCGTCCGCTTCCAGCACCGTCACGCCGCCGCCGACCTCTTCTGGCACATGTGCGTCGCTGCCCGCAGTGACGGGCTTTTTCCATTTTTGCGCCAGCTCGCGCGCCATGGCGTTGGCGCTTTTGTTCTTGCGGTCGGCACGGCTGTTCCAAATTTCGACGCCGTCAAGCCGGCTCATCACATCGTCGAGCCGGTTCGCGTTTGTGCTGTGCTCAAAGGGATGCGCGATGACCGCCAGCCCGCCCTGTGCGTGAATGGCCGTGACCGACTCGAAAAACTTCCTCGTTTCGATGGGTTCTCTCACAAAGAGACCCAGCAGATGCCCGCGCTCGGTCGAAACCTCGGTCGCGGGGATGACGAGAAAATCGTCGAATTCCGGAACCTCGTCCAGCACGCGGTCGTGGTCGCAGATGGCGACACCGTTCAGCCCGCGCTCGCGCGCAAGCGCAACGATCTCGCTCAGGCTCATGCAACCGTCGAACGACCGCTCGGAATGAATGTGCAGATCGAGCCGCAGCTCCATGATCCTCTCCCCCTTCTCAGCGCTCAAACAGGCTCTTTTTAAGGTATGCGCGCATGACCTTGCCATCGCCCTTGGCGCTCAAGGCCTCTTTCGTCGTGAAGAAATCGCCGAGACCGCGCAGACCCTCCTTGACGCGGCCCGCCTTCAGATAGCTCAGTGCAGCGACCGTGTCGTTGAGGAAAAAGCGCATTTTTACACCCGTCCGGTAGTCCTTCGCCGTGTAGGTGACTTGCCCGCCCTGCGCGGCCTGCGCGTAGTGCGCGACGATGGGACTTTGCGCCGCCTCCGTCATCGGGAAACTGCCCCACACGCGCGGGTTGACCTCTAAAATGCAGTCGCCCTTAAATTCAACCATCGCAAGGCCTGTAAAGTGAAACGACTTGAGAAGTTTGTACGCCTCGTCGATCATCTTTTCATCATAAAAGCTCTCGCAGCAGGTCGACGGCCCACCTGTGATCGGATACTCGCGCACGCGGCGGTGGCACAGCGCGCCGAGCAGCTCGCTCTCGCGGCCGAGCAGCAGGCTCACGCCCGCGCCCGCGCCCGTGATCTTCTGCTGCACGATGGGGCTCGGGTCGTAGCGTTGCATCTTTTCCATGATGACGTTGAATTCCGCCTCGTTGTTCGCCACGGCGTAGCGGTCGGCAGCCTTGAGGCCGAACTTCTCCCCGCAGTGCGGCTTGACGACGACGGGATAGCTCTCCGGCGTGCCGTCGTACTCGCGCGGCACAGGAATGCCAAGCTCCAGCGCGCGCTGATGCACGCTCTCCTTGTCGTTGAGCGCGTCGAGCGTCTCCTTCGGCGCGATGAGGAAGTTCGCCAGCGCGGCAAACTCCTCCCGACGGGCGGCGACGGTGTTGAGCGTCACCGCGCCGACGCAGAAGAGCACCGGATGCTCGTACTCTTTGAGTATGCTCAGCAGCTTTTCGGCGTAATCCGCATCCGCGCACGCGCCGTCGATCCAGCGGAAATCATCGCAGGACTTCGACACCGACACTGCGGGTGCGCTCTTGACGTCCGCCCTTGTCTGCGTCACGACCACGCGGTAGCCCGCGCGGTGCAGCGCACGCACCGCCGCGATGGACGAACGGTATTTTCCGTCCGTCACAAGCGCTGTTTTCATCTTATCATCACCGCCGTTTTTCTTTTGTTCTGCCTGCCATGATACCAAACTCCCCCGCAAATTGCAAGAGCGCGCGATTCATCGCCTGTATTTCATAAAATGCAGTTTATCATTGAAAAAAGCGATGAAACGCCTTGCTTTTTTCGTCCTCTCATATTATTCTTTTCAAAGTAGAACGACATTCCGGAGGAAACCCGTCTTATGAACGATATCAGCCTCAAGCAGCTTGAAATTTTTGTCGCCGTTGTGGAATACGGCGGCTTCACCCGTGCGGCGGAGGAGCTGTTCTTCAACCAGTCCACCGTGAGCGCGCACATTTCTCTTTTAGAGCAGGCGCTCGGCAAGGAGCTCTTCGTGCGCTCCAACCGCCGCCATGTTCGCTTGACGAAGGAGGGCGAACAGGTCTACCCCATCGCAAGGCGCATTCTGAATGACTGCGCCGCGCTGCGCACGCTGTTCTCCGACGCGGACAGCGCCCCCGTGGTCGCGCTCGGCGCGTCCACCGTGCCGGGGCAATATCTGGTGCCGGGCTACCTCGCCGCGTTTTTGAAGCGCGAGCCGGAGTTCCGTTATTCCCTGCGTCGCGGCGACAGCGAGCAGGTGCACCGGATGCTTAAATCCGGCCAGATCGCCGTCGGCTTTGTCGGCGCGGTCAGTGAGCCGGAAAATGTGGACTACTTCCCCCTCTACGACGACAGGCTCGTGCTCGCCGCGCTGAACAACGAGCACTACCGCATGCTCAGAGAGCGCGGCGTCTACGGCCGCGAGCTACTGCTCGAAGAGCCGTTCGTCTCGCGCGAAGAGGGCTCCGGCACGGACACGAGCCTGCAAAACTATCTGCGCACGCTCGGCCTCTCCCACGATATGCTACATGTCGTGGCGCGTGTGGACGATCCCGAGGCCATCAAGCAGATGGTCTCCGGCGGCGTGGGCGTTGCCGTGCTCTCGGCGCTCGCCGTGGAGCAGGAGGTCCAAAACGGCACGCTGCTCACCTTCGAGATGGACAAAAGCGCGCTCAAGCGCACGATCTATCTCATCACGCTCAAATCGCAGCAGCTCTCCCGCACGGAGCAAAAGCTCGTCGACTTTTTGAAAAGCCCGCACCGCAGGAAGCGCGCCGAAGCGCAGAACTAAGTCAAAAAAGGCACGGCAAAAGCCGTGCCTTTCCTTTTGTCTTTTACTTCTTCAGAAAGCCGAACAGGCCGTGCTTTTCATACGGCTTGCTCGTCATGGAGACGAAGTCATAGCCGGTCTTGGTGATGGCCTCGCGCAGCTTCGCCTCGTCGATGGGCTCTACGCTGATGATGTCCGCTTCGCCCTTGGAGTGGGAGGCAGAGACTTTCTTCACGGAGAACGCGTTGCGGATGGCGTCGTTGATGTGCGATTCGCACATGCCGCACATCATGCCGTCGATCTTCACTTTGGTTTCGTACATGTTAAGATCATTTCCTTTCATACGGCGCAGGAGACGCGGGTGGATAGGTCCCGCGTCTCCTGTGCTATTTAATGCTGCTTACTGTGACAAGTGCCGTGCATAGCGCAGTGTGCACAGTTACAGCCACAGGAGTTTCTTCCCCTCTTTCTCTGCCGGATAAGATAGGTGGAGATAGCAATGATTATGGCAAGCAGGATAGCAGAGACGATAATCGTCGACAGGTTTGCGGTAACCCAGTTCAACATGGAAATCACTCCTTTCGCAGGGTATCGGTGTTAAGGGATCAGTGCTTGTCGCTCAGCTTGGTAGCTTCCTTGTAGGGCTTGAAGAGCATGTAGATCATACCGGCGAGGACAACGATGGCCGCGATCAGTCCGATGACGTTCAGGCTGCCGGTAAAGGCGTTGCCGAACTGGTTGATCATCAGGGCAATGAGGTAAGCAAAGCCGCACTGATAGCCGATGGCGAACCAGGTCCACTTCGCGTTGTTCATCTCGCGCTTGATCGCGCCGATGGCCGCGAAGCACGGAGCGCACAGCAGGTTGAACACCAGGAAAGAATAGCCGCTGATCTGCGTGAAGGCCGCGCCGATCTCAGCCCAGCCGGCGGGATACAGGATGCCCATGGTGCCGACGATGTTCTCCTTGGCGACAAGGCCGGTGATGGAGGCGACAGTCGCCTGCCAGTTGCCCCAGCCGAGCGGGATGAAGATCCAGGCGATCAGGTTGCCGATCTTAGCAAGGATAGAGGAGTCGATCTGATCCTCAGAGAGCATCTGGAACGTGCCGTCGACCCAGCCGAAGTAGGTGGTGAACCACACGAAGATGGTGGAAAGCAGGATGATGGTACCGGCCTTCTTGATAAAGGACCAGCCGCGCTCCCACATGCTGCGCAGCACATTGCCGAGGGTCGGCCAGTGGTAAGCGGGCAACTCCATAACGAACGGAGCGGGATCGCCGGAGAACATCTTGGTCTTCTTCAGCATGATACCGGAGATGATGATGGCAGCCATACCGACGAAGTAGGCGGAGGTAGCGACCCATGCGGCACCACCGAAGATCGCGCCGGCGACCATGGAGATGAAGGGCACTTTCGCACCGCAGGGGATGAACGTGGTGGTCATGATCGTCATACGGCGGTCACGCTCGTTTTCGATGGTACGGGAGGCCATGATACCCGGAACGCCGCAGCCGACACCGACGAGCATCGGGATGAAGGACTTACCGGAAAGGCCGAACTTACGGAAGATACGGTCGAGCACGAAGGCGATACGGGCCATGTAGCCGCAGGCCTCGAGGAAGGCGAGCATCAGGAACAGGACCAGCATCTGAGGCACGAAGCCGAGCACCGCGCCGACACCGGCGACGATACCGTCGAGGATCAGGCCGTTGAGCCAGTCAGCCGTACCGGCAGCGTCAAGCGCATCGCCGATCAGAACGGGGACACCCGGGACCCAAACGCCGTAGTCAGCCGGGTCGGGCTCGTCAAAGCCGTTCTCTTCGAAGTAGCTGACAGCGTCCACATAGGTCATCTGGACAACATCGTCCATCTTGTCCGCGCCCTCGGGCAGCGCGTCGTAGTAGGCGGTCATCTCGTTGATGGCGAGGGTCTCTTCATCCTCAACATCAACGGTTGCCGTGTCTTCGGTGGGCTGGAAGGCCTTGAGCTCTTCGAGCGCCGTGTCGGCGTCGAACTCTTCGTCGCCCGTGTCAATGCCAGCAAAGGCGTTGATTGCTTCGGAAGCGGCGGTGTAATCATCGCTCGCTTCGCCATAGGCGGCGGAGCCGATGCCGAACAGATGCCAGCCGTCGCCGAACAGGCCGTCGTTTGCCCAGTCGGTCGCGGGCGCGCCCACGCCGACCATAGCGACCCAGTACACAAGGAACATCACGACCGCGAAGATGGGCAGGCCCAGCCAGCGGTTGGTGACGACCTTATCGATCTTATCGGAGGTGGAGAGCTTTTCCGTGCTCTTTTTCTTGTAGCAGCCCTTGATGAGCTGTGCGATGTAGATGTAGCGCTCGTTGGTGATGATGCTCTCGGCATCGTCGTCGAGCTCGGTCTCCGCCGCCTTGATGTCCTCTTCGATGTGGTTCATCGTCTCGGTGGGGATGCTGAGCTTTTCAAGCACCTTGTCGTCGCGCTCAAAGATCTTGATCGCGTACCAGCGCTGCTGCTCTTCCGGCATGGAGTGCACGGCCGCCTCTTCGATGTGGGCGATGGCGTGCTCGACAGGGCCGGAGAAGGTGTGCATCGGGACGGTCTTGGTGCCCTTGGCGGCGCGGATGGCAGCCTCGGCAGCATCCATGACGCCGTCGCCCTTGAGTGCGGAGATCTCGATGATCTCGCAGCCAAGCTCACGGGAGAGCTCCTTGACGTTGATCTCATCACCGTTCTTGCGGACGATATCCATCATGTTGATGGCGATGACCACGGGGATGCCGAGCTCGGTAAGCTGGGTGGTAAGATACAGGTTACGCTCGAGGTTCGTGCCGTCGATGATGTTCAGGATCGCGTCGGGACGCTCGGTGATGAGGTAGTTACGGGCGACGACTTCCTCCAGCGTGTAGGGGGACAGGGAGTAAATACCGGGAAGGTCCATGATGACCACGTCATCGTGCTTCTTGAGCTTGCCTTCCTTCTTTTCCACGGTGACGCCGGGCCAGTTACCGACGAACTGGTTCGAACCGGTCAGCGCATTAAACAGCGTCGTCTTACCGCAGTTGGGGTTGCCCGCGAGGGCAATTTTGATCTGCTTTTCCATGTTTCTTACTGCTCCTTCTTGTTAAGTTTCCTTAACTTATGTAGAAATTAATTATTCAACTTCGATCATTTCGGTGTCCGCCTTACGCAGCGACAGCTCGTAGCCGCGCACGGTGACTTCCATCGGGTCGCCCAAGGGCGCGACCTTGCGCACGAACACCTCAGTGCCCTTGGTGATGCCCATATCCATGATACGGCGCTTGACGGGGCCCTCGCCATGGAGCTTGACGACTTTGACGGTCTCGCCGATCTTGACTTCACGCAGTGTTTTCATAATCTCTCTCCTTTTATTTGAAAAATTGCTCAAACCATGATTTTTCTTGCCATTTCTTCACTAATGGCAACGCGGGCTTCCTTGACCTTGACGATCACGTTCCCGCCGAGCGACGACACGATGCTCACCGTGCCCCCGGCCACAAAGCCGAGATCTTCGAGATGCTTTTTGACTTCAGCGCTCCCGCCGACTTTGAGGATGGTATTTTCTTCTCCGGCATTCGCCAGTGTAAGCGGCATCATTATTTATCCCTCCGCATGCTGTTGGTCTGGCACTTTTCTCATCGCGGCGATCCGCAATTCGCCATCTCAAAGTTAGTGCCGTTTAACTTTCGCCCGTTAGTTTAATCTCTTTAACCTATTTTGTCAAGAGGTTTTGTGAACATTTTTTTAATGCTTGCATTTTTGGTTAGAGCATGTTAGCCTATTATCGTACTTTATTGCGAAGTTGGTGAAACCGCACATGAAAATCCAAAAGGCATCTGAAGATTATCTCGAATCCATGCTGATGATGAAAGAACAGCACGGCTATATCCGTTCGGTCGACGTGGCCGACCATCTGGGCGTGACGAAGCCCAGCGTCACCTACGCGACCAAGCGACTGCGCGAAAATGGATATATCGAGATGGACCGCGACGGCCTCATCACGCTGACAGACCGCGGCATGGCGATCGCAGCAAAGATGCTCGACCGCCACCACACGCTCACAAAATTTCTCATCGCCCTCGGCGTGGACGAAAAGACCGCTGAGGAGGATGCGTGCAAGATCGAGCACGACATCAGCCAGCAGACATACGACGCGATCTGCGAGCACGCAAGGCTGCACCTTTAAATGCAGGATCAACGGCCCCGTACCGAAAAGGTGCGGGGCCGTTTTCTTATCTATTAGGTAAAATTTTGTCGATATCTTCCCTTTTTCTCCCGCCGCGCAGGAACAAATCATCCGGTTTTTCCGTCAAAAAGGAAAAATAAAAAAATTTTACGGTTTCGTGAAGCATTTTGCCGGAAATTGCGTCTATTGAGGTAGAAACACTTTTTCACGAGGAAAGGAGGCGCTGCACGATGGAAGACGCGCAGATCATCGAGCTGTTCTTTGCGCGCTCGGAGGATGCCATCAGCGAGCTGGACAAGAAATACGGCAAGCTCTGCCACAAGCTCGCGGACAACATCCTTGCAAGCGCGCAGGATGCGGAGGAGTGCGTGAACGATGCGTACTTAAGCACCTGGAACGCGATCCCGCCGCAGTGTCCGGAATCGCTTCCGGCGTTTGTCGGCACGCTCGTCCGCCGCTGTTCGATCACGCGCTATCGTGCCAACACGGCAATGAAACGAAACAGCCATTACGATATGTGCATGGAGGAGCTTGAAACGTTCCTCGCTTCGCCCCAGCAGGCGATGGAGGAGCACTATGCGGCCAGAGAGCTCGCCGCCGCGATCGAGCGCTTTCTTGACACGCAGAGCAAGGAAAACCGTGTGCTCTTCATGCGCCGCTACTGGTACGCCGACAGCTTTGCCGAGATCGGCAAGCTCCTCGGCATCACCGAGGGCAACGCCCGATTGCGCCTGACGCGTATGCGCAAGCAGCTCAAGACCTATCTGACCGAACAGGAGGTGCTGGTATGACACCCGAGCTTTTTTCCGACGCCATGAACGAGATCGGCGCGAAATACGTCGAAGAGGCCCTGACCTACAAGCGCCCCGCGCAGCGGAGCTTCTGGAGCAAGCTCGCCAAGCGCGCGGCCGTGGTCGCTCTGGTCGCTCTGCTCGCGCTCAGCGGCTTTGCCGCCGCCAGTCCCGCCGCGCGGGCCGCTATGATCCACTGGGTGGAAACGTGGACAGGCTCGCAGGTCTCCTATGAATACGCGGGCGACGCCCCCACCGGCGAGCTGCCGTTCTACACGATCACCGCTCTGCCGGACGGTTACACGCTGGACGAAGATATGAGCTACGAGGACTCCGGCTTCCGCCAGCTCTGCTATCGGAGCGGTGACGACCTCATCCTTTTCAGCTATATCTACATGCAGGACGATTCGTTCAGCTATTACGACATGGGTGAGGACACCCAAATCTCCGAGATCACCGTCAACGGCTGCAAGGGCAAGTTCTTCCTTGCGAGTGATCCGTCGCTGTGGAGCACGCTCGAGTGGATCGACGAGGAGAGCAATCTCCACTTCTCACTCGATGCCAGCGGCGATGAAGCCGCCCTGCGCGCTCTGGCCGAGAGCGTGGCGGTCACGGAGAAGACCGTCGATCTTTCCGACGATGATAAAGACGAGAACATTCTCACCTTCGATGACATAGAGGGGGAAAAGCTCCCCGACGAGGAGGCGAAACCGTGAACGACTATCTTGTGTGGGTGGATACCTCCACTAAAATCGCCTCGTTCCATGAGGTCGAGGCAAGCGACCTGCTGCACTTTGAGCAGTACGAAAACTTTATGAACTACCTTGCCTCCCTTACCGCGCAGGGATACCGCTTCCAGTGAGCGTGACCGTATTTCAAATTGAGAGAAAAATAAAAAGCGAGAGAACAAGAGAGGAGAACCGCCATGATGGAAAATAACCCGACGCCAAGCCCCGAGTCCGTCCCCGAAGCTGCCCCCATCACCGTTCCCGTCCCCGCAGAAAGCGCTGTCACTCCCCCGCCCGCGCCGCCGGTCCCCCCCCTGCGCGAGAGGCCAAACGCGCCGCTGCTGCACAAGGGGTTCCAGAACCTCTTCCGCCTCGGCATCGCCAATATCGTCATCAACCTTCTGAACAACACCTTCAAGCTCGGCGACAAGATCCCGTCGCTCGGCGTTGTACTGAGTGTGGTGTCGCTTGCGGTCAGCATTCTCACGCTCATCGTACTCTGGAAGCTGAGCGCAGCCGTGCCGCGCTTCCGCAGCGTCGTGTACCTCAACCTTTTTCCGCTGGTTCTGTTTCCCTTTGCCGCGCTTGTCGGTCTTTCCAACTTGCAGGAGCGGATCGACGAATCCAATTCCACCGGCCTGCTCGTCTTTTTGGTGATTCTGCTGGGACTGCTGCTTGTTCTTTCCGCGCTCTCGGCGTATCACCAGCTCACCGCCTGCGCCGAAGCATTCGACGGCGCGGATGACGAGATGGCCGCCAAATGGCGCAAGCTCTGCACCTGGCAGGTCGTGGTCATCGGCTGCTTCGGTGCATTCCTTACCCTGCTCCTGCTTTTGGGTCTGTCGTCGGCTTCCTTCTTCTACTTCTACAACGGCAGCCTGATCGTCCTGCTGCTGCTCATTCTCGCCATTGCCATCGCTCTGGGTGTGGTCGAGATCATAGAGCTCGTGTATCTCAACCGCAGCGCCAAGCTGTACGAGTAAACGTCAACATCACAAAACGGAAAGGAGTATGTTATGTCTACCATCAACAAGACTTTTCTGCGCGTCCTGCTCGCCATCGCCTGCTGCATCGCCCTCGCGTTCAGTCTGCTGCCGCAGGCCGAGGCCGCAATGCGCGCCGACGTCGTCACCGGCAAGGTGACGCTCAACGGCCAGGTCATCGACAACAAGAACGCCAAGTACCCGCTGCTGACCTATAGCAACATCACTTACTTTCCCATGACGTATCAATTAAGCCGTTTCATGGGCGTGGAGACCGACTGGAACAATGCCGCCAAGTCGCTCAACATCACCGCCGGCGGCGCGCAGAGCGCTTACGTCGCTGAGACCGGCAAGGCGCAGAGCGGCAGTGTCGCCGTCACACCGGCAAGCTACAAGATCAGCGTCAACGGCGCACAGATCAATAACAAGGAAGAAAAGTATTCCATTTTCAATTACAACGGAATCACCTATTTCCCGCTCACATGGGCTTATGCGGTCGACTCTTTCGGCTGGAGCTATCAGTGGGACGCTGAAAACGGTCTGCGTATTGACACGACCACCGCTCCCGCCCGCCTGCCGACCGATCCCGACACCGGCAACGCCGCGCTCGACAAGGCACTCACGATCCTCAACAACAAATACGCCACGGGCGGCAAATACCGCGGCATGCTTGAAGGCGGCGGCAAGAAAACGAGCTTTGACGCCGCGCTCGACGTCAGCAGCACACCGGATGTCACCACCGTGAAATTTACTGCCGAGCCGTTCCCGTTCTTTGATAACGGTGTCAGTTATTTTGCAAATTACTATGCTGTCAAGGGCGGTTTTGCAAGCGATGAGCAGATTGGCATCTCCGGCAACAGCCCGGAACTAGGTGATGTTGGCTATCCGATTTATGCCGAGGTGGCTGTATGGGCGGAGAATAGCTACATCGGCAAATGCTTCCTTGACTGCCAGTTCACAGGTGCGCGCAGCAAACACATCTCAGACTTCAAACGCACTGCCGCTGCGGGCAGTGCGGAGACCTGGACGCTGCACGTCTCCTATGCGGAGGACAGCTTCACCGGCTACACCGCCGAGCTCAGCGTCGACACGGCGAAGAGCGTCGTAACGCGGATCGTGATCCGCACGGCGAACTATACCCTGACGATGACGCCCGCGTAACGGGGTTCCCCTCCCCGCCGCGGCGCAAAAAAGAAGGACTTCACGCATTGCGTGAAGTCCTTCTTTTATCTCTTTTCAGTTTGCGAGGTACTTTTCGCGTTCGCCTTCCGGCACGAGCGCGCCGCCCGTCGCCCAGACGATGTGCGCGGCATTCTCCCAGTGCGCGCCAAGGCCGCTGCTTTCGAGATAATCCGTCATCTTGGACAGCTCCACCGCACCGGCAAAGCCCGCACAGGCGGACGGCTCGACAAAAAGTCCCTCCATCTCGCGCAGGGCGTGAAGGTCGGCGAACAGATGCTCGTCCGACACCGTGAAACCGCCACCGACGATCTCCTTGACCGTCTCCCCCACGAAGCCCGAAGGGCGGCTGACGGCGAGGCCGTCCGCCGCGGTGCGGCCCGTCAGGCCAATATCCTGCACGCAGATCGCATTCTGTAAGCCACTAGCGAGGCCGAGCAGCATGCACGGCGCTTCCACCGGCTCAGTGAAGTAGACGTGTGCCGCGTCGCCGAACTCCTGCTTTAAGCCGAAGCAGATACCGCCCGGCGCGCCGCCGACGCCGCAGGGAATGTAAACGAGCAGCGGGTGCTCCTCGTCGACCGCGATGTTCTGCTCGGCGAGCTGCGCCTTGAGCCGCCGCGCGGCCACGGCGTAGCCAAGGAAGAGGTCGACGGAGTTTTCATCGTCGATAAAATAGCTTCTCGGGTCCTCCGCCGCGTGCTCGCGGCCCTTCTGCACGGCGTAGGAGTAGTCCGCGCCGTATTCGAGCACCGTCACGCCCTTTGCGCGCAGCAGATCCTTTTTCCACTGCCGCGCGTCCGCGCTCATGTGGACCGTGACCTTGTAGCCGAGCGCCGCGCCCATGATGCCGATGCTCAAGCCCAAATTACCCGTCGATCCGACGTGCAGCTCATACTGCGAGAAAAAGTTGCGGAACGCGCGCGTGGCAAACACGCTGTAGTCGTCGCGCATCTCGACCAGCCGGTTCGCAAGCGCTAAGTCCTCCGTGTGCTTGAGCACCGCGTAGCAGCCGCCGCGCGCCTTGACGCTGCCCGCGACGGGCAGGTCGCTGTCGCGCTTCAAGAAGAGCTTGCCTGCAAGCTGCGCGCCCTCATTTTCATTGAGCCACGCGCGCATGTTTTCAATTTCCGTCAGCGGCGATTCGATGAGGCCGCGATCAGCCGCGGTCTCGGGAAATACCTTTTTGATGAACGGAGCGAAGCGCTCCAGCCGCGCCTCGGCATCGTCGACGTCCGTGCGCGTGAGCGGCAGCGCAGCGAGTGCGGCGTCCGCGCTCTCGAGATTCGGGTTCATCCATGCGCTCTCGTGGCGCAGCTGCAATTCCCTGACAAATTCCTTACTGTTGAGCATTATTTCCACTCCTGTTCTTCCGTAATGTACTGCTGGGTGCCGCGGTAGATGCGCACCGTGCGCTCGCGATACAGCTCCATGACCGCCCGCGCCAGAAGCTCAGGGTCATGGCGGGCGTAGCCTCCCTGCGCCGAGAGCAGCGGGTATTCCGCGAGCGCGATTCCCAGCGCCGCAATGCGCTCGCGGTCGATGCGCAGCAGCTCCGCGTCCTCTTCACTGTATCGCGCGGCGAGCTCGCACGGGATGGGCGCATTGTTGGCAAGGCAGAGATCGACGATCCCCTCCCGCCCGTGACGCTGTAAGGCTTCCAGATGGTCGGCGGCGGTGTAGCCCTCGGTCTCGCCGTCCTGTGTCATGATATTGCAGATATAAAACTTCTGCGCGTGGGACGCGCGGATGGCGTCGGCCACGCCGTCGACAAGCAGATTCGGGATCACGCTCGTATAAAGACTTCCCGGGCCGAGCAGAATGAGGTCGGCCTCCGCAATGGCACGGAGCGCGTCGGGCAGCGCCTTTGGGTGCTCCGGCACGAGCGAAACGTGGTGGATGCGGCAGTCCTGCTGCTTTTTCGCGTTGAAGATGTGCGATTCGCCCACAACGCGCGCGCCGTTTTCAAACACGGCCTCGAGCTGTACATCCGCGTTCGTCACCGGCAGCACGCGGCCCGAGATCGCCAATACCTGTCCCATCATGGCGACGGCCTCTTCAAAGCTCCCCGCCATGCCGTTGAGCGCCGCAAGCAGCAGGTTTCCGAACGACTGCCCCTTGAGCTGTCCCTCGGGAAAGCGATAGCCGAGAAGCTGCTCCATCACAGGCTCGGTGTTCGCGAGCGCCTGCATACATTGCCGCACGTCACCCGGCGGCAGAATACCCATTTCACGGCGCAGCACGCCGCTCCCGCCGCCGTCGTCCGCCACCGTGACGATGGCCGTTAAGCGGTCTGTATATTTTTTCAATCCCCGCAGCATCGTCGACAGGCCCGTGCCGCCGCCGATGGCGGCGATCTTCGGCCCCGCGGCGCAGCGGGAGGATGCACGACTCTCATATATCATAGGGAATTTCCCTTCAAACGCATATTTTTCTATGGTAAAGGTAGTATAGCAGGCTTTCAAGCAAAATGGAAGTGGGCAAGCGATACAAGTTTTTTCATTTTTTGCATTAAAAATGATAATGTTATACAAAATTCGTATTCTTCTGTCGATTTTTACTGATTCGATGTTTTCACCGCATTGTTGCTTTTATCGCCGCACTGTGGTAGGATACGACAGTAACAATGTCAAAGGAGCACTTTCATGGAACAGCTCACAGCCGCCCAGCAGGCGGCGGAATTGAACAAGAAGAATCTTTTTGCCACCTATAATCACATTGAAGCGGAATTTGTCGAGCCCGACCACGCGATCTTCAAGCTTGAGATCCGCCCCGAGAGCAAGAATCCCTACGGTATCGTGCACGGCGGCGCGATCTACACGATGGCCGACAACGCCACGGGCTACGCCGCCCACACGGATGGTCGATCCTACGTGACGCAGGGCAGCTCGATGCATTTTCTCCGCAACCAGTCGGAGGGCGTCGTGCGCGCGGACGCCAAAGTCCGCCACCGCGGCAGAACGACCTGCCTTGTCAACGTGGACATTTTAGGCGAGGGCGGCAAGCTCCTCGCCACGGGCGAGTTCACCTATTTCTGCATCGACCCCGATATCATGGCACAGAAGGCCGCGCAGCACCGCTGAGGAGGGTTTGACCATGGCATGTGCACTGCTTTACAATTTTAAGGACGCCGCACGGCTGCAAAAGGTCCGCTTCGCGCTCTTCAAGCTCGGTGTGAGCGGGCGCGTCGTCGCGCCGGAGGAGCTTTCGCAGCCGATCGGCTATCTCTGCGATCTTGAGGGCTTCTCCCCTGTCGAGGAAACCGTCGAGGGCGGCTTTTCCGACGAGATGCTCGTGCTCTGCGGTCTTTCCGGTCCGCAGCTCGACGCGCTGCTCTCGTCTCTTCGCCGCAGCCGCGTGGTCGTCGCGCTCAAGGCCGTCGTCACCGAGGACAATGCCGCGTGGAGTTCGCTCCAGCTGCACGACGAGCTCCGTCAGGAACACGAGGCGATGAAGGGTACGCGCCCCAAGGATGCCGAAAAACGCTCCGCACACCGCAAATAACCCTTGCAACCGCGCAGAGCAGGCGGTATAATAATAGGGCTTCGAATCGAAGCCCTATTCAAGTATCAATAGTATCCAGGTATAGCGAAGTTGGTAGCGCGCCTGGTTTGGGAGCGGGTCGCTCCCCCTTCAAGCCGGAAAACGCTATGTCCGCAATCCCTTGATACGCCTGCGATACAGGCACTTCCCCCGCAAGTCGAGGTGGTCAAAAAAACCGCCTGACCACATGTTTGACCACATCTGGCGCAAAACTCAATAACCAAAAATCCGGGATTAGCGCAGTTGGTAGCGCGCTTGCTTTGGGAGCAAGATGTCGGGAGTTCGAGTCTCCCATCTCGGACCAGCAAAAGCAGGTTGTTTCATCAAAAACAACCTGTTTTTGCAACTTTTTTACCATATTTTCCTCAGCCATTACCTCCCCAGCGCATTAACAATCTCTCCCGATTATCTTAGTCAGGAAGACTCCTTTTTTAATGTCGAACGCACAGCTTTACCGTGTGCCCATGCACCAGAACGATACAATAAGAACTCATACAGCCTCCGGTTGAAGCCAACCGGAGGCTGCCTTTCTCTGTGCCGTGGAATATTGAATCGCAACTTGTTTATCCGATATGCTATGAACAAGTTGCGGCATGTGCAGAACCGAAAGCATATAGTAACTTGTCATATGACAAGTTTATTGCAAAAATAGCTTGACGTATGACAAGCGATATTATACAATGACAGTGAGGTGAGGCACCTATGCAAATGATGAAGGAAAAACAGGATCTGACCTATCTTTCTTGGTCGGTCTATCGCAATTCTTCCGGAACTGCCGGTTCTTTTCTGAAAGCATACTCTGAACTCGGCGGAAAGAAGACCTATTACAAGCTCTCAAACTTCGATAAAGCGCATGGAGTCATCGGGCATGAGTGCGTGAACGAACTGATCGTTGACCGGCTGCTGACGATATTGGGGATTCCTCATCTGTCCTATCAGCTGATCCATGCGGATGTTTCGGTGGATGGCAGAACCCATGAGGTTTATCTCTGCGCCTCGGAAGATTTCAAAGCGAAGAGCGAGTCCAAGACCGCTTTGGATGCCTACAAGGAACTGGAGGCTTTGCCGGATGAATCCGCCTTGGATTTCTGCATCCGTATGGGATGGGAAGACTATATTTATCAGATGCTGATCGTAGACTATCTGATCCTGAACCGGGATCGCCACGGTGCCAATATTGAGGTGCTGCGCAACAGCCGAAAGAAGACGATTCGTCTGGCTCCCCTGTTTGACCATGGCCTCTCTCTGCTTTGCAGCTGCCTGGATGATGCTGCGGCGGTTGCGTTCGATGTGATGGCCGACAAGCCCTGCAACAATTTTATCGGCTCAAACTCCACATGGGATAACCTGCGTATCATTCCGAAGGATAAAATGCCAAAGCTGACGCCGCTGCACGAGAGCGACAGGCAGATACTGATGGAAGGGCTGGACGGCGTGCTCTCGCAGACGCTTCAGGACAAGATATGGGAAATGATTTGGAAAAGGTGGTGCGCGTATGAAGATTTTTGCCATTCGAGATGAATCAGCGCAGAAGCAGAAAGATCTGGCGTACCTCCTGTACTACGAGCAGGATAAGCGGTTCTACATTGAGCTGCCGGAGAACGCGGACGCATGGGAGACACCGCTGCTGCTGGACTCCTTTGTGAAGCGCGGAGAAACCACAGTCAATTCCTATTGGAGCAAAATCTGGGTTCAGCAGCGGATCGTTCCGACCGACCGCCAGAACATTGGCGAGATTTTGCGCGACAATCATCTGAAGGAATACGATGAGTACGAGCTATTGATGCTGGCAATGGGGCGATGCGCCCAGGACGATTACTACCTCGTTCCCATTGATGAGAAGGAGCTTCCGGAAGAAATTACGAAGCGCTTCTCCAAGAGAATTGAAGATGTGCTACCGCTGGAGGATCATTGCCTGCTGGTGTTTTTCCGGGATGGTGCGGTGAAGAAGTGCGATTTGCAGAAGCACTTTGAAAAGACGAAGGCGTTTCAGATCCTTCTCAAGAAGCCGGACTATTTTCAGCATGTGCAGATGCAGACGGGCGGATACGGCGTTGCGTGGGATGTGAACATGACCGTTTCGGATGCGATGCTCTACCGGATCGGCAAAAGTGTTCCTCTGACGGCGGCTGATTTCCGGAACTTTGCCGCCCACAGAGTCATCAACGCAGCGGAAGCGGCGGATATCTTGGGCTGCTCCCGGCAGAACATCATTGACCTGACAAAACGCGGAAAGCTTCATCCGATCAAATCCTCGGAAAAGAGCACTCTGTATCTCAAAAGCGAGATCTTGAAACGCAATTGGCAGTGAGAATGTGTTATACCCCACTATGTTCCCGGATGAAATGTCATAAATATGGAATACGATGTGTCTTATTCGCTGATTTTTGCAGATAAGTATGCAGTAAGTTCTTCAAGCTCAGTTGTGTTGTTTGTCATAATAAATTTCACGACAATTTCAACAAGATCTTCTCTATCTTTACGCATGGACCTCAGCTCATTGAGGAGATATCCATAAAACGCCTTTCCGTCTGCATCGTCCTTTTCATTTTGGCGTTTATATTCTCGCAAAATCTCATTCAAAGGCCTTTTCTGGAATACATAGCTATCAAGTAAAGAGAATAGACTGCTGTTTACTTTCACAAACAAATTGTCACGAAGGAATTTTTCGAGACTTTTTATTGGCAAATAATCTGGTTTTATCCCGCTATATGCCTTATGCTTACTGATAAATGCAGGAACATCTTGTTTTATATCTCGGTCAAGCACTACCGCGAGTTTTGTCCCCTTCATCAAAAGATTTGACGTAACAACATCATAGGCCATTGTTATTGTATTGGTCCAACCTCCTGTTGGGAGAACTTTTATTCGAATATTATGACGCAAGGATTTTTCAATGAGAATTCTTTCGATTATAAGTTTTGCCAAATCATCCTCAACAAGGATAACCATGTCATTTCCATAACCATCGTCGCTATATAGATTCCTCGTTGCATAGGCAGGATAGCACGGATTTGTTACGGAAAGAGAATCATCAACATTATTCTGAAGATAGTAAATATTCTGAGGCTTAATTTCTCGAAGCAGTTCAATAGAATGTGTCGAGAAAAAAATTGCCAGATCAATTTCTTTAGCGATGTTTTTCAAAAACAATACTAAGCGCCGAAGCGCCGAAGCGTGCAATGCCAACTCGATTTCATCTAAAAAAACTATACACGGCCACCCATCATTATGCCGTGTCCGCTTATTATGTAGTATTTTTAAAGAGTGTAAAATGCTTATCAATAGATTCTCACCTGTTGACATTCTTGCTTGGTTAATGAGATCACCTTTATTTGTTCGATAGAAATATGGATCACCGGTCAATCCTTTTGATTCGGCGATCGACTTTTTCAAAATTAACAACTCTTTGTAATATGTACTATCGTTATGTAAAATTAACCCCAGATTTGTTCTAACAAATTCATCTGCCGTAGTCATATCCTCAATACCAAGCTTGTCCAAGATACGAATTACGGAAAGCCGGGTATCTTTAAAACGGTTTCCAAAAATAATACTTCCTTCATAAAAACCATTGAGTTTCATTTTTGTGGGAGAAATAGTTTTTTGCCAATGATTATTAGAAAATGTCCAACCACGGGATGAATCTCCCATTGTGAATTCAATGGCTGCATCTTTAGGCGTGCCGAAATAATCATACATAGGCATCTGGTAGAAAACAGTTGATGCACATGCAATCAGTGTGCTTTTTCCCGCGCCGTTTTCACCAGTAATTGCATATAAGCCTTTTTCTAATGGGAAATCGAAGTTCAACTCATTGATGTTTTTTATGTTTTTTATCCTCATCGTCAACTTCATCATATAACCTCCCTTTTGTAATATTAATAATAGAAGTCGTTCAACTTACTACTTTTTTTGATATATCCACCGTCCGCCAATTCGTCGCCTATCGAGACCCCTCTCTGCCATAGAACTAACTAAAATTCTATTTGCCGTCGCTGCCGAAACCCCGCACAGTTCGCGCACATCGGCGTTCATGATATACTCATGCGTCTGCAAGAACTGCTCAATCTTCTGCCAGCGCAGAGTTTTCTTGTCCATCTTTCCATCGCTCATTGCATCACTCGTATGGATGGCGTCGATGAGCGATGCTTTGATGGCGGAGAGCATGAATTCGATGAACGCAGTGGACTCGCCTGCATCGTTGCTGGCATTGATGGCATCGTAGTATTCCTGCTGATGGTCGTGGATGATGGACTCGACCGGCAGCCATGCAAACACAGAATTCCATTTGGAAAGCAGCAATGTATGCCAGAGCCGCCCAACACGGCCATTGCCGTCTGCAAAGGGATGGATCAGTTCCAGTTCATAATGGAACATGCAGCTTCGGATCAACATATGCAAGTCGCTGTGCTTTGCCCAATCCAACAGCTCCATGACCAAATCAGGCACATACTGGGGCAGCTTGCCGAAATGCAGGACATGTCCCTCCTGATCTACAACGCCAACGGGCCTTGTGCGGAACATGCCGGATTCCTCCACAAGTCCGCGAGTCATGATACCGTGAGCGGTCAGCAAATCGTCCACGGAATACGGATCAAGCTCGTCCAAGCGCTCGTAAATCTCATAGGCATTTTTGACCTCGGCAATGTCCTTGGGCGGAGCCAGAACATGCTTGCCATTCAGAACGGCTGTGACCTGTTCCAGGCTTAGAGTGTTCTGTTCAATGGCAAGCGAACCATGGATGGTGCGGATGCGGTTGCTACGGCGCAGATTGGGATTGCTTGAAAGATGATCGTGAGCAGAAAGCCTGCCGGTCAGCTCTGAAATTTCTGCAACGTCATCAATGATTTTGTTTGTAATTTGAAATGGCGGCTGTTTGTTTTTCATGAGTACCTCACAGCATAGTTTGATTATCCATATTATAGCACGCATCGCTCATTTCATCAATCATTTTTTCGATTCACATGAGCGATGCCCTCAAAACTGCATTATTTAGGGTGCGAAAGCCTCTGTTTTTGCCTCTCAGACCGCCGCAAGCAGGCGGGCGTGGGTGCTTTCTTATAGAACACGTCCGAGAGGCAAAACAGAGGCTTTTTTCATGGAAATCGACACTTTTCAGAAACCGGAGAAAGAGAACATTTTCTCAGAAATATTTTCAGATTCTTCCCTTGGGTACCTTTTCAAATGGATTCCAATCCGTTATAATATATCTACCAACCTAACGAATAGCGCGAGGTGCAGCCATGAAAACGAAAGATACGCCGAAGCAATACGTCATCTACTCCCGCAAGTCCAAGTTCACCGGCAAGGGCGAGAGCATCGAGAATCAGATCGAGCTTTG